>Ga0335070_10010477_pt1 | contig 10836 bp, 11 predicted proteins | sample Lox_Sample_13_FD_206722 | JGI IMG/M metagenome (GOLD analysis project Ga0335070, IMG submission 206722) | Soil microbial communities from Loxahatchee National Wildlife Refuge, Florida, United States - Lox_Sample_1.3 | ecosystem: Environmental > Terrestrial > Soil > Wetlands | place: USA...
GAACGACCGGCTTGCTCGAGCGGCATTTCCTTGCCCCAGCGGGGATAGGGCGCCTTGACGAATTGCCGATGGGCGCAGCCGCACAACATGGCCAAGATCACCAGCAGGACGCTTGAGCGAATTCTGGAAAACATGACACGGCGCATTCCCGACATTTCAAAGAATGGGGGTTCGATCGGGCAATTTTCGCGTTTCGGTGAATTTCCATACTCAATATTTTGTCCTATTTGTTCCCAACAACCTCATCAGGAGAAAGACATGGCCGGAGTAAAATTTATTGTGATCTACCCCCGCCCCAAGGAGCTCGAAGCCTTTGAAAAGGTCTACCAGGGCGAACACGTCCCCATGGCGGTCGAGAAACTGGTTGGCAAAACCAAGTTCGTAGCGACCAAGGTGTTGGATTCACCTCAGGGCACACCCCCTTTTTACCGCATAGCGGAGATTCATTTCCCTTCGATGGAGGCCCTGCAGAGCTGTGCCGCTTCCGAAGGCGGAAAGGAGACGGTGGCCCATGCCGTGTCCATTTCCTCCGGAGGAAGCCCGATCTTTCTGATTGCGGAGGAGGAGACTTTCACCTTTTGACACAGAAACCGGGCGCATACGTCCCTTGCAATTCAGGGGGTGCCGCGCCCGGATTATACAGCTGTGCCTAACAGGGGCACGCAGAGAGACGCTCCCGATGTCGTGCCCCTTCTGTCGGCTCATTAGTAAACAAAGAGGAGAGACTTTCATGCAAATGCCGAAAATCGATCGGGTACTCGTAGGCGAAGCCCTGGTGGGGGAAGGCAATGAATTGGCGCATATCGACCTCATCATGGGACCGCGCGGCAGCGCCGCGGAAACCGCGTTCTGCATCACCCTGACCAACCAAAAGCGGGGCGATAACGCTCTGCTCGCCCTGGTCGCGCCCAATCTCATGGCCAAGCCCCACACCGTGATGTTCAACAAAGTCGAGATCAAGAACGAAAAACAGGCTACCCAGATGTTCGGGCCGGCGGAACGCGGCGTCGGCAAAGCGGTGGTGGACAGTGTCAGAGAGGGCATCATCCCCATAGAAGAAGCCAACGACATCTTCATCTGTGTGGGTGTCTTTATTCACTGGGAAGCCGAAGACAACAACAAGATTCAGGACTGGAATTACGAAGCCACCAAGTTGGCGATCAAACGCGCTGTCGACGGACTTCCTCTACCTTCCGAAGTGATCGCCCAAGAGAACATCGTCCATCACCCGCTTGCGGCGCATGATTAGCCCGCATTTTTTGTGCGGTACAAGAGTGCGCGGCTGAATCATTCATTCGCCGCGCACACCTTTCCCCTACATGGTGCGCTTGAGCAGCGACCGCAGCTCCTTGAGCGCGAGCGCATTCAGTACATCCTTTTTCTCCAGCCAGCCGCGCCGGGCTTGACCAATCCCGAAGCGGAGATTGTCGAAATCCAAAGTGCTGTGGGCGTCGGAATTGATGCTGACGAGGACACCTTCGTCTTTCGCCATCTGGCAGTAGGCATCCAGCAGGTCCAGCCGCTCCGGCTGGGCATCGAGCTCCAGATAACAGCCCCGCTCTTTGGCCTTGCGGATGATGCGCAGCATATCCACGTCATAGGGCTCGCGCCGGTCGATCAGCCGCCCGCTGGGATGGGCGAGAATGCTGAAATGGGGGCTATCCATCGCCTTTAGGATCCGTTGAGTCTGTTTCGCGCGGGGTAGATCGAAGCGGCTGTGCACGGCACCCACGACCAAGTCCAGCCGTCCCAGCACCTCATCGGGAAGGTCCAGGTCACCATTCTCCAGAATGTCCACCTCGATGCCCTTGAGCAGGGTGATGCCTTCGAGTCGGTCATTCAGGCGATCGATTTCGTCGATTTGCTTCGCCAGGCGCACCGGGTCGAGGCCGTGGGCGACGGTAAGCCGGCGCGAATGCTCGGTGATGGCAAGATATTCGAAGCCGTGCTTCTTGGCGGCCTCGGCCATTTCCAAGATCGTGTTGTGGCCGTCGGTGGCTTTGGTGTGGGCATGGAGGTCGCCCCGAAGGTCGGATAGCTCGACCAAGAGGGGCAGCCGGCCGGTCTTGGCCGCCTCGATCTCGCCCCGGTCTTCGCGCAGTTCCGGTGGAATGAACGGCAAACCCACCGTCTGGAAAACCGATTCCTCGGTTTCGCCGGCGATGCGCGCCTCGCCCTTGAACACGCCGTATTCGTTGATCTTGAGCCCGCGCTCCTGACCCAGGCGGCGGATAGCGATGTTGTGCGCCTTGCTGCCGGTGAAGTAATGCAGCGCCGCGCCGTAGCTCTCCGGCTGCACTACTCGCACGTCCACCTGGAGCTTGCATCTCAACACCACGCTGCTGCGCGTCGAACCATGGGACAGCACCTCGGCCACTTCGTCATAAGCCACAAAGCGCGCCATCACCGGGCTCTTGGCCTCGGCGGTGACCAGGATATCCAGATCGCCCACGGTTTCCTTGGCCCGCCGGTAGCTTCCCGCCACCACCACCCGCCTCACCCCGGGAACGGCGCGGAGATAAGTTGCCAAGGGTTCCGCGTATTGGGCAGCGGTCACCAGTTTGAACCGTCCCGCTCCGCCGGCGTGGATTTCCAGGGACTCGGCGATGTGAATTTCCGTTTTTTCGCCGAAGCCGGGCAGTTCCCGGATACGGTGATCGCGCACCGCGTCCTGCAATTGTTCCACGGTGTGAATGTCCAGCGCCTGATGCAGGATTTTCACCCGCTTGGGCCCCAACCCCGGGATTTTTAGCAGCTCCGTGATGGCCGGCGGCAATCGCTTGTGCAGCTTGTCCAGTGCGGTGCAACGGCCGGTTTCGACGATCTCCCGAATCTTGCTCGCCAAGTCGTCGCCGATCCCGGGGAGTTCCGTCAGTTCCTCGCCTTTGTGCACCATCGCCCGCAAGTCCTTGCCCAATTCCTGCAAGGTACGGGCGGCGTTACGATAGGCGCGAACGCGGAAGACGTTGGCACCCTCGATTTCCAGAAGATCGGCGATTTCTTCGAATATCGCTGCTATATCGGCATTATGCACGGGCATGATGACTTTCTCCGGTAGCAGATTCTGGCGAATGGTTCGGTATTGTCACGCAGAGTCCTCATACGGAACAGTGGCGCTATAACGGCTGGAGAAGCATTCCGCTTGCCTCCCCGGAGGACAACGCGGCCGAACCTCTGTCGTTTGGTGGCGTCAAGACGCGCGGCCGGGGTCTTTGCAGCCAGCGTTTGAGCACCACCGTGGCTGCAATCCAACAAATTGGCACATCGCTTGCCTAAAGGCCAACAGAAGGCTGAATCTTCTCGTGAATCGATACGGCCTCACCAATCCTCCCGGCCAGACGGAACGAGCCGGATGATTCCCTGGTTTTTCGGAAAGAGGCTATTCGGCCCGAAGAAAGAAAGGCGCCGGAACTCTCCAGATAGGCCATTGTCAATTGGGTTGTCATTTTTGAATGACATATTTTGGATACCAAATGTACAGGAATTGTTACATCCGGCCAGTACGGAGGAATAATCAATGTTAACCAAGCTTACATCGATACTGACATCTCCTATCGCCGACTTTACGGTACCAGAATTCACGTCCGGGGAAGTACGGGCGGTGATGATCCTCGCGGCATTCGCCGTTTTATTCGTTCTGGAAGCCCGCTTCGGTTACCGGAAAAACACGGCGAAGACCGTCCGCCGGTCCTATCTGAGCAACACCGGCACGTTCATCTTGAATGACACGCTGATGTCGCTGCTATCCGTTTCATCGCTATTGCTCGTGGTCGAGCACTATGCCGGTACCGGACTGCTCGGGCCAATTTCGAGCCCCTTCTGGAAGGCCGCGGCGTCTCTGATTTTGCTGGATTTGACCCTTTATCTCTGGCACCGGGCCAATCATGCCTTCGAGTGGCTGTGGATGTTTCACAAGGTGCATCACAGCGATCGCAGCATGAACGTCTCCACCGCCTTCCGCCTGCACTTCGTCGAGGTATTACTCACCACGGTCGTAAAAGCGATCTACATCGCCGTCACCGGGGTGGACACGGCGATTCTGTTGGCGAACGAGGCCTTGATCACCCTCAATGTGATGTTCCACCATGCGAACCTGGCATTTCGCGGGGAGAATTGGCTCGGCCGCCTGCTTATAGTGCCCTACCTGCACCGCGTGCATCATTCGACGCGGCGAGAGGAGCACGACCACAACTATGGCGCACTGTTTTCGGTGTGGGACCGGATGTTCGGCACACTTGCCGAGCTGGAGCCCGTAGAGATCGGTCTCAAACAGGTTGAGGCGCAGAATTTCCTGGAACTCGTGAAATTCGGCTTGACCCGGGCCGGTTCGCCGAGCTCCCAGTCCCTGTCGCTGCAGGCTATGATCGCCGAGGCGGCTTATTACAGAGCGGAAAAACGCGGCTTTGCGCCTGGATGTGATTTTCTCGACTGGCTGGAGGCCGAAAAAGAGATCAAGGCCCGCGTCAACAGAACCGGTAGCCGGTCCACCAATAAGCCGAAGCGCCGGGGCTGTTCGGTACCCGGCTGATTCGGTCGGAATGATGCGGCACCATCTTCGGCTTCACTGGGCGATCGACCTTGGGCCCAATGAAGCCGGTGTATGGGGATGAGAGGGCAGCCTTACCAGTTGGAACCGGCGGCTGCGGGAGCCTTGTGGTTCTTGACCTCGCCGCGCTGAATGCGGGTGTATTCTTCGAGTTGGCGTTTGGCGACGTCGAACGCGTCGCGCAAAGCGACGTAAAGGTCTTCGTGGGCCTGTTTGTCGTGATGCTCGCGGCTGACGATGATGTGTCTCTGCGGCACACTCAGGTCGATGCGGACATGGAATAGATTGCCCTGGTGCTGATGGCGGTGCTCCGCCTCTACAGCCACCTTGCAACTGATGATGTGATCGCAGAACTGTTCCAGTTTCGCCGTTTTTTCGCGGATTTTAGTCTCGACGGCGTCGGAGTGGGGAAAGCCGCGAAACGTAATCTCTAGTGGTACTTGCATGATATATCCCGTTAATTCAGACGTTTAGAAAACAAAAATCCTCTTTCAGCGAACAATCAACCGGTCGGCGATTAACCATCTCATATGTCTTCCGATCCCCGAATCATGCCAAAACCGGCCCCGGACTATCCCTCGCAACTGAGTTTTCGAGCTTCCTTTAGGGGCGCCCAGGCTTGGATGCCCGCTTGCCGGCGCTTCTCGCCAGCCAAAAACCGAGTATATTACACAGCCACTCATCTATCTGTCGATCTTGATCGGTTTCGCCTTGCCCCTCCCTCGAGATAGTGAATTCGTGACCGGAACGAGGCGCAACCTGCGCCGGTTTGATCAGAGTGGGTATTGTTGTTTAATTCCGCCAAAACGCGGCTCGCCTCGCCATCGACTTTCGAACACATGTCCGAGCACAACAAGGATAACCTTCTGGCCGATTGGCGCGAGCGCGCCGGTCAATTCGAACAGGAAATCCGCAAGGCCGTCGTCGGCCTCGATCACGCGCTCAGGCAAATCACCCTGGCGATCTTCGCCCGCGGGCACGTCATGCTCGAAGGCGACGTGGGCGTTGGCAAGACTACCCTGCTGCGTGCGGTAGCGCGGGGCGTGGGCGGCGCCTACGAGCGCATCGAAGGCACCATCGATTTGATGCCCAATGATCTGATTTACCACACTTACATCAACGAACAGGGCAAACCCCAAGTCGACCCCGGCCCGATCCTGAAACACGGCGAGCAACTTTCGATCTTCTTCTTCAACGAAGTCAACCGCGCCCGCCCGCAGGTGCATTCTTTGCTCCTGCGGGTCATGGCCGAGCGCAGCGTCACCGCCTTCAACCGGGAATATTTTTTCCCGCACTTGCAGGTGTTCGCCGACCGCAATCGAGTCGAGAAGGAAGAAACCTTCGAAATGCCCTCGGCCGCTCGCGATCGCTTCCTGATGGAACTGCACATCGAGACACCGGCAAACCCCGAACTTCGACGGGCGCTCATGTTTAATCCAAGGTTTCACGATGTTGACCGGCTGATCGACGGCATCGAGCCCGGCCTCTTGCCCTACCACCAGATCGCCGAGATCGGCCGCCTCATTCAACATGAGATCCAGGCCAGCGTAACCCTCCAGCACTATGCCCTGAATCTCTGGGAGGCGACGCGGAAGCCGGGGGATTTCGGCATCAGGCTGGACGGCGTCGACATGGACCGCCTGCTCCTGGCCGGAGCCAGCGCACGCGGCATGAGCATGATGATGCGGGCAGCCCGGGCGGCAGCCTGGATGGACGCCCGAGGTAACCTGATTCCGGAGGACTTGCAGGCGGTGTTTCACGAAACCATTGCCCACCGCATCTTCTTCACCCCCGTTTATGAAATGCGGCGTGCCAGCCTCATCGGCGATTTCACGCGCCGGATTTTGGAACAGGTCGCCGCACCTTGATTCCCGAGTTCCATTATCAGGTCGGCTGGCGCGCCCAAGGGGGCCATCCCGGTCATCACCCCGGCATACGGCCGGGCGGCGACTTTGAGTTTCACGGCCATATCCCGCTGATCAACCACCCCGATCCCCGCCATCTGGACGTGCGCGCCACCCTCGCCGATCCGTTCGGCGAACTGAAGGTGCGCAGTTTTCGCCAGCGCGCAGCCGTCCCAGTCTATCTGCTGGCAGACCTTTCCGCCTCGATGGGCTTTCACGGGCAGACCCGAAAAACCGCCCTGCTGGCGATGTTCGCGGCTGCGGCCGCTTATTCGGCCTACCGCACCGGCGATCCCTTCGGCTTCATCGGCTGCGACAGCGACATCCGCTGGGATCTGAGCCTGCCTCTGCGCTGGCGCAAAGGCATGGCCATGGAACTGCGCGAGCGCCTGCTGAACTTCCGCCCCGCCGCATCGACTGCGCGGGGCCTTTTAGAGGCCGCTCCGCACCTTGGCAAGCAGCGGGCGCTGGTGTTTCTGGTTTCGGACTTTCACTTCCCGCTGGCCGAGGCGGAGGAAATTCTCGATACCTTCCTGCATCACGATCTGGTGCCGATCGTCATCTGGGACAGCGCCGAGTTCGAGAAGCTGCCTGCGTGGGGTCTGGTGCATCTGCATGACCCCGAAACCGGCGAGCGCCGGCGCTTGTTCCTGCGCCCCAGCCTGCGCGATAGATTGCGCGAACGCTTCGCGCAGCGCCGCGAGGAACTGACACGCCTGTGCGCCCGTTATGGGCGGGAAGCTTTTTTCATCGTGGATCGTTTTGATGCCGACGCCATGACACGTTATTTCTACCAGTGAGCATGTGCAAAGACAGCCTCGCGGTGAGCTTCGCCCTGATGTTTCATGCCGCCGGCGTGTCGGCGGAACTCCCGGCGGCCATCCATGGTATCGAACTTCACGCGCAACGCGATTTCGGCTATGTCATGGGCGAGCCGATTCGAAACACTATCGAGGTCCGGGTGGCCAAGCCTCTCGAACTGGAATCCGATTTCCTGCCGCAACCGGGAAGCGCCGTCAACGACTGGCTGGAAGTCCGACAGGTCGAATGGAAGCGCGAGGATCGGAGAGACCAAACGATTTACCGCATCGACTTCACCTATCAGGTATTCAAGGGTGTTAGGGACGCGGAAACCCAGACCGTGCCGGCCCTGCCCCTGCGGTTTCGGCAGGGCGACAGTCACATCGAAGTCGAAGCGCCGGCGTGGAATTTCACCCTGACGCCGCTCATTTCGCCGAAAACGCCGGACGAGAATGTGACGCTCCGGGGTGATTTGCCTCCGCCTGTCTACCCGACCGAACGGCATGAGACCGCTTTGTTCGGATTTCTGATCGGGATCGCCGCGCCACTGATGTACGCTGCCTGGCGGCTTGGACTACCGCCCTTTCGGACATTCGTCGCTTTGCCTTTCGCCCGCGCCGCCCGGGCATTGAAAAAGCTGCATCGGCAACCGCCTTCCGGCGAAGTTTATCGACAAGCACTCAGGCTGGTGCACGGCGCGATCAATGAAACCGCCGGGTACACCGTGTTCGCGGGCCGACTGGACCAATTTTTCATCGAGCACCCGGAATTTGGCGGGCTACGCGAGCAGTTCGAGGCCTTTTTCGCCGTGTCTCAACGACTGTTTTTCGCATCCATTGAACCGGACATCCCGTCCGACTTTGCGCTTACCGGACTCGAAAAACTTTGTCGGGAATCCCGTAAGGTCGAGAGAAGGCGGCGATGAACTTCGCGTTTTCACAACCCTGGGTCCTGTTGCTCGGGTTATTGGCGGCAATTCCGATCGTGCGGGCCGGTCAAAAAACCCTCAGTTATTCCAGCATCGCCATGCTGCCGGAAGATCCGTTATCCGCCGCGATCGACCGCCTGCTGCGGCTGATCGCGGCGCTTGCCGTCGCATCCCTGGTGGCCGGAATCGCAGGGCCTTATCTTCGCGAACAACGGGTGGAAAAAATTGGCACCGGCGCGCACATCGTCCTCCTGCTCGACCGCAGCAGCAGCATGAACGATAACTTCTCCGGCCGTTATCTGGGCGGTGCGGCCCAGGAATCGAAAGGCACCATCGCTAGCAAACTGCTGGCCGAGTTCGTGGGTCGGCGTCGGGATGATTTGTTCGCCCTAGTCGCCTTCAGCGCCGCGCCGGTTTATGTGCTGCCGCTGACCCAGGATCGGGAGGCCGTACAGGCCGCCATCGCCAGCCTCGGCAAACGCGGTCATGGCGTCACCAACATCGCGCCGGGGTTGGCGATGGCGCTGGATTATTTCAGCGGTCGGCCGCTGACCGGCTCGCGCATCATCCTGCTGGTTTCCGATGGCGCGGCGCGCATGGACGCGGAAACCGGCGATTACATCAGGCAGCTTTTCCAGAACAATCGCGCCGCGCTCTACTGGATTTACCTGCGCAACCCTCGGGGCGGCAGCCTGTCCGCGCCACCGGAAAACCCCAACGAAAGTACGACGCCGGAATATTTCCTAAACCAGTACTTCCAGACTCTGGGCGTCCCTTATCGGGCTTATGAGGCAGACAATCCGGAGGCGGTGCAACGGGCTATCCTGGATGTGGAAAAGCTCGAGAATCAGCCGCTGCGTTATCTCGAAAAGCTGCCGCGCAAGGATCTTTCGGGATGGTGTTATGGGACGGCGCTGATTTGCCTGTCGATCCTGCTAGCCTTCAAAACCCTGGAGGTCGGAACGTGGCGCCCATGAAGCACGGAGGCTTGCCGACCTGGTTTTTCCCGGTCTTTGCCCTGTGCCTAGGTGGCGCGGCTTATGAGGGCTACACATTGATCCGCCTCGATGCCCTCAATCGCGACATCGCCAATCCGGCACGACTCAAGCTGGATGAAAAGGCCCCGGCGCCTCTGCTGTTCGCCAAAGCCCGGCAGCTCGATGGAGCCGGCGATCATCAGGAGGCGATCAGGCTGTATTCCGCGATCTTGCACACTGAGGACAAGGCGCTGCGCGGGCGGGTCTTCCACAACCTGGGCACCATCTATCTGCGAGAAGCCGCCAAGTTATGGAACGCACGGGGCGTGCTCGAATACGCGCGCGTCAACACCCTAATCGAGCTGACCAAGGAAAACTACCGGGAAGCGCTGCGGCTGGATCCGGACAATTGGGATGCCCGACACAACCTGGAATACGCCTACCGCATCACCCCGCCCCCCAAAGAGCAGCCGAAATCCGACTTGAGGGGGACGAAATCCAGCGTGTTCGCCACCCTGCCCGGCATTCCGGGAGGCGGACCGTGATCGGGCGGCTCAAGGGGTTGGACTGGCGCTTTTGGCCTCTTCTGCTGGCCTGTGCGGCCCTGGGCTTGAGCCTCGCGCATCCGACCCTGCCCATGAAGAAAGCGGTCCAGCGCTACATCTTCGTCATCGACATCACCCAAAGCATGAACGCCCGCGATTATCACCTGGAGCACCTGCCCCCCGACCGCTTGGGTTTCGTCAAGGCCGCCATCGGGCGGGTGTTGCACGACCTGCCTTGCGGTTCGGAGATCGGATTGGGCCTGTTCACGACCCGCAACACCCAACTCCTGTTCGAACCTTTGGAAATCTGCGAGCATTTCGCCATCGTCGACGATGTGTTGGCCCACATCGACTGGCGCATGGCCTGGAGCGCCGACAGCTATATCGCCCAAGGCCTGTTCACGGGGCTGCGCGAGATCGCGCAGCGCGATGCGACCATCCGTCTGGCATTTTTCACCGACGGCCAGCGGTTTCCGCCCGGCGCCGAACGCCCGTATTTTCAAGGGAAACCCGGGGAAGTTCGGGGGCTGATCGTCGGGGTGGGCGGAATCACACCGGTACCCATCCCCAGGCTGGATCGGGAGAACCGCCCGCAAGGCTTCTGGGAATATGCCGATCTGCAAGACTTCCTGCCGCCTCCCGAATCGACCGGCACGCGTGTGCAGGCCTCCAACTACTACCTTGCCAGGCTGGACGAACAGGCCCTGCGCGAACTGGCGTCCCTTACCGGACTTCGCTACCATCGGCTGGTGTCTCCGGCCGATCTCAGTGCCGCCCTGAGGTCGCCGGAGCTGGCCGAGGAGCGCTGGGTGACCGCCGATGCGCGCTGGATATTGGCATTGCTGGCGTTGGCCCTGCTCTTGTCGACCTACCTGGCGGGATTTCGCAAGATCGTGAATCCGCGACGACCGAGTGAATGAGCTGTCAAACGAGAGAGGAGAGTCATGCCCCTTGGAAAAATCCTGATGCTGATCGGCCTCGCCGTATTCTTGCTGGGGCTGATCCACTCCTTCGCACCCGGCCTGTTGGGCTGGTTCGGCAAGCTGCCGGGCGATATCCGCATCGAGAAGGAAAACCGGTTCATCTTTTTCCCGATCACCTCGATGATTGTCATCAGTCTCCTGCTGACCCTGCT
>Ga0335070_10010478_pt1 | contig 10836 bp, 7 predicted proteins | sample Lox_Sample_13_FD_206722 | JGI IMG/M metagenome (GOLD analysis project Ga0335070, IMG submission 206722) | Soil microbial communities from Loxahatchee National Wildlife Refuge, Florida, United States - Lox_Sample_1.3 | ecosystem: Environmental > Terrestrial > Soil > Wetlands | place: USA: Florida...
ATGGGGGAGCAACAAAAGAATCTTAGTTCAGACAATTAGCTTTCTGAAATGGATTAGGCTAAATAGATCATCATGGAACCATCTCATCCATCCTCAACTGATTTGGCCCAATCTTCAATGCAAATCCACGCCGTCTTTGTTCCCAAAACCAAAGAACCCTGGCTGAAGCGGCCCCTGGATGTGACCTTATCCACCCTGATGCTCCTCCTCTCTGCTCCCGTATCGCTGCTCATTGCCCTGGCCATCAAGCTCGAAGACGGGGGGCCCATTTTTTACAGACAAGAGCGCTGGGGCAGGGGAGGGACCCGTTTCAGGGCCTATAAATTTCGGACCATGGTCCCTCACTCCGATCAGTTTTTTGGCATCAAGCAGGCGGCGGAGAACGACGCGCGAATCACGCGCGTGGGAAGGGTCCTTCGGGCCACGGGACTGGACGAGCTTCCCCAAATGATCAGTATTTTCTTAGGAGAGATGAGCTTCGTCGGACCCAGGGCTCTGGCTGTCGGCGAGATCCTTCACGACGAGAAGGGCTGCCGGGTGCATTATGAAGAGGTCCCCGACTTCTGGAAACGGCTGAGCGTCCGCCCAGGTCTCACCGGGGTGACGACGATTTACAAGCCCAAGGACATTTCTCCAAGGAAGAAGTTTCGCTACGATCTCCTTTATATCCGGAAACAGTCCTTTGGGCTTGACTTGCGGCTGATAATTATGTCATTTTGGATAAGCTTCCGGGGCAAATGGGAGCATCGAGAAAGAAAATGGTGAAACCTCACTATTTCACTATCTCACCACTTTACTTTTTAGAAAAATGAAAGTCATTATCATTGGCGCGTCAATTTCCGGGCTCTACACGGCAACCCTTCTGGCGAAGCAGGGCGTTGACGTCGAGGTCTATGACCGGATGAGCGTTCTGGGCTCTCCCTCGCGAACGCTGATTGTCACGGGCAAAATCAATGAGGTCCTCGATTCCGTCCCTGAAGAAATGGTCCTCAATCAGGTCAAGTACCTTGAGCTCTTTTCCAGGTCGAGGTCCGCGAGGCTCGATTTGAGTTATCCGGATCTGATTGTCGAGAGAAGAAGGTTTGTGGAACTTTTTTCTCGGATGGCAGAAGAGGCGGGGGCCAGGATGATCCTCGGCCATCGGTTCGAAGGATTTGCTCAGTTCGGAAAAAAAGTTGCAGTGACCCTCAGAAATCTTGAGACGAATGAAGCGAGGCAAGTCAGCACGGATATCCTCGTCGGCGCCGATGGGGTCCATAGCGCCGTCAGTCAGGCCGCGTCACGTAATGGCCATCCTGTGTCGGCATTGGTTCAGGCGAAAGTGGCTTTGCCTGAAGACGGAGAGGGAGACACGTATCGAGTCTGGTTCGATACAGACCGGACAAACTATTTCTACTGGCTGATTCCCGAATCCGATCGGGTCGGAGCGGTCGGCCTGATTGCGGACGATGTTTCGGAGGCCAAGACGCGCTTAATTGAATTTCTTCGAGAAAAACGGCTTGAAGCGATCGAATTTCAATCATCCATCGTTCCGATGCATCGATTCGGAAATGCCGATGGCACATTGGATTCCAATCGGAATGTTTTCGCTGTCGGGGACGCCGCTGCCCAGGTGAAGGTGACCACGGTGGGGGGCGTTGTCCCCGGGCTTTATGGTGCAAAGGCCCTGGCCCAGGCGATTCTCAACGGAAGAAACTACCGTAAAGAATTGGGCGGGCTGAAAATAGAGCTTCACCTTCATCTCCTGGTCAGGCATGTCCTCAACCGGTTCAGCGATCAAGATTACGATGAGCTGATCGGGATGGTCGACGGGGGGTTGAAGGAGATTTTGCAAGAATGGACGCGAGACGAACTGACCCAGTCTTTATTGAGAATGATCTGGGCCGAGCCCCGATTGATCACCCTCGGCGCCAAGGTCTTTTTGAGATCCCTTCTCTGAAGAGACGAACCCCCGCACCCCACCTGGTTCATTCCCCATCCCCCACCTCTCGACCACTTACTCCTGCTTCTTCGGAGGCTCGGGCGGTTTTGCAGGGGCGGCATACCACATCTCCTTGGGCACCACCTTCGGACGATGAGGATCGAATCTGTAGGACGGGGACATAATCTGGACGCCATACTCATTGAAGACATCCTGGATGTTCTGATGAAGCTCGGAATAGAGGTGTGCCATCTCCAGCGGATTGTCCGTGTAGACATTCAATTCATACGACACGTAGAAATCGTCGAGGGAGGTCTGAAGGACGAAGGGAGGCGGTTGGCGCAAGAGCCCATGAGTCCGCTCAGCCGCCATCAGCAGCATCGCGTGGACCTGGCGCCACGGCGCGTCGTAACCGATGGTCACCTTCGTATGAAGAATCAGCCCCTTTTCACTCGACAAGGAGCTGTAGTTGATCACATGACTACCGACGATCATTGAATTTGGAACGGTAATTTCCTCATTCTTAATCGTCCTCAGGTGTGTCACCTGAAGCCTGGTCCTCACCACATCTCCTACGAAGTCGGCAATCTTGACCCTGTCTCCGACCTTGAAAGCTCTCCGGTAGGTTAACGTAAATCCAGCAACCATGTTGGCAATCGCCGAGGAAGACCCCAGAGAAAAGAGGATTCCGATAAAGATGGAGACCCCTTTAAAGGCGGGCGTATCCGAACCCGGGATATACGGAAAAGCAACGATGGCCGCAAAGGCGACCGCCAAGAGACGACAGATTTTGTAAGTCGGCTGAGCCCATTCCGGGTAAAACCCCTTGAACGTCAGGGTCCCCTTTTCAATCCCCGAGAAGAAAAGGCGCATCAACTTCAAGACATAGTAGGTGATAAAGGCGATGATGGCAATAAAGAGAAGTTTGGGAAGATGGGCCAAGACGGCCCCTCCGATCGAAGTAAGTGGCTCAAGCACGTAGTCAAAAAGGTGATCGGCAAATGGCTTGGTCTCGGGAAAAAAACTCAATCCAAGGTGAAGGTAGATATAGAAAATCACCAGGACGATGAAGACCCAGATGACTTTCAATACCCCTGTGAGAAGTGTCTTGAGCCTTTCCGCCCGGACAACCTCAAAGGTCTGAATGCCGATGTGGACTTTCTTCGAATCCAGCCAGGCCTCGATTTTGGCCTCCCTCCTGCGGTAAAGCTTGTTCAGAAGAACCAGGAGAGCAATCAGGACGAAAGTGGAAATAAGGGAATAAATGATTGCGGTGAGTCTGCGCTTCAGGCTGCGGTCCTCCCGGTATTTTTTAATCCCGTTATCTATCTTTCGACTGTATTCCGCAGCCAGCTGTTCCCGCGTTTGACCTTTTTCAAAGACATCTTGGTCAACGACGGAGATGAGCAGTTCGCTTCCGGCCAGGATGAGTGTTTGAGGTTGGTCGAACTGAGAAATGGTGATTTTGCCGGCCTTTATTTCAGGGTTGTCCGCAGCCGTCTTTATTCTGTCACTGATTGTTTTTGCGCGGGCCTCGCCGGAAAACTGCCTGCCGGAAGAGTCCTTGATATCCCTGACATAGAAAAGAGTTTGATCCCCGAGCGCGACGGGATAGGCGACGGGTTTAACTTCCTGAGCTTTTGAAGGGGGCGGACTTCCCTGTGCAAAAGAGCCCGGCACAACGGCGAACAGGAAAACCATACACAATGAAAGAAGAGTTTTCATTACAACGTCTCCTTTTTGCGGCAGACTCCTTTGGTCTACGACGCTCCAGTCTGCGGCTCAATAAGGCGTCAAAGTCATGGGAGGCAATCGAATAGAACTCTTTATCCAGAATATGAAGGAAAAAGGAGCAAGTCAATAGGCGATCTGGAGTATTTTCCGGCGAAAGAGACTGCAATTAAGTACAAGCCCAGGTTTACCGCAGAGCCGCAGAGACCGCTGAGGAGATTTTTCTTCTGATCCAATCGGGAGGCGGCGATTGGATTACAAACTCCGCCCCTTCGGGCTTAAGACGGATGCGTTTCATCACCGTGGTACCCATTCTAAGCCTTGTTTTAAGAAATGAAATCCGTTTTATTTGGCGGCGAGAGGCCGCCAAATAAAAGATCGGTGTGTCTGCGTTCTTTGCGTCTCTGCGTCGAGAATTTTATTTTGGACGGCCCCTTTTCTTCATGCTTCGCGCAACGTTATTGAGGGGTCGATTCCTCGAGATTTTCGTCTTGACGAAAACTCGAAGAAGTCGTATTCTTAATAACTATGCGCCTGTAGCTCAGATGGATAGAGCTACGGACTTCTAATCCGTGGGCCGGGGGTTCGAATCCCTCCAGGCGCGCCAGGACGTAAAAAGGCTTTGCCTTTTATGACCATATCCAGATTCCAAGCACCAATCATCAAGAAATGACCGAGGCTCCAATGACCGAAGTTGTAGTCAAGATGGAATTTGGTTATTCGGACTTTGGTGATTGGAGCTTGTTTGAAATTTGAGATTTGATTCTTGGAATTTTTTGTAGTCTGGATGGTGAGTGTAGCTCAGTTGGATAGAGCACTGGGTTGTGGCCCCAGTGGTCGAGGGTTCGAGTCCCTTCACTCACCCCACAATGCGCCCGTAGCTCAGTTGGATAGAGCGTCGGACTTCGAATCCGCAGGTCGTCCGTTCGAGCCGGACCGGGCGCGCCATGCACCCCGTAGGGTGCATGGCAGGCGTGACCTTGCCGGGTTTAGGGGGGCATCGTGATTCCGCCGTGTCGCCTGCAGGGTTGTGTCGAATACGGATGAATCAGTGGCTTTGAAATTTTACATTGTGGATTGAGGGAGGCGGTCGGGAATCCCAGCTCCGAATTCTGCACTCCGAAATTCGAGATTAGGAAGAGCCGTTAGCTCAATTGGTAGAGCAACTGACTCTTAATCAGTAGGTTGCAGGTTCGATTCCTGCACGGCTCACCAGTAATATTAATGGGTTAGTAAATTATGGCTAACCGCTTATTTTTTCGAGTAGACGCTGTGTAGACGATAGGATGAATTTTGATTGTTTTCAAATTCGTCCGTGGACTTCAATTAAGTCAAGGAGTTATAGAAATCAATCTATAACTCCTTTTCTTTTTGCTGCATCCTTGCTGCACTGCCGATTAAGCCCGATCGACAGAAATCAATTCAAAATCGGCCCTAAATTAAGGTAACCAGCATGGTTCGCCGCCTCCATTCCCTTCAAGAGAGCCGGAGGGCCACGTTTTTCAAGGGGAAGCCAATGTCAACGGGATTGTTTCTTGGAAGGTGGGACAGGTCGCAAATTTCACAAATCCACGGTCCAAGATAATACCGAAAGTTAATGATTACCGATGGAAATGTGCACAAAAGAGGGCAGGACTTAAAAAGGTCCTGCCCTCTTTCCAGAGCATTTGAATATTTCAGCCGTTTTGAAAAATTAGCTTCTTTATGGGCATCCCAAGCCAGTTCTCAGAATTTGAATTCCCCTAGCTAACACTGGAATTGCATCTCCGACAACGTAGTCAGGAGGGCTTGGGTTGCCATCAGTACTGTTATAAATATCCAGCAGTTGTTGGCAAAGCTTATCAATAAGAGTTTCTGAATCCTGAAGCCTAGCTCCTATCGCTTTTAATCTAGCCTTTCCCGAATTACCAGGACCGCTTCCCTTGAGACCCCCCTCACTGACCCATATATCAAAGAATTCTTGGACCAACCCTATCATCTCTTTTGGGCTCGCTGTTCCACCTTCTATCTGATAAAGACCTAAAGAAGAGCTAAGCCATAGACTGTTGCCATCCCATGTGATTCCTACTGCGTCTACTACTGGTGCCCGAAAGAATGAGATAATCTTACCTGCCCTATCAATTTGGTAGATTGTACCATTTTCATCCCAGTTATTAACGTAGTACAAATGGGTTCCATCAAAGGTAAGGGCAGAAAACCCACAGGGGTAGCATGGCGAGGAGGGAGTTGGAGCCTTGAATGATGAGACGATGTTGCCGGAAGTATCTATCTGCCAAATGGTATCTGACAAATAGTCAGACTGCCATAAATATTTTCCATCCCATGCCAAACCCCCGCCCCCAGGGGAACTAAAAGATGAAAGAACAGTACCCGAAGTGTCCATATGGTAGATATGCCCTGTACCACCTATTCCATCACTGACCCAGAGAGATGAACCATCCCACGCTATCCCGGTAAGAAATCCGCCTAGGATACTAAGAGATTTAATGATATTGCTATTGCCTGATATGTCTATGTCAAATTGAAAAACAATGTTATTAGTCCATCGAGTCCCCCAGAAATTAGTACCATCCCATGCAAGCCCACCTTCATAACCTCCTGGTAAAGAATGAATAGAAATGGTATCACCAGGTAAGGCATAAGTTTTACTGAAACTCACAAGTATAACGAGAAACGCAAGGACTATTGCATGTTTCATCGAACTCCACATTTTTTTACCGCCTTTCTGTCTTGTTCTCATAATTTACCTCCTTTTTCTAATTTCCTCTTTGGTTAGACCTTTTTGTATGGGTTGACCAGGTCGGCATCTTTTACAAACTCCATTTCACAACTTTCCCCAGACGAGCAGCTTGTAGAAAAAATTTGGAGAAACAATACGTGAAATTTTTTCTGTTTCGGGATTACACTCGTAATGGAATTTGTTTTTCTGGAAGGCCCTTAAAATATCCTAAGAGGTCAGATAGAGATACGGGTCTAGGATTTCGGCTGAGATTCCAAATTTAGATAGGAAGCACTTTAAAGGTCTTTCTCCATCCCCCCCCTCGGAGAGAGAAAGTTTTGTTGGTTGCGTCAAATTAACAATACCAAAAGTGACTACCTTGTCAATACAAAAACGAGATTGTGAAAAGTATCTTTTAAGGATTACTGCGTGGAATCTGGTATAAGGGTGTGGTTTCTCGCCCTGAGGAAGTTATCTTCGGAAAGAAGGATGCGGATAACACCTACAAGTCTTCGCCGTAAGATAACCTTTGGCGTTGATGATTACGCTTAGAAGTAAACAAAACAAAACGGTGAGGTTGTATGCTTTGTCCTGTCATAAATTCCCTTCTTGAAGAACTCTTTGCTAGCCTCCGCCTCTTCTGATAAGAGACTGAGCACTCCTAAGTCTTTCCGATTGCCGACTTTATGGTGTCAGCCACCCGTTCCTGCGCGTTGTTTGCCGGAATGAGAATTGGAACCCAGCGTTGCATTTGGCCTCCCTACATACGAACTACGCCGATACCGAAGCCATCTTGTCCAACGCTATCAATAAATTCGTAGTGTGGGAAGCGAGAGATTACTTGGCTCCAGAACTTGTGTACTCCGCCAGCATATTTTCCGCTTTGGACTCCAAAGCGAACCGAGTAATCCGGAATAATGTCGTGAAAGCCTACGAGTCCTCCTGGACGTACCAAAGGACTGAAACTTTCGAAGTCCAGCTTGACGCCCTCATAACCGTGATCCCCGTCGATGAAAAGAAAATCGATTTTGCTACCCGCCAGGGAGTCGAGAACCTTTTGTTTTGTCGAGTCGGCATGTGAATCGGCTTCAATCAACGACAATTTCTGTCCAGCTCTTAGTTTACTTCGAATAAGCCCGTCAACACCGCTTAATATCTTAATATCAAGACCAATCAGGTGAGCTTCGGGAGGGGCGATCTGCGCCCATAAAGCCATTGTGCCGCCATCTCCCATGCCAATTTCCACCACAGCTGTCGGGCGAAGTTGGCGCACAAGATGAACCAAACCAACCAGTTCCGTCCAGCGCTGGGTTGCTACCCCCCGACGTGCACCACGGGCAATCCTGTAACTACTGATACTTGTGCTAAGAATCGCCCGCACAAACCGACCCGCTTTAGTGCTAATATGGCAGTCCCTCCGTCATTCTTACTCCTTCAGCCTATCACAACTTGCTTTGGGATGAGTTAAGCATACAAAAAGGTGAATAGTCTGTCAAATGGAAATCGACCACAAGATTGGTAGCTTCTTCGTCGCACGTTCGGACAGCAACCCCAGCGATAAAACAGTAAGGGAAGAGGTTCTTATGTTAATAAAAAGGAGCACCGATGATTACCAATTAAAATCGTGCATACTTTGCTAAAGTGCAGGATTGTTGATTTCAGGAAGCAATGTTGCATGGCGGACCCTCATTTGCCCAAAGAATAGGCAGGCAGATCTACCGAGGATCAACAGGAGGACCGCCAAAGATTGAAGATTTCTCTTGAAAGTCATTGGATCATGTCCTCCTTCATCCCATGCAGACGAACTTCCCCTCAGGATGTCCCCTGAAGACTTCACCCCATAATCAGCAGATACCCTTCCAAAATGAGGTAATCTCAATTTTGGGGAATAAGCAGACTGGGTCATTCAAAAAGTGAAATGATGGTTTGGAAAAATTATGCGTAAGTCCCTGCTCCAAAAGCAGAAAAGGAGGGAGTGTTATTTAGGATCATCGGATAGGTGAACGCAAAAGCCCTACGCATACCTTGAACATTCCACCTACGAATCTTCACTCCAAAGAAGACATGTGGATTAACGATTACTGGTAGAAATGTGCGTGATTAAGAAGAAGGAGTGGGCTGCGATTAACAACCCACCCTTTTTGTCTCCTTCTTCTACGATGTCTTTTTTGGATATCCCACCGACTGTACCAGAATGATCTTTTGGTCGGGCCGCAGCTTCATTTTCTTCTCCAACGTCGCCTTATCAAACCACGCCCGAACGATCGTCGCCAGTCCTTCGGAAGCGCAATACAGATAGACATTTTGACTGATGTATCCTGTGTGGTTAAATGCAAGGCGCAAATTTTCCTCCTCTGTCGCTCCTATGTTCCATTTCTGACCATCCGATACATAGATGAAATTAATAGGGGCCTCATCCAGTTGGGGAACAACAATTGCTGGCACTCCAGCAGGTGGGTGCTGACGCCCCGACAAGCTACGAACGTCTTCTGCCACAACTGGATTCAATAAATTTGCTTTAGCATCATAGACATAAACCCCATCAGACATGGCAACATAAATATCGATGTCCTGACGATTCCTCCCACTCGGCGCCGTGCGCAATCCCCGCTCAGGGCGATTGATTCCAAAAGCAGCCCACAGCAGGTTAGAGAGGACTTGCAATGGAATCTTTTCCGTGCTGTATAAGCGAGAAGATTTTCTATCCCTCAACACCTGCATCAGGGGCCTGCCTCCATCAAGCTGTGGCGCTAAAAGTTGGATTGGTTTGAGTTCTTGCGCAAAAGTTAAAGAAGGATTTCCTGACATTAATATTGCGCCAGTTGCAGCCGATGCTTTGATAAATTCCCTTCGATTCATCTCCTTTGTCATAAATTCTACCTCCTTTCTCCCCTTTTAAAGGGAAATAGAAATACCCTACTGACGGTTTGATAGGAGTGTACTAATTTTGGATGGAAACTTCAACAAGAATTATCGACAACAAGAATTATCAATTACGACTTGAAACGTTGTATGGAAGCACGATTTTGAACAATCACGCTTTCAGGAGAGATTGTCGAAAAAGGTTATTTTGAGAGTGTTCAGGGTGGTTTTTTTCTGATTTTTGAAATTATCATTTACTCATGCGCAAGAGTATGGTATCTCATAGCACGTCATCAGTGAGGATGATGGTTGAGATTTCTTATTTAGAGAGGGAGCGATGGCCAAGTACAGGAGTTACGACTATTCCCAAGGGGTGCTGATTCCCGTTTCTCTTGAAGAGCAGTTGATGCCGGGGACATTGGAGTTTGCGATTCACACTCTCGTGGAGACTCGGATAGATACGTCGATCTTTGAGGCTAGATACAGTAATGATGAGACGGGGCGGTTGGCCTATGATCCGAAGATTCTTTTGAAGGTAGTGCTGTTTGGTTACTCACGAGGATTGCTCTCGTCACGGCAGATCGAGCGGGCCTGTAGAGAGAACGTAACGTTCATGGCGCTGAGCTGTGGAGAACAACCGGATCATAGTACGATAGCTGCCTTTGTATCGTCGATGGGGGAAGAGATTAAGCCCATCTTTAGGGACGTGTTATGGGTATGCGAAGAGGAGGGACTTCTTGAGGGAACGTTCTTTGCGTTGGATGGGTGTAAGCTTCCGTCGAATGCTTCCAAGGAGTGGAGTGGGACGATCAGTGATCTGAGGAGGAAAAAGGAGAGGATCGAACAGAAGGTGAAGCAATTGGTTGAAGAACAGGTGAAGGTTGATCGGAGAGGCGATGAGGATGAACCGGGGGGGAGATCATCGGGGGAGTGGAGAGGAACAGGCAGATTGAGAGACTTCTCGAGAAAGCAGAGCGCATGGAGAGGTGGTTGAAAGAGAGCAGCCCGAAGATGGGGAGACAGGGCAGAGAGATTAAGAGTAATGTGACGGACAATGAATCGGCGTTAATGGTCACTTCTCACGGGACGATTCAGGGATATAACGGGCAGGCTCTCGTGGATTCGAAGGACCAGGTTATTGTCCATGCAGAAGCGTTTGGAGAGGCCCAAGATCTTCATCTTATTCCTCCGGTGCTTGAGGGTGCGAAAGAGAATATGAGAGCGATTGGATGTGGAGAGGACTACTTTGAGGGCAAGACCTTGACGGCAGACAGCAACTATCACAGTCCGCCGAATTTGGGGAAGTGTGAGCAAGAGGGATTGGATGCGTATATTCCGGATAAGCGGTTTAGACGTCGTGATCCGAGGTTTGAGCGGGAGCACAAGCAGCGGCAGCGTAGAACAGATCGATTGACCATAGCGGACTTTGAGCACCATGAGGAGAGGGATGAATATCGTTGTCCTGGGGGGAGAGTTTTTAGGCTTGAGGTGAAAGAAACCGTCAATGATGGGGTCATTTATAGAAGATATAGCAGCGCTGAAGAGGGGTGCGAGGGATGCGAGTTCAAGCCCAGATGCGTTAAGGGGAATAAGACGAAACGGA
>Ga0335070_10010479_pt1 | contig 10834 bp, 12 predicted proteins | sample Lox_Sample_13_FD_206722 | JGI IMG/M metagenome (GOLD analysis project Ga0335070, IMG submission 206722) | Soil microbial communities from Loxahatchee National Wildlife Refuge, Florida, United States - Lox_Sample_1.3 | ecosystem: Environmental > Terrestrial > Soil > Wetlands | place: USA...
AACTGTGCCTGGAATTCCTGCGCGATCTTCGGCTGTAACAACTGGACCATTGCTGCCGCTGCCGGATCGATGCGGTCCGGGCAGACCACGTTCAGCACGCCATTGCACGAGACCTGCTGCTTACCTGCGCCGTGCGCGTCGCCCGTCGCAGGATCGTAAATGATGATGGGATTGCCCTGCGAGTCGGTTAAACCACTGAAATCACCCTGGGCCATGGCGGCTGTCGGCAATATCCGCGAATCGGGCCCCGCCTTCAGCGACTGGGTTGTGCGCTCGAAATCAGCGAAGAAGAACAGTCTGTTCTTGATGATCGGACCACCCAGAGCACCGCCGTACTGGTTTCGAATATTGGCGTTCAGATTTTTGGGAAATTTTGTAAGGTCGGTTTGAAAATAGTTTCGTGTCTGAAAGTGCTGGTCCGTGTGGAATTCGTGGATGTCGCCATGGAACTGGTTGGTGCCGGACTTAATACGAACGTTGACGGCGGCGCCACCAGCCATGCCCTGTTCCGCATCAAAGGAGTTGGTTGTGACATTGACCGTCTCAATCCCATCCGCGGGTGGAACATAGGCGACGTTCGCCGGCAGCCATGGATAGGCGTCCTGGGCGCCGTCAATTCGAGTGTTCACCCCCTGGTTAGACTGGCCATTGACGTTGGAATTGATCGCCCGCTGTGGGTTACCCGCCTGCGAGTTGGTCTCCGCTGTCAGTCCCGCGCCAGGCATGGTTCGTAGTAGGGATTGGAAATTTCGCCCCTGAGACCCCATGGTCGGCAGATCTTGAATTTGTTGCGACGTGAAATCGGTATGCACATCGGACTTGTCGGTCTGCAGCAGCGGGGCTTCCGTGGTGACGACCACGCTTTGCGACGTGGTTGCCAACTTGAGTTGTGCATCTACACGGGAAACTTCATTTGCTCGCACGAGCACTCCAGGAGTTTCCTGGATGCTGAACCCCTGCGCATTGATGGTCACTTTGTATGTGCCCGGAAGAAGAGTCGCGAAACGATAGATGCCGGTTGCGTCGGTTGTGGCTTGCGAACTAACGCCAGTCCGAACCTCCAGCGCTGTAACCCGGGCACCATTGACCAGGGCGCCGCTGGGGTCGGTGACGCTGCCCGTGAGAGACCCATAGAGTACCTGTGCCTGGGCGCTGAGGACCAGAAGTGTACTCAACAATCCTAACCTCAAAAGGCTATTTAGTTTGACAAGCGAACTATTGTGGGAGTCCCGTCCCTTCAGATGGTTCTTCATAGAAACCTCGTTTCTTCCTGGAAATGTCGGGTCCAGCTGCGAACGCTCGTCTTGGCGAGCATTCCTGCAATGCAACTACATGAGGTGCTACACCGCCTTCTTAGTCACTGTAAGCTGAGCGTACTGCGCCCTTCCGCAATACGCGGTTGAGGTTGTGCCAGAGCCGCCGAACCGAAATGCTTTTGCAATACAAGTGCTACCGTGCCTCGAAGCCGCGCAACGCTCGGTTCGGCAGCCGCGGGCCGGATGCGCGGCAAGTTTCCGGCCAGAGCCGATTGCGCGACCACACTTTCAATCAACGGGCCCATGCGATTCCACAATCGCGTAAACTCGCCGACCATCACGATTTCACCGGGAGACACCCCGGCGATAACTGTCCGTATGCCACGCCCGATCTGCCGTGCCATGTTATCGAGGGCGCTGGTCGCTTGCTTGTCTCCTCCTTCGGCCAGCGAAAGCAGATCTCGAAAGATGAGGCCCTTCGCGCCTGCGCTTGCGCCGTAGTAGCGAAGCGCGGCCCAGTTCGAGGCATACACCTCCCAACAGCCCCGGCGACCACACCCACAGAGCGGGCCGTTTTCGTCCAGCGGAACGTGGCCGAATTCACCGGCCATTCCATGCGCGCCTCGCATCAGCCGGCCTTCGCTAAAGACGCCCGTACCGACGCCCTCAGAAACCGTGATGACGACCAGATTGCGCGTCCCCTCCGCGTGTCCGAACCAGACCTCAGCGAGAACGCAAGCGTTGGCGGCATTCTCCAATTCCACCTGCAACCCAGTCGCCCGTTCCAACGGACCCTTCAGGTCAAACTCGGGCCACTTCAGGTTTGGCGCAAAAATCACCCGCTGCCGACTGTCATCGAAACGTCCGGGAATACTGATGCCCACTCCCTCAAACACCAGGTCCGAATGCCCCTCCATCATCTGCCGCAACTGTTTGGAAAATATCCTTGCGGCTGTGTCAGGGTCGGACGGCGTCGGCGTGCTCTGTTGCGCGAGAAAGCGGCCATTCACGTCAGCCACGGCTACAGTGGTTGTGGAGGGACGCAGATCAACCGCAAGAATGGCTCGCCGATCATTGAGTTGAAGGAACGTCGGTCGTCGCCCGCGGGGAAGGCGGCCCGTCGAGCCATAGATGACCCAGCGCTCGCGAATGAGTTGCTCGGTGATCAGCGAAACGGTGCTGCGTTGCAGCCCCGAGGCACGGGCCAGGTCCGCACGCGAAATCGGCTGGCGGCGCCGGATGAGATTCAGAACGATACTGCGGTTAATGCCGCGAGCCGTTTCGCTCGTGGCCGCCTGTATCCCGGGAAAGGTCGTCCGCCGCATGGAAGAAGTGACGAAACCAGGGAATTTCGCCCCGCAACTTTAATTTGCGAGTCGAACTATATGGCTGACCCGTAACCGCTGTCAAGCAAAACGTAAAAGAAAAATCTAGAGTTCTTCCGGAAGCTGTGTCCGATATCGACGACCGGCCATAACCAATAGAAACTACGCGAGACGGGCGCGCCCCAAAACCATGTTACGTAGCGCTTAGCATCGACACGAGGACCATGATTGCACCATCAGCCTCTCGGCCCCGACCGGACCATAGCTATCCGTTGCTGCAGCATTCAGCTTGAAAATGTTGCACGTTCTGTCATCCCGCCGCCATGCGCCTGGGCTGACTCCAACCATAGCAGTGAACATTCGAGTGAAGTGACTATGATCAGCAAAACCACATGTGAACGCAATGTCGGCCAGCGACAACGAGCGGTCAGGAGCTCTCTGGCGCGGTCCACACGGCGCTTAAGCAGCCAGCGATGCGGAGGCACTCCGGTCGAATGACGGAACGCCCGTGCGAAGTGTCTGACTGACAGCCCGCACTTAGCCGCCAGGCGGGCGAGCGGCGCTTCGCCCTTCAGGTTCACATTTATCAACTCCCCGGTTCGGGCTGATTCCTCCATACGTGCATGCCACGTGAGCCGTGAGTGCCCGGGCGATATGGTCCAGGAAGCGATTGAACAAGATTTCGGCCTTGCTTGATCGGGGAGAGTTGGCTCCACAGGTTGGAACCGTGTTGCCGTTGAAACAGATTCGCCCAGCACATAAGATGCTCGGTGGGCCGCCTCACAACCGAGGCAAGATCGTTTTGGAGATTGCTGCGTGACCTGCCAGGCATGACAGGCGGGGGTCCTCTTGCGTTCCGCACATCTCGATCCTGCCAGCGGACTTCCCGATCGGATTAAAATGACCCACGCTTCGTTGAGGTATGGACTATGGACAATCCTGGAAAGCCTGACCTGAAAACTGGAGTTCCCCTTGCCAGCATCCCCGATGGTGGACAACTCCTGGGAGTGATCGATGAAGAAGACGCATTACTTGTGCGCCGCGGAACTGCCGTCTTCGCCGTGGGCGCGTCCTGTACCCACTACCACGGGCCGCTCGCAGACGGATTAGTTGTTGATGACACCGTGCGATGTCCCTGGCACCACGCGTGTTTCAGTTTGCGCACGGGAGAGGCACTCCGTGCCCCAGCTCTCGATCCAATTTCCTGTTGGCGAACGGAACAGGTTGGCGACAACGTCGTCGTTCGCGAAAAACTCACTCCATTCGCTCCCAGGCAGGTTGAAAACCCTCCACACTCTGTGGTGATCGTCGGTGGAGGCGCGGCAGGCCTGGCTGCTGCTGACATGCTGCGGCGCGAGGGCTACGATGGCCCTCTCACGATCGCAAGTGCCGACGACGCTCCTCCAGTGGATCGCCCCAACCTCTCCAAAGATTATCTTGCCGGTACGGCCCAGGAAGATTGGGTCCCATTGCGCTCGCCCGAATATTATCGCGAGCGAAGGATTGATCTCCTCCTCAATTCGAGAGCGTCTGCCATTGACACCAGGAGAAAGCAGATACTGCTTGAGAATGGGAAAGCACTCGAATTTGGGGCTCTTTTGCTCGCAACCGGCGCCGACCCAGTCCATTTGCCCATCGAAGGCGCTTCTGGCTCTCAGGTCCACTATCTTCGTACCTTCGCCGACAGCAAGGCAATCATCGCCAAGGCAGCTTCGGCAAAGCGTGTAGTAGTTGTCGGCGCCAGCTTTATCGGCTTGGAAGTTGCTGCATCCCTGCGCGCCCGCGGGATCCTTGTAGACGTTGTCGCACCTGAACGCCAGCCACTCGAACGTGTGATGGGAGCGGAGGTTGGACTTTTTATCCGCAAACTCCACGAAGCCCATGGCGTGACCTTCCACTTGGAAGAGACTGTCGGCCGGGTGAACGGTCGCGCAGTCACACTAAGCAGCGGAACAGTTTTGGACGCTGATTTCCTGGTTTTAGGCGTAGGTGTGGGGCCATCGTTAGCGTTGGCTGAGCAAGCCGGGCTAACCATCGATCGTGGCATAATCGTCAACGAATACCTCGAAACCAGGGTGCCCGGAATCTTCGCCGCGGGTGATGCCGCTCGCTGGCCTGATCCACACACGGGCGAGCGAATTCGGGTCGAGCATTGGGTGGTCGCTGAACGCCAGGGTCAGGTTGCGGCCCGCAATATTCTTGGCCGTCGGGAGAAGTTCGACGCAGTCCCATTCTTCTGGAGTCAACATTACGATGTGGCGATTAACTATGTGGGCCACGCGGAGAAGTGGGACGCCACCGAACTCGACGGGAGTCTTGACGCGCGGAATTGTTCCGTGACCTACAAGAAAGGTGGACGCACCGTCGCTGTCGTCACGATCTCGCGCGATCTCCAGAGTTTGCAGGCTGAGGCAGGAATGGAAGCGGAAATACGCCGGCAACGGAAACATGTCGCTTGAGGCGATTAGTGGCAGGTCGCAGCGGCAGGCCATGGCGTTGGTGGTCCCTGGCTCTGCAGATTATTATGTTGTCCCAAGGCGTAGTACTCGTCAGCTATCCTTAGCCGCAAACAACGCGGAAAGATGGGGACCCGCGATGCGTCAGTTTGCGGCTCTGAACTTCGCGACGATCGCCGTGATGTCGTCGTGCTGTTCCTGAGAACTGAATCGCTGAACCCCATCCACGATCGCGCTCAACAGGGCCTGGCACGGCAGTTCGCGATATCGTTGCAGCGACTCGATCAGGTAGCGCTCTCCGAATTCTTCTCCTCGCTCGTTGCTGGCTTCGGTGATCCCGTCGGTGTAAAGCGCAAGCACGTCTCCGGGAGAGAGTTCCTGTTCCCGCATGGAGCAATTCCACTCTCTGAAGAGCCCGAGCAGCGTACTGGTCGACTCAAGCCGCTCCACGTTCCCGTCGCTTCTCACCAGAAGACCCGACAGGTGTCCGCAATTGGCGTAGCGCAGCCGCCGCGTCGCGTCGTCATACTCGGCAAACAGAAGCGATGCAAAAGCATTGTCGCCCGTGTTGTCATAGAACACGCGGTTCACGGTTCTGAGCAATGCCTCCGGCTGATCGAACGCCAGCGCCGACTGGCTCCGCAGGCTGGCCTGCAAATTCGCCATCAGCAAAGCTGCCGCGATCCCCTTGCCGGATACGTCGCCGATGATCAGTCCCAGCCGCTGCGGCCCCAGATTCAGGAAATCGAAGTAGTCCCCTCCCACTTGCCGTGCCTGCAGGCAGATACCTGCGTACTCCACCGTTTTCAACTCCGGCTGAATCTGCGGAAACAACCGTGCCTGCACTTGCCGGGCTATTTCCAGTTCCTGGGCGATGCGGCGCTCGGATTCAAGTTTCTCGGCGTGCGCCTGCCGGCGCAATTCCAGGCTTTGCCTCACCTCATCGAACCCCTCCAGGCCAAACTGGTTCCCATCCGGATCTTCGAAGCGCGCAAAGGTGCCGCCCCACGCCGGGTTCTCCGGCGCCGACAAGAAATGAACCCCGCGCTCACTCCATTCTTTGTACTTGGCGTGCACATCCTCAGTCATGAACAGGACCCAGCGATTGCCGCCAATCAGGCTGTATTCGGGTTGGTCGGGCTTGGGAGCCAGCAGCGTAAGATTCGCGCTTCCGTCAGGAGGCGCGACTTCAATCCAACGATGACCAGGCTCGGCACGACGGTCTGCGATCAGTTCGAAGCCCAAGTGCTCCACGTAGAATCGCAGGCTCACGTCCAGGTCGCGAACAAAAATGATGATGTCCTGAATACACAGATAGGGATCTTCCCGACCGGGGCGAAGCACGCTCCGGCTGGTCCACGCGAGGGAGGCGTCACTGGCCATCGGCCAGATTATAACGGGCAGCCACTATGACTCATTCGGCTACAATCCCAACACCGGGTACAAGAGGTGAAATTTGATGAATACGACGGTTCCGCCGAACAGGATTGCCGGTTCCGTCCCTGCGATTCTGATCGGGGGCCTTATCGCAGGGACCCTCGATGCCCTGTCGGCCTTCTACACCTATGGGTGGGGAATGCCACGTGGAGTCGCCAGCGGCCTGCTTGGCAGGAGCGCGTTTCAAGGGGGCACTGCGACCTGGATTCTTGGTCTTGCCTTGCACTACCTCATCGCGATTTCGGCGGCCGCTGTTTATTACGCCGGAAGTCGCAGGCTGAGGTTCCTCGTCGAAAATCCGATTGTCTGCGGATTGTTCTATGGGATTGCAGTTTTCCTGGCCATGAATCTGATCGTGCTGCCGCTCTCGGCGATCCATCTCCGGGGACCGTTCCAATACGCAGGCCTGGTCCGCGGAATCCTGGTTCACATGTTTTTTGTGGGCTTGCCGATCGCGCTCAGCGTGAGGCGCTATTCAACATAGGAAGTGCGCATTATCGATCGTGAGTTCCTGCCTGGCACGGCGAAGATTCTGAAGTGGTGAGCGCGGAAGGAATCGAACCTTCAACCTACTGATTAAGAGTCAGAGCGGCGCTTCCCTAAGTTGTTAACGAGACACGCCTTAGCCCTTGCCGGTCCCTTACTTCGGGAGTTCTTGGGGAGTCAAAGTCCGCACCGGAGGCTCCGCTTTAGGGCAGGGGCTGGGGCACGACCTCAAACAACCGACCGCCAGGTAATGAGTTTCGTCGGGAAACCTACAACCCAACCACTTTACGGCGCCGACAAGTTCGCATCCACGAGTGGAGAACTGCACCACCTCACTCAAAAGCGAGTCGCGCGGTGTAAAGAGGCATAGGCTGACTACAAACCGGACAACCCAACCTCCTGAGATCAGAGTACCCCGCCATAACTGATCACGCTCCGGTAATGCAAGAACAGTTGAATCGCGTTTCTCTGCCGCAGAGAAGTAGTGGGGTGCAGTAATGCTCACCGAATGTAGTAATCCTTCCTGTGTTGCTCCGTTTCGTTATCTGAAAGACGGAAGACTATTTCGCCTCGAAAGTGACCCGACCCTCTGGTCGTCCAAGTCCAACCGAGTCGAGTACTTCTGGCTTTGCCGTCGCTGCTCCTCAGAGATGACCTTGCGGCTGAGGGAAGACGGGACCGTGGTAACGGTTTTGCTCCCAGAACCGATTCATGGTGTCTCTGACGGTGTCGCTGTTAGCTGGGCGGATCGAAAAACAGGGTTATTGCTTCGTAGCGTTAGCTCCACTTTGCCAGAGCACGTCGGAGGTCTTATGAGAACGCGATTGAAAGACGGACATGCCGAATGAGTCAGGAGAACGTGATGATGAAGTGGCGGCGGGAGCGATTTGCCCAATGCCCAAATGCGGTGCATTAGTGGTCGCTTTTAGAGCGACATCCATCGTCAGCCACGATCCTATTGAACCGTCGGAGTTCGCATGCGGGCGTTGCGGTATTGAGTTTGTCGTGACAGAGGATGAACTAACTTTTCGGTCGGTGCCAAAGGACTCGCTCATGGCGGGTGTTGCTGTCGCATAGGCGAGCACCGAAAACGACACGGAAGCACAAAAGCATTACTAGAAGGAGCACAGAACAATGAAACCAGCGCTCAGCACAGCCGCTCCACGTCAAACACCAGCCCAAGTGACGACATCCACACCTCACCTTCAAGAGCAAATCCGCCTTCGCGCCTATGAACTGTACGAGCAACGCGGGAGAGAGGACGGTCGCGACTTAGCCGATTGGCTGCAAGCAGAGTCGGAGGTGACTCAAAAGAAGGCAATGACGGTCGCCGCATAAGAGCCGGCAAAACGCGGCGGCAGGGTTGCCCGGTAGCACGCAAACGGGAAGCCCTCGCCACCGGCCAAACGCAAACGGCTTGCCTGGCCTTACAGCCACCTTGCGGAACTCAAACTCCGTTCCCATATCTTCCAGCACAGCCTTGATCAGATCCCGCTCGCCGACCGATGCACCCCCAGTCGTCAGGAGAAGATCAGCCCCCTGTCGAGCCTCTTCTAACGCCGATCGCAATTTGCTCGGAGTTGTCCGTCACAGCTCCACAATATCGAGCTTCGGCACCGCACTCGGAGAGCAGCGCCGTCAGCAAGGAACCATTGCTATTGCGGACCTGCCCGCACGCAGGCGTCTCGGACACATCCACGAGTTCGCTGCCGCTGCACAACAAATTCACATTGGGGTGCTGATAGACAGAGAGTTCGGATCGGCCTGCGGACGCCAGCAGTGCCATCACGCCTGGACGGAGAACGCTCCCGCGCTTTAGGAGCGTTTCGCCGCGGCGGACGTCTTCCGCCGGTGGAAAGATGCAGTCGCCCACAGACAAGGCTTTTCAATGAAGATCTTCCCGTTCCGGACCGTGACTTGCTCATGCGGAATGACCGCGTCCGCATTGATAGGGACAGGAGCGCCGGTCGTGATGCCCATCGCAGTGTTGGCAGTTAGCGTTGATCGTCCTTCGCCGGTGAAGACTTTCCCCACTACCGGGATCCCGACTGGCGATCCGGATGAAGCAGCCAATGTTTGAGCGGCGCGCAGCGCATAGCCATCCATCGCCGAGCGCGAATACGGAATAAGGTCTTCTGTGGCGACGATGCTCTCGGCCGCTACCCGACCCAGGGCATCTGAGAGTCAAACGCACTCGGTGCTTAAACTCTCGACCGCATCGGCGAGAATGCTTCTCGCCAGATCGAAGGGCATCAATTCCGTATCAACGCCAGTAGTGTTCATTCTCATTCGCTCTCTGTCAGAAGGGGAAGCGTATCGAGGTCACCCAGTTGTGCTCGTAGGCATGGAACTGCGTGGCGGCAATCTGCACGCCTCCGCCACAAGCGAAACCTAACCGTTTCCACAGGTGCACCTTTCCCACCACTAACCCGGGCGACAGGAATACCTGTTTTTTTTCATCGTTCTTGCCATTGGCCCACATTGTCGAATTGACTTCGAGCTCAGGCCAGAAATACCTCAGCAGGTGGTATTGCGCGGTGACGTTGAGACCTATGGGAGTGCCCAGCACGTTCCGATCGCCTGTCGGAACGGTGACTCCAGCCGTGCCTTGCAGATCGAAGTTTCGCCAGCCTTTGCCCAGTGCTACTGTTGGCGAGACAGAAGCGTCCGTTGAACCATTTGAGTATGTGCCAGTAGGCACCGTGGCAAGGAGCATTGCGGTGACCACATAATTGCCGTTCTCGGGATTGCGGGACGCCGCTCGATATTTGAGCAGGAATGTCATGTCGCCGATGCCGTCGTTGAGCCCCGGCTTGGTATGGGTGATGTAGGGTGGGACGCTCACAGAGAGCTCGATTCGGTCCACTGGAATCAATTCGAGTCCCTTGCTGCTGCCATAGTTGGCATTCGTGAGACCTTTGTTCGACTGCCAACCCATGTCGTAACGGAATTGCTGCACAAGGCGTGGAGTGATCGTTAACATCGGGGCTGCCCAGTGCGGCTGCTCGGATTCGGCGCGTGACGACCGGTGAAACCAGTCGCTTACGAAGCCGTCGCTCGACGTTTGCGAAGAATCAGTTTGTGCCGATGCAGCCGAACTTAACAAAGCCAATAAAAGAGCGAAAACGACGGTGGGATATTTCAAACTCTTTCTCCACGAACAGAACTTCCAGTCTCGGATCGCTTGTGCACGTTCTTAGCGAATTCTTTGGACTTCTTCCTGAATTTGCCGCTGTTCTCTGGAAACCATCACGGGTGTTGAAGATGGAACCGGCTCTTCGCGTGTGTACTTCAGTACCCACACGACGCCCAACCCGAACATCGCTAGGAAAACGAAGACAATGAAGCCGATCGCGTAGCCGCGCTGACCGAGATCGTTGACCGCAAAGCCTAGCATCGGTGGAATCACAAATCCCCCGAGCGCTCCTAATCCGCCGACCCAGCCCACGGCCCCTCCTACCGCTTCGGGCACTTCCTGGGGTACTAGTTTGAAGACGGCCGCATTGCACACACCCATGCCAAGGGCCAACAGGATTTCGCCGGGAAGCGCAAGTTCCAACTGCGTGGCGCTGGTCATGATGATGGCTCCGTTCGCCATGATCAGCAGGGCGAGGATCGCCGTGTTTTCCCCTCCTTCACGCAAGCGGTCCGAAAGCATGCCGCCGCCAATGCGAATCGCTGAGGTCAACACGGAGTAGAGTGCTGTCAGTAATCCTGCTTTCACCGCGCTCACGCCGAAATAGGATTGCCAATAGGTCGGCAACCACGCCGTCAGCGCGATGAAGCCACCGAAGGTTGTGAAATAGACCCACACGAGCGCCCAGGTCTTCCACGTACGTGCCGAAAGTTTCAGGCTCTGGACTAGACTCCCTGC
>Ga0335070_10010480_pt1 | contig 10834 bp, 10 predicted proteins | sample Lox_Sample_13_FD_206722 | JGI IMG/M metagenome (GOLD analysis project Ga0335070, IMG submission 206722) | Soil microbial communities from Loxahatchee National Wildlife Refuge, Florida, United States - Lox_Sample_1.3 | ecosystem: Environmental > Terrestrial > Soil > Wetlands | place: USA...
CCTGCAGGAGCGGGCGCCGGCGATGCTCGATGGCGGGTACGTGATCACCGCGATCCAGCGGCGTTAGCTATAGCTATGGCTACCCCCACGACGTCTCGGTCAGCGGGCGCAGCGCCGTCTCGAGGATGCGGTGGCCGCGCGGGCGGGTGAGCGCGAAGAGCACGACCTCGGCGACGTCCTCCGCCGCCATCATCCCCGGCAGTGCGTCGACGGTGCGGCCCCGGCCCGGCTCGAGCGCGAAGTCGGTCGCCACGCCGCCGGGGCAGACGTTCGTACAGCGGATGCCGTGCTCGCGGAGCTCGTGGTCGAGCGCGCGTCCGAGCCCGACCTGGCCGAACTTCGACGCGCAGTAGACCGCCTCGTACGGCAGGCCGCGCCGCCCCGCCTCGGACGCGAGCACGACGATGTCGGCGGCGTCGCTGCGCAAGAGATGCGGCAGCGCGGCCCGGACGGCCCAGATCGTCCCCTTCAGGTTGACGTCGATCATCTCGTCGACGTACTCGCGGCTGAGGTCGAGGAACGGGCCGTACGCGCCCACGCCGGCGTTCGCGACGAGGATGTCGAGACGGCCGTAGCGCTCGACGGTCGCAGCCGCAATGGCCTCGAGCTGATCCGGATCGCGCACGTCGCACGGCTGCGCGACCGCGTCGAGTCCGAGGTCGTCGCCGCTACGCGACGCGAGCCCGAGCCTCACGCCGTGCGCGGCGAGCGAGCGCGCGACCGCAGCGCCGATGCCGCGGCTGGCGCCCGTCACGAGCGCCACCTTGCCTTCGAGCGAGATCATGATTCCTCCAGTGGTCTGAGTGCCGGGTAGAGCTCGCGGAAGCGGACGTACCCGCCGGCATAGGCCTCCTGCCAGGCGGGGTCGGGCTCGATCCGCTCGGTGACGCGAACGCAGGCTGCGACGGCCTCCGCCGCGTCGGCGAAGACGTCCCCCGCGACGCCTCCGAGCAGCGCTGCGCCGAAGGCGGCGCCTTCCTCCGAGGCTGCCGTCCGCTCGAGCGGGAGGGCGAGCACGGACGCGACGATCCGCAGCCAGAGCTCGCTGCGGGCGCCGCCGCCGGAGACGCGCCCGACCGCCGCCTCGACCTCGAGGCCGCGGAGCAGCTCGAGCGAGTCGCGCAGCCCGTACGCGACGCCCTCGAGCACCGCGCGCACGAGCGCGCCGCGCTCGTGCCGCAGCGAGAGGCCGACGAAGGCACCGCGCGCGTTCGGGTCGGCGTGCGGTGTCCGCTCACCGGCGAGGTAGGGCTGGAAGAAGAGGCCCTCCGTGCCGGGCGGCCAGTGCGACGCCTCCCGGATCAGCTCGTCGTAGCTCTCGCCGACGACCTGGTCGCGCAGCCACCGGAGCGAGCCGGCTGCGGAGAGCATCACGCCCATCGCGTGCCACGTGCCGGGCACCGCGTGGCAGAAGACGTGCAGCCGCGCCTCCGGCTCGGGTCTGTACGCCGGCAGCACGGCGAAGACGACGCCGGACGTGCCGAGCACGACCGAGAGCGGACCGGGCCGGTCGATCCCCATGCCGAGCGCGCCCGCCGCCTGGTCGCCGGCGCCGCCGATCGCGGTCGACTCGTACACCGGCGGCAGCCAGGACGCGGGCAGGTCCAGCGCCGCGAGCACGTCGTCGCTCCACGCGCGCCGGCGCACGTCGAAGAGCAGCGTTCCCGATGCGTCGGCCGCGTCGATCGCGTGCTCGCCGGTCAGACGCAGCCGCACGTAGTCCTTCGGCAGCAGCACCCGGCGGATGCGCGCGAACACGTCGGGCTCGTGCCGGCGCAGCCAGAGCAGCTTCGGCGCGGTGAAGCCGGTGAGCGCGCGGTTGCCGGTCAGCTCGATCAGCCGCTCGAGCCCCACCCGTTTCTCGATCTCCGCGCACTCGGCGCCGGTGCGCTGGTCGTTCCAGAGGATCGCGGGCCGCAGCGGCCGGTCGTGCCCGTCGAGTGCGACGAGCCCGTGCATCTGGCCGGAGAGGCCGATCGCCGCCGGCTCGACGCCGAGGTCGTCGAGCGCCGCCTGTGCGGCCGCCCACCAGTCCTCGGGGTCCTGCTCGGACCACCCGGGCGCCGGCGTCGAGAGCGGATAGCCTCGTTCCGCCCGCGCGACGACGTCTCCCGTCTCGGAGACGGCCACCGCCTTGACGCCGGTCGTGCCGACGTCGAGGCCGACCAGCGGACGCATCAGGCTCCTAGGGCCGCGTACACGAGCTCGTACGCAGCCACCGCGTCTTTCCGCTCCTGCGCCGCCCTCAGCGCCGTCTCGTCGATCCGCGCCGCGACGCCGTCGATGAACCGCCACTGCAGCACCGACCGCTTCACAGCCTCGACCGCATCCTCGGTGTACGGGTAGAGGTCGAAGCCGAGCCGCTCGCCGTGGTCGCCGTAGCCTGCCCGCCGTAGCTCGAGCGCGAGCTCGAGCGTCTCCATGAAGGCGGTTGCGCCGACCATGTTGTCGTCGTCGAAGGTGCCCCAACCCGAGTTCGCGTGCTGATGGCCCAGCAGCCCGGTCGCGGCCAGAAGCGCCGCGTACTCGGCGAGGTTCTCACCGTTCATCAGCAGGTGCTGCCAGTCCATGTTCACCTTGACGTTGTCGATCCCCTGCGCGCGCAACGTGTGGATCACGTGCAACGTCATGCCGACGTTGCGCATGAAGATCTTCATCGCCGGCTCCGAGTTCTTGTGCTCGAGGAAGAGCAGGATCCCGTGATCCTTGCAGCGCTGCGCCGCCTGGCCGACGCCGTCGATGAAGCGGGCCCAGCTCTCGGCGTAGCGCGTCTGGAACGGATAGTTGTACCCCTCGATTCCCGGCCAGATGATGAAGTGCGCGCCGACGGCGCCGGCGAAGTCGACGGCGTCGAGCGTCCGCTTGACGGCCTCGTTCCGGATTGCGTCGTCGGGCGCCGAGAGACCGCCCTTGCCGAACATCGGGTCGAGGTGCAGACCGGTCGCGACGCAGTAGATGCCGTGCCCGTCGAGGGCGGCGCGCACCTCGTCGAGGTTCTCTGCCGACAGCTCCTGCGGATAGTGAAACTCGTAGTCGTCCATCAGGTCGCCCAGGCCCTCGACGGCGCGGCGCACCTTCACCGCGGTCGGCTCGCCGGCGTGCTGCGGCTGGTAGCCGCCGGGGACGAAGCGGGTGACCATGGGGCCGAACGCCCAGATCCCGAGACTCGTTCTCATAGGGACGAGACTACAACCGCGGCGGGGCACCGAGTACGATGCACCGGTGATCGAGTTCCACCTCGACCCGCGATCCGGCGTCGCCACCTACCTCCAGATCGTGCAGCAGGTCAAGGAGGCGCTCCGGCTGGGAACGATCGCGGTGGGCGATCAGCTGCCCACGGTGCGTGAGGTCGTCGCCGACCTGGCGATCAACCCGAACACCGTCGCGAAGGCCTACCGCGACCTCGAACGCGAGGGCCTCGTCGTGGCTCGTCAGGGACGCGGCACGTTCGTGGCCGCCACGCTCGGGCCGACGACGTCGCTGCGCCACTACGACGCGCTTCGGGTTGAGCTCGAGCGGTGGCTCGAGGCGGCGCACGATGCCGGCCTCGACGAAGAGAGCATCCGGGCCCTAATCTCCGCAACGCTTCGAGAGACGGTCGCCCGCCGGGTGGCATGAACCCGACGCCGCTCGACGCACGGGGGCTCGGGAAGCGCTTCCGCCGCGAGTGGGGGCTGCGCGACTGCACGCTGACGATCGAGCAGGGCGCAATCGTCGGCCTGACCGGGCCCAACGCCGCCGGGAAGTCGACGCTCCTCGCTCTCGCAGCAGGGTTGCTCGCGCCGAGCGAGGGATCGATCGCCGTGCTCGGGCGTGACCCGCTGCGCGAGCCTTCGGTCCTGGCCGGGGTCGGATACGTGGCGCAGGGTGCGCCGCTCTATCGCTCGTTCACCGTCGCCGAGACGATCGACTTTGCCCGCCGGACGAATCTGCGCTGGGACGAGGGGATCGTCGCCGACGTGCTCACTCGGGTCGCCTCGCGAACGAAGGTGGGCGCGCTCTCCTCGGGGGACCGAGCGCGACTCGCACTCGCGCTCGCCCTGGGCAAGCGGCCGCAGCTCGTGCTCCTCGACGAGCCGTTGGCCGGCCTCGACCCGCTCGCGGGGCGCGAGTTCCTGCAACTGCTCATGGACGGCGTCGCCGAGACCACCGCGACGGTCGTGATCGCCTCGCACGTGATCGCCGACATCGAGCGCGTCTGCGACCACATCGTGCTGCTGACCGGCGGCGGCGTGCGACTCGAGGGCGACGTCGAGGAGCTGCTCGAGTCGCACCGGATCCTGATGGGCCCGCGCCGGCCCCTCGGCTCGATTCGCGGCGTCCGCTCGATCGTCCGAGAGCGCCACAGCGGGCGGCAGCTGACGCTGCTCGTCTTGAGCGACGGGCCGATCGTCGACCCGTCGTGGACGGTCGAGCACGTCGGTCTGGAGGAGTTGCTGCTCGCCTACATGGCGCCGGAGCGCCTGCCCGAGCCGTTGCCGCCCGAGAGGCTTCCGCTGCAATGGCATGGGTAACGTGGCGTCAGCACCGCGCGCAGCTCGTCGCCGGGCTCGGGCTCCTCGTCGCGCTCGCCGCCGCCGCGTTCGGCACGCGGCTGCCGATCCAGGCCGCATACCATCGCGACGCACTGTCGGGCTGTCTGTCGCCCACTTCCCGCTCGGGTTGCGACATCATCGTCCGGCACTTCGAGAGCGAGTTCGACAGCTGGGTGGCGGCGCTCCGCGGGCTCGCGGTGCTTCCGGCGCTCGCCGGCCTGTTCGTGGGCGCACCGCTCCTCTCGCGAGAGCTCGAGCACGCCACGCACCGGTTCGCCTGGACACAGGGGGTCACGCGCAGGCGCTGGCTCCTCTCGAAGACAGCGCTGCTGGCGGCGGCTACGATCGCGGGCGGGGCCGCCGCGAGCGCGCTGGTCATGTGGTGGCGCAGCCCCTTCGACACGCTCGAGGGACGGATGGCGCCGAGCGGCTTCGACATCGAGGGCCTGGTCGTGCCCGCGTACGCCCTCTTCGCGCTCGCAGTCGGTGTGCTCGCCGGGCTCGTCTTCCGGCGCGCGGTCGCTGCGATGACCGCGACCCTCGTCGCGTTCGCCTCCACACGCTTCCTGGTGCTGACGTTCCTGCGGCCGCATTTCCTCGCGCCGCTTCACAGCATCGCCATCGGCACCGACCCGGTACGCCAGGGCAGCGACTGGGTGCTGAGCGACACCCTCGTCGACGCCGTCGGACGCCGGATCACGGCCGGTCGCGAGGACCTGGCGGTGCTGCACGCGCAACAGGCGGGGATCGATCCGCACACCTACCTGATCACGCTCGGCTGGAAGCGCGTCATCTCCTACCAGCCGGCCGGGCGGTTCTGGACCTTTCAGCTGATCGAGGCGGGCCTGTTCGTCGCGCTCGCCGTCGGCATCGTCCTGACGACGCTCTGGCTCGTCCGCAGAACGCCGACATGACGCCCCGGCTCGACCGTGCCGCGATGCTGCGCCTCGCCGCCGCGGCCGTCGCGGGCGCATCCATGCCCGATGCAGCGAAAGGCGCCCTTGCGGCCGCGTTCCCCCAGCCGCATCCGCGATGGCGGTTCGTCTTCGTCAACCATGCGCTGACGAACCCCTTCTTCGTTCCGGCGAAGAACGGGAGCAGAGACGCCGGCGCTGCCCTCGGGGCGACCGCCGAGTGGACCGGCTCCGTCAGCAGCAACGTCGGAGAGATGGTGAAGGCGATGCGTCACGCGATCGACACCGGGGCGGACGGGATCGCCGTCTCCATCATCGATCCGAGCGCGTTCGACGGCCCGACCGCGCTGGCGCTCCAGAAGGGCATCCCCGTCGTCTCCTACAACGCCGACGGCGGCAAGGTGAAGAAGCGGCTGGCGTACGTCGGCCAGGACAACTACCAGTCGGGCCTCGAGCTGGGCGCACGCATCGTCAGCCTCGTCGACACCGGCGACGTGTACCTCTTCATCGCCACTCCCAATCAGCAGAACATCCAGCCGCGCATCGACGGCGCGCTCGACGCCATCCGCGACTCGGGGCGGCCGGTCCGCGTGCACGTCGTCGCCAGCGGCGTCGACGTGGGCGAGGAGCGGAAGAAGATCGAGGCGACCTACCGCGCCCACAAGGACCTGCGCGGCCTCTTCGCCGTCGACGCCGGATCGACCGCGGGCGTCGCGGCGGTGATGCGCCTGCACGCGCTCCACGCGCGCGGCGTACGGGCCGGTGGGTACGACCTCCTGCCGGCGACGTTGCAGGCGATCCACGACCGCGACCTGGACTTCACGATCGACCAGCAGCCGTACCTCCAGGGATTCCTGCCGGTGCTCCAGCTCTTCCTCGACCGCTACAGCGGCGGCCTCGTCGTACCCGCGGACACGAACACCGGCCTCAACTTCATCACGCGCGCGAATGTCGGGCGCTATCTGACGACGAAGAGCCGCTTCGAGGGGAGCTCCAGCCGCGATCGGTACCCGGTCGGCTGACCTTGAACTAATCCCCTAGGGGAGTAGTATGGTCGCGCTCGACCGCTCAATCCCGCCATTCCGTGCTCGAGGAGGAGGAAACAAGGGTGAGGAAGCTCTCCAAGACGTCTTTTGCGGCCCTCGCTGTCGGCGCGGCGGCGTCGGCCGTGATCGCGGCCAGCGCTTCGGCCCGCCCACACGCGACGATCCAGGCGTGCGGCCTGATGCCCGACACGAAGACATCGACGCGGTGGCAGCTGTACGACCAGCCGGCATTGGAGAAGTCGTTCAAGGCCGCCGGCGTGCCGGCTCGCATCGTCAACGCCCAGGGCGACCCGCAGAAGCAGAAGACGCAGGCCGACCAGTGCATCGCCGACGGGGCGAAGGTCCTGATCGTCGCCCCGATCGACTCCGGCTCCGCCGCGGCAATCGAGAAGGCTGCTCTGGCCAAGGGCGTCAAGTCGATCGACTACGACCGCCAGGTCGAGGGCGGCGTCGCCGTCCTGTACGCGTCGTTCGACGGCCATCAGGTCGGCGTCTTCGAAGGCCAAGGCGTCATCACCGGCCTGAAGGCGAACGGCAACTACTCGAAGCACCCGGTGGTCGCTTCCCTGTGGGGTGGCCAGGAGGATGCGAACTCGTTCCTGTTCAAGGGCGGCGTCGACTCGGTGCTCAACCCGCTCTACGCGAACGGGACCTTCAAGAAGGGGCCGCAGCAGTTCGTGCCCGCGTGGGACAACCAGAAGGCCGGCACGATCTTCAACCAGATTCTGATCAAGACCGGCAACAAGGTCGACGCGGTTGCCGGAGCGAACGACGGGCTCGCCAACGCGGTGATCGTCGACCTGCAGCAGCACCATCTGAAGCCGATCCCGGTGACCGGCCAGGATGCGACCACGCAGGGCGTCCAGAACGTCATCAGTGGCTGGCAGACGTCCACGGTGTGGAAGGACGAGCGCACGCTTGCTGCCACAACCGTGAAGGCCGCAGTTGCCATCATCAAGGGTCAGACGCTCCCGACGACGGGCTCCGTCACCACCAAGGGCCGCGGCAAGGAGGCGGCCTACCTGATCAAGCCGGTGCAGATCACGAAGGCAAACTGGAAGCAGCTCATCACGAGCGGCTTCTACAAGAAGGGCGACATCTGCAACGGGAAGTACGCGCAGTACTGCAAATAGCAGGTGACCCGGGGGCGGCCCTTGCGGCCGCCCCCACTCCTCTGTAAGAAACACGCCTTGTGAGCGACGACACGCCCCTTCTCGAGCTTCGCGACGTCGACAAGGCGTTTGGCTCCGTCCAGGCGCTGACCGACGTGGACTTCGAGGTGCGGGCGGGCGAGGTGATGGCACTCGTCGGCGACAACGGCGCGGGCAAGTCGACGCTCATCAAGTGCATCGCGGGCATCCACCCGATGGACGCGGGCGAGATCCTCTTCGAGGGCGAGCGAGTGACGGTCCACAGCCCGAAGGACGCCGCCAAGCTCGGAATCGAGGTCGTCTACCAGGACCTCGCGCTCTGCGACAACCTCGACGTCGTCGCCAACATGTACCTCGGCCGCGAGGCGCACGGCCAGCTCCAGGTGCTGCGAGAGCCCCCGATGGAGGCGCGCACGCGCGAGACGCTGGCAGGCCTGCGCGTGACCACGATCAAGTCGATCCGCCAGACGGTCGCGACGCTCTCAGGCGGGCAGCGGCAGTCGGTCGCGGTCGCGCGCGCGGTGATGTGGAACTCGAAGCTGGTCATCCTCGACGAGCCGACGGCCGCGCTCGGCGTCGCGCAGACCGAGCAGGTGCTCGCGCTCGTGAACCGCCTTGCGGAGCAGGGGCTCGGCGTCGTCATCATCTCGCACAACCTCCACGACGTCTTCGAGACGGCCACGCGGATCACCGTGCTGCGCCTCGGCCGCAACGCAGGCATGTTCACCCGGGCGGACACGACGCAGGAGGAAGTCGTGCACGCCATCACCGCCGGCCAGCCGACGAAGGTCTCCGGCATACCGGCCACGAACCCGGGGAGCGGAGCATGACCGCGGCTACGCAGGCGCCCGAGGCGGAAACCCTTCCGCCGCTCGACTCACTGACCCGCCGGATCTGGGACAACATCCGGACCGGCAATCTCGGCAGCACGCCGGTCATCGCCGCTCTGGCGGGCGTCGTCCTGCTCTTCGCGTTCTGGGCACCGAACTTCTGGTCGCCGGCGAACTTCCAGAACATCATCAACGACATGGCGGGGCCGACGCTGATCGCCTACGGCGTCGTCTTCGTTCTCCTGATCGGGGAGATCGACCTCTCCGTCGCCTATGTCAGCGGCGTCGCCGGCGTCGTCGTCGCACAGCTGCAACGGCCGGACGCTGCCGCCCTGCCCTGGTGGGTGTGCGTGCTGCTTGCGCTGCTCGCCACCACGGCGATCGGCGCGTTCCAGGGAGGGATCGTGGCGCTGATCGGCGTGCCGTCGTTCGTCGTCACCCTTGCTGGACTGCTGATCTGGAACGGGGTGATCTTCAAGGGGCTCCCGGGCGTGATCACGATCCAGAGCAGCCAGATCAACGACTTCTCGGGCTACCTGTTCAGCACGACGGCGGGCTGGATCATGGCCGGGATCGTGACTGCGGCGTACGTGGGCGGAAACCTGTGGGCGGCCTTCGCCGGCAGGCGCCACGGCATCGCCGTTCGCGATCCCATCGTCTTCTTCGGGAAGCTGATCGTCGTCCCCGCGATCACGTTCGCGACCGTCGCCATCCTGAACCATGCGAACCCCGCGAGCGGCGTGCCGCTCGGGCTCCTGCTGATGATCGGCGCCCTCCTCGTCTTGACGTTCCTGGCCAGGCGAACGACGTTCGGCCGCCACGTCTACGCCGTCGGCGGCAGTGCCGAGGCCGCGCGGCGCGCGGGCATCAGCGTGGAGCGCATCCGGATCCTCGCCTTCATGATCTCCGGCGCGATGGCCGGCCTGGGCGGCATCGTCCTCGCCGCCCGCCTGCAGAGCGTCGACTTGAACGCCGGCGGCGGCGACCTCCTGATCCGCGTGATCGCGGCGGCCGTCATCGGCGGGACGAGCCTGTTCGGCGGCCGCGGAGAGGTCCGCAACGCGCTGATCGGTGCGGCGCTGATCTACACGATCGAGGCAGGCATGTTCATCAAGGGCTTCGCCACCGGGATCATCTTCATCGTCACCGGCGTGATCCTGCTGCTGGCCGTGGCCTTCGACACGATCGTGCGCCGCGTCCAGGCACGCTCCGGCCGCTAGCGGACCGTCACGATCCGGTTCGCCGCCACGTTGCGCAGCCGCGTCACGCTGCCGTCCGGGTAGCGGATCGTGAGCACCGCGACGCGCGTCGAGGAGCCGAGGCCGAAGTGCGGCCGCGGGTCCTCGGACGACAGGTAGCTCGATCCGGCCTGCACCTCACGCGTTTGTGTCTTGCCGTTCGGAAGCTGCGCGGTCACGACCGCGCCCGGCGCGAAGCGGAGGAGGCGGACCTCGAGCCAGTTGTGCGCCCGGCTCGTGTTGCGCAGCAGGAGTAGCGGGCCGCCGATCGTGTTGACCGCGATGTCGACGCGTCCGTCGTTGTCGTAGTCGGCCGCCGCGAGGCCGCGGCCGTTCACGTGCAGGCCCTGCAGGACTCCGGCGTCGGTCAGCGTGCCGCCGGCGGCGAGAACCTGCGTGCGCTGCGCGTCGCGGTTCAGGCTCGCGACCGGGATGCCGCCGTTCGCGAGCGCGAGGTCGAGCTTCCCGTCGTTCAGCACGTCGATCCAGCTCGCGCCCCAGCCGGCCGTCGCGGCCGCCTTCAGGCCCTCCGGTGCGCGGACGAACCGGGTGGGCCCGGCCTGTCGCCAGTCGGCGTGCGTCTGCCCGCGCGAGTTGCTCACGAAGAGCTGCCCGCTCTGGAAGGCGATGCCCATGCCCGCGTTCGAGTCGGCGACTCCGGCCCGCTTCGCCTCGTCCACGAAATGGAAGCCGAGGCGCCCGCCGGGCTCGTTCACGTACAGCCGGTTCGGATCCTCGTCGTTCGCGACGTAGAGGTCGGGCCGCCCGTCGCCGTTCACGTCCGTGAACAGCGCGCCGAGCGAGTGGTCGAACGGCTTCGGGTCGATCCCGACGGCGGCGGCGACGTTGCGGAATCGCGCGCGGCCGTCCGGGCCGTTCCCGAGATTGAGGAAGAGCTCGTCGCGAACGCCGAGGTGATTCGTGGGAAAGCCCGCCGCCGAGGCGGGGATCGGCCCGTTCGCCTCGGTGTAGCCGGCGACGAACAGGTCGGGCCGGCCGTCGCCGTTCGCGTCGGCGACGGCGGCGCCGGCGTGCCAGCCGAACGACACGATGCCGTGCGAGCGGGCGCCTTCCGTGAAGGTGCCGTTGCCGTTGTTCCACAACAGCTCGTCGTCCTGCG
>Ga0335070_10010481_pt1 | contig 10834 bp, 7 predicted proteins | sample Lox_Sample_13_FD_206722 | JGI IMG/M metagenome (GOLD analysis project Ga0335070, IMG submission 206722) | Soil microbial communities from Loxahatchee National Wildlife Refuge, Florida, United States - Lox_Sample_1.3 | ecosystem: Environmental > Terrestrial > Soil > Wetlands | place: USA: Florida...
ATAGGATTTCCGTTAACCAGGATGTTCAAAAAGGTCGGCTGAGGTATTCCCAGGAACTATCCCCAGCTGTTCCATTTTTCGTGAAAAGCCGTGGGTGTCGGCCAGTGTGTGCACATACGTCCCGTCCGGCCGCTTATAGCTGATCAGTCCGCCTCCATCAATTCGAGCCACAACCACGGTGTCCCTCGCGGCCTTGACCTTGAACTCCGTCAACTGCGACGCGTGTCCGAGGATGACTTCCGGGGAAATGTCGGACCTGCCGCCGACGAGTACGAATCTGCCGGGACAATTGCGAATTGGTTTCCAATCCCAATTTGCCATGAGTTCATCAAAGGTTATTCTTCCGGGGCCTTCGCTCATAGCAGTACAGATTCGGTTGAGTCTTTTCCTTGAGCAGACTCACCCGTCATCCTCCTATTTTTGGGGTGAATTGGGACAGGTCGTAGATTCCCAGGCTCTTTTCGATGGATGCGACCCGATCCACCATGTCTTCAAAACCGTTGTCGCCGAACAGCTCATGTTCCTTGTCTTCGAAGGCATCCCCGAGGTTATCATACTCCACAGCCGGCAAGAGCTCGTGAAATGCGGGGAAGAGGACCGTGTCCTCACGTGCGGCATGGGGCTCATACATGCGGATGAATGCGGAGAGGGAACTGGTAAGCGTCTGTTTGTCTGTTGCGTTATTGAGAGATCGGGTGTTCGAAAGCTGCAGTGTGGCATCTGTTAATCTTCTGCCAGCCTGGTGCTGTTGCAAGAGTACGTTCACAAGGTCAAGCAGTTTCCCGGCTTTCTTGAATCTTGGGAATAGATATTCCTCCTCCAATTTCTCATGATAATCTTCAACGAAAGAGCGGACGATTCTGCTCGATTCGGTCAGTGTCTCGATCTGTGTGTAGCGCTTGGTTGCCAATCGCTTGATCCATTCGTGATAGATGAGGAGAATCCTCCTCAGTGCGCCATGCTCACGCATCAGGTCCTCTGCGGGGGAGACCTCCACATCCTGCTTTTCCGTCTCTTTTGTTTGAGCCAATAAGTTACCGGCGTCCGCGAGCCCGAGCATACCGGCTGCCCCGCCGAGCCGAAGGATGAATCCTCTTCGTGTTACATTGTTCAATGCGCACCTCCTCGGGACTTGCTCATGTGCGGTTCGCGAGATTGCCCCGCTACCTTCGGGTCGTCACATTCGCCGGTAAGAGAAAGTAAAATCTTTCATGCCAATGATCGAACCTCCGCGAACGGAGGGCTGTACCAGTCTTAGCCTAATCACTGCCTCACCTTCTTTCAATTGCCGTTTCCTGACGCGGCTACGCTGGCTTGGATGTGAAAGTTGCTTCTCCAAAAGTGCGGAGAGTAGGAGTCGGAAGGCTCGATCAACCGTGAGGAAGGCTTTGAGGGCTGTTGTGGTGTTGCAATAGTGCTTTTTTGAAAGTCTCAGGTATGGGAACGGGTGCGCGACCGGTGAGGTCAAAGCCCACCACCCCGCACTCTGCGAGTGCGATTGTTTCGCCCGAGCGAATCATGCGGTGAAATACCCTGAAGCCCGAGAAACTGACCTCGTCCACGTGGCTTTCGATCGCGAGGGGTTCGAACAGAAATGCTTCGCGCATGTAATTGATTATGGTATCTTCCGCTATTATCCCTGTCCTTCCGTCGCCCAGATCAAACTCGTGAAGGCTCAGTGCGTGAAGGAGATGCACAACCGCTTCATGCATCAGCTGTACGATTGCGTCGGCGCCCAGGTGGCGTCTGGAACTGAGGTCTCTCGACTGGACGCAAAATTGATATGTAAATTCATAACGGGGCTGCTCACGCAGTTTTGTTCGTGGCATCGGCCTTATCCCCCGCAATTCTGGCATGGGCTGTGTGGGAAGTCAAGGCAGACAGCGCAGCCTTTGCGGGCACGTTAAACGATTTAGTACTTGACTAGAAACAATTTTGGTCTATATAAGGAACATAGAGGAGAAACCTAATTGAGGCATGCCATCCAGGGAGGTGGGTATGGCTGGCGATAACAAAACTCCCCTGATACCCGTTTCTGCTGTGCTGGTCATATTGGCCGCTCTTGGCGTGACGATGTTTGTCCAACCCTTCAAAGGGGGCCGACCCTTTGTATCTGAATACCGTGAGTCTTATGAACGCGTGAACGCGAGGCTCTGGCAGGATCCTTTTCAGGCTGTTGTCGACAGCATGAAGGAAGAGCAGGCTCCCGAAGACGTCGGGCAGTTGAGTATTGACGACACTGTCCTCAATCCACGAGAACAAAGATCTTTTAGAAGCAGCTATCTGAGCGGCATACGGGGCAAAGACATGGTTACGGTGTTGGCGGTTATGGTTCCGGGTAATCCTTACTTCGAAGGCACGGAAACGAGAATGCGCTATCGCTATGCGCTTCTCTCAGGGCTCAAGAGGGTGGGGTATGTCAGTGAGGATGCTGAGCATATTGAATTTATAAGGATTGGATCTCGTAACAAGAAGATCACTCTCTCCAACATCATACCTGTAGAATGGTTGTCGCATGAGAACGATAATGATGAAGTTCTTGTGCTGTGGATAAATGACGATGTCTTTGAGCGGATCCCCCTTTCAAAACTGGCCCGGGTAATTGCCTACATAAAGGGAACTGAGAATTTGCAGAATACAAAGGTCGAGGTCAATATCATCGGACCAGCCATATCGGGCACGCTGAAGGACATGGTTAAGGAGGTTGATAGGCGTCAGTCGCGAGAAGGACTAAGGCCTCTTAAAGGTGTGCGCATTTTCTCACCATGGGCAACTGTTGGCAGCGTGCTCCTGGTCAAACGAGTTCCAGGCGAAATAAAAACCGAAGACGACGCCTTGGGGGACATCAAGAAGCACTTTTGGTATCAGGGGATCACGCTGGTCCGTACCATTGGACCTGATCAAGCTCTTGTGGATCAACTGGTGAGCGAACTCCAAAATAGGAAGGTTGATCTCCTCGACGATAAGAATCATCTTCTCCTGGTGGCCGAGTGGGATACCTTCTATGCCCGCTCGTTCAGAAACCTGTTCGTTGAGGCTCTTAAGGATAGGGGAGCCCGTGAAGAAAGGGCTGACCCACGGATTCATTTTATAAGCTATTTGCGCGGCATAGACGGCAGCCTGCCTGGGGAAAAAGGCGATAGTGACAAGAAGGACCCAAAGGCCGATGCCAAGAGCGACCCTTCGAGCGATGTGAAGAAGCTGGAACAGCCCATCGGAAAGAGCCAGTATGACTACCTGAGGCGACTCGCGGATGCGACTTACCATCTGAACCGCAGACTATTAGCAAACGATGGGGGAGAGATCAAATGTATAGGCGTAATGGGGAGTGATTTTTATGACAAGTACCTGGTGCTCCAGGCCCTTCGTCAGGAATTTCCCGGTCTCATATTCTTTACTACGGATCTTGATGCGAGATTTCTGCATCCTGACAATATCAAATGGACCCGCAACGTAGTCGTCGCGTCGAACTTCGGCCTCTCATTGAGAGAGGACTTACAGGGAGAGATTCCTCCTTTTCGTGACAACTATCAGACATCCACGTTTTTAACGGTGTTGCGAGTTTTTAACAAGAAATGGCCTAATCTTAAGCCGCCCCTCCCGAAAGAATTCGTGGACAAACTTACTCAGGAGAAACCTGATCGATCGCTGTCACCGCAACTCGTCTTTGAAATCGGCCGCCGCAGAGCCGTCTGTCTCACAGATACTACTGGCACCGTGCACCCCCCAAGGGATCAGATTGAGCGTGGTATCTGGTACTATATAACGATCGCTTTGATTGGCGTGCTGGCACTTTTGGTCATTTCGTTTATAATCCTACCCGCCTACGATTTGGCAAAGCAGTTTCCCAGTATGGTCAGGAAGCACAAGCTCACAACTGCTGTTGTCGCGGTCCTCGTCCTGGCCTGTGGATTGGGCGTGTACTACATGGTGAAGATAGCGAACATGGTCAATGAGGAACCCTTTTCAATTCTGGAAGGCGTGAGCGTATGGCCGACCGAAATACTGCGATTTGTGGCCTTCCTCCTTGCTCTGCTTTTTCTCTATTTGTCGTACAAGAGCCTCAGCGCTAACAAGAAAGTTGTAGATGACGAGTTCGACATAAAAGATGGTGAAGAACAGCACGCCCGCAGATGGTGGAACATGGTTTTTGAACTCGACTGGGAACCTGAGGAGGTTAAAGGAAAAAGGGGACTGAGAGGCGTGTGGCTCGAGTACACCAGCAGGAACCGCGAGCGGTACCGTATCGTGCGGCTGATTATTATCGTGCTTCTGTATAGCGCCTTATGTTGTTTGATTCTGCACATAAACATGGATAGGTCAGTTACGCCGGTACGGGGACCAAAGAGCTATGTAGCAGACCAAATAATGCTGATCATTAGTGGGGTTTTTCTGGTGGTGTTGATTTTCTATGTGATTGATGTGACGAGGTGCTGCCGGCGGTTTATCACTCTCGCATCTGAGGAAACAGCAGCCTTATATCAGTCAAGAGGAAAGGTACGCGATAAGGTCAAGAACGAGCTAAATCTCCTGCACGTAATCGCCGCACGAACGAACGTTGTCAGTCAACTCATCTTTTATCCATTTGTCGTATGGCTCATTATGTTTGCTGCCCGTTTCGACTACTTTGACAACTGGACAATGCCTTATACGATGGCAGTGGTTATCTCCCTTGGGGCCGTGCTCGCATGGAGTTGTGCCTTTCTTCTGCGCCGGTCGGCAGAAAAAACCAGGGGAGGGGCAGAAGGACGCCTCAAACAAATGCTGCGCGACGTAAAGGCAGACCAAAATCCGAGCCAGACGCTGACCAGCTACATCGAATCTGCGCTGGATGAGGTGACATCGATCCGTGCGGGCGCTTTTGTACCTTTTACCCAGCACCCTGTGTTGCAGTCGCTCCTGGTGCCCTTCGGCGGCGTCGGAGGAATTTACCTTGTCGATTTCCTCGCAAAGGTGAACTTCTGAGGTTGCTGGAAGATCTCTGGCACGGGTTGCCTTATGGCAACTATGAGTAACCTTTTAGACCTATAAAAAAATAAAATAGAAAGTATTTGTATGACATAAATTACTTAATAGCTAGTGATATACGCTCAATGTAATCAGACCCGTTGCTTGCGCGAGAGACGGAGCCGCACCTTATTTCCCTGTGTTTCTTCAGCGGTCACAATTGGGTTTACAGGTAATGAGGTTTTGCATATACTCTTGAACCCGGACTGAATTGCAGCCGGATTCACCGAAAGGGAGGCTATCCTTCGTCTCAGAAGTCCCGCCGTACGCTGATCTGGTGTCGCTCGCCAGAGACTTTGCGGTCAGCAGGCATGCGCAGATAGGTCATCGGCGCAAATATACCAACGTGCCCTATTCGGAACATCTGCAGCACGTGGCCGATCTTGTGGCGTCTGTTACGAATGACCCCGAGATGTTAGCGGCGGCCTGGTTACACGATGTCGTCGAAGATACGACGGCCACGCTGGAAGATGTGGAGTCTGCCTTCGGGAAGGAGGTGGGCCGACTGGTGGAATCCCTCACCGACGTGAGCAAGCCCGGTGATGGCAACCGCGAAGCCCGCAAAGCCATAGACCGTAAGCACCTGTCGACGGCAGAAGCCAGAGCAAAAACGGTCAAGCTGGCCGACCTGATAGATAACTGCGAAGACATCGCAAGGCACGATCCAAAGTTCGCCCGCGTCTATCTCAGGGAAATGGCAGCGCTCCTGGAAGTTTTACGTGAAGGCGATGGCCGTCTCTACGACAAGGCGACACAGGTCTACACCGGGTGGGCGAACAAACTGGGCCTGATCTCTCCGCCTCAGAAGCCCTCTGAGAGCCAGGGGCCCCCAGTAGCGTGGCACGCTTTCTTGCATCTTTCAAACCTGTTCCGTGACGCCTTTCGTGCCCAGGATATCGCAGAACCGCTGCGTTCATTTGACATAGAGCGCCCCTGCAACGAGGTACAGCCTGTACTGGAGACGGCTTCCCTCGGTGTGATTGGTCTCAGATCTCAAGGAGTCGTATGCGGTTATGCGCGGACCGCTGACCTTGCGGATGGATACTGCAAAGATCATCTTCGCCCGTTCAGGCCCGGCCAGGCCATCCACCAGCAAGATTCATTGGCTGACGTTATACATGTGCTCACTATTTGTGAGCATGCGTTCTTGTCTGCTTTCGGTGAAATAGTCGGAGTCATCGGCCGGGGCGACATCAACAAACCTATCGCAAGAATGTGGCTCTTCGGTATTGTGACGCTCGCAGAGATGGAGTTGACCCGTTTAGTAGATGCGTACTATCCGGAGGAATCCTGGCACACGCACCTTCCCGACGGCCGGCTCGACAAAGCAAAAGCCCTTCACCAGGAGCGCCTGCGCCGTCAGCAGCCGTGCAGACTGGTGGAGTGTTTGCAGCTGTCCGACAAGGGTCAGCTCCTGGTGGAGCACACTGACGGCTTAAAGCTCTTCGGCCTGAAGAGCAAGCGGGAAGGGAAACGGGTCGTGAAGGAATTTGAGTCGCTGCGTAATAACCTGGCCCATGGTCAGGATATCGCTGTGCACGATTGGGCGCCCATCGCACGCATTGCCTCACGCGTGAGTGAAGTGGCGGCAATCAAGTCCATGACAGGGCGCAGCCGATCAGTTATCCCGGAGGACGTATAATGAATCGCTTTCCGGGGAACGGCTAGCTTATGATTTCTTTCTCTCATCGAGCATTTTCTTGAGCTCTTCGATTTCCAGTTTGCTCTTGGTGAAATCTTCCATCGTTCCTTCGTAGTAAAGGACCCTGCCTGATTGGTCCTTCACAGCGCGTGCATTTATCGACACCCAGCATATGCTTCCGTCTTTCCGGTAAAACTGTGTCTCGAATCTCTGGATGATACCTTCCTCCGCGAGGATGGCCTTGTACGTCAATCTGTCTTCCGGCTTCACATAGAGTTGTTTGCCGATGTCCGTGACCTCCTCCATCATTGCCCCAGTGGAATCATACCCCAGGATCCGGGCGTAGGCCGGGTTGACGTTCATATACTGTCCCTCAGGCGTCGTCTGGAAGATGCCTTCAACCGCATTTTCGAAAATACTGCGGTACTTCGCTTCAGCGCTGCGGAGAGCCTGTTCGGCGATTTTCTGGTGTGTTATATCTTCCAGCGTTTCCAGCGCTCCCACGATGTTGTTCCTGGAATCGCGAATCACTGCAGCGGTGAAGTAGAGCCATTTTCCGTTAGAGCCCATTTCCTGGAAGAAGTCCGTTGCCTTGTACGCACCGTCTATGAACTGCGACCTGCTGAATTTTCCTCCGTACCAGTCAGTCATCTGCCCAAGCGCTTCATCCACCAGCAGGTCGGCGATGCAAGGCCTTTCGCTGTTGTAGAAAGCTTTCCAGTGTTGATTCGTGCCTATAACGTGTTGGGCCTTGATGCCGCTTAAGACCTCGAGGGCTCTGTTCCAGTGGGTGACGCGGTGATTCTTGTCAATGACGAACTGGGGAATGGGGGAGCTGTAAAGGATGCTCTTCAACTTCTGCTCGCTGTCCTTGAGGGCTGCCTCCACGCGCTTCTTCACTGTTTCGTCCCGGACGATGCCCTGGTATCCGATGATGGTGCCGTCAGGGTGCCGTTGTGTGGTTCCCGTGACGAGACAGTCCATCACCGTTCCGTCTTTTCTCTTTAACTTCACGTCAAAATCCTTCGCGAAGCCGTTTTGTTCAATGGCGTTCACGTATGTTTTTAGGTCTTCAGGGCTGAGGTATATATCCACAGCATTCAGCTCTCGTATCTCCTCTTTCGTGTGTCCGAAGAGATCCAGGAATGAGCGGTTCACGTCGATATGCCTTCCTTCCCGGTCGGTGATGAAGATAGCATCCCTGGAGTTTTCAAAAAGTGTCCTGTACTTTTCCTCGCTTTCCTTGAGGGCCTCCTCCGATTTCCTCCTCTTGGTGACATCCAGGAGAAGGCCGAGTACCCCTACTACGCGCCCTCCCTCCCGTATGGCCGTCGTACTGATATGAACCCATACTATTTCGCCGTCCGGCTTGTAGTAGGCAAATTCGTAGGGAGGCACATGCTCGCCCCGCACCGCAGCCTCAAAGTTCTTCCGAACCATGTCCCTTTCCTCAGTCCGGACCAGGTCAAACAAGGTCTTTTCAAGGTGCCACTCGCGCGGGTAACCGGATCGCTTTGCCACCACGTCGTTCACGTACGTGAAACGTCCCTCTGTATCAAATGTGTAGACGCCATAATGCATACTCTTCAGGATCGTTCTGAACTGGGTTTCGCTCTTTTCCAGGGCCTCTTGCTCTTTTTTTGCATCGGTGATGTCGTGCGAGGCGACCACGGCATGTGTGACCTGGCCACGCTCGTTGAAATAGGGAGAGTACGTTACGCGGTAGCATCTGAGCCCCACTCCCGGGAACTCCAGCCAGTTTTCATAGTGGACCACGTTGCCCGCAAAACACTGCTCGAGGTATCTCTTGACGAACTTGTTGAAATCTTCTTCTCCCCAGATTGAGGCCACGCTGCTCCCAATGATTTCCTTTCTGCTCTTCCCGTGGGACCGGCAATACGCCTCGCTGGCGAATTCGTAGACGTAGGACCTGTTGATAAGCGTCATGGAATCGACAAGGCTACTTGCAGGGACCCCGTCCCGTCCCTTCTTCTTTTCTTCTGTTTTTTTGATTGTGGATTCTTCCGTTGACTTCTGGCTCTCTCTCATTGCTCTCTCCTCGCGCCAGAAGTATACCATTTTCTCGTGACGTCAGGCCAGAGTCGTTCAGCCTGCAACAAATCGGTCGTACCGTTACCGGACAGCGGCAGTCCAAATGGGGCTCAAAATCTGACCCCCCCCAAACCTTGTTGCCAAAGGCTCTCCAGATGCGAAAGGAAATAGATGGGTGTGAACATTTGGCCTATTAAGTTTTCACCCGCAAAGACGAAAACGAACTATCCTGAAAAAGGCAAACCATCTCAAAGGGTGGGGCGCAAAGCTACTGGCCTAAATCCGCCACGCGGACACGGTCGCAGGGCTGCCGGGTGATGCAGGCGTCTGCTTCACGATCCTCGATACCGGCAGCACACCATGCATCTCCCGGCACGTAGGGACAGGGAGGTGCAAGGATGCAACAATCGCCTTTCAAAGAAGGCGCGAGTAGTAAAGAGTATCAACGAAAAGTTTCGAGTAAAAAGTCTCCTCCCGAAACCCTCGCGGAAACGCCATTGTGGGCAGAGTCCGGCGATCCGGAAATGGATCTGCCGCTGACCGATTGCACAGAGGCGGTGTATCTGTTCAAGGATACAGAAATCGGCGGAGAGGAAGAGCCTTTGGGTAGCCTGTCAGAAGAGGGTGGGGACGATGAGTTGCGGAGCTATATACAACAGTATATGCGCAAAGCAGGCAGAACGCCGCTGCTCACCGAACAACAGGAGAGGCAGATTGCCCTGCGTATCGAAGAGGCGAAAAAAGAGCTGGAGTCCGCGGGCCTTACCCTCCCCTTCGCGACAGAGGAACTCTGCCGTATTCTTTCCCGGCCTGATAGGTTGCCGGACAGAGTGCACGAGCTTGACAGAAAAGGCGAGTGCCAAACGCATATTCCCACATCAGAATTAAATCAGCTGCTCGACCGACTGAAAAAGGCGCACGAGCAGTATGTCGCAGCGAGGAATGAATTTGCCGAAGCAAATCTGAGACTCGTCATATCGATCGCCAAGAGATACGTGGATCGCGGTCTTTCTTTTCCTGATCTTGTGCAAGAAGGAAACGTGGGTCTCATGAAGGCCGCGGAGAAATTCGATTGGAGAATGGGTCACCGATTCAGCACCTATGCAGTGTGGTGGATAAAGCAGGCTATGAGAAGAGCAATTAAAGAGCAGACGAGAACCATACATATACCAGCGCATGCCATGGAAGCAGCCCAGCGAGTCGCCCATTTGTCTCACAAACTTTCTCAGGATCTCGGAAGAGAGCCGCTTGCTACAGAAATTGCCGCGGAAATGGGTATTCCTGCAGAGAAGATCAGAGAAATCCTCCACATGATCCACGAGCCTGTCTCGCTGGAGACCCCTGTGGGCGATGAAGGCCGTCTTATCGAAATGATAGAGGACAAATGCGCGTCTGGTTTTCAGGAGGGCGTCTTGTTTCGTGATCTTGCGGAGGGTCTGGACAAAGCCTTGTCAAGCCTCACGGAGAGGGAGGAAAAATTGATCAGGATGAGGTTCGGCCTTGGCGACGAGTCTCACCAGCATACACTCGAAGAGGTGGCGCAGACTTTCGGCCTGACCCGGGAGAGGGTTCGGCAGATCGAGGCGAAGGCACTGAAGAAGTTGAGATGTCACGCAAAGGCATTGAAGGAGTAATGCCTGCCGTTCGTTCCTAACACCGCGGTTGCAGAATCAGCCCAGGTATTCCAGGGAAACTGCTGTTGACTATTTGCGAGAACTGGTTAAAATACTTCTAGAAGAAAATTCGGTGAAAAAGACATAGAAACCAAAAGAAAGGGGGATGGACATGGTGAGCTTGAAGCCGGTCACGAAAGCGAGTGAAAAACTGAAGGAGCTGTTGAATGCGGCTATAGCCAGGGAAATTCAGGTAAGCGTACAGTACATGTGGCAGCACGTGCAGGTGATGGGAGTCAAAGGTGTTGCCGTGCGGGATCAATTCAAGCAGACTGCTATCGCCGAGATGAAGCACGCAGAGTCTATTGCGGAACGACTCTGGTATCTGGGCGGAACTCCCACCACCAAGCCTGCACCCATCAAGGTCGGCGCCAGCTTGAAGGAATTCCTTGAGCTGGATACGAAAGCTGAAGAGGAAGCGGTCACTATGTACCGAAAGATCATTGAACTTGCCACCAAA
>Ga0335070_10010483_pt1 | contig 10833 bp, 7 predicted proteins | sample Lox_Sample_13_FD_206722 | JGI IMG/M metagenome (GOLD analysis project Ga0335070, IMG submission 206722) | Soil microbial communities from Loxahatchee National Wildlife Refuge, Florida, United States - Lox_Sample_1.3 | ecosystem: Environmental > Terrestrial > Soil > Wetlands | place: USA: Florida...
CCAGCGCCAGCCGCTCGCGGCTGCGCCGCTCGCGGTCCACCGGCGGCGGGTCCGGCACGCTGTCGCGGACCGGCGCCACGCACCACTGGTCGTCGGCCAGGCGCCCCGCCACCCAGCGGCTGCCGGGCGGCGCGGGCATCGCCAGGTGGGACACGGCGACCTTCACGTCCGGCGTGACTTCCCAGGCCTGCGCCTCGGTCCCGTTGCTCGCCAGCGGCCGCAGCGTGCCCGAGTCCTCCACCACCCACACGCCCACCATCCGCCCGTTGAGGGCGGCGCCGGCCCGGCGCAGCACTTCGACCGTCCACCGGGACTGCTGCTCGCTCGTCCCCGGAGTAGTCATGCCGGTACCCCCGTCCCTCGCACCGCCCGACGACGCCCCGGCCCGTCACGCGCGGCCAGGGGGCGTCGCCGCCCAGCAAGGTTCTCAAATATCCCACGGAAGCCCGGCGCAGCAAGGCCCGGCGCAATCCGGAGCGATCGTATCGCCTCCGGGGTGGTTATGCTTCTCTTATTGATGTAAGGAGTGGTCCATGCCCGACCGCGTTCCGGCCATCTTCCTCGCCCACGGATCTCCGTTCCTGCTCGACGACGAGGAGTGGGTGGCCCAGCTCCGGCAGTGGGCCGGCGCGCTGCCCCGCCCTCGCGCCGTGCTGATGCTCTCGGCGCACTGGGAGCAGAAACCCATCACCCTCGGCGCGACGCGGCCGGTGCCGCTGGTGTACGACTTCTTCGGTTTCCCCGAGAAATTCTACCGGATCCAGTACCCGGCGCCGCCGGCGCCCGAGCTCGCCCGCCGGCTGAAGGAGCTGCTGGGCCGCACCGAGCCGGTGATCGAGTCCGATCGCGGTTTCGACCACGGCGCCTACGTGCCCCTGATCGCGATGTATCCGGACGCCGACGTCCCGGTGCTCCAGGTGTCGCTGCCGAATCTCGATCCCGCCACGCTGTTCGAGCTCGGCCGCGCGCTGGCCCCGCTCCGCCGCGAAGGCGTGCTGATCGTGGGCAGCGGGTTCCTCACCCACAACCTGCGGGCGATGGACTGGTCGGCCGATCCCGTGACCCCCGCCTGGGCCTCCGACTTCGACGCCTGGGCGGCCGAAGTGCTGGCGCGGCAGGACGTGGACGCGCTGCTCGACTACCGCCAGCTCGCTCCCGGCGTGGGGATGGCCCTGCCGACGCACGAGCACTTCGTGCCGGTCATCGCGGCGGCGGCGAGCGCGGTGGAGGAGCCGGGCCCCGTGAGCTTCCCGATCACCGGGTACAACTTCGGATCCCTGACCAAACGGTCGGTCCAGTTCGGCTGATGACCACGCCCGCGTCGCTCTGGTCCCGCCCCGACGACGCCGAACGGCAGGCGAAGCTCGACGCGATGCGCCGCCGGGCCACCGGCCTGCTGGCGGCCGCGGCCGCGGTCTTCGCCGCCGCGCGCGCGCTCGAGGGGCGCTACCCCTGGCTCGGCTTCGTGCGCGCCACGGCCGAGGCCTCGCTGGTCGGCGGCCTCGCCGACTGGTTCGCCGTCACCGCGCTGTTCCGCCACCCGCTCGGCATTCCGATCCCGCACACGGCCATCGTCGCGACCCGCAAGGAGCGCATCGGCCGCGTGCTCGGCAACTTCGTCCAGACCCACTTCCTCACCCGCGAGGTGATCGCCGCCAAGCTCCGGGAAGTCCGGCCGGCGGAGCGCGCGGCGCGGTGGCTCGGCCGGATGGACAACAGCCGGCGCATCGCGCAGCAGGTCGCGAGCGGCGTCGCCCGCACCCTGGACGCGCTGCCCGACGAGGAGATGCGCTCGCTGGTGCAGCAGGGGCTCATCGCCCAGCTCCGGGCCACGCGCGTGGCGCCCGCGCTCGGCAAGACCCTGTCGCTGGTGGTGGCCGGGAATCGCCACCAGGAGCTGCTCGACGAGGCGGTGCGGCTCGCCGCGCAGGCGGTGCACGACAACCGCGAGCTGATCCGCGAGCAGGTCAAGGCCGAGAGCCCGTGGTGGGTGCCCGGCGTGGTGGACGACCTGCTCTACCAGCGGATCGTGGCGGCGATCGAGGCGATGCTCCAGGGCATCGGCGCCGATCCCCACCACGCGCTGCGCGCGACCTTCGACACCGCGCTCCGGGACTTCATCGACCGGCTCGAGCACTCCCCGGAGGCGATCGCCCGCGCCGAGGCCCTCAAGGAGGAGTGGCTCGCGGACCCGTCCGTGGCGGACCTGACCGGCCGGGTGTGGGAAACGACGCGCGACGCGGTGACCCGGTTCGCCACCCGCGCGGACGGCGCGGCGCCCGGCGCCCTCGAAGACGGCATCGCGGCGTTCGGCGCCGCCCTGCTGGCCAACCGGTCCACCCTGGACGAGATCGACGCGGTCGTCACCGACGTGACCGTGTCCGTGGTGGAGCAGTACCGGCAGGAGATCGCGGACTTCATCGCCCAGACCGTGGCGGGCTGGGACCCGGCCGCCACCTCGCACCGCTTCGAGCTGGCCGTGGGCCGCGACCTGCAGTTCGTGAGGATCAACGGGACGCTGGTGGGGGGACTGGTCGGGCTGGCGATCTATGCCATCTCGAGGTTCTGGCACTGAAGCGAGAGGATACTGGGGTTTGGGGCTTGGGGGTTGGGGCCCCACACCCCAACCCCCAATCCCCAATCGCCGCCGTTCAGCTCTTGGTGGCCCGGAACGTGAACTGGTACGCCTGCGCCGTGCTGTCGTACACGGCCTCGAAGGCGGCCGGCGGCTTCAGGCCCGCCGGCGCCCCGGCGATGGCGGGCACGTCGATCGAGAAGCTCTTCCGCGCGAGCAGCGTGGCCCGCGTGATCATCGGCTCGACGAAGACCGGCTGCTGGTGGTAGAAGCCCACGAGCATCGTCTTCTCGAACAGCGCCGTCGAGCGCAGCTCCGCCGACGGCAGCGCGTGCATGCCCATCCCCGGCACGCAGATGCCGATCAGCCTTCCCACCTGCGGGAGGACCGCATCCGGCAGCTCGTAGCCGGCCGGCAGGGTCGCGGGCTTGGTCGAGTCGGCGCAGTCGATCTTCGCGATCTCGGCCGCGGACAGGTTGTTGAAGTGGATGTCGAAGTGCGGCGCGAGGTACGGCCCGGGCGGATGGCCGTGCGGCTCCCAGAACACGTTCAGGTGGTCGTAGCCCGTTGCCGTCCGCACCTCGGCCGGAAGCGACACCACCAGCTCCGCCCTGGGCGGCCAGGCCATCGCCATCTCCGTCGGCGCGTTCTCCACCGACTTGACCGGGATGGTCGCGCCGAACGCCACCACCGCGTCCCCCCGCAGACGGCCCCAGGTGCAGATGTCCGCGCCGTTGTACGAGCCGCACTCACCCTGCACCACGCGCTCCCTCGTGCACGCGGCCGTACCGGCCAACAGCAGGCCGAGCCCTGCGCCCGCGAGCCGGCGCATCCTGGATGCTGCCAACGACATGCGTTTCCCCTCCGTGTGAGGTGCGGGTGAGTACCGGACTGCCTGTGTGGATTGGCCGCCGAGGTTACAGTAGAATCCCCGACCGCACAAGGGCGCGGCGGCCAGGAGGGCGGGCGTGAGCGACGGGCGCATCACGGTGCTGGGCATCTTCGTCGCGGACCTGGCGTTCCGCACCCGGGCGCTGCCCGCCTGGGGGCAGACCCTGCTCGGGGCGGAGTACCGCCTCGGCCCCGGCGGCAAGGGCTCCAACCAGGCGGTGGCCGCGGCCCGGCTCGGCGCGCCGGTGAGCCTCGTCGCCAAGGTCGGCCGCGACGCGTTCGGCGCGCTGGCGCGCGAGACCTGGCTCGCCGACGGCATCGACACCCGGTGCTGCTTCGAGGCGGACGAGCCGAGCGGCGCCGCCGCGATCGCCGTCCACCCGGCCACCGGCGAGAACGCCATCGTCGTCGTGCCGGGCGCCAGCGCCCTGCTGACCGAGGCCGAGGTGGACCGCGCGGCGGAGCTGATCGCGGGCTCGGCGGCGTTCGTCGCGCAGCTCGAGGTGCCGCTCCGCGTGGTCGAGCACGCGCTCGCCCTGGCGCGGCGCCGCGGCGTCCTCACCATTCTCAACGCGGCGCCGGCGCGGCCGCTGCCGCGCCGCGTCTACGCGCTGTGCGACGTGCTCACGCCGAACGAGGTCGAGGCCGCGGCCCTGGCGGGCCGGCCGGTGCGGAGCCTGGCGGACGCCGATCGGGCCGCCGCGTTGTTGCTCGCGCGCGGCGCCCGCAACGTCGTGATCACGCTCGGCCGGCGCGGCGCGTTCGCCAAGAACGCGGCCCTCGCCCGCCACGTGCCCGCCTTCCACGCCGGGCCCGCGGTGGAGACGACGGGCGCGGGCGACGCCTTCACCGGCGCGCTCGCCGTCGCCCTCGCCGAGGGCCGCGACCTGGTGGCCGCGACCCGGTTCGCCTGCGCGGCGGGGGCCATCTCGGTGACCCGGCACGGCACCTCCCGCTCGATGCCGACCCGGGCGGAGGTGGACGCCCTGCTCGCCCGGCACGGGTGAGGTCGCGCCCGGGCGCGAGACCTGAAACTTCCCCCGGGGCCGGGCGTAAAGAGGCCGTCTCCCGCACTCCCACCGGCCGTTTCCCGGGCGCCGCGCGCCGCCGGGGACGGCCACAACGGTGCGGCCCGTCCCACCACAACCTGGAGCTCCGATGCGCCTTGTGAATCGCGTGGCGTTGCTCGCGTTGCTGGCGCCGAACGCCCTGGCCGCGCAGATGGCCCTGCCCCTGAAGCACACGCCCCAGCCGACCGTGCCGGCGATCACGGCCGCCGACCTCATGACCCGGCTCTACATCTACGCGGACGACTCGATGATGGGCCGGCGCGCGGGCACGCCCAACAACCTCCGCGCCACCGTCTACATCGAGTCGGAGGTGCGCAAGCTCGGCCTCGTGCCCGCGGGCGACAGCGGCGGGTACTTCCAGAACCTGCCCCTGGTGAAGCGGACCATCGACACCACCTCGACGCTGATCGTGGGCGGCACGACGCTGAAGGTGTTCGACGACTTCCTGACCCAGCGCGTGGGCGCCGGCGAGCCGCGCTCCATCGACGGCCTGTCGGCCGTCTACGGCGGCCCCCTCGACCGCACCGACTCGTTCCCGGCCGAGCAGGCCGCGGGCCGGCTGGTGCTGTTCGGGCCCCCGACCTCGCCCCAGGCGCGCATCAACGGCGGCGCCATCCTCGCCAGGTTCAAGGACGCCGCCGGGCTGGCCGTGACCGGCCTCGAGCGCATCCCGCCCCAGTTCAAGGGCTTCCTGCGCCAGCCGTCGTTCGGGTTCGCGGAGCCGTCGGGCCCGGCCACGCCGGTGGTGCTCCAGCTGACGACGCCGGCGGCCGCCGCGCTGCTCGGCAAGCCGATCGACAGCGCGGCGGTGGGCACGACGGGGCCGGCGATCCAGGCGCACGTCGGGATCACGACCGAGCCGGCGCCCGCGCGCAACGTCGTCGCGATCCTCCGCGGCAGCGATCCGAAGCTGCGCGGCGAGTACGTCGCGATCGGCGCCCACAACGACCACATCGGCATCTCGCTCCCGCCGGTGGACCACGACTCGATGCGCATCTTCAACGAGGTCGTGCGGCCGCAGGGCGCCGAGCAGTTCGCCAAGCAGGCCACGCCGGCCGAGCAGGCGCGGGTGGACAGCCTGCTCGATCAGTGGCGCGCGGCGCACCCGGGCACCCAGCGGGCCGATTCGATCGACAACGGCGCCGACGACGACGGCTCCGGCACCGTGTCGGTGCTGGAGATCGCCCAGCGGCTCGCGACCGACCGGGTCAAGCCGAAGCGCTCCATCATCTTCGTGTGGCACACCGGCGAGGAGCTGGGGCTGTTCGGCTCGCGCTGGTTCACCGATCACCCGACCGTGCCGCGCGACTCGATCGTGGCGCAGCTCAACATCGACATGATCGGCCGCGGCGATTCGGCTGACGAGACCGGGCTCACCAAGGACGGCGCGCCGATCCACGGCAACCCGAACTACGTGCAGCTCGTCGGCTCGCGCCGGCTCTCGACCGAGCTGGGCGACCTGGTGGAGAAGGTGAACACCGAGGACCACCACGGCCTGGCGTTCGACTACGCGCTCGACGCCAACGGCCATCCGCAGAACATCTACTGCCGCAGCGACCACGCCAGCTACGCGCGCTACGGCATCCCGGTGGTGTTCTTCACCACCGGCGGGCACGCCGACTACCACCAGGTCACGGACGAGCCCGAGTACATCGACTACGCGCACATGGCGCGGGTGGCGAACCTGGTCGAGGACCTGGCGGTGCACGTGGCGGACCTCGACCACCGCGTCGTGGTGGATCACCCCAAGCCGGACCCGAACGGGGCCTGCCAGCAGTAGCCCCGGAGGGAAGGACGCGCGAAGCCCCGGCGGGCCGTCCTGGCCCGCCGGAGCTTCGTCGCTCGTGCCGGGACGTCAGGTCGACGCTGGCTGGTCGAGCACGTCGCGCACCTTGCGCAGCAGGTCGTCGATGGTCCACGGCTTGGCCAGGAACGGCACGTCGCGCTCGAGCATGGAGCGCTCGTGCACGTCGCGCGCCGTGTAGCCGCTGGTGAACAGCATCCGCGGCGTGGCGCCGGCCGCCTTGAGCGCGGCCAGCAGCTGCGGCCCGCTGGTCCGCGGCATGACCACGTCGCTGATGATCAGGTCGGGCGCGGCGGGCCGGGACCGGACCAGCCCCAGCGCGTCCTCGCCGTCGGTCGCGGTCACCACCGTGTAGCCGTGCTTCTCCAGCACCCGCGTCGCCGTGCGCCGCAGCGACGCGTCGTCCTCCACCAGCAGGATGGTCTCGTGGCCGCCGCGCGGCCGGGGCGACGGCGCCACCCGGTGCTCGCCCGCCGGCTCCTCGACCGACGGGAAGTACACCCGCACCGTGGTGCCGCGCCCGGGCTCGCTGTACACGCTGATGAACCCGCCGTGCTGCTTCACCAGGCCGTACACCATCGACATGCCGAGCCCGGTACCCTGCCCGACCGGCTTGGTGGTGAAGAACGGCTCGAAGATGTGCTGCAGCGTCGCCCGGTCCATCCCGGCGCCGCTGTCGCTCACCGACATCGTCACGTACTCGCCCGGCTCGCCCCAGCCGTGGGTCTTGAAGTGCTCCTCGTCCAGCCGGCCGCGGCCCACGGTGAGGCGCAGCGTGCCGCCGCCCGCCATCGCGTCGCGCGCGTTGGTGACCAGGTTCATCAGCATCTGCTCGACGGCCACCGGGTCGGCGCGGATCACCGAGCTGGGCGTGTCCACCTGCACCGACACCTCGACGTCCTCCGGCACGACGCGCCGCGCCAGCCGCACGAAGTTCCCCAGCAGCGCCTCCAGGGAGACCGCGCGCGGCTCGAGGGCCTGCTGGCGGCTGAAGGCCAGCAGGCTGCGCGTCAGCTCCGCCGCGCGGGCCGCGGCCTGCCGGATCATCTCGAGGTCCTCGCGGTGCGGCCCGTCGGCCGGCAGCTGCGCGGCCAGCAGCTCGTGGGAGGCGAGCACCGTGGTGAGCAGGTTGTTGAAGTCGTGCGCCACGCCGCCGGCGAGCTGGCCCACGGCCTCCATCTTCTGCGCCTGCCGCAGCTGGTCCTCGAGGCGCCGCTGCTCGGTCACGTCGAGCACCGTGCCGGTCATCCGGAGCGGCGCGCCCCGGGCGTCGCGCTCGATGCTGGCCTGCTCGCGCACCACGCGCAGCGAGCCGTCGGGGCGCCGGATGCGGTGGTCCACCGTGTACGCGGTCCCGCTCTCGAGCGCCGCGGCGACCGCGGCGCGCACCCGCGGCACGTCCTCCGGGTGGACCGCCTGGAAGAACAGGTCGTTGGTGACCTCGACCTCGCCCGGCCGGAAGCCGAAGATCCGGTAGGTCTCGTCCGACCACCACAGCGGGTTCCGGTCCACGTCCGCGTCGGCCAGGCCCAGCTCCCAGATGCCGAGGTGCGCGATGGCCTGCGCCTGCGACAGCCGGACCTCGGTGCGCCGCAGCGCCTCGTCCGCCTTCACCCGCTCGGTGATGTCGCGATCCACGCCGCGGTAGCCCTCGAGGCCGCCGTCGGGTCCGAGCATCGGCACCGCGCTGCTCTCCAGGAACCGGTACTCGCCGTCGTTGCGCCGCCAGCGGATCACCAGGTTTCGCCAGCCGCGGCGCTCGGCGGCCAGCGCCGCGAACTGCTGCTCCACGTCGGACCGGTCGTCGGGGTGCATGATCTCGAACGCCAGCCTCCCCACCAGCGCGTCCGGGCCGTAGCCGAGGATGCGGGTCACGGCCGGGTTCGAGTAGGTGTGACGGCCGTCGCGGTCGACCGACCACACCCAGTCGGCGGTGGACTCGACGAACGAGCGGAACCGCTCCTCGCTGTCGCGCAGCGCCGCCTCGGCCCGCATCCGCTCGCCGATGTCGCGGACCACGACCTGGATCGACGGCCGGTCGCCGTACAGGAGAGGCGTGGCCGCGACCTCCACATCGATCGGCGTCCCGTCGAGGCGCAGGAAGCGCTCGGTCACGAGCGGCACCGGCCGGCCGCGCTCCGTCATCGTGCGCACCCGCTCGACCACGGTCGCCCGCGAGTCGGGATGCACGAAGTCGAGCATCGGCCGGCCGATCAGCTCCTGCGCCGACCGGGCGCCCAGCATCCGGACGCCCGCCGCGTTGATGAACACGATCCGGCCCTCGCTGTGCACCGCGATCAGGTCGGGCGCCACGTTCACCAGGCGGCGGTACTGCTCCTCGCTCGCCCGCACCGCCGCCTCGGCGCGCTTGCGCTCGATCCCCATCGCCACCTGGGTGGACACGAACTGCAGGATGCCGCGGTCGGTGTCGGTGTAGCGCACCCCCTCCGTGTACGACTGCACCACCAGGACGCCGATGGTGCGGCCGTCGGTCTGGAGCGGCACGCCGAGCCAGTCCACCGAGTCCGATCCGATCAGCTCGACCTCCTTCCGCTGGCGGAGGTCGCGCATCACGTCCGGCGTCGCCAGCAGCGGCTGCCCGGTGCGCAGCACGTAGTCGGTGAGCCCCCGCCCCGGCGGCTTGGGCGCCGGCGCCTGGTCCAGCTCGTCGACGAAATAGGGGAAGGAGATCAGGTCGGTGGCCGGGTCGTACAGCGCGATGTAGAAGTTCCGCGCCGGCATCAGCTTGGTCACGATGCCGTGGATCGCGGAGTACAGGGCGTCCAGGCTCGGCGCCGCGTGCGCCGCCTCGGAGATGCGCCGCGTCGCCACGTTGATCTGCTCCGAGCGCCGGGACTCGGTGACGTCCACCGCGTCCACCAGGGCCCAGGCCACCCGCCGGCCCCGGGTGATCGGCACCAGCCGCGACTCGTACACCCGCGTGCGCGAGCCGGGGTCGGGGAACGACACCTCGTAGCGGTCGGGGACTCCGGTGCGGAACACGCGGTCCACCACGGCGCCCACGCGGTCGCACTCCTCCGCGGGGAGGTGGTCGCACAGGTTGGTGCCGAGCAGCTCGCCCACCGCGCGCGACGCCAGCGGCCGGTTGGCGTAGGCGATGCGCCAGCCGCGGTCGATGACCATCACGACGTCGGGGGAGTGCTCGAACAGCTGGTGCCAGAACCGGCGGCCGCCGGGGAGCCGCGCCGCCGCGACGACCGGGCGGCGCTTCGCCGACGCCCGGCGCGCCGCCGGTTTCGGCCTCCGGGGCTTCACGGCGTGACGGTCGGCGCGCGGCCGCGCGCGGGCGGGATCATGCGACTACGGTGCAGCCCCGCCCGCAACAGCGCAAGCCGACGCGCCGCTCAGCCGTGCCTGATGAAGGTCCCGTCGTGCAGCTCGGCGTAGGCCTGCTGCAGCTCCGCTTCGGTGTTCATGACGATCGGGCCGTACCAGGCCACCGGCTCCTTGATCGGCTCACCCGAGACCAGCAGGAACCGGATGCCGTGCTCGCCCGCCTGCACCGTCACCTCGTCGCCGCGCCCGAACAGCACCAGCGAGCGGTTGCCCGCTTCCTCGCGCACCACCGTGGCGCCGGGATCGAGCTGCTCGGTCAGCACGCCCTGCGGCGCCGACGCGTCGCGGAACGTGCCGCTCCCCTCGAACACGTAGGCGAAGGCGTTGCGCGTGGTCTCGACCGGCAGCGTCTTGCGCCGGAGCGGCGGCACCCACACGTCGAGGTAGCGCGGATCGGCGGCCACGCCGTCCACCGGGCCCTTCCTGCCCCAGAACGTGCCGCACACCACGCGGACCTTCGTGCCGTCGTCGTCGGTGACCTCGGGGATCGCGCCTGCCGGCACGTCCTGGTAGCGCGGGTCGGTCATCTTGAGCGACGCCGGCAGGTTGGCCCACAGCTGGAAGCCGTGCATCCGGCCGTTCGGGTCGCCCTGCGGCATCTCCTGGTGCAGGATCCCGCTGCCCGCGGTCATCCACTGCACGTCGCCCGCGCCCATCGTGCCGGTGTTGCCCAGGCTGTCGCCGTGGGTCACCGAGCCGGCGAGCACGTAGGTGATGGTCTCGATGCCGCGATGCGGGTGCCACGGGAAACCGGCCAGGTAGTCGGCCGGGTTCTCGTTCCGGAAGTCGTCCAGCAGCAGGAAGGGGTCGAACTCCCTGGTGCCGCCGAAGCCGAACGCGCGGCGCAGCTTCACGCCCGCGCCCTCGAGCGTCGGCCTCGATTCGATGATGCGCTTCACAGGCCGGATGGACACGGTTCGCTCCTGGTCGAGCACGACGATGTCGTGGATGGCCGGAAGATAAGCGCCCCGGCAAGGGCCGCGCCCCCGTCCCGGGAGCCGGCCCGCGGAAACCGCTCCCCGACACGGGGCGCACGGGGCTCTGGCCCGGACCGGCCCGGCGGCGCATGTTGGGGCCTCCGGCCTCTCGTCTCCGGTGCGCCGCTCCGCACGCCGCCGCCCGAGCTGGCCGCCACT
>Ga0335070_10010484_pt1 | contig 10833 bp, 7 predicted proteins | sample Lox_Sample_13_FD_206722 | JGI IMG/M metagenome (GOLD analysis project Ga0335070, IMG submission 206722) | Soil microbial communities from Loxahatchee National Wildlife Refuge, Florida, United States - Lox_Sample_1.3 | ecosystem: Environmental > Terrestrial > Soil > Wetlands | place: USA: Florida...
CGGCGACCTCCAGAACGACCCCGCGGACATCCCGACGCTCCTCGCGCGGCTCGAGGAGGACGACCTCGACATGGTCTGCGGCTGGAGACGCGAGCGGAAGGACCCGCTCTCGAAGCGCGTGCCGTCGTTCTTCGCCAACCGGATCATCTCCTGGACGACGGGGGTGCGCCTGCACGACTACGGCTGCTCGCTGAAGGCGATGCGGGGCGACGTCGCGCACGGCATCCGCCTCTACGGGGAGATGCACCGCTTCATCCCGGCGGTGGCCGCGTGGATGGGAGTCCGCCTCGCCGAGGTCCCCGTGAACCACCGGCCGCGCACCCGCGGCCGCAGCAAGTACGGCCTCGGCCGGACGGTGCGGGTCCTGCTCGACCTCTTCACGGTCAAGTTCCTGCACTCGTACGGGACCCGGCCCGCTCACCTCTTCGGCCTCGTCGGGCTGGCTCTCGGCGTCCTGGGAGCGGGCGTCCTCGCCTACCTCGCCGTGCTCAAGGTCTTCTTCGGCGAGGCGATCGGCGGCCGCCCGCTCCTACTGCTCGGGGCCCTGCTGTTCCTGACCGGCGTCATCCTGGTGAGCTTCGGGCTCATAGGCGAGCTCCTGGTGCGGACGTGGCACGAGAGCCAGGGCAAGCCGATCTACGTCGTGCAGGAGAGGCGCCCGCGGAAGGCGGTCGAGACGGGCGCGCGCTCGGGGCGGTGACGCGCGTCCTCTTTCTCGCCGAGTCGTTCCACCCGGTCCTCGGGGGTGGCGAGACGCACGTGCTGAGGCTGGGCTCGGCGCTCGTCGCGGCCGGCGACGCGGCGACCGTCGTCACGCGGCGGGGCGAGCGCTCCTGGCCCGCCGAGGAGGTCCTGAGCGGCATCCGCGTGGTGAGGGTCCCGCCTCCCGGGCCCGGCCGGACGGGAAAGTTCCTGATGGTGCCCGGCGCAACGCGAGCGGTCCTGCGCGAGGCCGCCCGCCACGACCTTCTGGTGGTGCGCGGGACCCGCGTCCTGGGCGTCCCGGGTCTCGTGGCCGCGCGCGCCGCGGGCTTGCCGGTCGTCATGCAGCCGGAAACGAACGGCGAGCTGAGCGGCGAGGCCTGGACGTGGGGCAAGACGTGGGGCGCGGGGCGGGCGGGACGCCTGGCCCGGGCGGTCTTCGCGTCGCGCAACCGGTGGCTTCGCGACGCCGAAGCGTTCGTCGCGATGTCGCGGGTGATCGGCGACGAGATGCTCGCCGCGGGGGTGGCCGCCGAGCGCGTCTTCGTCGTGCCTCACGGGGTGGACACGGACCGCTTCCGGCCGGCCGATCCCGGCGAGAGGGCGGCGCTGCGCTCACGGCTGGGTCTCCCGGACGGCGTCCTCGCCGCCTGGACGGGCCGCCTGCTGCGCGGGAAGGGCCTCGAGACGCTCCTGGAGGCGTGCGCGCGCCTCGCCGGTGACGGGCTCGACCTGCGCCTCGTCCTCGTCGGGTCGGGCGAGGGCCAGGCCCTCTCGATCGAGGACGACCTCAGGCGCCGTGCCGGCGGGAGCGACCTCGCAGGACGCGTGATCTTCGCCGGACCGCTCGCGCGTGTGGAAGACGTGCTGCGGGCGGCGGACCTCTTCGCGTTCCCGTCGGTGTTCGAGGGGCTCGGCATATCGCTCGTCGAGGCCGCCGCGTGCGGCCTGCCGGCGGTGGCCAGCCGCACGGGCGGCATCGTCGACGTCGTGGAAGACGGGCGGTCCGGGCTGCTCGTCCCGCCCGGCGACCCGGCGGCCCTCGCCGAGGGACTGCGCGTCCTCGCCACGGACGCGGACCGGCGGGCCGTCATGGGAAGCGAGGCCAGGCGTATCGCCCTCGCGAGCTTCGACGAGCGCGACGGGGTGGACCGCTACCGGGCGGTCTTCCGGGGGGTCACTCCTCGACGGTCTTCTTCATCCCGGCCGGGAGGTGCTCCTCGTGCAGATGAAGGCTCTCCTCCATCACCGGCTTCTCCAGCATGAACGAGAAGTACAGGGCGAGCAGGACCACCGTGGTGAAGACGCCGATGAAGTGGATCCAGAGATAGCGCGTCACGCTGTTGATCGGGGCGAGCGCCTCCGCGAGGTCCTGCTCGACGGTCACCATCCAGTTGACGTTCGGCACCTGGTCGATCGGGGAGAAGCCGATGAGGCGGGCGGGCTCGACGATCACGTCGCTGCCCTTCCCGTCGTCCGCCTTGACCTCGGGCGCCAGCCAGAATCCCTTGTGGAAGCGCGTCCGGCCGAAGATCTCCTGCCCCGACTCCGCCATCGGGAAGCCCTCGACGGCGTTGCGCAGGTTTTCGAAGCCGGGGAGCGGCATCTTGAGGATCCGCTCGCTCTCGTCCGAGGCGAGGATGAGGCCGTCGGTCGAGCGCAGGAGCGACGCGTGGCCGGTGCGGCCGACGCGCACGGGGGCGAGGACGGTGTAGAGGTCGGCGGCGTCCACGAGCATCCGGACGGCGCCGATCCAGACGTCCTCGTGGTTGCGGACCGGGAACGCGATCTCGAGGAGGTTCAGGGTCGTCCCCGTGGGGCGGAACATGTCGCCGACGTACACTTCCGGCTCGCTGAGCTGCGTGCCGAAGGCCTTGAACCAGCCCAGCTCGCCGAAGAAGAGGCGGCCCCCGCGAGCGGTGGCCGCACGCAAGCGACCGCTGCTGTCGATGGCCTGGACCGCCTTGATCGCCGGGCGGACCCGGGGGAGCGGCTGGAGGACCGCGGCGAGCGGGCCCTCCATCAGCGAGGCGTTGAGCTTGGGGTCCTTGCCTGAGGCCCAGGCCTGCTCCAGGGCGCGCGCCTCGGCCTCGGGCGGCAGGGGCTTGGTCTCGGCCAGCGCCTTCTGCACCGCGGGGTCGAGGGCCAGGACGCGCAGGTGCACCACCTGCTCGCCGAGGTACTGTTCCAGGGCGAGCTTGGTCTGGGCCGCGCGCTGCTCGAGGCTGGCCCCCGCGGACTCGCGCAGCCTGGTTCTCGCAGCGTTGACGACGATGAACGAGCCGAAGGCGACGAAGGGCATCGCCGCGAAGAAGAACGCCGTGAGGACCCGGGTGTCGAGGTAGTAGCGCTGCTTGGCCATGGCTGCCTCCCAAGAAGGCCAGGACCCGGCCGCGGGTCCCGGGGGAGAGAGGCCCCCGGAAAGAGCATCCCGGGCCCCTGCCTGACGCCTACGGCGCGTTTGGGTCAAGCCTAGGTCCCGGTGCTTCTCCCCGTCAAGGGAATCGCGTGTCTCAGGCCCATGGCCCTTTCGGCTCACGGCGTACGCGCGGGTGCCGTTACACTCAGGCGGCCATGCGCGTGGCACTCACGGGCGCGTCCGGGTACACGGGCGGCCGCCTCCTCCAGGCCCTGCGGGCCCGGGGAGACGACGTGGTGGCCCTCGTGCGGGCGCAGTCCGTCACCGAACGCCTGACGTCGCTCGCCGCGAGGGTCGTCCAGGGAACCCTCGGCGACGCTTCGGCCGCGGCCCGGCTCGTGGAGGACGTGGAGGCGATCGTGCACGTGGCCGCGGTCTACCGCACGGCCGGCCACCCCGACTCCTACTACCGCGAGGTCAACGTCGCCGGGACCGAGCGCCTGCTGGAGGCCGCCGCGCGCCGGGGCGTCCGCCGGTTCGTGCACACGTCGACGGTGGGCGTCCACGGGCACGTCGAGCAGCCCCCCGCGGACGAGACGGCGCCCTATGCGCCGGGAGACATCTACCAGGCCACGAAGGCCGAGGCCGAGCGGCTCGCCCTCGACTTCCACCGCACGCGCCGCGTGCCGGTGACCGTCGTCCGTCCCGGGGCCATCTACGGGCCGGGCGAGACCAGGTTCCTCAAGCTGTTCCGGGCCATCGCCCGCGGCCGCTACGCGATCGTGGGCACCGGAGGCACGTTCTATCACCCGGTCTTCATCGACGACCTGGTGGACGGATTCCTCCTCGCGCTCGACCGTCCGGAGGCGGTGGGGGAGGCCTTCCTCATCTGCGGACCCTCGTACGTGTCGCAGTCGGACCTCGCCGCCCTGATCGCGAAGCACACGGGGGGCCGCGTTCTTCCCTTCCACGTCCCCGCCCGGCCCATCCAGTGGGCGGGCGATCTCGTCGAAGCCGTTTGCGTGCCGCTCGGGATCGAACCGCCGCTGCACCGCAGGCGCGTCGACTTCTGGACGAAGAGCCGGGCGTTCACGATCGACAAGGCGCGGCGCCTCCTCGGCTACGCGCCGAAGGTCGACCTCGACGAGGGCATCGCGAGGACTGCCGCGTCGTATCGGGAGGCGGGGTGGATCTGAAGGCGCTCTCGGGGGCACGCCTCGTCCTCGTGGCGGTCACCCTGGCCCTCGCCGGGTCGACCCTGGCGCTCGACCTGCCGCGGGCCTCGGAGCGCGAGTTCTGGGGCGACGGGGCGACCTACTACGCGATGGCGTGGAGCCTGGCGCGGGACCTCGACCTGCGCTTCGACGCGGGGGACCTCGCGCGCGTGCGCGCCGAGTACCCGAACGGGCCCCAGGGTCTCTTCCTCAAGCGCGCGAGCGGCGGCCTCACGATCGACGGCGCCTTCGGGTTCCCGTGGGTGCGCCGCGTGCGCCCCGACGAGGGCCGGCTTTACTACGCGAAGGCGCTCGCGCACGCGCTCGCGGTCGCGCCGCTCGTCGCCGTGCTCGGCACGCGCGGGCTGACCCTCGCGAACGGTCTCCTGCTGTCCGCGGCGCTGTGGCTGGCATTCGGCATCCTCAGGCGGCGCGGGATCGGCTCGTGGACGGCGCTGGCGTGCGCCGGTGGGTTGCTGCTCCTCACCGTGACCCCCGTCTACCTCGTCTGGCCCGGCCCGGAGATTCTCGGCCTCGCGCTGATCACGGCGGGGCTCGCCGCGTGGGCGACGGGGCGGCCGTTCCTTTCCGCCGTCCTCTTCGGCGTCGCCGGCTACGTGAAGCCTCCCAACATCCTCATGGCGGCGCCGCTCGGGCTCGAGCCGCTCCTGCCGCGCGAGGGCGAGCGGCCCTTTGGGCGGGGACTGGGCCGCACGATCGGCGAGTCGTTCCGGCGCGGGGCCGTCCTCGCCGCCGTCGTCGCCGGGTCGTACGGCCTGAACGCGGTCGTGACGGGCGAGATCAACTACCAGGGAGGCGAGCGGAAGACCTTTTACGGACGCTTCCCCTTCGACGCCGCCGGCGCGACCTTCGACGACAGCGGCGCCTGGATGACCACGAACCAGCTCGGGCCGCGGGTCTGCGGTCGCGACGACGACAGCGTCGCGGCGCAGAGCGGGCCGGCGCGGAACCCCGCCGAGATCCGCGAATCGTTCGCCTGGAACCTGGGCTACTTCTGGTCGGGCCGCTTCGGGGGTGCGCTGGCCTACTTCTCCGCAGCGGTCGCGGCGCTCGGGCTCTTCCTGCTCGGCGGGCGCCGCGACCCCCGCGGGTGGCTGGCGCTCTTCTCGCTCGTGCTCTCCTGGCTGGCCTACATCTGGATCATTCCCGACAACTGGTACGGCGGGGGGGGGACGGTCGGGAACCGGTATTTCCTCGATCTCCTACCCGCGTTCCTGTTCCTGGTGCCTCCGCAACGGGCCCGGTGGGTGGTCGCGGCCGCGGTCGGCGGCGCTGCCGTGTTCCTCGCCCCCCTGCTCGTCTCGCCGGTCCATCACTCGCTCCACCCCGGCGAGCATGCGACCCGGGCGGTCTTCAAGGCGCTTCCCGCAGAGCTCACGATGCTGAACGACCTCGCGGTGTTCACCGAGCCCTGGCGCAAGAAGCGGCCGTTCGGCTTCGTCGGCAACGCGCAGCGACACGCGGACCCGGACGCCTACTTCCTCTACTTCATGGACGACGGCACCTTCGGGAAGGAGGAGTGGGCCGGCCGGGCCGGGTTCTGGCTCCGCGGGGGCGCCTCGGCCGAGGTCGTGGTGCGCGCGTTCGACCTCGCGCCGGTCGACCGCGTCGTGGTGCGCGTGGCGGGCGGGCCGGTCGGCGACACCGTGACCGCGCGGCTGGGATGGCGGTCCGGCCGCGCGACGGTGGGGCCGGGCCAGGTGGCGGAGATCGACCTGCCGGCCGGGCGCGGACTGCGGTATTACGACACCTACCTCCACGTCCTTCACCTCGGCTCGCGGCGGGGCACCGCGCTCCCCGACGGCCGCACCGTGGGCGCATTCGCGGACCTGCGCCTCGTCATGGCCCCACCGTTCGCCGGCCGATGAGCGAGAGGCTCGCCCGCATCGCGCTCGGCGTCCTTTCGGGCCTCGTCCTCCTGGCGGGCGTGGGGGTCGACCTGCCGCGGCTCTCGGGCGGCCGCTTCTGGAGCGACGGCGCGACCTACCACGCGATGGCGGGAAGCCTGGCCTTCGACGGCGACCTCGAGTTCCGTGCGGCCGACCTCGCGCGCGTGCGGGTGTCCTACCCCGGCGGGCCGCAGGGCGTCTTCCTGAAACGAGTCGGCGAGGGCTCGGGCGGCGCGCGGCTCGTCTACGCCAAGGCTCTCGTCTACCCGATGGCGGCCGCTCCTCTCGTACGGCTGCTCGGGACCGACCGCGGCCTCCTGGTGCTGAACGCGCTGCTGTTCGTCGGCGCGCTCTGGCTCGCCTTCGCGGAGCTGCGCCGTGCTGCGGCACCGGGCGCCGCGGCGGCGGGCGCAATCGCGATCGTCGCGGGCGGGGTGGTGCCCGTCTACCTGTTCTGGCAGACGCCGGAGATCTTCGACCTCGCGATCGCGACGTTCGGGCTCGTCGCCTGGAGGCGCGGGCGGCCGATCTCGTCCGCGCTCCTCCTGGGAATCGCCGCCTACTCGAAGCCGACCAACCTCGCCCTGGCGCTCCCGCTTCTCCTGGACCCGCTCCTCGCCCGCGGAGCAGGGTGGGGGCAGAGGCTCGTCGAGTCGGCGCGACGCGGTGCGGTGGTCCTTGCCGTCGTCGCCAGCGGCTTCGGCGCGACCTGGATCGCCACGGGCGAGCTCAACTACCAGGGCGGCGAGCGCAGGACCTTCTACGACCGCTACCCCTCCGATCCGGGCGTGAGCTTCGACTCCGCCGGCGTCTGGATGATGACCGATCACGTCGGGCCGCTGGTCGCGGGCCGGGATGAGGACAAGCAGACGGCGCGCGTCGCCCCGCCCCGGACGGCCGACGAGCTGCGCCGGTCGTTCCTGCTGAACCTCGGCTACTTCTGGGTCGGTCGGTTCGGGGGTGCTTTGCCCTACTTCCCGGGTGTCGCCGCGGCGGGGCTCCTCTTCCTCCTCGGGGGCCCGCGCGAACGGCACGGCTGGCTGGCTCTCCTCGCGCTCGCCGTCTCCTGGCTGGGCTACATCCTGATCATCCCGGACAACTGGTACGGCGGCGGCGGCACGATCGGCAACCGCTACTTCCTGAACCTCGTCCCCCTCGGGCTCCTGCTGCTGCCGCGCGGACGAGCCTCGTGGATCGCCGCGGGGGCGGCGGTCGCGGGCGCGGTGCTGCTCGCCCCGGTGCTGGCCTCTCCCATCCAGCACTCGCTCCGGCCGGGCGATCACGCCACGGGTCTCGCGTTCCGGCGGCTGCCGACCGAGGTCACGATGCTCGGCGACCTGTCCGTCTTCGGCGACGTCTGGCGCAAGAGACGCCCGTACAACGCGCCCGGAGGCGACCCGGCGCGCCGCCCGCCGGGCGCGCCGCCGTCCTACTTCCTCTGGTTCCCGGACGACGGCACGTTCGGGCAGGAGGAGTCGTTCGGCCGGGAGGGCTTCTGGATCCGGGGAGGCGAGCAGGCGGAGGTGGTGCTCCAGACCCTGACCCCCCCGTCGCGCATCCGCCTCGTTGTGACCGCCGGCCCGGCCGGCGACATCGCCACGGTCCGCCTGGGCCGCGACCGCCTGCGCCTCGTGCTCCAGCCGCTCCGCACGCGCGAGATCGTGTTCGAGAACCCGGCTCCGGCGTTGGGGTACTACGGCACGAGCCTCTACGTCCTGCGACTCGGCTCGCGTTACGGCGCGCCGACGGAAGCCGACAAGCGAAAGCTGGGATCGTTCGTCTATGTCGAGCCTGCGGAGTGAACCTCAGGCCACCGCCGCGGCGCAACGAACGAAGCCGTCCCTCGCGAGCCGCGGGAGGCCCAGGTCTCGGTCAAGGGTCGCCGCGTGGACGTGCGGGCCCGGACGGAGTACGTGGCGCCGTCTCGCTGAGGTCGCTATCTTTAGCAGCTAGGCCGTGTGTTCCTTCCGGAGCAGCGCGTCCAGGCCCCGGCTGATCTTGAGGCAGCGTTCCGGTGCGCTCGCCTCGAGCAGCTTCTGCCTCGCCGAGGCGGTGATCGGCAGGTGCTGGCAGGCCAGGTTCACCCAGGACATGGGGTCGGCGGAGCGGCGCTGCTTCTCGAGGAAGTTCCGCAGCTCCGCGTGAGCGTGGAGATAGCGGGCGAGGGCCTCGACCGCGGGGCCCCACTCGTCGCCGGCATCGTGTTCCGCGATCGGGAGCGTCTCCGCGACGAGCACGTCCGTGCCGAGCACGGTCATGACGTGCGCCCGGCAGCTCCCGTCGAGCTCGACCTTGTGCTCGAGCGGAGCGACGGCCTGGACGGAGCGCAGCTCGGCCAGGGTGCCCACCGAGTGAAGGTCGCGGGGCCCGCGGCGGCCCTCGCGGTAGCCGAGCACGATCAGCTCGCCGCCCAGGCGCTCGGCGAGGCGGACGGCGGAGAGGTCTGCCGGGTTGTGGACCACGTGGACCAGCGACGCGCCCGGGAAGAGGCACGCGTCCTCGAGCGGCAGAACCGGCAGCAACCGGGATCCGGTCGTGCGGACGGTGTTCAGGTCGTCCACGCCGCGCATGTTACCGCAGCCGCCCCTCGAAGCGTCGCGCCCACTTGCGCCGGAGCACCTCGGCCAGGGTCGCCCGCCCGCGCCCCGGCAGCAGCTCGACGTAATCCTCGCCGATGCGCGCGATCGAGCGAAGGTCGCCTCCCGGGAGCGTGACGGGCACCCCGGGCACCTTGCCGCAGAACGCCGTCTCGTAGCCGACCTCGGCGGCGAGGCGGCGGGCCGTCGGCCCCGCGGCGTGCCAGGGGTAGCAGAGGTGGACCACGGGCTTACCGCTGTGCTCCGCGATCAGCCGGCGGGCGTCCGCGAGCTCGGCTCGTATCGCCTGGGCCCTCTCCTCAGGCGTCTCGATGCGTCCGACAATCGTGGTGTGCCGGAGGAGCCGGCGCAGGCGGCTCTCCCAGTCGGAGTGAAGGAAGAACCCCTCGCCCCCCGAAGCGGCCACCGCCGAAACGCAGGCTTCCCGGATCGCGGGGTCCTCGTAGAGCCGCGCCTCCTCGGACGTGCGTGGGGAGGAGCGGAGGAGGGGCGCTCCGAGGGGGGCCTCTTCTCCCAGCAGGTCGCGGTCGCCCTCTCTCAGGAGGGGCTGGTCGAAGGCGGCGTAGCCGCGCCGCGAAGCCGGCGTCACGAACCCGGCGAGCTGCGGCCGCGTGTGGACGCGGGCATGCCGCAGAGTGTGGCTCTGGAAGTCGACGCCGCCGGTGCGCGCGAGCGCCTCGACCTCCTGCCACGACAGGAGAGCGCCGTCGCCTTCGTCGCGCGCGAGCACCGAGGCCGCCGCGCGGCCGGCGTCGACGTCGTCGAGCGTCGGCGGGAGCGGTCCCGGGCGGCTGGGAACGCGGCCCGGGACCAGGAAGACGACGGCCGCCATGCCGTGCCGGCGGAGCAGGGGAGCGGCGACGCTCCAGAACGAGCCCCGCCCGTCGTCGAACGTGAGCACGACGGCACGCGAAGGGGTCGGGCGCTCGCCCTTGAGAACGGCAACGTACTCGTCCGCCGACAGCGTGACGTAGCCGTTTTCGGCGAGATGGGTGAGCTTGCGCGAGAAGGAGACGGGCTCCGCACCGTGGAACACGAAGACGGGGATCTCGCCGGGGGCGAGGTCGCCGCCGGTGACGAAGGGCGGGTAGCGGCGCAGCAGGAGGTCGCGCGGCACCTCCCACGCCTCGCGCGCGCTACCGCCCAGGCGGCGCAGCGGCACTTCAGGCCCCCGGCCGGGTGAGGAGGTCGTCGTAGAACGCCTGCATCGCGTCCACGCAGGTGCGGACGTCGTAGCGCCGCGAGGCGGCGAGCGCCTGGCGTCCGAGCGCCGCGCGGAGAGCGCCGTCGCGCAGAACGCGCTCGAGCCCGTCGGCGAGCGCGGTGGCGTCGGCGGCGGGCACGAGCACTCCGGTGATCCCGTCCTCCAGGACCTCGCGGCAGCCGTCGACCGACGTCGACACGATGGCCTTGCCCGCGGCCATGGCCTCGAAGAGGGCGAGGGGCGTGCCCTCGTAGAGCGAGGAGATGCAGAAGACGTCGAGGGCCCCGAGGAGATCCGGCACGTCGGTGCGGTGTCCCGCGAAGACCACCTGCCCGGCGATGCCGAGGACGGCGGCCTGGGCTCGCAGCGGCTCCATGAGGTCGCCGTCCCCGGCGACGAGCACGCGGGCGGACGGAAGCCCTGCCAGGAGCCGGGCGGCGGCGTCCAGGAGGAAGCGGTGGCCTTTCTGGGCGTTCAGGCGCCCGATCGTCCCCACGACGAGCGCATCGTCGGCGAACCCGAGCGCACGTCGGACCGCGAGGGCACGATCGCGGGGGACGGGTGCGAACTCCTCGAGGGGCGCGCCGTTCCAGATGAGCCGGACGCGCTCCTCGGGCACGAACCGCTGCCTGACCAGGAACTCGCGCGTGGAGCGGCTCACGGCGATCGCGCCGTCCGTGCGGTCCCGCAGGAGCCGGTCGGCGAGGCCCTGGTAGGACGGCATCCGCGGGTCGGCGAAGTGCTCGTGGAGGACCAGCTTCGCCCCGACCGCGCGGGCGGCGAGGCGGCCGAAGTCGGCGGCGGCGTAGCCGTGGACGTGGAGGACGCGGGCCCCGCGCTGGCGGGC
>Ga0335070_10010486_pt1 | contig 10832 bp, 9 predicted proteins | sample Lox_Sample_13_FD_206722 | JGI IMG/M metagenome (GOLD analysis project Ga0335070, IMG submission 206722) | Soil microbial communities from Loxahatchee National Wildlife Refuge, Florida, United States - Lox_Sample_1.3 | ecosystem: Environmental > Terrestrial > Soil > Wetlands | place: USA: Florida...
TGTGGCCGGGGATGCTGTTCGCGACCTGGATCACGGTCGACGGCAGCTACTGGCTGTATTGGCGCTTCAAGAACCCCGCCGCGCTCGAGATGATGCGCGAGGCGAACTTCCTGGCGTCGCTTTGCCTCTACGGAATGTGCGGCGTCGTCTGGCTCTATCGCGGCAGCCTGCGCGAGATGCTATCGGAGGCGAGCGCACGCGTTCGCCAGCTGCGCGCTGAACTTCGCAAGTAGCGGCTGAGCCGAGGGGCCGGGGCTAGCCCGCGAGCTCGGGCATGTTCTTGAAGAGCTCGAGCGCCTCGGGATTGGCGAGCGCGTCGGTGTTGGCCACGGCCATGCCGTGAACGACTGAGCGCACGGCGAGCTCGACCACCTTGCCGTTCTTGGTGCGCGGGATGTCGGGCACCTGGATGATTTTCGCGGGAACGTGCCGCGGAGTGGTGTTCTCCTTGATTCGCGCCTTTATTTCTGCGGTCAGTCTTTCATCCAGAGAAAAACCGGGCCTCAGGCGCACGAAAAGGATTACGCGCGTGTCGGCGGGCTTGTCGGGCGGCCAGAGCTGGCCGATGGCGACGGATTCCTCGACCTCGTGGATCTTCTCCACCTGGCGGTAGATCTCCGCGGTGCCGATGCGCACGCCGCCCGGATTCAGCGTGGCGTCCGAGCGCCCGTAGACGATCATCGTGCCGCGCTCGGTGAGCTCGCACCAGTCGCCGTGCGTCCAGACGCCGGGGAATTTCTCGTAGTAGGCGCTGCGGTACTTCTCGCCGCCGCGGTCGTTCCAGAAGCCGAGCGGCATCGAGGGCACGGGCTTGACGCAGACGAGCTCGCCCTTCTGGCCGACCACGGGCTTGCCCTGGTCGTTCCAGACCTCGACCGCCATGCCGAGCGCGCGGCACTGGATCTCGCCGCGGTAGACGGGCAGGATCGCGTTGGCGTCCGCGAACGCGGCCATGATGTCCGTGCCGCCCGAGATCGAGGACAGGCACACGTCCTTCTTCACCTTCGAGTAGACGTAGTCGTAGCTCTCGGCGACGAGCGGCGAGCCCGTGGAGATGATCATGCGCACGTCCGAGAGCTTGTGCGTCTCGGCGGGCGCGAGGCCGCGCTTCTCCATCGCGTCGATGAATTTCGCCGAGGTGCCGAACTGCGTGAAGCGCTCGGCGTCGCAGTAGTCGAAGAGGATCTTGCCGCCGCGCTCGAACGGCGAGCCGTCGTAGAGCATCACGCTCGCTTCCGCCGCGAGCGCGCTGAAGAGCAGGTTCCACATCACCCAGTTGGTGGTGCTGTAGTAGAACATGCGGTCGCCCGGGCGCACGTCGAACTGCAGCTTGTACATCTTCAGCGTCTGCAGCAGCGTGCCGCCCACGCCGTGCACGATGCACTTGGGCGTTCCCGTGGTGCCGGAAGTGAACAGGATGTAGGCCGGGTGCTCGAACGGCAGCTGCACGAAGTCGATCTCGCCCGCCGAGTGCTTGCGCAGCCACTCCTCGAGCAGCACCGCCTTCGGGATGCCGTCGATGTCGGGCCGCGGCCGCAGGTAGGGCACGACGACCACCTTGCGCAGGCCGGGCAATCCCCCGGCGATCTCGGCGACGCGCTCCAGCACGTCGTACTCGCGCCCGGCATAGCGGTAGCCATCGGCGACGAAGAGGATCTTCGGCTCGATCTGGCCGAAGCGGTCGAGCACGCCGCTGGTGCCGAAGTCCGGCGAGCAGGAGGACCAGACGATGCCCTGCGAGAGCGCCGCGAGCGCGAGCATGCCGGTCTCGGGCATGTTCGGGATGAACGCGGCGGCGCGGTCGCCGGGCCGCAGGCCGATCTGGGCGAGCGCCTGCGCGGCGCGCGAGACGTCGCTCGTCAGCTGCGAGTACGACACGCGCCGCTGGAAGCCGCGCTCGTCCCAGAACACGAACGCGTCGCCCTGGTCGCCGCGCTTGAGCAGGTTCTCGGCGAAGTTGAGGCGCGCCTCGGGGAACCACTTCGCGCCGGGCATCCTGCCGCCGTCGACGAGCACCGTGCTGCCCTTTTTCGAGGCCACCACGCCGCACCAGTCCCAGACTTCCGACCAGAACTGCTCGGGGTTATCGATGGTCCACTGGTAGAACTCGGGGTAGGTGTTCAGCTCGAGCTTGTACTTGCGCACCACGTGACGCGCGAACTGCGTGAGCTGCGCCTGCTCGATCGCCTGCTCCGACGGGGACCAGATGGGCTCCATGCGCTGCGCATTCTACTGTTCCGGCTTGGGCCGGTGCACGGTGCTGAAATGCGGCTGCGTGAGCACCTCGGGCTTGAGCACCGCGTCGAGGTCCTCGCGCGACATGAGCTGCTTCTCCAGCACCAGGTCGTAGACGCGCTTGCCGCTCGCGAGCGCCTCCTTGGCGATCTCGCTCGCGCGCGCGTAGCCGATGTAGGGATTGAGCGCGGTGACGAGCGCCGTCGATTCGTCGAGGAGGCGGCGCGCACGCGGCGCGTTCGCGGTGATGCCGCGCACGCAGCGCTCGGCGAGCGTGCGACAGGCCGCCGACAGGTGCGCGAGGCTCTTGAACAGGCTGTGCGCGATCACCGGCTCGAAGGCGTTGAGCTGCAGCTGCCCGGCCTCGGCGCCCATGGTCACCGCCACGTCGTTGCCGATCACCTCGAACGCCACCTGGTTCACCACTTCCGGGATCACCGGGTTCACCTTGCCCGGCATGATCGACGATCCCGCCTGCACGGCCGGCAGGTTGATTTCGCCCAGGCCCGCGCGCGGGCCCGACGAAAGCAGCCGCAGGTCGTTGCAGACCTTGGAGAGCTTCACCGCGACGCGCTTCAGCACCCCCGAGAGCTGCACGAAGACGCCCGCGTCCTGCGTCGCCTCGATGAGGTTCGGCGAGACGATGAAGTCGATCCCGGAGATCTCGGACAGCAGGCGCGTGACGCGCTCCGCGTACTCAGGGTGCGCGTTGATACCGGTGCCGATCGCCGTGGCGCCGAGGTTGATCTCGCGCGCGAGGCTCGCCGCCTCGGCGAGCCGGCTCTCGTCCTCCTGCAGCATCACCGCGTAGGTCGAGAATTCCTGGCCGAGCGTCATCGGCACCGCGTCCTGCAGCTGCGTGCGGCCGATCTTCAGCACCGACGCGAACTCCTCCGCCTTGCGCTCGAAATCCTTGCGCAGGTAGGCCATGTCGCCGAGCAGCCGCCGGATGCCGAACTGCAGCGCGAGCTTGACCGCCGTAGGGTAGACGTCGTTCGTGCTCTGCGAGAGGTTCACGTGGTCGAGCGGATGCAGGCGCGTGTACTCGCCCTTCTTCGCGCCCAGCAGCTCGAGCGCGCGGTTGGCGATCACCTCGTTGGCGTTCATGTTGGTCGAGGTGCCCGCGCCGCCCTGGATCACGTCCACGACGAACTCGTCGAGCAGCGCGCCCTCGCGGATCTCCTCGCAGGCGCGCACGATGGCGCCGGCGCGCTCGTCGTCCAGGAGGCCCAGGTCCAGGTTGGCGAGCGCGGCGGCCTGCTTCACGCAGGCGAGCGCGCGCACGAGGTCCGGGTAGATCGAGATCGAGGTCCCGGTGATCGGGAAGTTCTCCAGCGCGCGCAGCGTGTGCACGCCGTAATAGGCCTCGGCCGGGACCTCGCGGTCGCCGATCAGATCGTGCTCGATGCGCACCCGATGGCTCATACTGTAGGCGATTCTATTCCCGCCGCATGACATGACTCGCCTGTTCCGCATACTGCTGCTCGCCCTGGCCGTTCCCTGCGCGCACGCCGCCGAGTACATGGTGGCGGCGGCCAACCCGCTCGCCGCGCGCGCGGGCATGCAGATCCTGCGCGACGGCGGCAGCGCGCTCGATGCGGCGATCGCCGTGCAGATGGCGCTCAACGTCGTAGAGCCGCAGTCCTCGGGCATCGGCGGCGGGGCGTTCCTGCTGAACTGGGACGCCGCGGCCAAGGCGGTCTCGGCCTACGACGGCCGCGAGACGGCGCCCGCGGCCGCGCGCCCCGACCGCTTTCTGCGCCCCAGCGGCGCGCCGATGGGCATCGGCGAGGCGATCGCCTCGGGACGCTCGGTGGGCGTTCCCGGCGTGCTGCGCATGCTCAAGCTCGCGCACGAGCGGCACGGGGTCCTGCCCTGGCGCGAATTGTTCCAGCCGGCGATCCGCCTCGCCGAAGACGGCTTCGAAGTGTCGCCGCGCCTGCACCGGCTCATCGCCGCCGACCCGCTGCTGCGGCGGAACGCCGCGGCGCGCGCGTACTTCTACCTGCCCGACGGCCGCGCGCTGCCCGCCGGTTACCGGCTGAAGAACCCGGAGCTCGCCGCGGTCCTGCGCCGCGTCGCCGACGAGGGGCCCGATGCCTTCTATCAGGGCGAGATCGCGCACGCGATCGTTGCCGCGGCCGCCGCGGCGGACCGTTACGGCCGTGCCGGGGATCTCGCCCCGGAGGACCTCGCGAACTACCGCGCGATCGAGCGCGACGCCGTCTGCGGCGGCTACCGCGGCCACCGCGTCTGCGGCACGCCGCCGCCCAGCTCCGGCGGCATCGGCGTGCTGGCGATGCTCGGCATCCTCGAGCGCTTCCCGCTTGCGCGCGTGCCCGCCGGCTCGGCGGAGGCGGTCCACCTGTTCGCCGAGGCCGGGCGCCTCGCATACGCGGATCGCGATCACTACGTCGGCGATCCGGAGTTCGTGGACGTTCCCACGGCGGGTCTCGTCGATCCGGCCTACCTGCGCGGGCGCTCGATGCTGATCCGTCGCGATCGCAGCATGGGCCGCGCCGCGCCGGGCACGCCGCCCGGCGCGCGCGCCGCGCTCGGCGCGGACGCGACCGTGGAAGCGGGCGGCACCAGCCACCTGTCGATCGTCGACGCCGACGGCAACGCGGTGGCGATGACCACGAGCATCGAATCGGCGTTCGGCAGCCGCCTCTTCGTGCGCGGCTTCCTGCTCAACAACGAGCTCACCGATTTCTCGTTCGCGCCGGGCGAGGCCGGGCGGCCGGCGGCGAACCGCGTCGAAGGCGGCAAGCGGCCGCGCAGCGCCATGGCGCCGACGCTCGTCTTCGCGCGCGGGCGCGACGATCGCCTGCTGCTCGCCGCCGGCTCCGCCGGCGGCCCGTCGATCATCAACTACGTCGCCAAGCTGCTCGTCGGCGTGATCGACTGGAAGCTCGGCGTGCTGGGGGCCATCGCCGCGCCGAACATGGGCAGCCGCAACGGCGATACCGAGCTCGAGCGCGGCAGCGCCGCGGAAGCCCTCGCGCCGGCGCTGCGCGCGCTGGGGCACCCGGTCGCGGTGCATGCCATGACGAGCGGCTCGCAGGCGATCCTCGTCGCGCCCGGCGGCCTGCAGGGCGGGGCCGACCCCCGCCGCGAGGGCGTCGCCCTAGGCAACCGCTGACGGGATCATTAGAATTGGCCGCTCTTCACCTGGGAGAAACCGCATGAAACGCCTCGCACTTTTCGCCGCTTCGCTGCTCGCGCTCGCCAGCTTCGGCGCGCTCGCACAGGACGGCACGCTGAAGAAGATCAAGGACAGCGGCGCGATCACCATCGGCCACCGCGACGCCTCGCTCCCGCTCTCGTACCTGGACGACAAGCAGAAGCCCATCGGCTACGCGATGGATCTGTGCGCGAAGATCGTCGACGGGATCAAGGCGCACCTCAAGATGCCCAAGATCGAGGTCAAGTATCAGCTGGTGACCTCCGCCAACCGCATTCCGCTGATGGCGAACGGCACCATCGACCTCGAGTGCGGCTCGACCACCAACAACCTCGAGCGCCAGAAGCAGGTCTGGTTCACGATGACGCATTTCGTGACCGCCAACAAGTTCGTGGCGAAGAAGTCCGCGAAGCTGAACAAGCTCGAGGACCTGAAGGGCAAGACGGTGGTCTCGACCGCCGGCACGACGAACATCAAGCAGCTCACCGAGCTCAACACCGCGAAGGGCCTCAACATCGACATCGTCTCGGCGAACGGCCACCCGGAAGCCTTCCAGATGGTCGAGAGCGGCCGCGCCGCGGCGTTCGTGATGGATGACATCCTGCTCTTCGGCCTGGTGGCGAACTCCAAGAAGCCGAAGGACTTCGCGATCTCGCAGGACGCGCTCTCGGTCGAGCCCTACGGCATCATGGTGCGCAAGGACGACGCCGAGTTCAAGAAGGTCGTCGACGCCGCGATCAGCAAGGTCTACACGTCGGGCGAAGGCGCGAAGATCTATGCGAAGTGGTTTCAGAAGCCGATTCCGCCCAAGGGCATCAACCTGAACGTGCCGATGAGCCCGCAGTTGAAGAAGGTCATGGCCCACCCGACCGACTCCGGGGATCCCAAGGACTACCAGTGATCGCAGGATAAGCCTCGAGACGGGGGACGCGAGTCCCCCGTTTTTCTTTGCGCGGGCGGCATGCATTACAACTGGAACTGGGCGATCCTGCTGCAGAAGTCGGCCGAGGCCGGCGGCTCGTGGCTCCTGTACCTCGTCGCCGGACTTGGCTGGACGCTCGCGGTCGCGCTCTGCGCGTGGGCGATCGCGCTCGCGCTCGGCGCCGTGGTCGGGACGCTGCGCACCGGGCCAATGCGCTGGGTGGCGCGCGTGTGCGCCGCCTACGTCGAGATCTTCCGCAACGTGCCGCTGCTCGTGCAGATGTTCCTGTGGTTCTTCGTGCTGCCCGAGCTCCTGCCCGAGCAATGGGGCGACGCGATCAAGCAGATGAAGCCGCCCTGGGCGGCGTTCCTGCCGGCCGTGCTCTGCCTCGCGTTCTACACCTCGGTGCGCGTCGCCGAGCAGGTGCGCGCCGGCATCCAGTCGCTGCCGCGCGGGCAGTCGCTGGCCGGGACCGCGATGGGCCTCTCGCTCGCGCAGACCTACCGCTACGTGCTGCTGCCGATGGCCTTCCGCATCATCCTGCCGCCGCTCACCTCGGAGTTCCTCAACTGCATCAAGAATTCCTCGGTCGCGCTCACGATCGGCGTGATGGAGCTCACGGCGCGCGCGCGCTCGATGCAGGAGTTCACCTTCCAGGTATTCGAGGCATTCGCCGCTGCGACGGCGATCTACCTGCTCACCAACATGATCGTCGTTCTCCTCATGCGGCGGCTTGAGGCGCGTGTGCGCGTCCCGGGCTTCATCGGCGCGCATTCCGGCGCCGCCGGGCACTAGCGCATGTTCAGCGATTTCGATTTCGACGTCATCGCGCGCTCGCTCGAGTTCCTTTTCGTCGACGGCATGAGCTTCACGATCACGCTGACGCTGCTCGCGATGAGCGGCGGCATCGTCTTCGGCACGCTGCTCGCCATGATGCGGCTCTCAGCGTTCACGCCGCTCTCGATGGTCGCCAGCGGCTATGTGAACCTGATGCGCTCGCTGCCGCTGGTGCTCGTCATCTTCTGGTTCTACTTCCTCGTGCCCTGGATCGGAGGCTGGGTGACGGGCGCCGGACAGACGATCCAGGTCGGCGCGTTCCTGAGCGCGGTCATCACCTTCACCATGTTCGAGGCCGCGTACTTCTGCGAGATCATGCGCGCCGGCATCCAGTCGATCCCGCGCGGGCAGGTCTCGGCGGGCTATGCGCTCGGCCTCGACTACTGGCTGACGATGGGCAAGATCGTGCTGCCGCAGGCCTTCCGCAACATGCTGCCCGTGCTGCTCACGCAGACCATCATCCTGTTCCAGGACACCTCGCTCGTGTACGTGATCTCGGCGACCGACTTCCTCGGCGCCGCCGCCAAGGTCGCCAACCGCGACTACCGCCTGGTCGAGATGTACAGCTTCGTCGCGGTGGTCTACTTCGTGATCTCGTACGGCCTGTCGTCGCTCGTGAAGCTGCTGCAGGCCCGCATCGCCATCATCCGCTAGGATCGCCGACATGATCGTCATCAAGAACGTCAGCAAGTGGTACGGCAGCTTCCAGGTGCTCACCGACTGCTCCACCGCGGTGCAGAAGGGCGAGGTGGTGGTGGTCTGCGGTCCCTCGGGCAGCGGCAAGTCGACGCTCATCAAGTGCGTAAACGCGCTCGAGCCCTTCGAGAAGGGCGAGATCACCGTGGACGGCGTGTCGGTGGGCGACCCGAAGACGAACCTGCCCAAGCTGCGCTCGAGGATCGGCATGGTGTTCCAGAACTTCGAGCTGTTCCCGCACCTGTCGGTGACCGAGAACCTCACGCTCGCGCAGGTCAAGGTGCTCGGCCGCACGCCCGAGGCGGCGCGCGACAAGGGCCTCAAGCTGCTCGACCGCGTAGGCCTCCTCGCGCACAAGGACAAGTTTCCCGGCCAGCTCTCGGGCGGCCAGCAGCAGCGCGTCGCGATCGCGCGCGCGCTGTGCATGGACCCGATCGCGATGCTGTTCGACGAGCCCACCTCGGCGCTCGACCCGGAGATGATCAACGAGGTGCTCGACGTCATGCAGCAGCTCGCCCAGGAAGGCATGACGATGATGGTGGTGACGCACGAGATGGGCTTCGCCAAGCGCGTCGCCCACCGCGTGATCTTCATGGACGCGGGCAAGATCATCGAGGACGCCACCAAGGCCGACTTCTTCGGCACGCCGCGCTCCGAGCGCGCGCAGCTGTTCCTCTCCAAGATCCTGCACCACTGAACCTGCGCCTGCTGCTCGCCGTTGTGCTGCTCGCCGCGGGCGCGGCGCTCGCCGCGCCGCCCGAGGCGGCGCGCTTCTTCGCCTGGCCGCTGGATGAGCCCGCGCTCGAGGCGCGCGGCGGCAGCACGCGCGGCGTGCCGGTGACGCTCGACGCCGCGCCGTCGGAGGCCTGGCGGAAGCTACGCGAGCCGGGCCTGAGCGAGCACGAGCGCGACCGGCGCGCGATCCTCGCGATGGCCGGCCCCTACCGGGTCACCTTCGACTTCCTCGAAGTCGTGCGCTTCGATGCGGCGCGCAAGGCCGACGCGCCCTACCAGAGCTGGGCGACCGAGTTCGTGTTCGTGGCCGAGGACCGGCCGGATTTCATCGCGCTTCAGCACGTGCTCGTGATGCGCGTGCTTCTCGAGGGCGGAAAGGAGAGCGCGCCGATCGTGCAGCGTCACTGGCGCCAGGAGTGGCGCTACGAGGCCGAGCGCCTCCTCGCCTACGAGGGCGCCAATACCTGGGCGCCGCGGGCGCTCGCCGAACCCGAGCGCCGCGGCGCCTGGGTGCAGAGCGTCCTGCAGGTGGACGATTCGCCGCGCTACGCCGCGCGCGGCCGCTGGCGGCACGGCGAGGGCGTCTCCACCTGGATCAGCGACGAGACCTGGCGGCCGCTGCCGCGGCGCGAGTTCAGCGTGCGCAAGGACTACCAGATGCTCGCCGGCACCAACCGGCACAGCATCACCCCGGGCGGCTGGGTGCAGGAGGAGAACAACGTCAAGCTCGCGCTCGCCGGCTACGCGCCCGGCGGGCGGCGCGTCCTGGCCCGCGAATATGGCGTGGCGCGCTATGAGCGCATCCGCGACTATGACTTCGGCCCCGCCGAGCGCTATTTCGCCGCCACCGAGCCCTTCTGGGCTGAGGTGCGCGCGGCCTGGCGCGAGGCCGCCGAGGCCGGTCGGTTCACGCTGCGCGCGCAGCCCGACCAGGGCGGGTTGTTCGCGGCTTTTTTCGAATATGCAGGCAAGCTCGCCGCGGGCGCCGCGTTCGACCGCGACGCGGCGCGCGCCTTCATCCGCAGCACGCTGCGCGAGCGCTATCTCGCGCCCTGATTTGCCGAGACAAGGAGAAGGAAGACCATGAGCACGGTGGCATTCATCGGATTGGGCGCGATGGGCTCGCGCATGGCGATGAACCTGCATTCCGCGGGGCATTCATTGAGGGTTTTCAATCGAAGCAAGGAAAAGACCAAGCCGTTCGCCGACAAAGGCGCCGTCGTCTGCAGTTCGCCCGCGGAGGCGGCGAAGGGCGCCGAGTTCGTCTGCTCGATCGTCTCCGACGACGTCGCCACGCGCGAGGTGATGCTCGGGGCCTCGGGCGTGATCGGCGCGGCGGCGCCGGGCACGATCGTCCTCGATTCCAGCACCAACACGCCGGCGATGGCGCGCGAGGTGGCCAGGGCGGCAGCGGCCAAGGGAATCCTCTATCTCGACGCCCCCGTGTCCGGATCGCTCGCGCAGGCGCAGGGCAAGGAGCTCGTGATCCTCGTCGGCGGCGACAAGGCGGCCTTCGACAAGGCGCTGCCGGTGCTGGGCGCCATGGGCAAGATGGTGCGGCGCATCGGCGACGCGGGCGCGGGCGCGACGCTGAAGCTCATCAACAACATGATGTCCGCCTCGCTCACGGCCGCGATCGCGGAGGCCGCGCAGATGGCCGAGGCGGCGAACCTCGATCGCGACGCGTCGCTCGAGGTCCTCAGCGAGGGTGCCGCGGGCTCGCGCCTCATGAAGACCAAGCTGCCGAAGATCTTCAAGCGCGACTTCTCGCCGCAGTTCCAGCTCGAGCTCATGGACAAGGACCTGCGCTACTTCCTCTCGCTCGCGCAGGAGCTCGACCGGCCGGCGCCGATCGCCTCGCTGGTGCGCAGCCAGTACCAGGCCGCCAGGCGCGCGCAGCTCGGCAAGCTCGATTCCTGCGCGGTGTTCCTGCAGGCCGCGGGCGAGCCGCCGAAAGCCTAGCGCCGCTCCACGCGCTTCAGCATCTCCTCCGGAATGCGGAATTCCGGATGGCGCTTGCGGAACTCGGCGAGCGCCTTGTCGGCCTCATCGTGCCGGCCCTCGGCGCGCAGCCGCGCGATGCGCTCGAGCTCGTGCTCGGGCGTCTCGACCGCGGTCTTCGGAGCCGGCTCGGCCGGCGCGCGCTTGGCGAGCGCGGCAGCGGCCTGCGGCGCGCGCGCCGCGGCCTCGGCGTCGCGCGCGACGCGCTCCTCCTCGCGTCGT
>Ga0335070_10010487_pt1 | contig 10832 bp, 9 predicted proteins | sample Lox_Sample_13_FD_206722 | JGI IMG/M metagenome (GOLD analysis project Ga0335070, IMG submission 206722) | Soil microbial communities from Loxahatchee National Wildlife Refuge, Florida, United States - Lox_Sample_1.3 | ecosystem: Environmental > Terrestrial > Soil > Wetlands | place: USA: Florida...
TCGGGCCGGTCCACGGTCTGCCGGGCGACCTCCTCCACCACGCGCCAACCGACGCCGTCGTCGCCGAGAATGGGATTGCCCAATCCAATGACGATTGTCTTCATAGGTTAATCGTAAGGTATAAAGAAGGACGGCAGACAAGCTGTGTTCCGTCCGCCGTCCTCCGTATTCAATTCAGTCGCAGTACTGCCGAAGAACTTTGACGGGTTCACCGGCCGCGTCGTGGATCGTGACCTCCAGCGGCATCTGGCCAGGCAGGGAGTGCGTCGCGCAGCCAAAGCAGGGGTCGTAGGCGCGGAATGCCATCTCGACCATATTCAGCAGGCCCTCGTTGACGTTGCCCTTCTTGATCAGGCTGTCGGCGGCCTTCTTGATCGACATGGTGATCGGGGCATAGTTGTTGGTCGTGCCGACGATCAGGTTAACCTTGGTGACCACGCCGCGCTCGTCGGTCCAGTAGTGGTGCGTCAGCGTGCCGCGCGGCGCCTCGACGATGCCCACGCCCTCAGTCGGCTTTTCGGTCGGGATGGCGTGGAAGTCCGGGGAGGTGATCTCCGGGTCGGTGGCCAGCTCCACCCACCTTTCGGCAGCATAAAGGAGCTCAATCAGTCGCGCCCAATGAATCGCCAAACGCTGGTGGACCGGTTTACCCTTGAGGGTCTTGTAGAATTTATCGTACTCTTCCTGGGCGCGCGGGGTGGCCATGCCGTCGGCGGCGTTGAGGCGTGAGAGCGGAGTGGCCATATAAACGCCGGAATCCTTGCCGTCTACAAAGCCCTTCCAGCCGACGTTCTTCAGGTAGGGGAACTTCAGATAGGTCCAGGGTTCGACATGCTCGGCGATGTTGGCGGCATAATCCTTGGGCTCGTACTTGACGAATTCCTTGCCGTCCGGCCCGACCACGCGCACCTTGCCGTCGTAGAAATTGACCTTGTTGTTTGCGTCCACCAGGCCCATGTAATAAGTCTGGTGGGTGTAGATATCGCCCAGGATCAGGTCGACGTACTGCTTGTTGCCCAGGACGATGTCGTTGAAGGCCTTCAGGCTGAATTGGGCGAACTCGATCGCCCAATGGCCCATCTGCTCGATTTCCTTGCGCTGTTCCTCGGTGATGCCCTTGGTCAGGCCGCCGGGAATGGAGGTGCAGGGGTGCACCTTGCGCCCGCCGATGATCTCGACCACGGTGTGGCCGTACTTGCGCATCTGGATGACCTTGCCGCCAACTTCCAGCCCGACCTTGTGGATCACGCCGAGGATGTTGCGCTCGGCCACCGGTGCGTCCGGGCCCATGATGAAGTCCGGTCCGCCCAGGGCGTAGAAGTGGGTGGTGTGGTCGGTGCAGTAAAAGGCTGAGTAAAGCAGCTCGCGCAGCTTCTTGCCGGTCGGCGGGACCTCGACGTGATAAACCGCGTCCACGGCCTTGGCGGCCGCCATGTGGTGTGCCTCCGGGCAGACACCGCAGATGCGGTTGGTCAGCAGGGGCATTTCTTCCACTGGTCGTCCGACGCAAAAGCGTTCAAAGCCGCGCAGCTCGGGGATCTGGAAGTAAGTGTTGGCGACGTCGCCCTTGTCGTTCAGGAAGATTTCGATCTTGCCGTGGCCTTCCAGCCGGGTGATGGGATCAATCGTTATTCGTTGTGCCATGGTTACCTCCAGAGTTATCTACCGTTCGTTCTTGCATACTTGCTGGCCCGCAGCAGGGACCCGGCCAAATTAAAGCGATAGAATTGTCCGGCCGGGTCGACCAGGCCATCCAGGATTTTGTCGATCTCTTCCGGCTTTTCGCTGTCGATCACGGAAGCAAAAGCGGCGATCAGTCGCGCTCCATAGTCGACCACACCCTCGGCGGGGCCGTAGCAGCCGATGCATTGCGCGCCGGCGATCGGGCAGCGGGCGTCGCAGCCGCTGCGCGTGGCAGGTCCGTTGCAGGGGATGCCCTGCTCGAGCAGGCACAGTTCGGGGTCGGCCTTGATGAGCTGGATGCGGCCGAATTCCTTGATCGTCTTCAAATTGCGCTTGCGCGGGCATTCGTCGCAGACGGTCGAATTGCCGGCTCCGATGGTCGCTCCCTTGGGGGGCAGTTGGGCCTCTCCCTTGAGGGCAGCAATCACCAGTTCCACCACAGCCGCGATCTGGTGCGATTCGGGCGGGCAGCCGGGCATGTAGTAATCCACGTCCACCACCTGGTCGAGCGTGCGCAGCATCGAGTAAAGGGTTGGGATCGTGATCTCGCCTTCGGGCATCTTGTAATGGGGCTGCGGGCGGATGTTTTCCGGATTGTCGGTCGAGATGGTCGAAAAGGCGGTATCGACGATCTCCTTGATGGGGGAGAAATTGGCCAGGCCAGGAATGCAGCCTTCGCAGGCGCACGAGCCGAAGGCCACCAGGATCTTGGATTTCTTGCGCAAAAGATGAGCGATATGCTCGTTTTCGTCGTTGCGTATGCCGCCGTTCCACAGGCAGAGGGTGATCTCGCCATCTTCCATTTTTTCCACGTCAGCGTACTTGGCATCCATGGCCACCGGCCAGAAGACGATCTCGAAATTGGCGTCCACGTCCAGGATCTTTTCGTGGATATTCAGCACGGCGATCTCGCAGCCGCCGCAGGAGGCTGCCCAGTACATGGCGAATTTTGGCTTGGCCTGGGCTTTTTCAACGGTTTTGGGATTCTTTGGACTCATGCAGGCACCTCCTCCTTATCCGCATCCGCCGGGATCGTGAAACTGGTCTTGTTCCAATTGAGCGGACCCAGCGCCCGGACCTGTTCGACGAAGCTGTTGATCTCTCTGGCGAAGATGGCGCCTTCGGCCGCGCTGGCCCACAGCAATTTCAAACGATCGGGTTCGATCCCCAACTGAGCCAGGACGCGCTTCATCAGCTGGAAGCGGCGCATCGCCTTGTAATTCTGATTGATGTAGTGGCAGTCACCCGGATGGCAGCCAGATACCAACACGGCATCCGCGCCACCGGCGAAAGCCTTGAAGACGAAGGTCGGGTCCAGACGGCCGGAGCACATCAGGCGGATCAGGCGGACATTTGGTGCATATTTCATACGCGCGGTTCCGGCCATATCGGCGGCCCGGTACGAGCACCAGTTGCAGGTGAAGCCGATGATGATGGGTTCAAAGGGCTTGGTTTCGGGAGTATCAGACATAGGTTTTTCTCCTGGCGTAAATCGACAATTGTCAATCTCCAATCGTCAATCCTCTTACGCCACAGCCTCCTTCTTCGGTATATTCAAGAATAACAGGCCTTCAATCTGCGACAGGATCTGCTCGTTGGAGAAGACCGTTCCACTGATGGCTCCTGCCGGGCAGGCTGCCACGCAGGTGCCGCAGCCCTGACAGAGCGCCGGGTTGACCTCGCTGACCATCTTGTCCTCGTGGAAGAGGATCGCATTGAACGGGCACAGGTTGTTGCAGATGCGGCAGCCCGAGCATTGGTCGGCGTTGATGGAAGCGCGCACCGGCTCGAGGGCGACCTCCTTCTGCTGGATCTTGCCCAGGATGCGGGCGGCCGCAGCGGCTCCCTGGACCACGCTGGCGGGAATGTCCTTGGGGCCTTGGACACAACCGGCGATGTAGATGCCTTCGGTCACCGTGGCAACCGGATCCAGCTTGGGGTGTCTCTCGATCAGCCAGCCGTCGGCCGAGCAGGAAATGCCAAATTTCTTGGCAACTTCCTTGGCGTCGCGGCGGGGTTCCAGGCCGGCGGAGAGGATGGCCATATCCACCGGCACACGCAGCTGATTGCCGGTCAGCGTGTCCTCTACCTGGATTATCAGCTTGCCCTCTTCGGCGGGCAGCCGGGCTGCATCGCTGATCTCGGCCACCTTGCCGCGGATGAAATGCGTCCCCTCGTCGAGCAGGCGGTGGTAGAACTCTTCGTAGCCCTTGGCCGGAGTGCGGATATCGATGTAGAAGTTGTATACCTCCGCGCCCGTCCGTTCTTGCACGAGATGGGCAAATTTCAGGCTCTGCATACAACAGATGGCGGAGCAGTACTCGTTATAGTTTTTGTCGCGGCTGCCGACGCAGTGGACAATCCCGACCACCTTCGGCGTGGTCTTCCCGTCGCGCAGGACGATGTTCCCACCCGTCGGACCAGCGGCGTTGCTCAAGCGCTCGAACTCGAGGTTGGTATAAACGTTTGCCAGCCGCCCAAAGCCGTACTGCGTGATGCGGTGTGCATCGAAGAGGTCGTAGCCGGTTGCAAGGATAATGTTACCAACTTGGACGTTCAGGATCTCATCTTCCTGGGTAAAGTCGATGGCGTTGGTTGGGCAGAACTTCTCGCAGGCCTTGCAGGTACCCTTGATGTAATAGGTACAATTCACGCGGTCAATGACCGGATACTTGGGCACGGCTTGCGGGAAGGGCACATAAATTGCCTTGCGTTTGCCCATGCCCGCCTCGAAGACATTGTCCACGACTTTCCACGGGCACTTCTCCCAACAGATACCGCAGCCGGTGCAGTCTTTCTCGATGATCGAGCGGGCTCGTTTGCGGATGGCGACTGTGAAGTTACCCACGTACCCATCCACCTTCTCGACCTCAGAGTAGGTCAGCAGGGTGATATTGGGATGGCTGCCCACCTGGACCATTTTGGGGGTCAGGATGCAGGCCGAGCAGTCCAGGGTGGGAAAGGTCTTATCGAATTGGGCCATGTGCCCGCCGATGGATGGTTCGCGCTCGACCAGATAGACCGGGAAGCCGGCGTCGGCGAGTTCGAGGGCAGCCTGGATACCGGCGATGCCGCCGCCGACAACCAGAGTGGCCGGATGGATCGGGACATGCAGCGGCTCGAGTGGCTCGTGATGGATCACGCGAGCAACACCACCGGAGATAATGGCTTTGGCCTTCTCGGTCGCAGCGGCTTTGTCGGTGTGCACCCAGGAATCCTGCTCACGGATGGACACTAATTCGCACAGGTAGGGGTTCAAACCGCCGCCTTTGCAGGCGTTGCGGAACGTGGCCTCGTGAAGGTGCGGGGAGCAGGCGGCCACAACCACCCGGGTCAGGCCTTGTTCCTTGATATCCTTCTGGATCAGTTCCTGTCCCAGGCTGGAGCACATGAACTTGTAGTCGCGTGCAATGACGACGCCTTGATCCTTCAAATTCTCGGCTGACCATGCACTAACCTCGCCAACGTTTACGACACCGGCGATGTTGGTACCGCAGTGGCAAATGTAAACTCCAATTCTTTCCTTTTTTTCCATAAAGTCACTCCTTCATTCTCATTCTTGTTGTCTGGAACAGTCTCTTCATACCTGTCCAGCCGGGAGTAGTGATGGTGCAAAAGCAATAAATTCTTTACCGATTCCCAGTTTCTTCCCGGGGATGCCCAGCGCCAACCCGATCAATTGGGTGAAATAGACGATCGGTACAGAATATTTTGTGCCGAATTCGAGATTCACCTGTTGCTGATAACACTCCAGATTATTCTGGCACATGGGGCAGGCGGTGGCGATGACCGTGGCTCCGGCGTCCACGGCAGACTGCAGCAGGTTGCGAACCATGGTTAGAGCTGCTGTTCGACTCGATATGATCAAGGAACCCCCACAGCAGCGCATCTTGAGCGGATAGTTGACCGCCATTGCGCCTGTGGCTGTCATCAGCTCTTCGAAGTACATCGGCATCTCGACATCTTCTCTGTCTTTCTGGGGCCGATTGATCTGGCAGCCATAATAGGCAGCAACCTTCACGCCTTCCAACGGTTTTATCACCTTGCTCTTGAGCTGCTCCGGACCGATATCCTGGGCAAACACCTCGATGAGGTGCTTGACCCTGATATTTCCATTGAAATGTAAATCGTCTTCTTCCAGCGCAAAATTGACATGCTCGGCCAGATCCGGGTCTTTCTTCAGATGGGCCGCTGTGAAATACATGTTCTTGTAGCAGGCACTGCAGGGGGCAACCACGTCCAGACCTGTCTTCTCGGCGATGGCAAGATTCCGGGCGCACAGCGTATACGCCAGCAGCTCGTCGATGAAGAAATAAGTGGTCGAGCCGCAGCAGTTCCAGTCCTCCAATTCCTTGAGCTTCACCCCGAGTTTCTTGGTGGTCTCGATTGCCGAGGTGTGGTAACTGATCGCCATTTTTTCAAGCGAGCATCCGGGGAAGTAGGCGAACTCTTTCATTCGAGACCTCCCATCGGAATGATCCTGCCGAGCATGCGCCTGAAGTTATCCAGGCGCTTGATCCTCGTCGGCAGAACGGGTAGCCTGCCCTTCAACAGCAGCTCGGTTGCGCCCTGTACTTCCTGGATGAATTCCCGCGGGCTGAAACTGAAGATGTAAGCCGGTGCCAAGACAGGCTCGAAGGACCGCCCGCCGCGCACGATCATTTTTACAAACGCCTCAGAAAATGTCGGCCCGATCAGCCCTTCTTTGTACTGGTTTTTCCAGATTGAGTACCGCTTTAATGCATACATCACTTCGGTTATATTGATATCCTGAGGGCAGCGTACCGTGCAGTGATAGCAGGAGGCGCAATACCAGAACGTATTGCTTGCCAGCACCTGCTCCTTTTGGCCTTGGTTGATCAAGGCAATAATCTGACGGGGTGTGTAATCCATGTAGGGGGCAACTGGACAGGTGCCGGAACATGTCCCACATTGGATGCACATCTTGGTCGGTTCCCCTTCCGTGGCATACAACAGGTTCGCGATCTCTTGACTAAAGCTAATCGATTCTGTCATAAGGTTTGCTCTCTGTAATGTCGGGCAGGTTGACAATGTCGAACCTGTCCCGGAAGCCAGCTTGGCGAGCCGTTTATTTGCCAGCCTTCTTTGCCTCGGCTATCTGGATCAAGGTGCTGACCTTGTCGAGCAGGAGTTTGGGCTCGACCGGTTTTTCGACCAGTTCGTCAACATCTACGAAGCGAGGATGGATCGGTTCGCCCGGGAAGAGGAAAGCGATCTGCTCACGCATGCCGGTAATGATCAAGACTGGCATCTCGCGCAGCTTGGGGTCTTTGCGAAGTTTGCGTGCGATCATGATCCCTTCTGCGCCCCGACCCATCATGATGTCAAGCAACAGCAGATCATACTTCTTTGACTGCAGTGCACGCAAACCGTCCTTGGGGTTATAGGCGACGTCCACCTCGTAGTCCCCCGTAGCCAGGATCGCCTGAATCCCGGAAACGAAATCGGGATCGTCATCGATCATTAGTATTTTCTTGGTCATGGTATTCCTCCGTTCGGGTTAGCAGGATGTTTCCCTAGAAAAGCAAAGGGTTTTGCTAAGTATTTTGTATGGGCAGACTAACCAAAAATGTCGTTCCTTTGCCCAATTCACTTTCAACAGAGATCGAGCCGTTGTGGGCTTCGATGATTTGCCGGGCGACAGCCAGGCCGATGCCATGTCCGGTGGCCGTCTCCTGGCTGGACTTGCCTCGATAGAATCCTTCAAAGATGTGAGGCAGGTCTTCCTGGGAAATGCCGATGCCGGAATCTTTAATCGAAATCGTCAGGTTGTTTCCCTGCTCTTCGGCTTTTATAACTACCCTGGTACCATCCGGCGAGTATTTGATCGAATTGCCGATGATATTGACGAATACCTCCGAAAGGCTAAGGCTGTCACCCGAAACCGGGTGCAAATTCTCACTGACTTCGTTCACGATCTCGATGTTTTTCCGGGCCGCAAGCGATGAGAGGCTTTCGAGCGCATTGGCGATCGGCTTGGATATCGAGATCGGCGTGAACCCATCTTTCAGCTTATTAATGTCGACCGAAATCACTCGCAGCCAGGAATTAATCATCTTTAGCATTTCGTCAATCCTGACTTTGATGCGCTCGAGTTTCCCTTTTTGTTCGACATTCAGCGTTTTATCCAGCTCGAAATCCAAGGCGAAGAGATTTTGCTGCACTGCACTCAATGGCGCTTTCAATTCGTGGGAGACAATCGAAGCAAATTGTTCGCGCAACAATTCCTTCTCTCTTCGCAGGCTGATGGTCTCCAACATAAGTTTCCTGCGTTCAATGCCGCGGCGGGCAATCATCCGGAATTCATCCGGGGTGAAAGGTTTGGGGAGAAAGTCGTAAGCGCCTCTCTTCATGGCGTCCACGGCAGAACTGACCGTGGCAAAGCCTGTGATGACGACCGCAACGATCGTCGGGTCAATTTCATGGACTTTTTCCAATACCTCGAAGCCGGAAATGCCAGGCATTTTAAGATCAACAAAGACAAGGTCCGGCTGGTACTCTTGCACGAGCGCCAACCCGCGTGTCCCGTCGGTCGCGGTAGCCAACTGGTAGCTGCTGCCTTTGAGGATCTGGGTGCACGAATCCAGCACCACATCTTCATCATCGATAATCAGGATTTTTGATTTAGCTTCCATTTTCTATGCCGGTTGCCACTTTCGTCAGTGGAAAACTGACGGTAAATATCGAACCTTTGCCTAACGTGCTTTCGACGGAAATATTCCCGTTATGTTCTTTGACGATCCCAAAACTGATCGCCAGCCCCAGCCCAACTCCATGACCGGTTTCCTTTGTCGTGAAGAAAGGATCAAAGATTTTGTCCATATTCTCTTCACTTATGCCATGACCGGTATCCTGAACCTTGATTTCCACGCTATTGTTCTCATGATTAAGCTGCGTGGATAAGGTTAGTTGGCCATTGCCGTCCATCGCCTCGGCGGCATTGATGATTAGATTGAGAAATACTCGTTCTACTTGCGACGGATCAAGGATGACCATGGGCAGGTTTTCATCCAGATTTATGGTCACCTTGATGTTCTGGAATTGAGCCTGCTTTTCTACCAATGAAATGCACGCTTGCAGAAGATTGTTGACATTGCACAAGGTTTTATCGGGCTTCTTCTGGCGGGAAAAGTCCAACAGGCCGCGGATGATGTCCCTGCACCGATTAGCCTGGACCACGATCTTCTGGAGATTGTCTTTGGCTTCTGGTTTGGAAGATTCGTCTTCGAGAAGCAGATATGAATAAGTGACAATCCCTTGAAGCGGGTTGTTCAGATCGTGGGCGACATTGGCGGAGAGCTGTCCGATCAGTGCAAGCCGCTCTGATTCCATGATCTTCTTCTTGGTGAATTCCTTGATCTTGTCATCGCGATCCTTCAATGCTGTGGCCATCAGATTGAAGGTATCGGCGAGTTCACCGATCTCGTCGTTGGAGGTCTTTTTGGCTTTCGCCTCCAGATTTCCATTCGCAAGTTGCTTGGCTGCGGAAGCCAGGCTGCTGATCGAGGTCGATATGTTGCGCGAGATGAGAAGCGTGATGAAGATCGAAAGAATTACACCTGCCAGGGTAATTCCCAGGAAGATAAAACTGGCTCGATTGTTAATGTCCGTATATTTCTGTTCCAGGATACCTACGTATAAAATGCCAATGGTACTGCCGTCAATATTATTAATCGGTTCGTAGGCGGCGATATACCAGTCATTGACAACATAGGCTCGACCGATATACTGCTTTCCCTGCACCACAACTTGTTCGTAAACATTTTGAGCGATGCGGGTGCCGATCGCTCGTGACCCATCGCTGTTCAGGACATTGGTGGAAATTCGGACGTCATCCTGGAATATCGTCGCCGTACCAATATCCTTGCCTTCGTAAACGACTCCTTGAAATACGGTTCTTTTTACTTCGTCGACAATCTCATAATTGCGGTTAAGCAATTTTCCGGCATAGACGACGCCAATCAAGTCTCCGTTATCGTCGAGGATCGGGACCGCAGCCATGAGCATCATGCCAGTCGTTTCCTGGGTCTCAGGACGCGGCTTAGCCATTGGTGTGTTGACTAACTCAATGAAAGCCCTTTCGGCAAGAATCGGTGACTCATTCGATAATTCTTCCGCCGGCACGATCGTCGTTCCTGAAGCTGGTGTCCGCGTTCGGAGAACTGCTCCGACGAGCACCTGGTTTCTTTGACTATCGCCTTTGAGCCCCGGGTTGCTTGTCCGGAGAACGACGACGCCATTGCTGTCCGTGATGGTTAATACATCCAGGCCTTCATTTGCCTTGAACCAAATCATCTCCTCTTTTTCGGAGGCGGTAAGGTTGCCCTGTAAGATATCTTCGATAAAAGTTCTGGTCGCCGTGAACTCGGCCGCCTGTTGGACGTAGGCGATTTGGTTGTCGTAAATATATCGGGCAGCATTGAGGTCGTTTCTGACCCTTTCCTCTGCCTCTGAAATGATAAGGTGCGAAATGATCTGAACGCCGACGATGGTGAAGATGAGACTGCTGATAATGATGACCGCCAAGAAACTAAGGGTCAAGCGAGTAGCCAGCGATACCCTTAGTTCCCGGAATCTTGGCGTCTTTAACCATGGCAGGCGTCTCTTGGATATCTCCATAGGTTTAGGGTAATCCCGCTGGCTTCCGGGGCGGGGGATCCGGCTTAGAGCGCCTCGTAAACCAGATCGATCAAATCCTTCACCACCAGGCTTTTCTCATAGCCGGTGGTTTTTACCGCATCCCGGAACATGGTCAGGTCCTTCGGACAGGCGACAATAAAAGCTTGTATTCCGTTCAAAGTAATCGCCTCACGGATGCGAGACTCGCTGGGTCGTTCCTTGACTTCTTTCTCTTCCATCCAGATGCGGCCACCACCTGCGCCGCAACAGAAAGCGCGCTCACCGTGGCGCGGCATCTCGACCAGCTCACAGCCGGTTGCCTCGATCACCCGGCGCGGTGCATCGTAAATGCCGTTGTAACGCCCCAGGTAACACGGGTCGTGGTAGGTCACCTTGTAACCGAGCTTCTTGCTGAACTTGATCTTGCCGGAGGCGATCATCTGATCCAGCAATTCGGAGTAATGCACGATGGTGGGATGTCCGTTACCGCTATCCAGGTATTCGTTTTT
>Ga0335070_10010488_pt1 | contig 10831 bp, 8 predicted proteins | sample Lox_Sample_13_FD_206722 | JGI IMG/M metagenome (GOLD analysis project Ga0335070, IMG submission 206722) | Soil microbial communities from Loxahatchee National Wildlife Refuge, Florida, United States - Lox_Sample_1.3 | ecosystem: Environmental > Terrestrial > Soil > Wetlands | place: USA: Florida...
ATGCGCTTTGTCCCATAGACCCGCCTGCCTCCGGCGCCGGCCAGATTTGGGTGGGAGCGGCCTCCCGGCCGCGATTGTTGGTCGGTCCGCAGGGGGGTCGCGCTGGCAGACGGTCATCACTGGAGCAGAGCCAGATCATGTGGGCGACGGAGATCCTTGCTGAATTCGTGAGCACCTGGCCGGTCGCGAATATTCCCGAAGCGGCCCGGGAGGCGGCGAAACGGTGCGTCCTTGACCTGGTGGGCGCCGCGGCGTCCGGGTTTACCACGGCAGGCGCCCGGGCCCTCCGGGAGGCGGCATCCGGCCTTGTTTTACCAGGGCCTGCATCCGTCTGGTTCTCGGGGACGGGGCTCCAAGCCGCTGGAGCCGCCCTCGCCAACTCCGGTGCGGCAAGTGCTCTCGATCTCGATGACGGCCACCGCGCCGCAGGCGGCCACCCCGGCGCCGCCATCATCCCCACAGCTCTCGGCCTCGCGGAAACCGCCGCCTGCTCGGGTCAGGACCTGGTCAGCGCCGTTATCTTGGGGTACGAGGCGGCCGTGCGGGTGGCGGCAGCGAGAGATTTAAGCACCCTCGACACCCTCTCTACCGGGCGCTGGTGCGCCTACGGCGTGGTCGCGGCCGGTGGGCGCCTCCTCCGGATGACGCCGGCCCGCCTCGCCCAGGCCATGGCCATCGCCGGTGTCCTCTCGCCGGGTCTTTCCGCCGCCGGCTACAGCTCGGTCATGGGCAATCAGGTGAAGGAGGGGATTCCCTGGGCGACCTTTCTCGGACTCGTCGCTCTCGAGTTAGCGCAAAAGGGATTCACCGGCCCGACGGACATCCTGGACCACCCGGCCTACTATGATCGAGAGCGGATCGTCGGGGGCCTGGGTCAGCGGTTTGCTATCGAAGAGGTCTACTTCAAGCCCTACGCCTGCTGCCGCTGGATCCACAGCGCTCTGGACGGGCTCCTTTCGCTCATGGCGGAGCAGGGTCTCCACGGAGATGAGATCCATCGGGCGACCGTCTCCACCTTCGAGCGGGCCCTTCGTCTCAATAACGATGTGGACCCTGCCACCCACGAGGCGGCCCAGTACAGCATCCCCTTTTGCCTGGCCGCGGCGGCCTGTGAGGGCAAAGGGGCTCTCAGGCCCATGCCGGAGTCGCTCCTCGGCCGCCCGGATATAGTCGACCTGGCGAAGAGGTTCGAGCTTCGCCTCGATCCCGAACTGGACCGCAGGTTTCCGGTGCAGGTTCCGGCCCGGGTGACGCTCGAGACCGGCCGCGGCAGGTTCGAGCGGCTGGTGGAGCATCCCATGGGCGATCCCGCGAATCCCATGGACCTCGCCGCTCTTGTGGAAAAGTTCCGAGGCTTGAGCGCCGGCCTCCTCACGCCGGCAGAGCAAGACGAGATGCTCGCCGCCGTTCTCTCCCTGGAAGATCGTGGCCTCTCCCGCCTCACGACAATCCTAACCAGACGTCGCTGACAGCCGGCCGACATTCCTCGCCAACCTTCAAACTTCTACTCGTACTATGGTGGTGCAGAAAGGGACGGCACCGGGGGGGCAGGGATGGTCTGCGGCGCAAAGCGCATCCGGAGCCTCTACCTTCCTTGGATGACAGGAATGACCCCCAAGCTTTGCACCACAACTCCGCCCAAAGGCCTGGCCTCGCTCTCCACTATCAATGGCGCGACTATGCGCCTTTGCAGAGCAGACCTCCCTGCCTCTGCTGACGCTGACACCGGCCTACGTTCCCCACCGGGTCCCGGTGCCGTTACTGCTGCGTCCGGAGCTTCGGGACCGCGACCCACACCGCGGCGGCAAAGAGGAGGGCGAGAAGGCCGTTGATGACCACGGCGGGGCCCTCGCCGAAATGCTCGGCGAGCATACCGATCCACATCGAGCCGACGGGCATCAAACCGAAAAAGATCATCATGTACACGCTCATGACCCGCCCCCGCAAGGAGCTGGGGGTCAGCGTCTGTATCAGGGCGTTGGCGAGGTTCAAGACGAGGATCAATCCCATGCCGACCCCGAGAACAAAAACGAGCGAGAGCGGTACCTGGTGTGTGAAGGCGAAGGCCAGCAGGCAGAGGGGGAACCCGAACATTCCCAGACCGAGCATCCTCCCCTTGAGGGGAAAACGGCCGAGAGCAGCGATCAGCAAGGCGCCGCAGAGTGACCCGATGCCACGGGCCGAGAGGAGGAGACCGTTTGTCGTGGCATCGCCTTTCAGGACTTTCACCGCCCACGCCGGGATGAGTGTCGTCAAGGAGATACCGAGCCAGCTGGTCATGCCGACGATGATGACAAGGGTTCTTATGATCGGATCGGCAAGAACGTGGTGGATCCCTTCCTGCAGCTCTCTGAAAGCAGGTTGCCTCGTCGCCGGCCTGGACACATGGGGAAGCCGCATCCTCATCAGCGCGACAATGACGGCGATGAAGGAGATCCCGTTCATGGTGAAGCACCACGCCGGCCCGAAGACGGCGTAAGTCAACCCGGCCGCTGCCGGCCCGGTCGTTGTCGCCGCATGAAACATGGCGGCGTTGAGAGCGATGGCGTTGGTCAGGTCTTCCGGTGGGACCATGTCGGTGACAAATGCCTGCCGTGCCGGTGCGTCAAAGGCGTTGGCCACGCCGAGACAGAAGGCCAGCACCAGAATGTGCCATGGCCGGACGAGATCAAGGAAGGTGAGAGCGGCAAGAAGGAAAGCCAGGATCATCATGGAGGTCTGGGTGATGATCATCAAGGCTCTTCGGGAGATGCGGTCGGCGACGACACCGCCGTACAGGGTGAAAAGCCAGCTGGGAACCCCGCCGGCGAAGCCAACGTAGCCGAGATAGGCAGGCGAATGGGTGAGCTGGAACACGAGAAAACCCTGGGCGGTGACCTGCATCCAGCTCCCAAGGAGCGAGACCAGCTGTCCGATAAACCAGAGGCGATAATTCCGGTGCCTGAGCGCCGCAAACGTCTGGTTCCACGTAATCGTCTGCACGAGCTGCTCGTTGCTGGGTTTCACACCTCTCCCCATCAGGTTGCGGCCGCCGGCCGGCCCGACTGAGGCATCGCGTCATCGCCCCCGGTTCCTACCGGGGATGGACCGCAGGCCCACCTCATCCAGCACCGTCCCTCCGGCGCCCTCCGGCAACGTACGATACTAAGATTCCTCCAGTCCCGGTGTCAACGGTACCCACGGTCCCGGCGCCCCTCGATCGCGGCTGGCCTGTCCCGCGCTTATTGCGGGGAAGCCGCTCCCACAAGGAAATGGTGTTCCGCATGGAGGCCTATCCCACGGCGCCTCTCCTCACACAGCCTACCACTTGCAGAGAAGGCCGGCCATCTCCGCGGTGGCAGCAGGTGGTTCATGCACAAAGCGGGCTAGGAGGGCTTCCGGCTGTGGTGCGCCATGAGGACAAGACGGTAACAGCCGAAGGTAACGAAGGGTGCGGCCAGGACATCAATCGTGTAGTGGACGTGCTGCCAGATGAGGCCGGTACCTACTACGACGGTGACGACAAGGAAGGCTGCGCGCAGCACTCGATTGCGGGCCGTGAGGAAGAGAAGGAAGAGGGTGGCCACATGGCCGGAGAAAAAGAGGTCCCTGGTCAGGACAACATGCATGTCGAACAGCTGGACGAACGGGTCCTTCAAATGAATCATCCTCACGGGAGGATCGAGAGGCACAAAATACATCGCCGCCATACGGGCTGCTATCACGAGGGCATAGGACTGGAGCGCAACGAGAAGCGCCGCCGGGCGGGTGCCCAGACTACCGAGGGCCAGTGCCAGGGATCCGTAAATGAGCGCGAAGACAACCCATGTCACCTTACGGGGCTGGAACGAAGCGAGAAGCGGGTCATGCAGGACAACGCCGGGGCGAAGCTGTATCCAGTCGAGAAAGTGCGCATAGGCCAAGAGAAGCACTTCAAGGATCAGCACAGTCAAAAGCAGTTGGCGCCTGAACGATGGCGAGCGGATGGCCTCTTGCCAGCGACGGGGCATGGCACTGAGATTTCTTGTCGGGCGGGTATCTGGCGAGGAAGTTTCCACGAACGCCTCGGGATCAGGTAGGGTCCGTTTTACATGGGATAGCCTGAGGCCGCTCCATAGAAGGATTCGTCAGCGAAGGGGAATTCATGACGCCAAGGCTCGCCTTCCAGCGAAGCTGCCACCTCTGAGAATTTCCACTCTCCCGTACATATTGTATCCAATATCTTGGCATAGCTGAAAGTCAACCAGCAAACCGGCGCAGCCGAGGATCCTTATTTCGCTGGAGGTCGCTCGAGGGAAGATGATGCAACAGATACTCCCTTGGTTTGAGAAAAGAAACACTTGCCCAGCGTCGACGGGAATTCCCTTGCCAAGCTCCAAAGGGCTGTGGCAAGAAAGATATGGACGGCGACAACAAGCACCTCGTCCTCCACTCCCCGTTGAGACGGGAGCGCTTCAGTCGTCACGTTTCCCGCGTGCTCGATCCCCTTGCGGTTACACGACTCCGTCGCTGTCAAAACCTTGCACCCGTATACAGGTAGACTACACCACGATGAAGGGCATGAGAGTACTCATTGTCGACGACGAGGAAGACTTCCGCAAGACTCTGGCTACCCGTCTCCACTTCCGTGACCTCCCGTCTGAGACGGCCGAGAACGGCGAGGAGGCACTTAGGTTCGTAAGAGAGCAAGCGGAACCTGACGTTATGGTGCTGGATCTGCGGTTGCCCGGCATGGACGGCCTCGAGATTTTGCGCCAGACAAAGTTGGCGTACCCAGATATGGAGGTGATTATCCTTACCGGCTACGGGACGGGAGCGGCCGAGGCCGAGGCGCGGCAGCTAGGAGCCTTCGACTACCTACAAAAGCCTGTACCCGTCGATCTCTTGGCGGAAAAGATAAAGAGTGCGTACCGGCGGAAGCTGGAGAGAACCACGGCGCCCCAACCCTGCGCCGAGTGTGATTAGCCCGTGTTATGCACAAGCCATCTGCTGCGACCGCGGATCTGGCCGTCCTTCCGGGCGTCCTCGGGTCTCGCACCTTGCGACGTACTGAACAAGTACGCCTCAGGTCCGAGCCCCTGCGGTTGCCCGGTGGCACGACCATCTCCACGATCTCGCCGCGGCGTCTCGTGCATAATGCGGGCTAGGCTATTGCACCTTGCGAGGTAAGGAAACGTCCCCCTCAGGTCCGAGTCCCGCGGTGCCGCGCGATGGTGGCCCGATGGCAAGACCATTTCCACGATCTCACGACGACGTCTCATGCATAATGCAGGTTAAGTGCGGGGCGAACTCGAAGTTAAAGCGATACATCGAGACCTGAACCCCCCGCCTCGCAGGAGGCGGGACGGAAAATGCTTTCTTCCTACGAAGCCGGCGGTTCATGTAACAGCCGCCTTATGCACTCTTTCAAATCCTTGATTTTGACCGGTTTGGCGAAAAAATCATCAACCTTCCCACGCATCGCCCCGATGGCAGCATCCAGGCTGGCAAAGGCGGTGATCATGATTACTTTGATCTCCGGTGATTGAGCCTTGACGGTCTTGAGGACGTCCATGCCGTCTAGACCTTTCATTTTGAGATCGGTGATAACCAGGTCAAATTTCTGCTCCTTTAATCGCGCCAGCGCCGGTTCGGCACTCAAAAAGGTTTCAACTATGTAACCATCCTGTTCGAGCACCACCTTTGTCATCTTACCTACGATATTTTCGTCGTCAATTACCATGATTCTGCGACCATTCATCTTGGCCTTCCTTTCCCTTATAAACGGGTAGTTCTATGGTAAAGGTGGTTCCGACCCCCACCTCGCTTCTCACCTGGATCCTGCCGTTATGATTCTTGATGATGCTGTAACTCACCGACAGACCCAGGCCTGTTCCCTCCACTCCCTTGGTGCTGAAGAAAGGATCAAAGATGTAGGGCAAGACCTCTGCTGGTATGCCTTTCCCCTGATCCGCGACTTCTATCGCCACATACTCTCCATTCTCCCCAATGCGGGTCGTAATGGACAGTTCACATCTGGGAGACATGGCATGCACAGCATTCGTTATCAGATTGACAAAGACCTCCTGGATCTCGGGCTCATCAATACAGACGTGGGGCAAGTTTTCCTGCAAAACCAACTTAACATCGATGCAGCAGAGGTGCAGCATGTTCTGGACGAACTTAAGTGTTTTCTTGATGACGCTATTGATTTCCACTTCCTTCAAGATCGGTTTCTTTGGCCTCGAGAAGTCCAGTAGGTTCTTTACGATTTCTTTGATCCTGTCGGTTTCCTCTTCCACCCTCTTCATATACTCGAGCCGGTCTTCCCGACTCAGGCTGTCATAGACCTCGGCGTAGGTCTGCGCGACCATCGCGATGTTATTAAGGGGATTTCCTAGCTCGTGCGCGACGCCCGCCGTGAGAATACCAAGAGATTCGAGCTTCTTCGATTGCGTTATGATTTCTTCCCGGTTCTTGAGTTCTTTTGACATGGTGTTGATCGCCTTCATAACCGAACCCAACTCATCACCGGAAATGTCTCCCTCTACGTTATCGAAATTACCTTCTGAGATGGAATAGGCGACCTGCTCTATCTTTTTGAGAGACTTGCGTATGTCAAAAAGAATCAGATGGCTCACTCCTATGGCTAAAAGGAGGATCGCACAGAATGAATAGAACAGCACATTTGTCGACTTGGAGATGATTCGATTAACTTCTCTTCTTTCCAGGTGGGTAATGTCGCTGGAAAATTCGCGTAAATTTCGACCCGCCTCGCGAACTGTGGCCTCCAGTGTTCTGTTTCCTGGGGGGCTATTCTTCGCATCTTCGATAACGTTCATATATGTCTGGGATCTTAATTTGAGCAGGTCGTAGTTCTTCGCACCAATGGCTCGTATGATATCAGGACGTACCGCCTCGACGGCTTCCATGTTGTCCTTTAATTTCGTGGCAATCTCCGAAAGCGCCGATTCCTCGTTGTACAAAAAGTAGTTCTTTTCAGAAAGTCTCATTTCAAGAAAAGACGCGTTAAGATCGTCTGCTAATTCTACAAAGCGCAATTTGGTAAGAACAAGATTGAGGTTTTGGTAGGCAAAAAAGAAGATCATCGCCATGAGTAACACTTGAGAGATATTCGCGATAACGATCTTGTGTACGATTTTCATGTCTTATCTCTGCTAGACGGCCATGAGGTACTTTGGAACTTCGGCTTGTTCCCTTCTCACCGGCAGATACCACAGGACGCCGTCTATGATCATGAGAAGGCCAGAGCCTATGAGGAAGCAGTCGAGTATAGTCAGCAGATGGAAGCCGAAATACTCGATGAGGCCGAGGCCGATGCTGGCAAAGGCGACACCGGAGCGGACAAATGAAAGGCCGGTTCTGGCGCGCGCATAGATGGTGCGGTAGCAAGCGGAGAGCGTGCGCTGCGCTGCCAGCAAGTTCCGCTCGTGGGCTAGGGCGGAGCGGAGCTTATTGTCAGGAGAGCCCGCAATAAACACGCACTGATTCGGCAGGGAATCGACCAACCGGGCGAGCATCGTCCCCTTTGTCGCAGTAGGCGCAGTCTTCTCTTCGGCAAATTGGAAGAGTTCCAAAAAATACAGGGTAGCAGCGGTCACCTCGACCAGCGTCTGGGGCTTGGGGGGGCGGAGAACGGAGGTCTTGATCCGGCGGTAGCTGTAAACTCCAAGGATAACGAGGGAGAAGCCAATCCCGATCATCAGCCAATAAAGGTAGAGGAGCGGGCTTGTTTGGTGCACGAGCATGAGCGTCCGGGCGATGGCGATGAGCCCGAGCCCGCCTTCCAGAAGGCCGAGGTTGGTCCTGACTTTGGCAAAATCCGTCCGATAGCAGGCCAGCCTGGTCCTCCAGCGGGCCATGGTGTTGCGCCAGTAGGCGAGACCGGTCCGCTCGTTCCCGATCAGATGTTCAGGCGGTCCGTTCAAGAAATCGTGGATATGCGCCCGTATGTCCTCGCCAAGGGCAACGGCGAATTCATATCTGGCCGGATGAAGGAAGCTTTCTACCTCATGGACAACGAGAGGGTCGCGAGGATTGCGCGCGGCAACCATCACCGTCGCTCCAGCCTTAATGACAGGAAACCACTGACTGGCACACAGCCTGTCCCGATCGAGCCCAGTCAGCAGCTCGGGCGGCACGGGTCGCCGCTCGTCGTATTCTATCCAGGAGCAACCGTAGTATTCGGCAAGGGCCGTCAGGAGGGTGCGTCGGGGGATCTCATGTTCGTGCCGGAGGACCCACTCCAGTTCCAGGCCTCGACGGTCGGCGGCGATGGCGGCCCGCTGGAGCTCTTCCCCGTCGAGGACTCCCTTAGCCACCAGAGAGCGAAATCTATCCAGCTCTTGCGTCACGGGCGCTTCACAGTTCATCATGGCTGAAAACCACCGTTTTCCAGGCAAGGCTGGGCTTCCCATAGTCGGGCATAACTATCTCCATGTCACCGAAACAATAAGGAAAATGCTGTCGTATCCTGTCGGCTGGGAGATGCCAGTAAAGGCCATCCGCAATGAACGCCAGACCAATCGCCATCAGGACCACGTCGAACGCGGCCCAACCAACACTTCTCGTGCCGAAATAGACGAGAAGCCCCAGCCCCACGGAGAACATCGCCGTTCCTGTCCTGATAAACGCCAGGCCCGTTCTCGACCTCGCCATAACCGTGCGGAGCCTTGACTTCACGTTACGCCGGTCGGCAATGAGAGTTCGTTCGAGCGCGAGACCAGTGGTCCCCCAGATTCCGGGTTCATGAGTCGCGTCAATGGCGAGCGTTGAGGGCAGGTCCTCCACGCTGGTGCGTTTATGTAGCGGAGGAAACATGAAGTCCCAGACCGAATGGGCCCTCTCCCTCTGCTGTACGACGCTCAACCCTGCGTGGCCAGCCTGCCGGCCAGAAAAATACCAGTGGAAACCTTCGAGGCCCATGGCTACGCCGAGGAGGACTATGACTGCATCCAGAGCCGTCCAACCCCAACCGCCGTAGGGAAATTGGCGCAACAGGGCGACGCCGAAACCGATGAAGGAGATCCCGGTGCGGGTAAAGGCTAGCCCGGTACGGGCTCGCGCCATGATCGTCCGGTAGTAACTCAAGATGGTGCGCTCCTCGGCCAGGTCGGTTCTGTCGATGGCCAGGAACCTACGCCGCATGATGGGGGTTAACCGATTCCATCTGGCCCGGAGCTTGTCGGCATCCTTTACCGGGGCGGTGCGGGAAAAGCCGGGATTGTCTCCCGACTCTGTGAGTTCAAGGACCGTGGTCCCGAAGGTGGGCTCAGTGACAGGGTAAGAGGGCGGTCGCCCCCGTTCTCTTCGGGCCGGGAGGTACCAAAGAAGCCCATCTGCCGCCATCACCATCCCGACGACCAGCAGAAGCGCCTCAAGGATCGTCAAATACCCTATGCCGAAGACCCGAAACAGCACGAGGCCAACCGCCATCAAGGCCATGCCCGTGCGCATGAAGGCGAGGCCGGTCCTGCCTTTCGCCAGAATGGTCCTGTACCCGGCCATCGTTGTTCGCAGGTCCGCAAGATAGGTGCGCAGTCTTGCCAGGGCTGTTCTCCCGGCCGAGGGCGGGAAGTGGGGATTTATATCTTGATTGTTTTCGATTGTGCGGATGAGATCGGACGGGAGGGCGACCAGCCAGTTGATCAGCTCGACCCCGAGCGCTGCCCGTATCTCGTCGGCCATGGAACGGTTATGGGGGTCACAGGCGATGACGTATGCTCGCTTGCCGCGGACGGCAACGGGGAACCAGAGCACCTGTTTGAGCCGTTCCAGGTCCACCTGCCTTAGAGTCTCGTCGGGGGCGACAAGCGCCTCGTCAAATTCCACAACAGGATGACCATAATACTCGGCTAGGCAGAGCAGAACTTGGTGTTTCGAGACGCCCCTCTCAAGCAAAAGCTCTCCGGGGTGCGCACCCGTGGAGGCGGCCTCCTGGATGATTTCCTTCAGGCTATCTTGCGTGATAACCCCCTGTCTAACCAACAGTGCGAACTCATCGAGTCGGTTCGAAACGGGCGAAGGGTCTGCGTGTCCGCCGTCGGGGAGAGATTGTTCAGGTACCCGTTCTTGACTCACCATTTTTTTGGGGGCTTTACGTTGAGTCACTGATTTTGGCTGCCCCGGGGGATAGAAAATCCAGTGTCGTCACGTTAACTCCAGCCCCGCTCCCAGTCAAGTCGAAGCCACTGCCATCGGGCCCTGACAGCGGGCGGGGCTCGCAACGGCGTCTCGTGCACAATACGGGTTAGTCCCGTCAATCCGGGTTCACGTAATCCTAGTGGCGCACAAGCCCCGCTATCGGTTCGCCTCTCAGGAAGCGCAATACATTTTCCGCGGCATACCGGACGGCCTTCGCCATGATTCCCGGCACCACCGCGGAATTGTGGGGAGAGCCCAAGAAGTTCGGGAGCTCAAAGAAGGGGTAGTTGCTCCGGAACTCCCCATGGCGAAGCGGCTCTATCCACCAGGCATCGATGCCGACCGCTTCCTCGAGGAGCTTGCGTTCCTCCGCTCCGGCGCCGTAGGTTACCAGGATATTTTGCCGATCCATAGGCGCTCCCTACCGTCATTGACGCAGTCGTGCCTACTTTGCTCGGAGATACTGGGGCGGCCAGGGAATGTCCACGTTGAGGGCCTTGGCTGCGTGGAGCGGAAAGTAAGGGTCGCGGAGCATCTCCCGGGCAAGGAGGACCGCGTCGGCCTCGCCGAGAGCCACAATCTGTTCGGCCTGGACCGGGCTGGTGATGAAGCCAACCGCCGCCGTCGGCATCTCCGCGTTGCGGCGAATGGTTGCGGCAAAGGGGACCTGGAAGCCGGGGCCTGCCGGGATCCCGGCGTGGGGAACCAT
>Ga0335070_10010489_pt1 | contig 10831 bp, 8 predicted proteins | sample Lox_Sample_13_FD_206722 | JGI IMG/M metagenome (GOLD analysis project Ga0335070, IMG submission 206722) | Soil microbial communities from Loxahatchee National Wildlife Refuge, Florida, United States - Lox_Sample_1.3 | ecosystem: Environmental > Terrestrial > Soil > Wetlands | place: USA: Florida...
ATCAGGTTCCTCCCCTGTGAGCACTCCACAAACGAGGCTAGGTCAGGAGGGGGCCGATGCCGCCTGGTCTCCGCCGCTCTCGTCCTTCACGAAGAACGAGTACAGCAGCAGGATCACCATGCCCGTGCTGATGAACGAGTCAGCGACGTTGAACGCTGGCCAGTACCAGCCGTGCCAATGGAAATCGAGGAAGTCCGTCACCTCACCGGACGTCATCCGATCGACGAAGTTCCCGAGCGCCCCGCCGAGAATTGCGCCGAGGGCGAAGAGCAACAGGCGGCGCTGCGGTTCGACGCGGCGCACGAAGAGCAGCAGCGCGGTGACGGCGACGATGGAGACGAGCAGGAAGAACGGCAAGCGGATGCTGCTCGGCGCCCCGGCGAACAGGCTGAAGGCGCCGCCGGTGTTGCGCACGTGGGTGATGTGGAAGAACGAATCGAGCACCACGATCGATTCGTAGAGCCCCACGGTGTGGCGGATGTACCACTTGGTCACCTGATCGAGCACCAGCACGACCGCGGCGACGCTGAGCACGAAGCCGTATCTTCTCATCCCGCCTGTGCTCGGATCACCGGCAGGCAGCGCTCGCACAGTCCCGGATGTTCGGGATCGGTGCCCACGGCTTCGCTGTAGTTCCAGCAACGTTCACACTTGCCGCCGCGTGCCCGCTCGACGCGCACCTTGAGCTCCGGCAGGAGGGGGCTCATCGCTTCAGATCCGAGGCCGTGGCTCAGCTGCACTTGCGAGACGATCAGCAACGCCGGCAGGGTGCTCGCTTGTTGTTCCAGCAACTCGCGCAGGCCGTCCGCCGCACCGAGATGCACGCGTGCATCCAGTGAGTGACCGATCTGCCCTGCCTGCCGCGCTTCCTCCAGGGCCTTGGTGACTGCGGCGCGTACGGCGAGGAGGCGCTCCCATTTCTCTGCCAAGCGGTCGTCGCGGAACGTCTCTGCCGGAAAGCCGGCGAGCAGCGGGCTGGCAGGCCGCTCGTTGCCGGGAAGATAGGTCCAGATCTCCTCGGCGGTGAACGACAGGATCGGTGCCATCAAGCGCACCAGGGCATCGAGGATCTCCCACAGCGCCGTCTGCGCCGCCCGCCGCTCCGGCGCACGCGTGGCGGAGCAGTAGAGCCGATCCTTCACGATGTCCAGGTAGAGCGCGCTCAGATCGACGGCGCAGAAGTTGATCAGTTGCTGCACGACGAGGTGGAACTGGAAGCCCTCGTACGCCTTGCGCGCCCGCGCCGCCAGCTCGCCGGTGCGATGCAAGATCCAGCGATCGAGCTCCGGCAGATCGGCGTGCGCCACACGGTCACGCACCACATCGAAGTCGTACAGGTTGCCCACCAGGAAACGGCAGGTGTTGCGGATCTTCCGATACGCTTCGAGCAGCGGGGTGAGGAGGTTCTTCGAGAAGCACGTGTCGGCGGTGTAGTCGACGGAGGCGAACAGCAGGCGCAGGATCTCCGCACCGTGCGCCTTGATGACCTCTTCCGGAGCGATGACATTGCCGAGTGACTTCGACATCTTCTTCGCTGCTTCGTCGAGGATGAGGCCGTGGGTCAGCACCGCGTGGTACGGCGCCTGGCCGCGTGTCGCCACCGACGTGATGAGCGACACCTGGAACCAGCCGCGGTGCTGATCGACGGCTTCGACGTACAGATCGGCCGGCCAGCTCAGGTCGCTGCGGTGGCGGAGGACGGCCTCGTGCGAACACCCGGCGTCGAACCACACGTCGAGGATGTTGTCATCGGTGTCGAACTCGTCACTGCCGCACGCACAGCGGAAGCCGGGCGGCAGCAACTCGCGGCTCGGCAGCTCGTACCACGCGTCGGAACCGCGTTGCGCGAAGATCTCCTCGACGTGCTTGATCACAGGTGGATCGAAAGCGAAGGTGCCGCAGCTGCGGCACCGGAACGCCGGGATGGGCACGCCCCACGCGCGCTGGCGCGACAGGCACCAGTCGGGCCGCGTCTCCATCATGTTGTGGATGCGGTCATGTCCCCAGGGTGGCACCCACTGCACACGGTCGATCTCGGCGAGGGCCTTGCCGCGCAGATCGGCCTGATCGACACGCACGAACCACTGTTCGGTGGCGCGAAAGATCAACGGGCTCTTGCACCGCCAGCAGTGGGGGTAGGCGTGCTGTAACCGCTCGACATGCAGCAGCGCGCCGCGCGTGCGCAGCTCATCGACAATCGTGTCGTTGCTCTCGAAGACGCGGCAGCCCCCATACGGCCCCGCTTCGGCGGTGAACTTGCCGGTGGCGTCGACCGGCGTCAGCACCGGCAGACCGTACTTTTGTCCGACCGCGAAGTCCTCGTAGCCGTGTCCCGGCGCCGTGTGCACGCAGCCGGTGCCGACGTCCGCCGTGACGTGCGTCTCGAACACCAGACGCGACGGCCGGTCGATGAAGGGATGCTTGAAAACGTCGCGCCCATCGAGCGGCGTGAGGTCGACCGGAATGCGCCGTCCGCGATCGGTCAGGCCAGTGGCGGCGAGGAAGGCATCCACCAGGCGAGTGGCGACGATGTAGTAGGCACCGTTCACCGGGACGGCGACGTAGTCCAGGTGCGGGTTCAAACAAATGGCGAGGTTGGCGGGTAGCGTCCACGGCGTGGTCGTCCAGATGACCGCCGCGATCTCCATGTGGTGATGTGCCAACTCGGAGGCATCGCCCGGATCGACAGCGATCGCCCCGGCGTCGTCGGCCGATCCCGTGAAAGCGAACTTCACATAGACTGACGGCGAGGTGTGACCGCTGTATTCCACCTCAGCCTCGGCCAGCGCGGTGCCGCACACCGCGCACCACAGCACGGGACGCAAGCCGCGGTAAATGAAGCCGCCCTCGACCAACTCGCGGAACACCTTGATGACCGAGGCCTCGTATTCCGGCGCCATCGTGAGGTAGGGATGCTCCCAGTCGCCCAGGACGCCGAGGCGGCGGAACTCGTCACGCTGGATCTTGAAGTACTTGTCGGCGTACGCGCGGCAGCGCCGCCGAATGTCCAACTGTGTCAGGTCGCGCACCTTGCCGCCGAGCTCCTTGGTCACCTGATGCTCGATCGGCATGCCGTGGCAATCCCAGCCCGGCACGTAGGGCGTGTCGAAACCGGCCATCGCCTTCGACTTGACGACGATGTCCTTGATGATCTTGTTCAGTGCCGTGCCGAGGTGCACGTGCCCGTTGGCATACGGTGGCCCGTCGTGCAGCACGTACTTCGGCTTCCCCGCGTTGGCGTGCAGCAGTTGTTGGTAGAGGCCGATCTCGTTCCAGCGTGCGACGATCGCCGGCTCCCGCTGCGGCAGATTGGCGCGCATGGGGAAGTCGGTTTTCGGCAGATTCAGGGTGTGTTTGTAGTCCATCCCGGCGGCCTCGGTCTCATTAGCAGCAGGGGTAGAGCGATTCAAATTATTGCTCAGTACCGACCGGCATGCGGGTGGGGAGCCGGCTTCAGCCGGCTCGGCTTCTCTTAGCCGGGGGCTGAGCCCCCCCGGGGGAGAGGTTCATCGAATACACTGGCCGCCACTTGCGGTATGCGTACTCAGGCGCCGTACACGAGCTGCCCAGCGACCCACGTTTGTGCGACGCGTGGTGGACTGTGTGGATCAAGCTGCCCATCCAAGATGACCAGGTCAGCGCGTTTCCCCGGTGAGAGCGTGCCGCGCTCATGCTCCTGGCCGCCGGCGTAGGCTGCACCGGCCGTGTAGGCGCGCAGCCAGTCCTGGTAACTGAGCGCCTGCTCGGCGCGGAAGATGTTGCCCGAGCCGGTGCGGCGCGTGGCACCGTGAGATGCTGTGCGCAGAGGCTCGTAGAAAGCGCACGGATCGTCGGACGATGCCGCCAGTGGGATGCGTGCCCGTGCCAGCTCACCGAAGGGGAGCCAAATCTCCTCATCCCACGGCACCGCTTCTACCGACTGACCAATGTGATGCACAAAGCCAGGCTGTACGACACCGATGGCTCCCAGTGCCGCCATCTCGACGATCTGCGCAGGTGCGGCAAGGCAGGCGTGCTCGACGCGGAAGCGGTGGTCGTCATCCGGTCGGACGTGCGCTGCGCGCGCAAACGCTTCGAGAGTGTTGCGCAGGCCGACGTTGCCGACGGCGTGCACGGCAACGCGAAAGCCGCGCTCGACGGCGCTGACCATGCTCTCGGCCAGACGCGGAAACGCGATGCCAAACGCGCTGCGCTGTCCGGCAATGCTCACGTCCATCGCCGGCGCAATGCCGCCGTCGGCGAACAGCTTCACCGGTCCGACGCGCAGCCACTCGTCGCCGTCGCCGGTGACCGGTCCATCGAGCCGCGGCTCCATGAGGATGGCTTCGGCGTGCGGCATCATCAGGACCGAGATCGGCAGTGCCCCGGCAGCGCGCATGGCGCGGTACACGCCCTCGGCTGCCTGGCCGCACGCCGCATCGTGGACACACGTAATGCCGTCGCGCAGCAACTGGCGCATGCGCGCCGCGAACAGCTCGGCCCAACGGTTCGGATCGCGATGGGCTGCCATCGACTGTGCGTGTGCCGCACTCCATGCCCGCTCGATCAACAAGCCGCTGGGGGCACCGTCTGCGCCGCGCGCGATGACGCCGCCAGGCGGGTCCGGCGTGTGCCGGCCGATGTGCAGCTCATCCAGTCCCTGCGAGCTGACCACGCACTGGTGGAGCGTCCAGTGGGCGACGATGACCGGGCGGTCGAGCCCAAGCGCATCAAGTTCATGGCGATCCGGCAGCAGCCCGGTGGTCACCTCATTCCAGTTCGCACCGCGCACCCAGTGTGCGTCCGGCTCGCGGCGTGCTTGCTCCAGCAACGCCGCCCTCAACTCGTCCGGCGTCGCGACCTGCGAGAGATCAGCCCAAATCGGGTGGAGCGCGGCGATCGACAGATGATTGTGCGCGTCGATGAAGCCAGGGAGCAGGGTGCGGCCCGCCAGGTCCTCGATGATCACGTCGGGATACGCACCCAGCAACTCGCGTTCGCCGACCGCCGCGATGCGACCCTCGTCGATGACCACGACCTCGGCGCGCGCCAGCGATGGGTCCATCGTCAAGATGGGCCCACCGGTGAAGGCACGCAGCCGATCTGTGCGACGCCCGTCCATGGCAATCGCCCAGAATCAGCCTTCGCGCAGGTCTCCCATGCGCTTGCCCTTGGTGGCACGAGTGCGGGCTCGCTCAATCACTTCGGGTGGCACGGGATCGGTCTTCGCCATGCCGAAGCGCAGCACGGCTGGGAACAGCGTGCGCAAGACATTGGCGGCCATGAGTTGCAGGCTCCAGCGCGGGATGGTCATCTCGTAGCGCCGTTTCTCGATGGCCTCGAAGATCGCGTTGGTGACGATCTCTGGCGGATACTTCGGCCCGTTGTACGCTGGCGGCTCATCCTCCTTGAGCCAGATCTCGGTGTCGATCGGTCCGGGATTGATCAATGCCACGTGGATGTTGGAGCCGCGCAGGTCGTTCCACAAACCCGCGCTGAAGGCGTTCATTGCCGCCTTCGAGGCGGCGTACATGGTCTCGCGCGGCGGTGAGACCTTGGCTGCGAACGACGAGATGTTCACGATCGTGCCGCCGCCGTCGCGCAGCATGTAGGGGATGGCAGCCAACGTCGTCCACACGCAGGACATGAAGTTCACGTCCATCACGTGAACCGCTTCGTCAGCCGACATGTGGTAGATCTGCTTGTGCTTCGAGATCGCGGCGTTGTTGATGAGAATGTCCAGCCGGCCGTGGCGCGCGACGGTCTCGTCGACAACGCGCTCCGCAAAGGGCCGTTCGCCCAGGTCGCCGGCGAGGTATGACGACGCCGGCGACTGCGCCTGACACTCGCGCATCAATTGCTGCAGGAGCGCCTCGCGGCGCGCCACGCCGACGACGATTGCCCCGCGTTGGGCGAAGGCCTTGACGGTGACGTAGCCGATCCCCGACGAGGCCCCGGTGACCAGAACAATCTTGCCCCGATAGTCCATCGCAACGGGTTGTAGTCCTAATCGAACAGGACAGGCAACCGGTTCGGTGAACGAAAGCTGACGCCCTGGATCCAGCACTCCTGCGCCGGGTCGAGCCGCAGGTTCGGCAACCCATCGAGCACAGCGTTCACCGCGGTGAGCACTTCGAGGCGTGCGAGGTGGTAGCCGAGGCAGAAATGCTTGCCGAGCCCAAAGGACAGGTGGTCATCGGCGTGGCGATGCAGATCGAACCGATCGGGGTCGGGATAATGATTTTCGTCGTGGTTGGCGGGGCCGATCATGGCCGACACTTTGCCACGCGCGGGAATCTCCACGCCACCGAGCACCACGGCGCGGGTCGTCTCGCGCGCGGTGCCCAGCAGCGGCGGCTCCCAGCGCAACGTTTCCTCCAGCGCCCATACCAATTGCGTCCGGTCGTTGCGCACTTCCTCGAGCTCCGCCGGATGCGACAACAGCGCGTACAGTACATTGCCGAGAAGGCGGAAGGTGGTTTCCGCACCCGCCGGCAGCAACAGCAGCAGGAACCCGAAGATATCGTCCGTCGTCAGCCGCTCACCTTCAACCTCTGCGGCCAGCAGTTCGCTGATCAGATCTTCTTGTGGCGCTTGCCGGCGCTGCTCGACGATCGGTGCCAGGTAGTCCTTCAGCGCCCGCGACGCCGCGAGCCCCGGTTCGGGATGCGTGGCGCGATAGCCGATCAAATCAAGCGACCACTTCTGGAACTGCCGGTAGTCACTGATCGGGACGCCGAGCAGGCGCGCAATGACGGTGAGCGGATAGTGGGTGGTGAGTTGGCTCACCAATTCGGCGCGCCGGCCGTTGCGCTGAATGGTGCCGATCAACTCATCCACCAGCGGCTCGACCAGCCGCGTGGCATAGCGCTCGATGGCTTGTGGGCGAAACGCGTTGGAGACCAGGCCGCGGTGCACGGTGTGGGTGCGCCCGTTCATCTCCAGAATCGTACGGCCCATCACCGGTCCCATGACCTGACGCATGACGCTGGACGAGAAGGTGTCGGCATCACGCAGTACGTGCGAGACGTCGTCGTAGCGCAATGCCAGGTAGAACGTCTGCCCCTCGACCTCAACGCGGGCCACGCGTTCGCTGCGTCGCATCGCAGCAAACATCGGGTAGGGGTCACGCACGTCTGACAGGATCGATCCGTCGAAGAGAGATTGCTCGCTCATGCTCATCACTCCGTTACCGGCGCCTACTACCCCAACGCTCGTCAGGCGACAACCGTGTTTGACTGCTTCGATACGTGTACCGTCCTTCGAAACAAGCCGCAACGCGCCAGGCCCTCCGAGCGCACGCGACCCAGAGGCCACTCTGGGCCTTTGGGAGCGGCAGTGAGTTTTGACATCGCGCCGGCCCATTGCTACTGGCGCCCCTGTGGAGAGCGAGCGCGCGGCGTTGTTCGACGAGTTGGTGCGGCAGCGTTTCGGAACGCGCACCGCGGTGCGGAGCGTCCTCGCCCTCGCGGGCGACGCGTCGACCCGACGCTACGCACGGCTGCACCTCGAGGGCCCGGGCGCGCCACCTTCGCTCGTGGCGATGCTCCTCGCCGATCGCGGCATCGCCCTGTCGTCGGAGGAGCTGGCGGTTCTGCAGCAGCCGCCCGCCGAACTTCCCTACCTCAACGTGCATCGATTCTTGTCCCGTCTCGGGGTGGCGGTGCCGGAACTCTATGCCGATGCGTCCGAGCGCGGCGTGCTGCTCCTCGAAGACATCGGTGACGTGGCATTGTGGGACGCCGTGCAGCGGCAACCCACAGAGACCGTGCAACACCTCTACCAGCAGGCCATCGACCAGTTGCTGCTCATTCAGATCGAAGGCACGCGCCGCCACGACCACACCTGCATCGCCTTCCAGCAGGCCTTCGACGAGCGCCTGTACACCTGGGAGTTCGAACACTTCATCGAATACGGCATCGAGCGCCGTCTCGGCCAGAGCTTGCCGGCGGCTGACGCCGAAGTGCTGCGCCGTCACTTCGGTGTCATCGCGCGGCGTCTTGACGCGGCGCCGCGATATCTGAACCATCGCGATTTCCATAGCTGGAATCTGTTTGTGTTGGACGGCACCATCCGGGTCATCGACTTTCAGGACGCGTTGCTGGCTGCCGCCCCCTATGACCTGGCGACGCTGCTGGGCGACCGTGATACGCCACACGTGGTGCGGCCCGAGATAGAAGCCGCGTTGCTCGACTACTATCGGCAGCGTTGGGAGGCGCTCGCCGGAGAAACGGTCGATTCGAAGGCGTTCGAGAACGTGTATTTCCTGTGTGCTCTCCAGAAGGCGCTGAAAGTGGTCGGCCGGTTCTACTTTCTTGATATTGAGAAGCGGAAGCCGGGGTATCTGCGCTACATCCCGTCAACTGTGCGACAGATCGAACGCATTTTGCTGCGTTTTCCGGAACAGGCGGATATGGCAGGGGTCTTGCGGAAGTGGCTACCGAGGTAAGTCCCGTGCGCGCAATGATTCTAGCGGCGGGCAAAGGAACACGGCTGCGGCCGCTGACCGAAAGTGTGCCCAAGCCGCTATTGGAGGTTGCTGGTCGACCGATGATTGCTTTCCCGCTGCAGTTGCTGCGGGAGGCGGGAATTGAAGAGGTCGTGATCAACTTGCATCACCTCGGGCAACAGATTCGGCGCCGACTCGGCGACGGCAAGGCGTACGACGTGCGCATCACCTACTCTGAGGAAGATCCGATCTTGGACACCGGGGGGGCTATTGCGGCTGCTCGGGAGTTTCTCGGCAGCGGGACGTTCATCGTGCTCAACGCCGATACGGTGATCCACCTGCGGTTGCGCGACGTCATCGCCTTTCACCGCCAGCACCGCGCCACCGCCACACTGGTGCTGCGGCCAGATCCTGACGCGGCGCGGCAAGACGCCATATTGATCGATGCGACACAGCGCATGCACTCCATCCTCGGCCATCACCGCGACGGCAGCGCCGGCGATGGCGCGCCCAGAACCCGTATGATGTACACCGGCGTCATGGTGCTGGAGCCGCGCGTGTTCGACTATATGGGACAAGGCGTTTTCAGCATCACGCGCGATGTCTTTCCGCGCCTGTTGGCGGCAGACGAACCGCTCTATGGGTATGTGCACGCGGGCTATTGGCGCGTCCTGGATACGCCCGCGGATCTTGCCGCCGGCCGCGCGGAGTTGGCGCAGTGCGACACATGATGAAAAATTTCTTGACAAACTGCGTCATGCTCGGCTAATCGATCACTTGATTGAGAGGGGTTGCGATGGGGATCACCATCGTTCAGAAGAGTGACCTGTCGGTTCGGAAGAAGGAGCCGAAGATCGCTCTGGTCCTCGCCGGTGGGGCCGTCACTGGCGGCGCGTTCAAGCTGGGTGGCTTGAAGGCCCTCGACGATTTTCTGGTCAACAAGAAGACCACCGAGTTCGACACTTACGTCGGCTTGAGCGCCGGCGCGGTGCTGGCGGCGCCGCTGGCGGCCGGTGTGAGTCCCGCCGAGATGCTCAAGAGCTTGGAGGGGAAGTCAACGCAGTTCGATCACTTCCGCCCCGGCGATGTGTACGCACCGGCATGGGGTGACTTCGTCTCGCGTCCCGCCCAATTCGCCTTCGACGTGCTGACGTTTCTGCCGGGCACCGTCGGTGACCTGCTGCGGCAGGTACCGCGTTTGGCGCGCAAGCTGCAAGAGCCTTTGGCCGAGGCGTGGCGCAATCCGAGCACCACCAGCCTGCAGGAATTGCTCACCCCCATCGGCGAAGCCATCGCTGGCCGCCGCGGTTTCCCGTCGCCGCTGGACTATTTGCCCTCCGGGTTCTTCGACAACTCCAGCATCGAACGCTACCTGCGGCGCAACTTCGAAGCCTCGGGCATCCCCAACGACTTCCGTGATCTCTATAGGGAAACGAAAAAAGAGTTGTACATCGGCGCGATGAACCTCGATAGCGCGGAGCGTGTCGTCTTCGGCTACGACGAGGACACGTCCGTGACCGTCTCCGAGGCGGTGCAGGCGTCCACGGCGCTGCCTGGATTCTACAAGCCGGCGCGCATCCGCGGCGTTGACTACGTTGACGGCGGCGTGCGCCGCACGGCGAACATCGACGTCGCCATCGAGCACGGCGCCGATCTCGTCATCTGCTACAACCCGTTCCGGCCGTTCTCCAATCGCGTGCGCCGGACGGTGAAGAACGGCGAGTACGAGATCGAGGGTCAGTTGCTTGCCGAGACCGGCATCCTGACGGTGATCAACCAAGTGTTCCGCACGCTGCTCCACTCCCGCCTGCAGTACGGGCTGCGCCAGTACCAGGATGACCCGAACTTCCGCGGCGACATCGTGGTGGTTGAGCCCAAGGAAACCGACCGCCACATCTTCCAGCTCAGCGCCATGGCCTACTGGCAGCGTCTCTCGGCCGCACAGTACGGCTACGTGTCGGTCACCGAATCGATCGAGCAGAACTACGATCTCATCAAGCACATTCTGGAGAGCTACGGCGTCTCGATGACCCGCCGCCAGGCGCGTGCCGGCGTCGAACGCATCCGCGAAGAAGACCCGCAAGAAGTGTCAAAGGTCCTCCTGCACGACGTGCCGCGCCGCAATTTGAGCGTGGCGTAGGGAAGCTTTCAGCAGTCAGGCATCAGCTTTCAGCTCGAACAAGAAACAAGAGGGGCAGTGGCCAGAAGCCACTGCCCCTCGCATTTCTAGCTGACGGCTGATTGCTGACAGCCGACGGCTACAGCCTTTCGATGATCGTCGCGATGCCCATGCCGATGCCGATGCACATCGTCGACAGGCCGTAGCGCTTGTTCTGCCGTTCGAGTTCATCGAGCAGCGTGCCGATCAGCATCGCGCCGGTGGCGCCGAGCGGGTGGCCGAGG
>Ga0335070_10010490_pt1 | contig 10829 bp, 7 predicted proteins | sample Lox_Sample_13_FD_206722 | JGI IMG/M metagenome (GOLD analysis project Ga0335070, IMG submission 206722) | Soil microbial communities from Loxahatchee National Wildlife Refuge, Florida, United States - Lox_Sample_1.3 | ecosystem: Environmental > Terrestrial > Soil > Wetlands | place: USA: Florida...
ACCAGTGGTCCGCCGGAGTTACCCGGATTAATGGCGGCGTCGGTTTGGATAAAGGACTGGAACTGCCGTTGCGGAACGATGTTGCGACCGCGCGCCGAGACGATGCCGGCGGTCACGGTCTCTTCCAGACCGAACGGGCTGCCGATGGCCAGCACCCAGTCGCCTACCTGCATACTGTCGGAGTTGCCCATCTTGGCTGCGGGCAGCGGTTTCTTGGCGTCAATCTTGATGACGGCCAGGTCGGTTTCCCGGTCGGTCCCGATCACCGTGGCGTCATAGGTCACTGTGGCCGGATCCGCCATCAACTTCACCCGAATACGGTCTGCCTTCTCCACGACATGCGCGTTGGTGACGATGTAGCCCTTGGAATCGACAATGACGCCGGAACCGGTAGCGCGTTCCCGCATGTCGTCGCCACCCGGCGCACCCGGCGTTTGTCCGCCCTGGCCACCCTGTCCGCCGAAGAAGCGGTTGAAGAAGTCCTGCATGGCGTTGTCATCGCCGCCATCATCGTCCGGCGACTGCCTTCCGCCCCGCCCATGCGGGTTCTTAATGATCAAGTCGGTGCTAATGTTGACCACTGACGGCTCGAGCTGGCGCGCAATCAGCGAGAATTGGCTCGAAAGCTGTTGCGGCGACGGCACTTGCAGCGGCGTGGCATCGGAAGCAGAGGCCGCTTTTTCCTTGCCTTTGACACCTGCCGAAACGACAGTGCCAATCAAAATGCCCAGCGACAGCGTCGCCAGAATGACCAGGGTCGAGGCAAAGCGGTTTGCCTTCAGCTTCTCCCTGAATCCCATAGGTTGCCGATCCATTGCGTGTCCTCCAACGAACTAACCCAAACTTAAATTATACGTTGCTGCGCGGAACTGCCGCTTTTTCAGGGGGATGATTTACAAAGCGTGATTTGAGAGAGTTAGACGCGCTGCGGTAGGCAATTGTTACCAGGACAAAGCGATATGAGTGCGGCGCTTAGTCCGGCACCTCGAACACCGTCTTCCCGCCTACTACCGTTCGCAACACTTCGGTCTTGAGGATCTCGGCCGGAGGAACCTTGGTCAGGTCACGGTCCAGCACCACGAAGTCTGCCAACATTCCGGGAGCCAGCGTGCCTTTCTCCCTCTCGGCAAACTCCGCGTAGGCCGAGCCGGTAGTGTAGGCCGCAATCGCCTGCTCGATGGTTAGCTTCTGCTCGGGATAGTACTCCTTGGTCCCGGCCTCGTTCTTGCGCGTGACGGCGGCGTAGATACCGCGAAATGGCGTAATCGGCTCCACTGGATAATCTGTGCCAAAAGCCAGCGGCACGCCGTTATCGAGAAACTGCTTCCAGGGATAGGAGGTCTTGGCGCGCTCCGGACCGATGCGCTCCTCCGCCCAGTTCATGTCGGTCAGCAGGTGCGAAGGCTGCACCGAGGCAATCACGCCCAACTTCCGATACTGCGCAAACTGGTTGGGTGCGATGACCTGGTCGTGCTCGATACGATAGCGAAAGTCGCGCGGCGTGGGTGCGGCAGCCGGCGCATGCGCCTTTGGGCTGGCTTCAGCGGCGGCGAAGGCATCCAGCGCCATTTGCGCGGCGCGGTCGCCGATAGCATGAAAGCCCATCTGGAATCCTGCATCCGCACGCTCAAGTGCCATCTTGTTCAGCGCGGCCTGTTCGTATTGCGGCAGCCCCGAGTTCTCCGGTTCATGCGCGTAAGGAGCCAGCAGCGCGGCTGTGCGTGACCCCAAGGAGCCGTCCATGAAGCCCTTGAGCATCGAAGTGTGGAGCATGGGACCGTCCGCCGCATGATGCGCGCGGTGTTCCACCAGCTCGTTCACCGGGTCGGCGAAGTTCAGCCATTCGCTGATGCGCAGCGTCAGCTTGCCGTCGCGCTCCAGATCTTCGTAAACCAGGAAGTCGTTCCAAGACGAATTGTCCTGCGCCGAGGTGATGCCCCAGCGAGCCGCATTAGCCAGGGCCAATTCGGCGGCTTCGCGGCGCTGGGCCTGGGTTGGCGGAGGGACCTTAGCGAAGACCAGTTGTTGTGCCGACTCGCGCAGAATGCCGGTGGGCTCACCCCTGGCGTCGAGGTCGATCTTGCCGCCCTGCGGCGATTGTGTCTTTCCGGTGATGCCCGCCGCCTGCAACGCTGCTGTATTGGCGATCGCAATATGTCCGTCCACGCGCACGAAAATCGCCGGATGCGCGTTTGTCATCAGGTCGATGTCCTGGCGTGTGGGCAGCGTCTGCCCTGCCCAAAGCGTGTGGTCCCAGCCGCGGCCGACAACCCACTGACCCTCGGCGGCCTTGTTCACCTTTAATCCGATGCGATGCTGCATTTCCAGCAGCGACTGCGATCCCACCAGGTTGACGTTCATCTTCTCGAAGCCGCCCGAGGCCAGGTGCACGTGTGCGTCATTGAAGCCGGGCATCACGAAGTGCCCGCCGAGGTCGACCACTTTGGTTGGCGCGCCCTTGAGCTTGCGAACTTCGTCATTGCTGCCCACAGCCACGATTCGACCATCGCGCACCGCCAGTGCCTGCGCGCGGGCCGGCTGCGCCTGCGTGTAGATGTCGCCGTTGACGAAGATAAGGTCGGCCGATTTGGCGGTGTCATCCGCCACGGCACAGATCCCCAGGGTCATTGTCACGTGCAGAAGGAGAGCGAGCCATTTCATTCTTCGGGAACTCCGCTCATGGCGAGGGTCAGCAACAGGATTCGCTTCAGCCCCAGGTCGCGGCCTGCGGGATCGTACCACTCGTTCACGGTGTGCGCGCCGCCCCCGCTGCCGCCGGCGCCAATCGCAATGGCCTCGCGCCCCAGCGACAGGGGAATGTTGGCATCGGTCGAGGCCCGCTGCATCCGCGCGCTGTTGTTGAGCTGCGCATCCACCGCGCGAATCGCCTTCAACAGGCGCGAATCCGAGGGGAGCTCGGCCGCCGGACGGTTGCCGATCACCCGCACTTCTGTGCGCAGGGCCTCGTGCTTTTTGCGCCCGTTGGTTTCAGACGTGCCGTCTCTTACCGCTTCGTGCAGGGCACGCTCCAGCCGGTCGAGCTGCTCCACCGAGGCAGAGCGGGTATCCACCCGCATTGTGGCCGACTGCGGAATGGAATTCACCGACGTCCCGCCTTCGATGGTTCCGATGTTGTAAGTCGTCTTCGGATTGGCCGGCACCGCTGTGTCGCCGAACCGGTCGATGATGCGCGCCAGCGCCACGACTGGATTGGGAATACCGAAGTCGCTCCAGGAATGTCCGCCCGTGCCGCATACCGTGACCTCGTAGCGGCGACTGCCCAGGCCCTCGGAAATGACGGTGTCCGTGCCGGCGCCGTCCAGCACGACTATTGCGCCGATGGCATCGGCCCATTTCGGTTGCTCAAAGATGTGCCGCATGCCGCGCAGGTCGCCCTCGCCTTCTTCGCCCACGTTGGCGATGAACAGGATGGGCGCGGCATGTTCGATGCCGGTTTCGCGCAGTGCGCCGGCGACTGCGAGCAGGGCCGTTAGCCCCGCACCGTTGTCGGAGATGCCGGGCCCAAAGAGCTTGCTGGCTTCGCGGCGGACCTGGATGGAAGTTCCGGCAGGGAAGACCGTATCGATGTGGGCGCTGAGCGCGAAATACGGGGCGTGGGCGCCGGTGCCCGGCAAAACTCCGAACACGTTGCCCAGTTCATCTTGCTGCACGTCGGCCAGGCCCAGGGTTTCGAAGCGCGCCCGCAACCAAGCGGCGCGTGCTGCCTCGCCCCAAGGCGGGGCCGGAATCGCCGTCACTTCGAGCTGGAAATCTTCCAATTCGCGGGAGCGCGCCCGAAACCAGGCGAACGCTTCGTGGACCGCGCGCGTCTCCGCTAACCGCGAAACTTCCTGCTGCGGGGTGAGCAACCCGCGCGAACCGGCGCCATCCCGGGACATCATGCGGGCAAGTGCAGGGCGCTGCGGCGGACCAAGAGCCATGTCCGATGGTAATACGGCGGGGGATAAATTGCGTGCAGGGAGCCACAATTCCATACTTTACGAGGCGAAGGCTCCCGACGCCCGGCAGCACTCCAGGATTTCCGCCTCGGTCAACAGCCGGGCCGAGCGTTTTGCCCGTTCAAAAATCCGATCGACAAGCTCGGCAGTAGCCGGAATCCCTCGCTCCTGCAGCCAGAAGTGCACGTTCGACTTGCCGCTCATGGGCCCGATCTCGATGACTTGTTTCAGGCCAAAGAAGTGCGACGGCACGCCCGAATAGATGGTGTTGGCGAGGACTTCGTCATTCTTGCGGTAAGCCTTGATGACGGCAGCCGCGTGTACGCCGGTCGCAGTTTTGAAGGCATCTTCTCCCACGACAGGATAGTTGTGAGGAATGGGAACTCCGGTGGCGCGGGAGACAGCTACGCAATAGTCTTTCAGCCGGCTGAGGTCCCGGCTCGCCCACGGCTCCACGCCCATGAGTTTGAGATTCACCAGCATCTGGTCCATCTGGGTATTGCCGACGCGCTCGCCGATACCGCACGCCGTTCCATGCACTACGTTTGCCCCCGCCACCAGGGCTGCAATGGCATTGGCCACGGCCAGGCCACGATCGCAATGCCCGTGCCACTCAATGCGCACGTCGCGGCCGGAAGGTTTTACGACTTCATTGACCACGAAGTGCATCAGCGCCACCGTGCCCATGGGCGTTGCGTGGCCTGCGGTGTCGCAGATGACAATGGCGTGTGCGCCGCAATTGATTGCATTGGAGTACAGCCGCTTGATGGTCTCCGGATCGCAGCGCGTCGTGTCCTCGGTGACGTACATGACATCGAGTCCCTGCGATACGGCGAATTTCACGGCATGCTCGGTAGTTCGCAGCAGGAAGTCGTCCGTCCAGTCTTCGGTGTAGCGTCGAATCGGGCTTGAACCAATAAAGGTCGCGGCTTCAATCGGTACGCCTGTACGCTGCACGATTTCGGCAATGGGCCGGATGTCGTTTTCGTGGGTGCGGGCGGCGCAGTTGGGTTTGATTTTCAATTTGGCGCGGCCGATCTCGCGCGCCAGGGCCTCGCAGTGGGCCACCGCACGCGGCCCCGCGCCGGGCAGGCCCAGGTCGAGCATGTTGATGCCTAACGCCTCCATCAGGTGGAGGATCTCAATCTTGTCTTCAACAAACGGGTCAGTAACGGAAGGCGACTGCAACCCGTCACGCAGGGACTCGTCGTTGAGCAACACGGGACCTGCGGGCTTCGCGGAAGCCGCGTAAACCTTGTTCCAGTCGTAAATCAGCTCAGAAACTTCTGCCGACACGGTCCTCTTCCGTTCACTACCGTTGCCGGCGCCCCCACGGCACCAGACAATCCCGCCATCCCAACAACACTAGAAGAAGCCAAGGCCGAGCAAACCCACGCCCGGCGAGAGTTACTCTTTCGCTTCCGTAGCCGGAGCGCCGCCCGCTGGAGTCTTCGGCACGACCGTTACGCCGAAGATCGACAACTTGCCCACCCCGGCCACGTTCTTGCCACGAGGCTCCCCGGCAGTCGGCAGGTATAGCGTTTTGCAGTGCTCACAGCGGTACACCTCGCCGTCTTCGCCGTAGGCCTGGCGCACGTCTCCGCAGCCCTGTTCCACTACGTCCGCGGTGTAGAACCAGCGCTTCAGATGGCCACCGCACAGCTTGCCCTTCTCGTCCTTTTCATTGCAGGCGCGCTGCAGCGGCTTCTTGTATTTGACTTTGTGCTTGGGCAGCTGCGGTGGTTCGTTGATCTCCGGCATGATGATCGCAGGTCCTTCAGCGCGAGTTTCGCGGTTTCGAAAGCAGCATGAAATCCTCTACGCGCTGCGGTATGAACACCCGCACATTTTACCTCAGTTCAGATGCGGTTCTTGCGAAGCAACGCTCCCGTGGCACGCAGCGCGCCCTTGAGGCGTGCGCCTAAACCGCTGCCGAACAGCATATCGATCAGCCCGGACATCTGCTCATAGAACGCTGCGCTGTAGCCGTACCACCAGACTTTCTTCATGCGCGGCAGCAGGTCCACGTCTATGTACTTGACCAGCACCATCTCCTCGAGGCCGAGTTCGCCGTGCGCCCGGCCAATGCCGCTCTGCTCGAACCCGCCATGCGGTGCTTCGGCGATTCCGAACGCAGAAATCGCGTCGTTCACCATGACGGTTCCAGCCCTGATGCGAGCGGCCACGGCTTCGCCGCGCTTGCGGTTCATCGTCCAGACGCTGGCCGCCAATCCGAACTCGGTGTCGTTGGCGAGCCTCACGGCGTCGCCGTCGGTATCAAACGGCGCTACCGGAAGTGCCGGGCCGAAGGTTTCCTCCTGCATGATGCGCATATCGTGGGTTACGTCGGCCAGCAGTGTCGGGGCGTAGAAGTTCGCACCCAGTTCCGGCATCCTCCTTCCGCCCGCCAACAATCGCGCGCCGCGGGCTACTGCGTCATTCACGTGCTCCTCGACAGTGCGCAACTGGCGCTCATGAATGAGCGGCCCCATCTCGACTTCCGAGGCCAGCCCCTCGCCTACGCGCAGCTTCTCGATCTTCTGGCGGCACAGCTCCAAAAACTTCGCGTACACACTGCGCTGCACGTAGCAGCGCTCAATCGACAAACAGGTTTGGCCGCAATTCATCATCGAGCCCCATACCGCACCGCTGGAAGCGACGTCGAGGTCGGCATCTTCCAAAACGATCATGGGGTCCTTGCTGCCAAGCTCGAGCACCATGGGCAGCAGCTTCTTCGCGGCGCTTTCAGCGATGCGCTTGCCGGTAGCCACGCTTCCGGTGAAGATCACCTTGTCGATCTGGGATTCAAGCAGCGCCCCGCCCACGGCGCCCGCGCCGATGACGACTTGCATGAGATTGGGGTCGAGCCCGGCCGCGTGCAGCAGCTTTTGCAGTTCCAGCGCAACCAGCGGTGTGAACTCCGAGGGCTTCAGCACAACTGCATTGCCCATCGCCAGCGCGCCCAGCGTCTCGATGGCGGGAGTCGAGAAGGGATAATTCCACGGCGCAATGATGCCGATGACGCCATACGGCTGGCGCACCAGTTTGCCCCGCTTGGTCTTCATCGCGATACTGGCGTGCGGCAGCGGTTCGTCGCGCAGGAAGCTGTGGGCCTTGCGGATGCAGAAAGCAGCCGATTCGAGCACAACCATGACTTCGGTGTTCAGCGCCTCGACGGTTGGCTTGCCGGCCTCGCGCGAGATGAGCTGAGCGATCTGGTCGCGACGCTCGCTGAGCCTTTGCTGAAAGCGCTTCAGCACGGCGACGCGCTCTTTTACCGGTAGTGCCTGCCATGCCGGCTGGGCCTGCCGCGCCCGGCGTACCGCCTCGTGCACCTCCTCCGGCGTGGCACAGGGCAACTCGCCCAGCTTCTCGCCAGTGGCAGGATTGGTGCTGATAATCGTTTCCCGTACAGCTACGTCAGTCATCGTGCTCATGGCATTCCATACTCCACGCCGACCAGGTACAGGCCGCATGCAGGTGCGGTGGGCCCGGCCGCGCTCCGGTTCCTGGCCGCAAGAATGGCAGGAACATCGTCAGCCTGCAGGGACCCCTTGCCCACCTGCAGGAACGTACCCACCAGATTGCGCACCATATGGTGCAAAAATCCGTTGCCGCGGATGGTGTAGCTCAACTCGTCTTCGGTCCGCGCCCACAGCGACGAATTTACCGTCCGAACCTTGCCCTGCTTCAGGCTGAGGGGATCGGTCGCGTCCTCCTCGTCGGAATCGGTGCTCGCCCGGGCCTCAAGGCCCAAGTGCACGTCGTCCAGGTCTTGTTGCGCCACCACGCCCGAGCGCGTCCCGCCGCCTGCGCGCGTGCCCGGACTCGCGGCCATGCGTGCACTCCTCTCCGCATCCGAGGCTGCGAACGAGGTGAAATCGAAAGTCCCCACGATGTACTCCGACGCCCGAATCATGGCTTCTTCGTCCATAGGGTACGGATCATGGTGAACATAGCGCGCCAGGAACGGGGGACAGATCGCTCCCCGGTAAATACGGTAGCGATAGGTCTTCGCCGTCGCCGAATGCCGCGCGTGAAACCCGTCCTCGACCCTTTCTACACCCGTCACCCGCACCGCGGGGGGAAGAATGTCGTTCATCGCCACAAGCAAGTTCCGTTCCGGGATGGGTGATTCGAGGCGCACCGACGCCACTTGTGCCAGGGCATGTACGCCGGCATCCGTCCGCCCCGACCCCTGGGGCAAGACATTTTCCCCTGTGATGCGGCCAAGACATTCAGCCAGAACGCCTTGCACCGTGGGACGGCCGGGCTGCACCTGCCATCCGTGGAATTCAGAACCATCGTAGGCCAGAGTGATTTTCAGGTTGCAACTCACTTTTTCATCCTCTCGTGCAACGCTGCCGATTGTGGGGAATGTTAAGAGGTGTAAAGCTCGCTAAGGCCCGCACTTTCCCCGAACTGTGTCAGCTATACTAAGCCATTACTGCAACTTACGTGGCCTAAATCGATTTCAACTGCAGCTGGGGCCTGAATGCGCGTGAACCTTCCGGACCGCTGTACCGTATTAGAAACAGGCGACAGGAATTCTCGCGAAGGACACTGATTTCACATGCACTTTTCTGGAGAAGAGGGAATGCCGTTTTGTTGCTCGGTGAAGGTACTGCTCCGCAAGGCATTTACGCTGGCTCTGGCCAGCTTTCTAATCACCCCGAGCTTCGCACAGCAACCGTCGGCGCCGGGCGCCCCACCGCCCAGCACGCCATCCGACGTTATGGTGCCGATGCCGCAGGCGCCCAAGCCGCAGGGTGACGCGTACAAGCTTTATTCCGACCAAAACTATGCCAAAGGGCAGGCGCAATTTCCTAAGTTCTGGTCGGTGTGGGGCGTTCGTAGTGTCGCACCGCCAAACTTCACCAACTCGGCGCTCATTGACCGCGTCATTCGCGACGGCAAGATGTATCTGTCCCTCGATGATGCCGTGGCTCTGGCGCTGGAAAATAATCTGGATATCGCCATCCAACGCTACAACCTCGTGACCGCCGACACGGACATCCTCCGCACGAGCTCAGGCTCGCCCGCGCTTGGCGTCAATACCGGTCTGCTGCAGGGAACCCCGGGCGGAGCCAGCAGCACGGCGACCTCGGGCTCCAGTGGCGGAGGTGCAGGCGGGACGTCGATTGGCATAGGTGGAGCCGGCGCCGGTGCAGCCGGTATCGTCACCTCCACCCAGGGCGAAGGCTCGCCCATCGATAACCTCGACCCCGTGCTTTCCGGTCAAGTTCAGGGCGTGCACGTCACCACGCCGGAGGCGAACACCGTCTTTACCGGCACGCCCAATCTCAGACAGACTATCGACACCTACAACTTCAGCTATTCCCAGGGCTTTTCTACTGGCACACTCATGACGGTGGGCTTCCAGAACTCGCGCACCGCAGGGAACGCGATCTTTAACACTCTGAACCCGTACTTGAATACAGCCTTCAACTTCCAGTTGCGCCAACATGTGCTGCAGGGCTTCGGGTTTAACGCCAACCAGCGTTGGATGAGAATCGCCCGCAACAACCGCGCCATTATGGATTCGGCCTACCAGAACCAGATCATGACGACGGTGTCGCAAATCCAGAACATCTACTGGGACCTGGTGAATGCCTACGAAAACGTGAAGGTGCAGCAGCGCGCCCTGGACCTGGCCGACAAAACTCTCTCCGATAACGAGAAACAGGTGGAAATCGGTACTCTGGCCCCCATTACCGTGGTGCAGGCCAAGAGCTCGGTGGCCAGCGCCAAGCAAAACCTGATCCTCGCGCAAACCAATCTGCAGTTACAACAGTTACTGATGAAGAACGCGGTCACCCGCAACACGGCCGACTCCATCCTGGCCACCGCGCCGGTGATCCCCACCGACACTCTGCAGATCAACGAGCCCTTCGAAGTGCCGCCGGTGGAAGATCTCATTGCCAAGGCCCTCAAGAACCGTCCCGAGATCATTCAATCGCGAATTAATCTGACCAACCGTGAGGTCGGTTTGAAAGCGATAAAAAATCTGCAGCTACCTACTTTGGATGTGTACGCATTCTATGGTGCGTCAGGGCTGGCGGGTGATCAGAACGCTCTGTCTACTTGCGGTAATCCCTCCGCGCCGGTGGACAATTGCATTCCCCCGGGAACGATTCCCAACACCGGCTACGGCCACGCGTTTGGGAACTTGTTCAATAGCTCGGCACCCGATAAGGGTATTGGAGTTAACCTGAACATCCCGCTCCGCAATCGCCAGAACCAGGCCGACCAGGTTCGCTCCGTCCTGGAATATCGCCAGGCGCAGATGTCGGCCTTGCAGCAGGAAAACACCATCACGCTGCAGGTCCGCAACGCACAATTTACCTTGACGCAGAACTACGCAGCGCTACAGTCTGCCGTCGCAGCCCGCGATTACGCCAGACAGAACCTCGACGCCGAACAGAAGAAGTATTCGCTTGGCGCCTCAACCTCGACGCTGGTCTTACAAGCTTCCAGCGCATTGACAACAGCCGAGTCCAACGTGCTGGCTGCCGCCACCAATTACGAAAAGTCGAGGGTCCAGCTTGACCTGTTCACCGCCGACACCCTCGCCAAGCTCGGTATCGACATGGGAGAGGCGGAATCGGGCAAGGTGCAGAAGATGCCCAAGGTTCCGGGCGTGGTCCCTGCCGCCGACCAGGTTCCCGCGCAGCCCAAGCAATAAGCGGCGGTCGCCAGGCGAATTCTGCATGCCGTTCCCCGCGAGCGGCATGCTTTTTGTTTCTCCAACCTTGCCCATGCGGTTAGCATGAAGGGCTTGAGTCTCTCCGTCGTCATCATCACGCTCAACGAGGAAGCCAACCTGGCGCGTACGCTGGCCAGTGTCGGCTGGGCCGACGAGATCGTCGT
>Ga0335070_10010491_pt1 | contig 10829 bp, 10 predicted proteins | sample Lox_Sample_13_FD_206722 | JGI IMG/M metagenome (GOLD analysis project Ga0335070, IMG submission 206722) | Soil microbial communities from Loxahatchee National Wildlife Refuge, Florida, United States - Lox_Sample_1.3 | ecosystem: Environmental > Terrestrial > Soil > Wetlands | place: USA...
GCGTCGAAATCGTAGAGCAGAACACTTACCGCCGTTCCATCTTCATCAACGGCTGCCAGGGCCATTTCGAGATTTCACCCAACACCGTTGAGACCAATAAAGAGCAGCACTCGCTAGCGGTGCGCCTCCAAATCCCCGATCCGCATGCGCTCTTCACGATCATCGAACGCATCCGCGCTATGTTCGATCTGAATGCCGACTGGAGCGTGATCGCAAAAGCGCTAGGCACCGACGCCCATCTCCGCGACTCTCTGCGCGCCGAACCAGGCCTTCGCGTCCCCGGCTGTTGGGACGGATTCGAACTCTCCGTGCGCGCCATTCTAGGCCAGCAAGTCACAGTGGCGGGAGCAACGACGTTAGCTGGACGTATCGCCAAAACATTTGGCCGGCCGCTAACCAAAGTCAACGGCTTGACTCACCTCTTCCCCACTCCAGAAGTTCTCGCCGGCGCGAAATTCAATGGCATTGGCCTGACCGAAAAACGAGCGCAAACAATCCAAGCGCTAGCGCAAGCAGTTTGCGAAGGCAAAATCACCTTCGATCGCGTAACCGCCACCGAATCGTTAGTCAACCGTCTCTGCGAAATCCCAGGCATCGGCGCATGGACGGCGCAATACGTAGCCATGCGCGCGCTAGGCGAGCCCGACGCCTTCCCCACGGGCGACCTGGGTCTATTGCGCGCGCTGAATCTCAAAAGCCCGCGCGAGCTAGGCAAGCGCGCAGAACCCTGGCGCCCATGGCGAGCCTACGCCTGCATGTACCTCTGGGCCTTCGCTCACAAATGAAGCATTGCAGGCCCTCAAGGAGCAATGGGCATTGTTGTTCCTCTGCGACCTCTGCGGCCTTCTCCGCGAGCTCTGCGTTCAAAAGCTTTTTTCGTCAGCATCAAGAACAATCGCAGAATCCCATAGACCTCAACTCAGCGAAGGTTTAATCTTTGCTGTTCAGAGGCATCGTAATCCGAGGTTCAGAGATTTTAGTCGGAGGATACAACCATCCGTCTCGTACCGAACTGAGAACTGAGAACGAGCAACCAGGAATTATCAACTGACAACTCCCCTCAAATCCGCCAATCCCGGCACGCCCGTACTGCTAGGCATTCCCTTCGACGCCAACTCCTCATGGCTTCGAGGCGCGGCCGGCGCCCCGCCCATCATTCGCGTAGCTCTCCATTCCGACGCTGCCAACGCCTCCACCGAATCCGGCGTCGACCTCGACACTCCCGGCGCCTACTGCGATGCCGGCGATCTCAAATTTCATTTTCAGGAACCCTTCCCCGCCATCGAACAAAAAGTGGGAGAACTCCTCGACCAAAACCTCCGCCCAGTCTGCCTCGGAGGCGATCACTCCATCACCCTGCCCATCGTCCGAGCCTTCGGCCAGCGCATCCCAGACCTAACCATCATCCACTTCGACGCCCACCCCGATCTCTACGACGAACTCGAAGGCAACCGCCACTCCCATGCCTGCCCCTTCGCGCGCGTCATGGAGTCCGGCGCGGCCAAGCGTTTGATTCAAGTCGGCATCCGCGCTATGAACACGCATCAGCGCGAGCAAGCAAAAAAATTCGGAGTAGAAGTCATCGAAATGCGCCACATCCCCGCACTCGACCGCATGAAGGTCGAAGGCCCCATCTACATCTCATTCGACATGGACGCGCTCGATCCCGCCTTCGCCCCAGGCATTTCCCATCGCGAACCAGGAGGACTGTCCACCCGCGAAGCCATAGCCCACCTCCACGCAATCACCGGGAGAATCGCAGGCGCCGACATAGTAGAGTTCAACCCCGCCCAGGATCACACACAAATCACAGCCGCGGTAGCCGCCAAACTCCTAAAAGAAATCTTAGGCAAAATGATCGCCAATTAATTCATGGAGGCACGGGCGCCCCGCCCGTGCGGGCACAGAAGCGGCCGAACTCTAATCGGTCAGCGTACCAGCGCACCGATTTTGGGTGGCGCTGCGCTTCAGCGCCGCGATTCCGACAAGGTTAACAAGCGGCTTCAGCCGCCGAGGGAACCCGCGAGCGGCAACGCAACTTCCATGCAATAATCTCCCCTTGCCCGCGAACCCCAACCGAGCCCGCGACCACCTAGCCAACGAACGCACCTTCCTAGCGTGGATGCGCACCGGCATCGCCACAATTATTTTCGGATTCGCCATCGGACGCTTCGCCATCGCCCTCCGCGAATTCATGAAGTTCCAAGGCCGCGACTCGGCCACGTCGAGCGTCACAGCCTGGTTCGGAGTGATTTCAATCGTTGTAGGAGTGCTGCTGGTAATCGCGGGCCTCGTCCGCTATCGCAAAACGCGCATCGAAATCGACAACGACAGCTTCGAGCCCGCAGGCTTCGTAATCGACATAGTGTCGTATCTACTAGGCCTCTTCGGCCTAGCCCTAGCCGCATACCTGATCTACATCGAACTAGTCAGAAGATAGCGCTGAGCAAGCACTCGAAGAAAAACCACACTGCAGGCGAGCAAAGCGAGCCAGGCCTTTACTGAGAACTGAGAACCGAGAACTGAGAACTTCTTTATGAAATAATGTCCAGTCCCTCGAATCCATGTCCCACGAAAACGAAAAAGAACAAGCCGGACGCGCCGCAGCCCAACTCGTGCACGACCGCCAGATCGTCGGCCTCGGCACCGGATCCACCGCCTACTTCGCTGTCATTGCGCTAGGCGAGCGAGTCCAAGCCGGACTAAAAATTACCGGCATCCCAACCTCGATCGCGACGGGAGAACTAGCGACAAAACTCGGCATTCCGCTCACCACGCTAGAACAGAATCCGGTCATCGACGTAGTCATCGATGGCGCAGACGAAATCGACCCGCACCTCAACCTCATCAAAGGCGGAGGCGGCGCCCACCTCCGCGAAAAAGTAATCGCGCAAGCTTCAAGAAAAATGATCGTGATTGCGGACTCGACCAAGGTAGTCGAGTACCTTGGAAGATTTCCGCTCCCGGTAGAAGTCATCGACTTCGCGCGCCCGGTAGTAGAAAGAAAAATCGCAAGTCTGGGCGCAAGCATCAAGCAGCGCACCCGCAAAGACGGCAGCCCCTATATCACGGATAACGGTAACCCGATTCTAGATTGCGCCTTCGGCAAAATCGTAGATCCACCCGCGCTAGCCGCCACACTAAGCGCGATTGCTGGCGTGGTAGAGCACGGCCTCTTCATAAACCTCGCGACTATTGCTCTCGTTGGGAAGGGAAACTCACTAGAAGAGATATCGGCTCGACCGTAGCGCCGGCGTCCCGCCGGCTGTCGCGGGGGCGTCCTCGCCCCCGCGCTCGTGAACTACACGCCCACAATCTCGCGCAGCGCCACCAGCAGCCGATCCACTTCCTCCATCGTGTTGTAGTGCACCAACCCAATCCGCAAGAACCCGCCGCTCTTCTCCACATCAAGCTGCTCAGTCAAGTTCAGCGCATAGTAGTTTCCATCCCAGGTGAAGAACCCTCGGTTACCGAGCTGAGTAGCCAATTCCAGCGGAGTATGTCCATCGATGCGGACCACAAACGTAGCGCACCTCTGATCAAACCGCCGAGGCTCGCGGATGCCATACAACTTCAGTCCTTGAATTTGCCCCAGTCCGGCAATCATCTTCTCAGTCATCGCCCGCTCATGCGCATGAGCCGCAACATGAGCGGCGACGATCGCCTCGCGCCGAGTCTTCACTGATGGATTCGCGCGTCTCCCCAACTCCTCCCAATAATCCACGCAAGCCTTGATCCCCGCGACGCACTCATGGTTGATCGTGCCCCACTCCCACCGTCCGGGAATCGCATTCGTCAGCGGCCGCACTTTATAAGGCTTCAGCCGCTTCAGATGCTCCCGCTTGCCATAGAGCACGCCCATGTGCGGCCCAAAGAACTTGTAGGTCGAGCAGACGAGAAAATCGCAATCGAGCGCCCGCACATCAATCTGTCCATGCGGAGCGTAGTGCACCGCATCGATGTAGCTGAGCGCCCCGACCTGCCGCGCCAGCCGCACGACTTCTTTCACATCGTTAATCGTCCCCACCGCATTCGAAGCGTATCCAACCGCAACCAGCTTCGTATGGCTGGTGATGAGCCGCGCGAGATCATGCATGTCAAGCGTGCAATCGGCAGGGTTGAACTTTGCCGCACGAACGATGACTCCCTTCTCCTCAAGCGCCTTCCACGGAGAGAAGTTCGCATCATGATCGAGCAGCGTAAGCACGATCTCGTCACCCGGCCCAAGCTCCCGCTCAATCGAACGGCTGATTGCGTAGGTGAGAGAAGTCATGTTCTGCCCGAAGACGATCTCATCCGCGCCACAGTTGAGGAAGTCAGCCATCGCCGCGCGCGCCTCGGCCACCACGCGGTCGGTGTTGCGGCTGGTCTGATAAGCACCACCGATGTTCGAGTTGTCGCGGGTGAGATAGGTCGAGATGGCGTCGATGACCTGCCGCGGGACCTGGGTCCCGCCGGGGCCGTCGAAGAAGACGGCGGGGTGGCCGTTGACCGTCTGGGCCAGGGATGGGAATTGGGAGCGGACCCAGGCTGTGTCCAGGGTCGTGGGGGCGAGTTGTTCGGCTATCGGCATAGGACTCAATATTTTACGCTTGCCGGACGGGGATGGAGCAGGGTTGTGGAACATTATGTTTCGCATGTTCCACGTGGAACAATAATTGACAATTTTAGCAATATATATGTGTACTTACATTGGCCATAACCTGATAGATACACTGGAGTTATCGGCTAATAGACGGCTTCTGCACCCGCTCGTGGAACATTCCGTGGAACATTTGACGTTGGGTGCGCTACATATTTTGCGGGTATCAAGAGAATCACTTTGACTTCGGGGTATGTTCTTCCACAATCGTCACAATTGGTGTTGTTCCGCCCGGCTACTTCGTCATTTTTCGTCACTTCGTTCTCGATCTTTCTCAACGTCCTAATCAGGAAACTCAGGAGAAGTTCTATGTCGGGCCAAGTCGTACTATATTTCGAGGATCAGGCGGATGCGTTGCGGTTTGCTCTGGCAGCCGGAGGCGTGATGGCGGGCGAGGGGCAGACGGCTTCAAGCGAACTGGTGCAGAAGACAGCACGGGTGAGCCGGATTCGGTTGAACGCCAGCAACACTGGCAAGTCCAAGAGCGGGCCGGAGCGGGCGGCGTAGGACACAGCTTCGAGTTTCGAGTCGCGAGCCTCGAGCGATCTCCCGTTTTCGAGCAGTCGTGATACGCAAACGAGTTTGGTGGATGCGATCGTCTGGGCGGGCAGGAATGCCCGCCCCACACAAGCCTATTCTTAGTATCCGCAGCCGTCGGGTTGGCCTACTGCTCCTATTCTTACGTAGTGGTCGATGAAGTCGTGGCCGGCCGTTAGCGCCCTGGCGTTGATTTCTTTCAGCGCTACTTTCTTTACCTTTGTTTCCAGAACGCCTTTGGCGGTGGCGCCCAAGAGGCACTCTGTTTCTTCGAGCAGGGCGCCGAGCATCACGATGTTCGCCGCTTTCGTGGAGCCTAGCTTGTCCGCCATTTCCGAAGCCGGAATGCAGATGACGCGGGCTTTCGGCAGTTCGAATTCCTGGGGCAGACGTTCTGCGTTGTAAAGGATGACGCCGCCGTGTGCGACCTGGCTTGCGAACTTACGCAACGAAACTTCGTTCATGGCCACGAGTACGTCGGGATGCGAGGCGAGCGGCGAGCCGATGCGTGTTTTCGAGAAGCAGACGTGGCAGTGGGCGCTGCCGGAGCGCATTTCGGGGCCGTAGGAGGGGAGCCAGCTAACTTCAAGGCCTTCGCGCATGCCCATCTCGGTGAGGAGTTGGCCGAGGAGCAATACGCCCTGGCCGCCGAAGCCGGCTACTTTGATTTGGAAGTCTTTGAAGTGATGCTGATGTTGTGGCGCTGCCGGCACTGCCGAGCTTTGCTCGGCGTTGGCCTGTGCCTGCACGGGCGAGGCGCCCGTGCCTCCAATTTCCAGGACTTCTGGTATTGGGCGCTGCGGGATTACTGCATTCTGTACTGGGTCGTGTTTTTTGTCGCGGAAGACGTTCAGCGGGAATTGCGGAATCATGCTCTCCGCGACCCACTTGCGGGCTTCGACCGGATCTTTGGACCAGATTGTCGGGCAGGGCGAGAGGAGTTCTACGAAGGTGAAGCCTGCGCCGTCGCGTTGGAGTTCGAGCGCCTTTCTAACCGCTTTGCGGGCCTTCATGATGTTCTTGCCATCGCAGAGCGCGACGCGCTCGACATAGACCGGAGCTTCGAGCGTAGAGATCAGCTCGGCCATGTGCATGGGGAAGCCTTCGTTCGAGGGACGGCGTCCGAAGGGGCTGGTGGTGCTCTTTTGGCCGACGAGCGTGGTGGGTGCCATTTGGCCGCCTGTCATGCCGTAGATGGCGTTGTTGACGAAGAAGACAGTGATGTTTTCGCCGCGGTTGGCAGCGTGAATGATTTCGGCGGTGCCGATGGCGGCGAGATCGCCGTCGCCCTGATAGGAGATGACGATGCGGCCGGGGCAGGCGCGCTTGATGGCGGTGGCGCCGGCGGGAGCGCGGCCGTGGGCCATCTGGACATTGCCGACGTCGAAATAGTAGTACGCGAAGACGGAGCAGCCGACCGGGCTGACGAAGATAGTCTTATCCTGCAAGCCGAGTTCTTCGAGGGCTTCGGCGACGAGCTTGTGGGCGACGCCGTGTCCGCAGCCGGGACAGTAGTGCGTTTGCTGCTGGAGGTCGGTTTTGCGCTCGTAGTTGCCGTAGAAGAGCTCGGACTTGGCATGGGTGACCTCGTAGCCTGCGGCGAGGATTTCGGAGGCTTTCGCTTCGAGTTCGGTGTCGGTTGGCATTTTTGCTCCCGGTTTTACCTCAGGGGCTAAAGCCCCTTCATTATTACTGCTCAGTACGCGGCCCTGAAGGGCCGCTCTTCCACAGCTACAGCAGGGCCATTACTTCTTTCATTAGCTGCTGCTGAATTTCTTCTACGCTTGGGACGTTACCTCCGGTGCGGCCGTAAAACTCGACCGGCACCTTGCCTTCGAGAGCGAGGCGCACGTCTTCGACCATCTGGCCGTTGCTGAGTTCGACGACCAGAACTTTGTGAACTTTGCTGGCCACGTCGCGCAGCGCTTGCTTTGGAAATGGCCACAGGCTGATTGGCCGGAAGAGGCCTACCTTCAGGCCTTCGGCGCGAGCCATCTCGACGGCAGAACGAAGGATGCGCGAGGTAATGCCATAGCCAACGACCAGGATTTCGGCGTCGTTGGTTTCGTAGGTTTCGTGGCGCGCTTCGAGGCGCTGGGCGCGGATGTACTTTGCTTCGAGCTTGCGGATGTGGGCCTCGAGATCGTCGGGTTCGAGGAAGATGGAACTGATGACGTTCTTGCGCGTGTCGTGCGTGCCCTGCACAGCCCAGGGCTTCGGAGGAATGTTGACCTCGCGATAGGTGAGGTCGAGAGGTTCCATCATCTGGCCGATGAAGCCGTCCGCCAAGATGACGGCTGGGTTGCGGTAGGTGTCGGCTAGTTCGAAGGCGAGGACGGTGAGGTCGGCCATCTCCTGCACGGAAGCGGGCGCGAGCACGAAGTTGCGATAGCAGCCGTGGCCTCCGCCCTTGACCATGGCGAAGTAGTCGCTCTGCTCGGGGGCGATGTTGCCGAGGCCGGGACCTCCGCGAACGATGTCGACAATCACGCATGGAAGCTCCGAGCCCGCGCAGTAAGAGATTCCTTCCTGCATCAGACTGAGGCCGGGACCGGAGGATGCGCTCATGACGCGCTGTCCGGCAGCGGCAGCGCCGTAGACCATGTTGATGGCGGCGACTTCGCTCTCCGCTTGCAGGAACGTTCCGCCGACCTGCGGAAAATAGAGCGCCGCGGCTTCGGCGATCTCGCTGGCGGGAGTGATGGGATAACCGTAGTAGGCGGAGCATCCGGCGAGGATGGCGCCCTTGACGATGGCGACGTTGCCTTTACAGAGCTGCCGCATGAGAATCTCCTTCGAGAACGCCGGGGGCGGTCTTCTTTTCTTCGTGAGCAAGAGGCTTCGCGGGCGGAGCCATTTTGTAGACGGTGATGGCGCCGGGCTCGGGGCAGCAGTAGTAGCAAATGCCGCAGCCGGTGCAACCTTCGCCGGTGTAGTGAGCCGGATGAACGCCGTAGGCATTCAGTTCGGGCAGGAGTTCGAGGCAGTCTGGCGGACAGGATTCGACGCAGAGACCACAGCCTTTACATTCCTCGGTGTCGACGAGGACATTGCCGCGAGCGGCAGATTTTGCCGCTGCGGGCTTGGATGTTTCATTCACTCCGGGTTTGATCACTGCGGGCATAGTCACCTCGTTGCCGGTACTAGTTCGGGCCGTTGAAGCCATTTTGTATGTTCGCAATACGCGTATAGTTCTTCGCGAAACTTGGGATGAGCGATTTCAATGAGAGCTTTGGCGCGCTCGCGGATCGACTTCCCGTGAAGATAAGCAACGCCAAACTCGGTGACGACATAGCGCACGAGGCCGCGCGAAGTGACGACGCCCGCGCCTGGGCTGAGCATTGGAACGATGCGCGAAATCGTGCCGCTTTTCGCGGTCGATGAAATCGCGATGATCGGCTTGCCGCCCTTGGAGCGGGATGCACCGCGGAGGAAATCCACCTGCCCGCCAATGCCGCTGTAGAACTGGTTGCCGATCGAGTCCGAGCAAACCTGGCCGGTGAGATCGACTTCGAGGGCGGAATTGATGGCGACCATGCGGTCGTTGCGCGCGATCAAGCCGGGATCGTTGACATAAGCGGTGGGATGAAACTCAAAGATGGGATTGTTGTCGACGAAATCGAAGATGCGCTTGGTGCCGAGAATGAAACCGACGATGATCTTGCGCGGCTTGAAGTTCTTGCGCTCGCCGGTGATGATGCCTGACTCGATCAAAGGAATGACGCCATCGGAGACGAGTTCGCTGTGTACGGCAAGATCTTTGCGATCCGCAAGCATGGGAAGAACAGCGTCGGGAATGCCGCCGATGCCAGTCTGGAGGACGGAGCCGTCTTCGATAAGCGTGGCCACATTTCGCGCAATGCCCACGTGCAGATCGGTGATCTGGGGCTTCTTCATGGCGCAGAGCGGACGCGAACCTTCGACGATCACGTTGAGTTCGTTGACGTGCACGAAGCTGTCGCCGTAGGTGCGCGGCATCTGGTCGTTGATGTGGGCGACAACGAAGCGGGCCCGCTTGATGGCGGTCAGGGTGGTATCGACGCCGACGCCGAGCGAGCAGTAGCCGTGGGCATCGGGCGGCGAGACCTGCACGAGCGCGACATCGAGCGGCATGACGCCCGAAACGAAGAGTTCCTCAATTTCGCTGAGGTAGATTGGGGTGTAGTCGGCGCGGCCGTCGTTAATGGCGTCGCGCACGTTGCCGCCAATGAAAACGGCATTGTGGCGGAAGTGTCCGGCCATTTCAGGCGCCACGTAGGGCGCGGTGCCCATGGTGAGCATGTGTACGATTTCGACGTCCTCGACGTACGGGCCGCGCTTCATGAGCGCTTCAACGAGCAGTTCGGGTTCGGCGCAACCGGGCTGGATGTAGACGCGCATGCCGGAGGTGACGCAGCGCAGGGCCTCGTCAGAGGTGCGAATTTTCTTTGCGTATTCAGCTTGCCAGGTCATTTTTGGCTCTCAGCTATCAGTTGTCAGTTCTCAGTTACAGTTCCAAGCTCGCAGCTCCAAGCTCCAAGCAAGAACTCGCTAGGAGGGAACAGCTTTCCCGTTCTTTTCCAACGCTTTTTCGTATCCCACTGACGCGTAATAAATCGCTCGGTCGAAAAATTGATCCAGCAACTGCAGCATTTCGAGTTCGCCGAAGGCTTCTTCGGGCTTTTCGGGCTCGTAGTTCTGCAGGAACTCCCACAATGTTTCTTTCGTCAGAATGATGACCCAGATCAGTTCGCTGACCGGGACGCCCTGATGAACACGGCGCGCGCCGATCTCTTCATAGCGGCGCTCGATATCGAAAGTGGTTTTGCCGAGGAGCCACTCACCGAGATGGCTGTAGATTCCGCCGACGCGATCTTTGAGGTCTTCGACCGGAACGTGACGATAAGAGTGAGTGAGGTCGGAGGTTTGAACCTTTTGAATGAGGGAAGCGGTGAGCGAATCGGAGTGGGTCTCGATGAGACGGACGAGTTTGTAAGCCAGCATCATCAGCGCATCCCACACTCTTAAGTTCCAGTTTCGACCCGCGAGGCGAGGAGGGGGCGTGACATCTGGCACAGGAAACCGTGATGGAGGTCACATCGCTAAATGACGACGAAGAAAGGGTTTACTGATTTCTTACGACGCACAAAACCGACCGTATGGTCGGGGTGAGTGACTCGTCATGGGTCGCGACAAAAAACTTGCGAATTTGGAATTCTCTGCACAGCCAGCGACCGGCAAGAGGTTCCAGTCCGATGACGGCATGTAAAAAAGTCCACCCTCTGGCGTCACATAGGCGGGCGTGACCATCTAACGGTACAATCGTCTAAATAACTTGTTGTCCAGATGGAGTTTGGGGCGAGGCGGCTACCCGTCGCCGGCACTCGATTGGATGCGAAATTCTTTTGAACGCGGATGGATGGTGCGAGCAGTCTGCCTGCTGGCCATTGCGCTGATGTGCGCAATGGGAGTGGTGCAGGCGGTGCACGCACATCCGGATGACGCCTCCGCACCGCATCATGCCTGCTCAATCTGCTCGGCCGCCCATGCCGGGCTCAACACCGGGACCGCGATTGGCCCGCCGGTACTGGGCGCGTCCAGGCTGGCGACGCCGGCACAAGAGTCGGCTGGAATTTTCCGCAGTACTGAAGTTCACTGCATTCGTCCTCCA
>Ga0335070_10010493_pt1 | contig 10827 bp, 8 predicted proteins | sample Lox_Sample_13_FD_206722 | JGI IMG/M metagenome (GOLD analysis project Ga0335070, IMG submission 206722) | Soil microbial communities from Loxahatchee National Wildlife Refuge, Florida, United States - Lox_Sample_1.3 | ecosystem: Environmental > Terrestrial > Soil > Wetlands | place: USA: Florida...
TAGGCGATTACAGCGGGAATGGCGGCTGCGAGACCAGCGGCGGTGGTGACCAGAGCCTCAGACACGCCCGGCGCCACTGCCCGAAGGGTTGCGGCTCCGGCGGTGCCCAGCCCGTGGAAGGCATCAATAATGCCCCAAACTGTCCCGAACAATCCCACGAAGGGCGTGACCGCGCCTGTGATGGCGAGCCACGGAACGTTGCGTTCCAGCCGGGTGATCTCCTCCGATGAGGCGACCTGCATCGAGCGCTGGATGGCCGTCACGCTGTGAATGCCCCCGGTCATCCCCATCTGACGGCGAAATTCCTCGACTGCGCCCTCAAAAACACCGACGAGGGGACTGGGACGGAACTGGTCGGCAACCGAGGCGACATCCTGCATGCGCTGCGCTTTCCGGAAGGCACGTACAAAGCGGCCGCTCTGCCTACGCGCGCGACTCAGCAGTCGCCATTTTGAAATGATGACTGCCCACGAGACCACGCTGAAGGCCAGTAGCAACAGCAGCGCTGCTTTCGCCACCAGGCCTGTTTGCAGAACTAGATCAATGATTTCGCCGCCGACAAAAGCAAGAAAGAGTGGGAAAGATTGCATTAGCGTTGAGAATTTGCCTTTTCGCGATTATAGACCAACCACGCGGCCTTTCCGGGGAGGGTACCGCCACGGTCAACGTCTGGGAGGAACGCTGCTCGCCCGCCAAACAACTGCGCAGAGGCAATGCGAGCAGCGTCAGCAGATCTACGGCTTCGGAATCACTACTTTTGCTTCGTTGGAATACGAGCTTTCATCGCCACTGGAGTCAACCGCCGTAGCGACGTAATAGTAGGTGGTTCCCGCCTTGACATTGGTATCCGCATAGTCGGTAGACGAGTCAAGGCCGGAATTGATCTTGGCATACGGTCCGCCATGCGCACCGCCGCGATAGATGTTGTATCCGACCGCGCCATTGCTCGGGTCCCACGTCAAATCCGCTTCGTGACTCTGGGCGGCCACTCCGGTGCCGGTTAGCGGCTCTGTCGTGGGCGAATTCGTCGCGTTGCTCTGCACGATGAAGTTGCCCGTGGCCTGCCCTGCCGCGCTCGGTGTGAATTGAATTGCGACGCCCAACGTCTGGCCGGAGTGAATGGTGACTGGTAACCCAAGCCCCTGGATTACAAATTCGGAATTGTCAGTCTGCGCCGCCGATACAGTTACGTCGCCGTTGATCGCCGAAAGCGTCGCCTGCAAGGTGGAACTCGATCCAAGAGTCACATTTCCGAAATCGAGCGTGCCCGGAGAAATTCCAAGCCGGACCTCATTCGCCCCAAACCCGCGACCTGCTAGGCCGATAGTCAGGGTCGGATTGAGCGCATTGCTCTTGAGTGTCGCAGTACCGGTAACCCGTCCTAGCGCCGCCGGCGTGAAAACGAGCGGCAGTTTGACGATAGTTCCCGGCCCCAATACTACGGGCAGCTTGAAATTTCCAAACGAAAAAACCGAGTTCGACATCGAATCGGCATTGATGGTGAGCGGCTTGCTGCCGGCGTTGCTCAATCGGATGTAATAGTTTTTCGAGCTGCCGATCTGAGTAAGGCCAAAACCAACCGAACACGGCTGACATTGCAATTGCTGGCCATACAGGTGGCTGGCAAATGCCAGAGACACGATTAGCAAAAGTGCGCGGGGAAGGGAACGCATGTCCTGAATATGGCCGACACATTGTCGTGGGGACAACTCTCAGAAGTGCAATGGGTAACTCAAAAGTTCTAAGTGGAACTTCTGAGCGTACAACGCGAGTTACCGTTCGGGTGGCCGAGTTCGATGCCGCCGGATTCCCGCGACTATGCTATGCTGCGCCTGACCTTCCAAGATCCTGGACAGACTGTGCTCGCTGAGCTACGACTCGAGAACTACGCGGTCATCGACAATGTCGTAGTAGAGTTCGCGTCCGGATTGAATCTGCTTACCGGCGAAACCGGCGCCGGAAAATCCATTCTGATCGATGCACTTGGCCTGCTTCTCGGGGAGAAGGCTTCTTCCGATGTAATCCGTACAGGGGCGGAACGCGCCATCGTTTCGGCGGTGTTTGAGTCGGAAGGCGCGGCCGCGGACAACATCGCCCGGATTCTCGAGTCGAACGGGCTCGACGCCGAGGAAACTTCGCTGATCGTGCGGCGCGAAATTGCTGCCGGCGGCAAGGGCAGAGTCTTCCTCAACAATCAGCCTGCGACCGTCGCCGTCCTGAAACAGATTGCGCCCTGGCTCGCCATTATCCATGCGCAAAATGAATCCCTGGTTAATTTCGATGCCGCTGCCCGGCAAACCCTTCTGGATGCGTACGCCGCCATCCACCCGGATGCCGTGTCGGATGCTTATTTGGCCTGGAAACAGTTGCGGGAGCGAATCGCCGAATTGGAAACCGGTGAGCAGGATCGATTGCGGCTCGTCGATCTGTGGACGTTTCAATCCCGCGAGATCGAAGAGGCCCGGCTGCAGCCGGGAGAGGACGAGAAACTCGAGACCGAGAAGCGGGTACTCGCCAACGCGGAAAAAATTTACAGCGCCGCGATGAATGCTTTCGATCTCTTGTACGAAGGCAACAGCGCGACTTCTTCCACGCTGCGAGCGGCGCAGAAGCAGGTCGAAGAACTGGTCCGCTACGAGCCCAAATTTACCGATGCGCTCGCAGCCCTCGAATCAGCCCGCATCAGCGTAGAAGACGTCGGCGCAACCGTGAGGGACTATGCCGGCGGGATCCAGGCTTCGCCTGAGCGCCTCGCCGAACTGGAAGATCGTTTGGCCCTGCTCGACCGGCTCAAGAGAAAATACGGACCCTCTCTGGACGAAGTCATGGCACACGGCCAAATCACGCGCCGCAAGCTCGACGAAATGGAAAATAAAGACGAAGTGATTCGCGAGTTGCGGATGAAGCTCGAGGCCACGGCGCAGGAGTATTTGAAAGCCGCCCGCTTCCTCTCGCGCAAACGGATGGATGCCGCGAAGAAGCTCGAGAAGTTAGTGGAATCTGAAATTAACGACCTGGCGATGAAGGCCAGCTTCCGGATCGCGGTCGAGGAATCCGAAACTGAGCAGCACTGGTCGTCTTCCGGAATCAATCAGGTCATCTTCAGAATTTCGACCAACGTGGGCGAGACGATGCGTCCGCTCGAGCAGATTGCGTCGGGGGGCGAGTTGTCGCGCGTGCTGCTGGCGCTGAAAGCCAGCGTCGAGGCGGGTGCTAATCCGGGCCCGAAGAAAAAGTCAGCAGCTGCACAGCGCACGCTGGTCTTTGACGAGATCGATACCGGCATCGGCGGACGCGCTGCCGAGGCAGTCGGGAAGAAATTGAAGGCACTCGCGAAATCCAATCAGGTGCTCTGCGTCACCCACCTACCCCAGATCGCAACCTTTGCCGACCAGCATTTTCTGATCGAGAAGCGCGAGACCGGGGGGCGCGCCAAGACCACTGTCCGCCAAATCACCGGGGACGAACGTACCGAGGAAGTGGCACGCATGCTCTCCGGCGCAAAATTGACGGATACCTCCCGCAAGCATGCCGAACAGATGATCAAGGCGAACGGGTGACAAGGCCCTGCACTCCACCGGCGCGGTCGGGCGACAAAGAGCGTGACCTGAAGAGCCGTCAAGCGCCTTTCCCCACTCACCCGCCGCTTTTCCCCGTCCACTTCTAATCCTTGCTCTATCAGTGGCTTACGTTGACCCGAGGTGCATTTTTCGATACCCTGAACGCAGCCTTTTGCAAGAAACGTGTACCCTAGAGGGTGGGGGATTCGCCTTGTCCGAGAGCAAGACGCTACTGCTGTTAAAGCCGCGTGGTTTCTGTGCGGGCGTGGTCCGCGCCATCGACATCGTTCGCATCGCCTTGGAGGCCTTTGGCCCGCCCATTTACGTCCGCAAGGAAATCGTGCACAACCGTTTCGTGGTCGAGGAACTTCAGCAGAAGGGCGCAATTTTCGTCGACAGCGTCGAGGAAGTCCCCGAAGGCGAACGTGTGATTTACAGCGCACACGGCGTCTCTCCGGAGGTGCGCCATAACAGTAAGCTCCGTCAACTCCGCGTCATTGACGCGACTTGTCCCTTGGTCACGAAGGTGCACGTCGAAGCGGTCAAGTTTGCCCGCGAAGGCTATTCCCTGATCCTGATCGGCCACCGCGATCACGACGAGGTCATCGGCACGCTGGGAGAGGCCCCTGCCGTGACCCAGGTCGTGGGCACTCCGGAAGAAGTTGAGACCGTGACTGTGCCCGACCCGAATCGAGTCGCCTATCTCACGCAGACCACGCTCAGTCTCGATGAAACCCGAGACATCATCGCCGCGCTGCGCCGGAAGTTCCCGAATATCAAGGGCCCGGCCGCGCAGGACATCTGCTACGCAACGGAAAACCGCCAGGTTGCCGTTAAGCACGTAGCCGGCGACGCTGACCTTCTGCTGGTGGTTGGCTCCGATAACAGTTCGAATTCCAAGCGCTTGGTCGAAGTAGCCAGATCACTGCGGACTGAGGCGCATCTAATCGATAATGATCGCGACATCCGGCCGGAGTGGCTGAATGGCGTGAAGACGGTTGCGTTGACTGCCGGAGCATCGGCTCCCGAGCATCTGGTCGAACAGGTCATGAAATATCTCGCAACACAGGGTTTTGACAACGTGCAGGAACTGGAAATCATGCCCGAGAACGTTCGCTTCGGGTTGCCGCCGGAGATCGTGGAAGCAATCGCGGCTGCGCCGGCCAGTGCCGCAGTGGAGTCATAATGGACGAATCCTCCCCCGCGAATTCGGCCTCTGCGCCGCAGATGCGTTTCGGTAAGATCGACGATCTCGCGAGCCGCGTGGCCGTTGCCGTCGATGCCGCCCGCAAGTTCTTATTCTCCCAACAGCACGAAGAGGGCTACTGGTGCGGTGAACTCGAAGCTGACACCACTCTTGAATCCGATTACATCCTGCTGCACACCCTGCTTGGCACAGGCCATCAGGAGCGCTTCAACAAAGCCGCTCGCTACATCCTCCAGCACCAAAATGAAGATGGCGGATGGGGCATTTATGCCGGCGGCCCTTCCAATGTCAGTGCTTCGGTGAAGGCCTACTTTGGCCTCAAGTTGGCGGGCTTCGCGGCCAATCATCCCGCCATGGAGCGGGCGCGCACAAAGATTCTGGAACTCGGTGGCGTCACCGAGGTCAATACCTTTACCAAGATTTATCTCTGTTTTTTCGGGCAGTACGACTACGACGCTGTGCCGGCTATTCCGCCGGAGATCGTGCTGTTTCCGAACTGGTTCTGGTTCAACATCTACGAAATTTCCTCATGGTCGCGCGCCATCCTGGTGCCGCTTTCGATTTGCTACGCGAAGAAGCCCTTCAAAAAGATTCCCGACGAAATGGGTGTGCAGGAGCTATTCGTTGGCGGGCGCGACAAGTCGCGCATGCACCTCCACTGGGATAAGAAACTGTTCTCGTGGCGGAATTTCTTTCTCGTGCTCGATCGCATCACGCACTGGGCCGAACGCGTGCACATACGGCCCCTGCGCTCGATCGCGCTGCGCAAAGCCGAAAAATGGATGCTCGAGCGCTTCGAGATGAGCGACGGCCTAGGCGCCATCTACCCCTCAATGATGAACGCGATCATCGCGCTGCGTTGTCTCGGTTACTCGGTAGATGATCCGCAGGTCATTCGCGCGATGGACGAATTCGAAAAATTAGGCATCGAGGAACAAGATACCTTTCGCATGCAGCCGTGTATGTCCCCCGTGTGGGACACAGCGTATGCGTTGTTTGCCCTCGGCGAGGCCGGAATCCCGGCGACCGATCCGCGCATGGTGAAGTGTGCCGACTGGATTCTGCAGAAGCAGGTTCGCACAGTGGGCGATTGGAAGATCAAGAATCCGCAAGGACAGCCCGGCGGCTGGTATTTCGAGTTCAACAACGAGTTCTATCCTGACGTAGACGACAGCGCGATGGTGTGTCTGGCGCTGAGCCGCGTAGAGCATCCGAACGGCCGGTACCAGCGCGAATCGGTGCAGCGCGCGATCGACTGGGTTCTCTCCATGCAGTGCCGCAACGGCGGATGGGCGTCATTCGACAAAGACAACGACCGCATGGTTTTTCAATACGTGCCCTTTGCGGATCACAACGCCATGCTCGATCCGGCGACGGTCGATATTACCGGACGCATTCTCGAGTGTCTGGCGACCTACGGTTACGACAAGAGCCATCCTGCGGTACGAAAAGCCCTGAAGTTCATTCGCAAGGAACAGGAGCCCGATGGCAGCTGGTTCGGCCGCTGGGGCGTGAACTACATTTACGGGACGGCGCTGGTGCTGCGCGGCCTCGAATCGATGGGAGTCGACAACCACGACCCGATGATCCAGCAGGCAGCGGAATGGCTCCGGATGGTGCAGAACCCGGACGGCGGATGGGGCGAGACGGTCGGTTCTTATGACGATCCCAATCTTAAAGGTACGGGCGAGAGCACGGCGTCGCAGACTGCATGGGCAATCATGGGATTGCTGGCAGCCCGCGACACGCGCAGTGACTCGGTGGCACGCGGCATCGCTTATCTTCTTCGAACCCAGAAAAAAGACGGTTCCTGGGACGAACATTTCTACACCGGCACGGGCTTTCCGCGCGTGTTCTATCTCATGTACCACATGTACCGCCAGTACTTCCCGCTGATTGCGCTGACGACCTATGGAAAAGTCATGGCGGAGAAGGCCAGCAGTTAGCACTCGGCATTCGTCATATCGTTCCGGCTTCTTGCTGACTGCTGATTGCCAAGTGCTAAATGCTGGCTTTCGTCACTGGCGCAACTGGATTTCTCGGCAGCCATGTCGCCCGGGTGCTGGCCGCCCAGGGAGCCGGTTTGCGCCTGCTGGTGCGTCCGACAAGCGATTTGCGCAACATCGCAGACCTGGGCGCCGATCGGGTTGAGGGCGATTTGCGCAACCCGGCTTCGTTCGAGAAAAGTCTGGCCGGGTGCGACACCTTGTTTCATGTCGCGGCAGATTACCGGCTATGGGTGCGCGATCCCAAAGAGATGTACCGCTCCAATGTCGAGGGGACACGCGCGCTGCTCGCGGCTGCTCACCGGCAAGGTGTCCGGCGGATCGTATACACGTCGAGTGTGGCGACCATGGGGTTCGGTTCAAATGGAAAAATGACCGATGAAAACAGTCCCGTGTCACTGGGGGACATGATTGGTCCATACAAGCGGTCGAAATTCATGGCAGAGCAAGCGGCGTTCGATGCGGCGGAAGAAGGGATCGACGTCGTGGTCGTGAATCCGACTACGCCCGTTGGCGAACGCGACATCAAGCCGACCCCGAGCGGGAGGATTATCGTCGATTTCCTGAAGAGGAAGTTTCCGGCCTATGTCGAGACCGGTCTGAACCTTGTCGACGCCACGGAATGCGCTCGCGGACACGTTCAGGCGCTCGAGAAAGGTAGGCGCGGAGAACGCTACATTCTGGGCGGCGAGAATCTCACGCTGAAACAGATTCTCGACCGGCTCGCGGAAATCACGGGTCTGAAGTCGCCTGCAGTAAAGCTCCCTTACGTAGTCGCCTTCGCAACCGGCGTGGTGGACGAGATGGTGACAGGCAGGCTTCTGGGAAAAGAGCCGCGCGCAACCATCGACGCAGTCCGCATGGGAAGGAAGATGATGTTTGTCACCTCGGCCAAAGCCGAGCGGGAGCTTGGCTGGCGCAACGTGCCGGTAGATTCGGCACTGCGTCGCGCCGTGGATTGGTTCCGCGGCAACGGATATGTCTAGGATTGCAGTGGTCGCGGCGCTCGAAAGAGAGGTCGCTCCCCTGATCCGGGACTGGAAGCAGCGCGTCGCTCAAAGCAGCGGGCGCAAGTACCGGCTCTTTGAAAAAGGGAACGTAACGCTGGTCTGCGGAGGCATTGGCCGCGAGGCATCGCGGCGTGCGACCGAGGCGGTTATTCGCGAGGTTCAGCCCTCAAGGATCGTCTCGGTTGGATTCGTCGGGGCCTTGGATCCGAAACTGCCGGTAGGCGAGATTGTGGAGCCGCGCACCATCATAGATGCCCACGACGGCAGTCGGACCGACACGGGGCAAGGCGACGGTGTGCTTGTCAGCTTCGCGTCAGTAGCCAGCCGCGACCAGAAAGAAAAGTTGCGGAAGGCTTATGCGGACGCCGCGGTGGTTGATATGGAAGCGGCCGCTGTAGCCCAGGGGGCGCAATCGCGCGGCGTTCCGTTTTCTGTGTTGAAGGCCGTGTCGGATGTTGCTTCGTTTGACATGCCGGACATGCAGCGGTTCGTCAGCAGCGATGGACGATTTCGAGTCGGAATGTTCGCATTCCACGTTGCTGTGCGTCCGTGGCAATGGAGTTCGACCTTATCGCTCGCCGTGAACAGCCGCAAAGCGAGCCGGGCGTTGTGCGCGGCCCTGGAGAAGTTTCTAATGCGGGTGCGGAACGAAGAGTCGATGAAAGAGGTGCTGTGATTCGCTGGATGCTCATTGCATTATTGGCGAGTAGTGCTTTCGCGACGGACTCAGCGAAAAGTGTTTTCTCCGATTCGTTCAAGAAGGGGCCGACGCGGATCGCAGAGCAGACTTTCGATGTGACCGTCACAGCCGAGCAGCCGAAACAGGAGTTCAAAATTGCAGATGTGACGGGTAAGCAGCGCTACATACTGCGTTTCATCCCAGAGGTGCACGCCGCTGATCCCAGAATCCTGGGTTGGTTTGTTCGATTGGTCGATTTGCATCACAAGCTGTACGACAGCGTGCTACCAACATCACAAGACCTGACCCGCGATCAGGGGCAAGTCTGGTGGTTCGATGGCAGATCCTTTCCAAAGATTCCTTTGGAAACGCGCCGCATTTTCAGAGTGGAGCAGTTTTATTGCGTGATCCAGGTCAAGGAAGTGAAGCGGATGGCTCCTGGGCAGTCTTATTTGAATCAAATGTCGTTGGGCGTGCAGTTCACGAACACCAAACCGTAGGCAAGATGACAGAGGGTATGGCTTTCTCCAGATCTGCGACCACTGAAATCGAAAGGCAAGCAATCCCCGCCACCATGAAGGCCGCCGTTTACCGGGGCGTGAACGACGTCCGGCTTGAAGACGTTCCGGTTCCGAAGATCGGCCCGGGCGAAATCCTCGTCCGGGTCCACACCTGCGGAATTTGCGGAACCGACCTGAAGAAGATCGCAACCGGGTCACATTCGGCTCCCCGGATATTCGGCCACGAGACATCCGGAGTGATAGCTAAGGTCGGAGGCGGCGTCCGCAACTTCGAGCCCGGCGACCGGGTCGTGGTCTTTCATCACATTCCCTGCCGCGATTGCTATTACTGTCGTCACAAAACATTCGCCCAGTGCGCGATGTACAAGAAAGTGGGGTGCACAGCCGGTTTTGAGGCCTCGGGTGGGGGATTTGCTCAGTACGTCCGGGTGATGGACTGGATCGTCGAAAAGGGAACGGTCCGCATTCCGGAGCACATATCGTACGAGCAGGCCTGCTTTGTCGAACCCGTCAATACTTGCATCAAAGGGATTCGGACCTTGCGGCTGGAGCCGGGCGAGACCGTGCTGGTGATCGGTCAGGGGCCAATCGGCCTGATTCTGGCCGTACTAGCGAGACGGACCGGCGTTCGTGTGGTCACTTCCGATTTGTATCCTGCGAGGCTTACAATATCTAAAAGCTTCGGTTTGGAACAAACGATTGACGCTTCGCGGGCTGACACGGTGAAAGCTATCCGCGAAATGACCGAGGGGCGTGGGGCCGATGCCGTGATTCTGGCGGTAGGGGGAACTAGCCTGATCCGGCCTGCTATGGATTCGGCTCGTCCGGGAGGTCGTGTGTTGCTGTTTGCGCAAACTGCGCGCGGCGAGGCCACGATCGATCCGGCCGCCGTCTGCGTGGATGAGAAAGATTTGCTGGGCTCCTATAGCGCTTCCGTGGAGCTGCAAGAGGAATCAGTACAATTTGTGATGAATCGGGAAATGGACCTGGAACGGCTGATCAGCCACCGCTTTCCGCTGTCGCAGAGCGTCGAGGCACTTGACCGGGCTGCCCATCCTCAACCGGACTCAATGAAGATCGTCATTCAGCCGGGCAGCGCGTGGGAAGGACATCAACTGTGAATGGCAAAATGACGGCCGCCGTCCTCTACGGCAAAGAAGACATCAAGATCGAGAAAGTTCCCATCCCACGAGTCGGCGATGGCGAAGTGCTGGTCAAGGTACAAGTGGCGCTCACGTGCGGCACCGATCTCAAGGTTTACCAGCGCGGATACCACGCACGCATGATTGTTCCTCCCGCGCTCTTCGGACACGAACTGGCGGGAACCATCGAAGAAGTCGGGCCCGGTGTGCGCGGCTTCAAGAAAGGCATGCGGGTGGTGGCGCTGAATTCCGCACCCTGCGGCCTTTGCTTCTACTGCTCGAAGCACCAGGGCAATCTCTGCGAAGACTTGCTCTTCAATAATGGCGCCTACGCCGAGTACATTCGAATTCCGCGGCGAATCGTCGAAACCAACATGCTGGTCGTGCCGCCGCACGTCAGTTTCGAAGACGCCGCCATGACCGAACCGCTGGCGTGCGTTCTGAGAGGACTCCACGAGACGGGCGTAGAGATCGGCGATACCGTCGCCGTAATCGGTGGCGGACCGATCGGCCTGATGTTCGTCCAGGTGGCGAAAGCCATCGGATGCAACGTCATCGCTGTCGTCAAACGTGATTCGCAGGTTTCGCTCGCCCGACGCAAGGGCGCGCACGAAGTCATTCAAATTACCCAGGTCAAGGATCCAGTTGAGGCGGTACGCGCCCTGACGGTAGAAAAGCGCGGCCCCGACGTCATTGTGGAAG
>Ga0335070_10010495_pt1 | contig 10827 bp, 8 predicted proteins | sample Lox_Sample_13_FD_206722 | JGI IMG/M metagenome (GOLD analysis project Ga0335070, IMG submission 206722) | Soil microbial communities from Loxahatchee National Wildlife Refuge, Florida, United States - Lox_Sample_1.3 | ecosystem: Environmental > Terrestrial > Soil > Wetlands | place: USA: Florida...
ACGACGTCACGATCGAGCTTCCCGCCGGCTGGCAAGTGAAAAGTCTGCCGCCGCCCAAGGAGGAGGATGGTCATGTCATTCGCTATGCCCTGAAGGTGGACTCAGCGCCCGGGACGCTGCACCTTACGAGGACGTTAACCAACGATATCCTGGTGCTTGAGCAGAAGTACTACACTGCGTTGCGTAACTTCTACCAAGATGTACGAAACGCCGATGCTGAGCAGGTCGTCCTCCAACCTGGAGCAATTCATGCCGGCAATTAGTCGGCCCTACTTTATCTTAGCTTGGATCGCTCTGTGCCTCGTCGGAACGGCGGCTCCGGCGGCGGCGAGCGGGGATGCTCCACAGTGGATGCACGCGTTGGTCGGGATGACCTTGCCTGCTTATGACGAGAAGACGGATGCGGTGTTGCTATATTCCGAGACAAACGTGACCGTGCTCTCGGCGGACAAGATCCGCACCCGTGTTCGTGAAGCCTACAAAATCTTGCGGCCGGGCGGCCGCGACTACGGCTTGCTGGTGATCCCGTTCGATTCCCGCACGAGAATTTCGAACCTGCACGCGTGGTGCATCCCGGCCCAGGGCAAAGACTATGAAGTGAAAGACAAGGACGGGGCAGTGGTCGCGCTGCCCAAGATTGAGGGCGCCGAACTGGTGTCCGACGTGCGAGCCGCAATGCTGCAGATCCCGGCTGCCGACCCCGGCAATGTCGTCGGCTACGAGTACGAACAAACAGAGCAACCCTATGCTCTTCAGGGCCTCTGGCGCTTCCAGCAGAACATCCCGGTTCGCGAAGCCCACTACGCGCTCCAGCTTCCGGCCGGATGGGAATACAAGGCTACGTTCCTCAATGCGCCCGAGGTGAAGCCAACGCCATCTGGCAATCAGTGGCAATGGTCAGTTAGCGATGTGAAGGCGCTGAAACCGGAAGCGGACATGCCGCCTTGGAGTGGCGTAGCCGGCCAGATGATCGTCTCTTATTTTCCGGCCGGTGGCGCAGTACCAGGGAAAACGTTCGCGGACTGGCGGCAGATGGGGACCTGGTATGCCGACCTGACAAGCGGACGTACCGAGTCCTCCCCAGCGATTAAACAAAAGGTTGCCGCCCTGACCGCAAACGCGCCCACGCCCCTCGGCAAGATGCGTGAACTGGCGCGCTTCGCCCAGCGCGACATCCGCTATGTTGCCATTGAACTTGGCATCGGAGGCTGGCAGCCCCACCCCGCGCAGGAGGTGTTTGAGCATCGCTATGGCGACTGCAAGGACAAGGCCATCTTGGTGAGCACCATGCTGCACGAGATCGGAGTTGACTCCTACTACGTCGTCATCCACACCGATCGTGGTTCCGTGACGCCAGGGGTGCAGGCGCACTTAGGCGCATTCAATCACGTCATCGTCGCTATCAAGCTGCCTCCCGGACTGTCCGATTTTTCCCTTTACGCAACGCTGCAACATCCCAAGCTTGGGACGCTGCTCTTCTTTGATCCGACCAATGAAGTCACGCCCTTTGGAGAAATCAGCGGCTACCTGCAAGCCAACTACGGCTTGTTGGTGGGGCCCGACGGTGGAGAACTCGTGCAACTTCCCCAGCAGCCTGGCAGCATGAACAGCATCCAGCGCACCGGCAAACTAACGCTCACGCCGGGAGGCGTGCTGACCGGAGATCTGGAGGAAACTCGCTTCGGAGACCGCGCGGCCCAGCAGCGAGACGCTCTCCGCTCCGTCACCAACGATGCGGACAGAATCAAACCCATCGAGGCCTTGCTTGCGCATTCTCTGGCCGATTTCAAGATCACCAAGGCTTTCGTGTCTAATTTGCAGGATCCGTCGCAACCCTTTCAATATCGCTACTCGATCGTTTCTCTCGGTTACGCCAAGACCGCTGGAAACCTCCTGTTGGTGCGCCCCCGTGTCGTCGGAAGCAAATCCAGCTCGGTCCTGGAGACCAAGGAGCCGCGCCAGTTCCCCTTGGAGTTTGATGGGCCTGCCCTGGATACCGACACCTTCGAGATCACCTTGCCGCCAGGCTTTGTGGTTGATGAACTACCGCCCGGGCAGGATCTGAATTACAGTTTTGCCAGCTATCACAGCAAGACCGAAGCCAAAGGCAACGTCTTGCGCTACACCCGCACCATGGAGATCAAGGAACTAAGCGTGCCCGTAAGCAAGATGGACGAACTGAAGAAGTTCTACCGCGTTATTGCCTCTGACGAACGAAATACCGCCGTGCTAAGACCGGCTGGCAGCAAGTAGGCGCGACCCGGGCCGTTGGAACGAGAGTCCGCTCGGGGTACACGCCGTGCTCTCATCAGCAACGTCTTGGGCAAGGGGTTCTGAACAGAACTCATCTCCGACAATGCTCGCCGGGTCACACTCCTCGTGTTCCGGGCTACAGGCGCCTGAGAAATCGTCGGGCTTGTTCCAGATTCGGGAAGAGCTTTTCTTCTTCCAGGAACTCCCGCGAGTGGACACATCTCCGGCTGCCGCGCAGCTTGACTGGATGTCTTAGATGCAGCATCTCGTGAAAGACGATGTATTCGACAACGTGCTTCGGCACATGCGGATGGTCAAAAGCGCGGCTGATGACGATGGCGTTATGGGCCGGATCGTAATGGCCGAGGCGGTTGCGGGCGTGATCGCGGCTCCAGGTGAGTTGCGGACGTCCCATCAGGCCGTGGAAGAAGCGCCGGTTGAGGTCTCCGAAGATTTCTTCGAGGTGGTAGCAATGGCCGTGAGCCGTCTGGATGTGCTTGCGCCCGCGCATCTGGCGGACAAGTCGGGCCCGGTCGGCGATGTCATGGCTGGCAACGTAGCGACGGTAACGGGAGCTCTGAGTACGGTCCACCGGTTTGCGGTAAAGCTTTGCCAGCAGGATATGTGCGATGGCATGCAGCACTGGCTCGGGCGCGCCTTCTAGCAGATCCGAAAGCCGGATGTGGAGCTCTCCTTGCCGCAGACGGATGGTGTTGTTGATGGAGACGAATTCGTAGAAACGGATGCGCATCGGTGGAGCTGGCGCGCGCGGGCGGAGTTCGCGGTAAACGTGTTGGAAGATTTCTTGTAGTTTCGGGAGCACTGTGAGGGAAGAGTAGCATGGGACAGAAGTCAGTGGTCAGTAGCCACTAGTCCGAAAATGCGAGGTATCTCGCCGAGGGAGAAGGGATCTGCGCGCTGCGCTCAGGGTCGGAATGACAAATCGTTGCTTGTCACTATATTGTGCGGGACTCAGTAAAAACACGTGCCCAGAAGTTGAACAGTCTAGACCGCCTAGCCGGAACTAGGAGCGGCTCTTTATAGCCGATACCAGTCCTCGCGGGTAAAAGGCAGTCCGCTTTCTCCGCGTAGCGGCTTCACGAGTAAAGCTTGGTGAAGATTGAGTCGTCCGCGGAGGAAGGCATGGGCAGAACCGGCCAGGTAGATGCGGTAGATGCGATATGTGGTGTCGCCTACGATGCGGCGCGCCTCTTCGGCACGGTTTTCCAGGCGGGCCAGCCACTTCTGGAGCGTGAACGCGTAATGCTCACGCAGGCTCTCCACATCCCTGACCTCGAATCCGCTTTGCTCAGCCGCCCGGAGGGTGGTGCTGATCGGCACAAGTTCACCATCCGGGAAGACATAGCGATCGATGAATGAGGGGCCCCGGCGCTGGTAAGTCGCGGAATGTGAGATGCCGTGGTTCAAGAACACCCCGCCGGGACGGAGAAGTTGCCAGGCCCGCTGAAAGTACCCGGGCAACTTCGACTCGCCGACATGTTCAAACATGCCGACGCTGACAATCTTGTCGTATGGTTCACGGGTATCGAGGTTGCGATAGTCGCACACCTCGACGCGGCAGCGGTCGTCCATGCCCAACGCCTTGATCTTTTGCTGCGCCCATTCAGCTTGCGGTTCGCTGAGCGTGATTCCCAGGGCGCGGACTCCGTGAGCCGCGGCCGCGTGCAGCACGAGGCTGCCCCAGCCACAACCGATGTCGAGCAGGCGGTCGTCGCAGCGCAGCCGTAGTTTCTTGCACAGATATTCCAGCTTGTGCTGCTGTGCCGTATCGAGGTCCTGGTCAGTGGTGCGGAAGTATGCACACGAGTACACCATGTGCGCATCAAGCCACAGCGCATAGAACTCGGAGGGAAGATCGTAGTGATAAGTAACGGCTTGCCGGTCCCTTTCCCGCGAATGCAACGCACCCGAACGTTTGGGAAGCGCTAACACCGGTTCCGGCCCCGGCACGGCCAGCTGAATCAGCCGTTGGAGCAAGGCGCCGTGCTTGCCCGCAGAGGGTCCCCCTTGGAGCAGACGGTCGGCTAGATCGAAAGCTGCTTCGATGTCGCCCTCGATCTCGAAGTCGCCGCGAACATAGGATTCTCCGAGGGAGAGTTCGCTGGGGGATAACCACATAGCCCGCAGGGCACGGGGATTCTTCAGCGCCAGCACGAAACGCGGGTGGCTCTCCGTCCCCCAGGTAAACCCGTCCCACAAGCGAACCTGGAAGTCGCGTTTCGGGTAATCCGCCAGCAGGTTCTCAAGCATCTCGGCCCTGTCGTCGGGGGCCTTCCACTTCAAGAGCGATCGCGCCGCCAGTCTCATAGAACCTCCGCCCGGCGAGTGATGGTGTCAGCCTGATCGAAATCTGGTCTATCGTTCGCACATCCTCAGCGTGCGTTGATTATCCCACTGTGGCGGGGCGGTGCGCGACTGGGCACACCTAGGCAGACAAAGATTCGCTCGCCGGAACCCGAGGAGGATTGGCATGGTGGTTGGGGCCTATTTCTTCTTGTGCTTGATGTACTGCTCGACCTCATCGACGGTTTGGCGGTGTTCCTCGGCGCTGGAATCGACGGTGTCGATGGCGTTCGTCAGGATGAACTCGTACTGCTTGGCCTCTGTGGCATCGGTGTGGGCAGAATCCTTCAGAGCGCGCAGCTTGGCCTGAAATTCGGTGTCGGCTTCGATGACGACCTTCAAGACTTTGCGAATATCGTTCTTCCGGCCAACGTACATGTCGATGTTATCGTTGAGCTCATCGTAGACACCGAGGAAATCCTCCAGCATGTCGTGCGTTTGACGGGGCCGATCCGTGGTTTTGGGGTCGTTGCGCATTTGCTCCAGTTTGTCCAAGCGGTCCCGGGCGAACTTCACATAGAGCTTCAAGCGAACGTCGGGATCGAGCATGGCATCGCGCAGTTGGTCTATTTCCAGTGGATTGAGCGGATCGTGACGGCGTTGGGCGCCGGCCGCGAGCGCGATCAGTAGAACCAGGCCCAAAATCAGGCAAGAGCAAATGCGGCGTATCATTTTTTCCCCTTGGGGAACATCTGATCGAGCAGTGCCGTGCGGATCTCCTCCAGACGCCGAATAGCTTGGTCGACTGGAGGCTGGTCTTCAAAGGCCAGCGTGCGCTTGATGTCGCGCAGCTTCTCCACCATCTTCCGGGCGGCGATCTCGACGTTCTTCAGATGCTTCCTGGTTTGCATGGCGGCATCGCGAGCCTGGTCAGAATAGGTCACGACATCGCCGACAGCAGCGCGAGCTTCCACGGTCTTACCCTCGACGTAGAGTTGGTCGGCAATGCGCAGTTGCTGTTGGGCAATCTGAATACAGAGACCTGGGCGATCTTCAGGGCGAGCCGATGCCAAGCGCGACTTGAGCTCGTCCACAGTCACGTCCTTGGCCACCGAACTGGCGGAGGCGATGGCGACAAACAACATCCAGATGGCGAGCCGGCGCATGTTAGTCAACGCTTCTTGGGTTCGAGCGCGATCAAGCGATGGCGAGCTTGCCACTCTTGATCAGGATACTTCCCATTGGCGGATTCCAGAAAGAGATGATAGTCGGCTATAGCCTGTTTGTAAGCGCGCAGATGGTCGTAGGCCGAAGCACGAAGAAAATAACACATCACGGGCATCGCAGACGGAAACTTGGCGCGTTCGCCGAGGGCTTGAATCGTGAGATCGTAATTCTTGTTCTCGCTGGCGGCAAAGGCTAAGTCCACATAAACGTCGGGCCAGTCGCGGTTGAGCTGGATGGCGGCCAGAAACTCCTGCTGGGCTTCCGGGAACTTCTTCTGACGCAGTAGGGCCTGTCCGAGTCCGCGACGCGCCTCAGCATCCTTGGGGTGGGCAGCGAGAATGGTGTGGTAGGCGATCTCCGCCAGATCATTCTTGCCGGAACTGGCGTAGAGGTCGGCAAGATCGCGCTGCGCGTCGGTGTCGCTGGGGGAGAGTTTCACGGCGTTCTGGATCTCGACGATCGCATCGTCGTTCTTGCCCAAGGCGGCCAGCACGCGGCCCAGTTGGAGATGAATGCCGGCGTCGTCAGGGCGGGCGGCAGCGAGTTGGCGCAACAGGGGCTCGGCTTCGCCGATACGGCCGGATTTCATGTAAAGGTTGCTGAGGCCGATCACGGCTTCGGTCGCGTGCGGGTCGAGGACCAGGACCTGTTTGTATTCCTTTTCGGCCGCCGGGAAGTCTTTCTGACGCTCGCGCAGCAGGCCGGCAGAAAGATGGGGCTCGGGATCTTTCGGCGTTAGCGCGGCAGCCTTCTGATAGGCGTCGAGCGCTTCTTCGGGCTTACGGTCTTCCAGCAAATGCCCGAGCGAGAGCCAGGCGCGAGCCTGACCTTCTTGCACATGATCGGTAGGTTTGAGTGTGGTGGCGGCACGCAGGAATTGTTCGGCTTCCGGATGATTGCTGCGGGCCAGCATCAGACCGAGATTGAGGTTCGATTCAAAGACGTCGGGCTTGGCCGCAACAGATTTGCGATAGGCGGTGATGGAGTCATCAGTGCGGCCCTGCCGGTTGAGCACGAATCCGAGATCGAACCAGGCCAGGTAATTGTCGGGATCGTTGGCAAGGACCTTTCTGAGCAAAGGCTCGGCGGAGGCGAGGTCATTCTTCTGGATGGCAGCTTCGGCCTGAGTCAATTCAGGCGGCTGGTCGGAAACGGCGACACGATGATGACGGATGGTGGTGTGGGTTTGCGCCAGAGCACAGGCTGTCAACTGCAGAATCAGGATCGTTTTGGCGGCAAGACGGTTCATTGTTCGCTGATTACTGACTGCCGTTTGGTGATTTCCTTCCGTTCCCGTTCAGAACCCGCGCCAGGTACTGTCCAGTGTACGAGCCCTTCAGCTTCGCGATGGCCTCAGGCGGGCCGGAGCCCACAATATTCCCTCCGCGGTCCCCGCCCTCCGGGCCAAGGTCAATCACCCAGTCAGCCGTCTTAATGACTTCCAGATTATGCTCGATAACGACGATTGAGCCCCCTGCTTCTATCAGACGCCGGAAGGCGGAAAGCAGTTTACTCACGTCGTCAAAATGAAGGCCGGTCGTGGGCTCATCGAAAATGTAAAGCATGCGGCGTGCGCGCTTTGGCCCCTCTCTGGTGGAGCGCGCAGTCTCGCGTGCTGCAGGTTGCAGGTGCGCCGCCAGCTTCATGCGTTGCGCTTCCCCTCCGGAAAGGGTCGTCGCCGACTGCCCCAGCCGCAGGTAGCCGAGCCCGACCTCATCGAGCACGCGCAACTTTTCTGTCAACCGAGGAACGTCAGCGAAAAATCTGAGGGCCTCGCGAATCGTGAGGTTGAGCACTTCGTGAATGTTCTTGCCTTTATACCGAACCTCCAGTACCTGCGGTTTGTAACGCGTGCCCTTACATTCGTCGCAGATGAGTTCGACGTCAGCCAAGAACTGCATTTCCACCGTGACCGTGCCGTCACCCTGGCAGTTCTCGCAGCGGCCGCCCGGGACGTTGAAAGAAAAGTAGCCGGCAGGGAAGCCGCGTTTCTGTGACTCGGGGAGCGAAGCAAAAAGATCGCGAATGACATCAAACGCCTTGACGTAGGTAACGGGATTGGAGCGCGGAGTGCGGCCGATCGGCGATTGATCAACGAGCACGATCTCATCCAAGAATTGATCGCCTTCGACGCCGTCCCACGTGATAGACGCCGGCGCGCTGCCGTTGCTTTGCCGTTTGGCCATCGCCAACGCCTGATACAGCACGTCGTGTAATGCCGTGGACTTGCCGGAGCCGGAGACTCCGGTGATCGCGACCAGCATCCCGAGCGGAATCTCCAGATCGATCCGCTTCAGGTTGTGAGCGCGCGCTCCGGTGATGCGGAGTCTATGCGCCCCAGGTTTGCGGCGGGCCGCTGGAACCTGAATGTGGAGTTCGCCGGCTAGGTAGCGCCCAGTAAGCGAATGGGGAAGCTGCTTGATCTCCTCGCAGGTCCCGGCGCCGATGACCTTCCCGCCGTTCTCGCCCGCGCCCGGGCCGAGATCGAGAATGCCGTCGGCAGCGCGCATGATGTCGGGATCATGCTCCACCACCAGGATCGTGTTCCCCAGATCGCGCAGGTCGTGCAAGATCCTGATGAGGCGGTGTGTGTCGCGGCTGTGCAGTCCGATAGAGGGTTCATCGAGCACATAGAGCGTGCCGACCAGTCGCGAGCCCAGCGAGGTTGCGAGTTGGATGCGTTGTGCCTCGCCGCCAGAGAGTGTGGAAGCCAGCCGGTCGAGGGTCAAGTATTCCAGTCCCACCTCGTTCAGGAAGCGCAGACGCTCTTGGATCTCCTGCAGCAGCCGCTCGGCGATGGCAGCCTGCTGCGGCGAGAGCCGCACTGTGGAAAAGAACTTCGCCGCTTCCTCGACGGTCATACTGCAAATCTGACAAATGTTCTTGCCTTCAATCCTGACTTGGCGGGCTTCGGGGCGAAGCCTCGTTCCGCCGCAGGGCGAGCACACGGAATAACCACGGTAGCGGCTGAGGAAGACCCGGACGTGAAGTTTGTATTTCTTGCGCTCCAGATATTGGAAAAAGCCACGAACGCCGGGAAAACGTCCTTCGCCGTCGATGATTTGCCGCTGTTGCTCGGGGTCTAATTCGTACCAGGGCGCGTCCATAGGGATTTCGGCCTGGCGGACAAATCGCTTGAGTTCAGTGAAGAGTGGCCGGTATTTCGGCTTGGTCCAGGGTTCAATCGCGCCTTGGTTCAGGGTCTTTGACTTATCAGGAATGACGAGGTCCAGGTCAAAGTCGATCGTGTTGCCAAAGCCTTGGCAACGCGGGCAGGCGCCATAGGGATTGTTAAAAGAAAACAGGCGGGGTTCGGGCTCATCGTAGCGGCTGCCGTCGTTCTTGCATTCAAAGCGCTGGGAGAAGCGCAGGCGATCAGGCGCTTCGCCGTTTCGGGGGGCAGTTTCGAAGATTACCTCTCCCGATTCGCGGAAACCCGTTTCCACCGCGTCCACGATGCGCGAACGCGCGTCGGCGGAGACAGAGAGCCGGTCAACGACGGCGAAGACCGGCTCGGAGAAGTTGATATCGAGCAGCGACTCTGGCGTCGAGAACTCGAAGATCTGCCCATTCTGGAAAAGCCGGTTGAAGCCACGTTTGCGGAGGTCGAAGAGCCGAGCTTTAAGCGCGTCCGATAGCAGGCCGGCGCCAGTTTCGGTTGCTTTCTTCCCGCGCGGCCTCTTGCGGCCAGCTTCATCGGCGGGATTGGCAACATGGGACTGGATCGGGAAGAACACGTTCAGCCGCGTACCTTCGCCGAGGGCAAGGATCCGATCCGCCACCTCGTCCACCGTGTCCTTCTTCACCTCCTGCCCACACTCGAGGCAATACGTGCGGCCGACACGGGCGAAAAGTAGGCGCAGGTAGTCGTAGATTTCCGTAGCAGTGGCGACCGTAGAGCGCGGGTTGCGGGTGGAGTTCTTCTGGCGAATCGCTACCGCGGGGGCGATGCCGTCGATCAAATCGGCGTCTGGTTTCTCAATCCGCTCCAGGAATTGCCGCGCATAGGCCGAAAGCGATTCGACATAGCGGCGCTGGCCCTCAGCATAGATCGTGTCAAAGGCCAGGGACGACTTCCCCGAGCCGGACACGCCGGTGACCACCGTCATGGTATTGTGCGGGATCTCGAAATCAATGTTCTTGAGGTTGTGGACCCTGGCCCCGCGAACCACAATGCTTTCCGTGGACATCTTCCCCTGGGCGGCAGCGGTTTCCTTCTGAACGCGAATGGACAACGCACAGATCGGAGAAGCAGCGCTGCCGAATCTTCTTATTATAGATCGTCGCTCGTCGTGGTCGGCCGTCATTCCCAGAGCCCAGAAAACGCCGAGCCTGGGGAGCGGTAGAAGTAAACGACATAGGGCGAACGACGATCAACTGAAGACTGAACCGGTGGGCGGAAGCGAACAAGTAGCGCGAAGAAGGCGCACCCCAGGCGTTCTGGCAGGTGATTACCTGCGGCTATCTAGCGCGGGCGGGAAAGCGGTAGAATTGTATTGGTGTGAGCCGCTCAGCGAAGTTGATGACCGCTTTGCCCTTCGTGATCGTTGCCGCCTGGATGGCAACCCGAACGGATGGCGTCTGGACCCCAACCCGCTATACGGGCTTAGCCCTTATCCTGCTGGGACTCGGATTCCTAACCGCCGCCCGCGTTCAACTTGAAGCCGCCCTGTCGGGGCCAACGCCGCTGGTCACCACCGGAATCTACAGCCGCCTGCGCCATCCTATCTACTTTTTCTCGTTTGTCACTTTCGCTGGACTGCTTTTGTATCTCGATAAGACCTGGGGAGTGCCGTTTCTCCTGCTCCTGACCCTCGTTCGATTTCGTTGGGCAGCGGCTGAAGAACGAGGATTGGAAGCCCTCTACGGCGAACGCTATCGCCGGTACAAGCGAAAGACGTGGTTCTGAGCCCTCGAGGATCTAAGTCTATTCGGGCACGATAGCGTCCATCGGCTGTTCGCTGTTCGTCGTTCGCAAGGCCCTGGAAGTGCGAGTCACGGAAAAGAGCGAACGCCAACCGCGAACGACGAACGACTACCGAC
>Ga0335070_10010496_pt1 | contig 10826 bp, 6 predicted proteins | sample Lox_Sample_13_FD_206722 | JGI IMG/M metagenome (GOLD analysis project Ga0335070, IMG submission 206722) | Soil microbial communities from Loxahatchee National Wildlife Refuge, Florida, United States - Lox_Sample_1.3 | ecosystem: Environmental > Terrestrial > Soil > Wetlands | place: USA: Florida...
GCCCACCGGCGGCCTGGGTGGCCAGGCCCGTGGCGGGCTCATGGGCGGGGCGGCGTCCCGATCGCCCGGCGGCGGGGCGGGCGAGACGGCCATGCAGGGTGCAGGCAGGCCGGGCGGCATGGGCGTGCGGGGCGGCCCCGGGACGTCGCTCATGGGCGTGGCGCCGGGGGCCCAGCCGGACATGGCACAGGCCATGGCGATGATGCAGGCCCAGCACCCGGGGATGACCAAGGTGTCGCCGGAACAGATGGCGCAGATGCAGGAGGTGATGGCCGGCCTGCAGGAGTCCGCAGACCACCCGCTCTCGCGCCCGGAGACCATCGAGGTCTTCGACGAGCTCCGGGACATGGGCGTCCTCACCGACGCCATGCACGAGGAGGCCCGGGAGTGCATCCTGCTGGCGCCGCCGGGATCGGACCAGGCCCTGGGCCAGACCGGGGCGATCATGAAGACGATGCTGCTCCCGCAGCTCCGCCAGACCCGGGAGCGGCTGGCGGTGCTGACGCCGGAGGAACAGGACGAGCTTGCCGACGGGTTCGCCAACGCCTACCGGGAGGCCGCGCCCGCGGACCGCAGGAACATCCAGGAGGGCCTGGGGTTGGGCTTCTTCCCGGCGCCGGTGGTGGAGAAGGTCCGCACCCGCCTCGGGTGGCGGTGAGGGGCCAGCAGCTCGCCTCGGGCTGGTGCTCAGCGGAGCTCGAGCAGGGCGGTGCGCATCCTCCGGGCCGCCTCCTCCAGCTCGGCCTCCGGGTAGTTGGCGAAGCCCATGCGCAGCGCCGGCACCGGCCGGCCGTCGAAGGCGAAGACGCGCCCCGGCCGGAAGGCGACGCCGCGCTCCAGCGCCCGGGCGGCCCAGGCGTCGACGTCGAGGCCGTCCCGGGTGCGCACCCACAGGGCCACGCCGCCGCCCGGCGGCTCGGTCGCCACCTCCTCGCCCAGCTGGGTCCAGAGCGCCTGGCAGAGCGCGTCGCGCCGGCTGCGGTAGGCCTGGACCATCCGGTTCAGGTGGCGCTGCAACTCGCCGTCCTCCATCAACTCGGCCATGGCCTGCTCCAGCGCCTGCTCGCCGTGCCGGTCGAGGGCGGCGCGGGCGTCCACCATGCGGCGGATGAGCGGCGTCGGGCCGCTCACGAAGGCCAGCCGCAGGTCCGGGCTGAACACCTTGGAGAGCGTGCCCACGTGCACCACCACCCCGGCTCGGTCGAGCGCCGCCAGCGGAGCCTGCGGGCGCCCGCTGAACTGGAACTCGGAGTCCTGGTCCACCTCCAGCACCGCGAAGCGGTGGGTCGCCGCCAGCTCCAGCAGGCGAGCCCGACGCGCCGCGGAGAGCACCGCCAGCGTCGGGTACTGCCGCTGGGGCGTGACCAGGACCGCGCGCAGGGGTCCCTGGGCGAGGAGAAGCTCGAGCGCCTCCACCCGCAGACCCTCCCCGTCCACCGGGACCGGCAAGCACCGGGCTCCGGCCCGAGCGAAGGCCTCCCAGGCGCCGCGGCCGCCCAGGGACTCCACCGCCACCGCGTCCCCCGGTCCCAGCAGCGCCTGGGCGACCAGGACGATGGCCATCTGGCTGCCGCGAGCCACCAGCACCCGCTCCGGCGAGGTGGCGACCGCGCGGGTTCCCGCCAACATCCGCACCAGTGCCTCGCGGAGGCGCCGGTGGCCCTGCGGCTCCTCGGCCGCCCCGCCGCGGCGGGGGGAGGAGAGAGCCCGGCGGTAGGCGCGGGCCAGCACGGCGTTGGGGATGAGGCCGGGGTCGGGAATGCCGCTGGCCATCTCCAGGACGCCGCGGCGGGCGCCCGGCGGCTGCGCCCCCGGCTCGCCGGCCAGGTCGAAGCCGATCCCCTGTGGTGGCGAGGACGGTGTCCTACCCTCTGGGCCTCCCCGGGGAAGGTGGGCCGGGCGCTGCGCCGCCACCGCGCTCCGCTCCCCGGGCGCGGCGATCAGCCAGCCCTCGGTGCGGAGCTCGGCGTACGCCGCCAGCACCGTGTTCCGACTCACCCCCAGCTGCTCCGCCAGGGTGCGGTAGCCGGGGAGGGGATCGCCCGGGCCGAACCGCCCCCGGTGGATCTCGCGCATCAGCGCGTGCGCGATCTGGAGGTAGATGGGCTCCCCGCTGCGGGGGTCGAGGAAGACGGTCGGCACCCACTCGCTCACGGCGGTCACCTCCCGAGGGCCATCGGGGTACCTTGGCAAGCGAGCAGGCGCCGCGCCAGCCGACCAGCGTCGCGCCTCATCGGGGGCGTGGCGGGAGGCGCCGCGCCAGCCATATCGGCGACCATGAGCCAGGAGGGCGGTGCGCCCGCGCCGGAGACCCGCTGGTCGCGCGACCACTGGGAGCGCGTCTGGGCCGCCCGGGCAGAGGACGAGGTGTCGTGGTTCCAGGCACGGCCGGAGTTGTCCTTCCGGCTCGTCGCCGCCTCCGGGGTCGAGATCGACGCCCGCCTGGTGGACGTGGGCGGCGGTGCGTCCCGCTTCTCGGACCTCCTGCTCGACGCGGGATTCCACCACCTCACCGTGCTCGACATCTCCGAGGCAGCGCTCGAGCGCGCCCGTCGAAGGCTCGGGCCGCGCGCCTCGGCGGTGACCTGGGTCGCCGCCGACGTGACCTCGTGGCGGCCGGACGGGCTCTTCGATCTGTGGCACGACCGGGCCGTGTTCCACTTCATGACCCGGCCCGAGGAGCAGGAGGCGTACCTGGACACCCTGCAGCGGGCGCTGCGCCCCGGCGGCCAGGCCATCCTGGCGACCTTCTCCGCCGCCGGCCCGGAGCGCTGCAGCGGCCTACCGGTGGCGCGGTACGAGCCGGACTGGCTGGCCCGTCGGCTCGGCCCCCGCTTCCGGCTTCTGGAGAGCGACCGGGAGGACCACCGCACGCCAGGGGGAAAGGTCCAGCGCTTCCAGTACAGCCGGTTCGTGCGCGGCTAGCGCGGCCGGATGGTCCTCACCGCGCCCGGCCGACCGGCGGCAGTCCTCATGCTCCTGGCCCTCCTCCCCGGGCCGGCGCGCGGGGGCGACGAGATCCCGGCGCTGGTGCACGCCCGGCTCTGGGACGGGAGTGGCCTCTCCCGGACGCGGCGGTGGGGATTCGTGGCGATCGGGTGGCCGAGGCGGGCCCGGCCGGCCAGGTCGCCGTCCCACCCGGCGCGCGCGTGCCGGAGACGGACTGCGCCACCCGTGGCGCGCGGAGTGATCTGGGTTCCGACCCCGGAGCAGTGGTGGTGCGTGGAGGCCACCTGCGGCCTGGCATGCGCCCCGTGGCCATGCAGAACCTGGTCCGCTTCGTGCTGGCCGGTGGCGTGGTGGCGCTGGGCACCGACCTCGGGGGCTTTCCCTACCGGTGGGATCTCGACCTGCCCCTCACCGAGCTCCCGGCCGGGAGGAGGAGCCGGGGACCGTCGTCGCCGGCAAGCTGGCGATCTCCTGGCGGTGCGCGGCGAGCCGCTCCGCCGGTGCTGGCGGTGCACCGCGGCACGGTCCCCCGCGGCCAGCGGGAAGGCTTCTCCCAACGGTCCCGGGAGCGGGCGCCCCCGCGCGGGTGCAGGGTCCGGGCGCCAGGGCGCGGCCACGTGACTCGGGCCACAGGGTCCCCGCCGCTGGAGTAGGCTGTGTCCGTGACCGCGGGATCCGAGCCGCTCTCGCAGCCGGCGGGCGACCCGGAGAGGCTCCTCGCCGGCCTCCCCGACGCGGTGTTCCGCCTGGACCGGGGTCTGCGGTACCTGCTCGCCGGCGCGGCGACGGAGCGGTGGACCGGCGTCCCGCCGGAGCGCCTCCTGGGCAGGACCGCCCGCGAGGCGGGAGTGGCGCCGGAGGCCTGCGGCGCACTGGAGACGGCCGCTTGCCGCGTCCTGGAGAACGGCGAGCCGGAGGTGGCGCGGTTCACCCACCGGGGGTGGGCGGTGCGGACCTGGCTCCTGCCGGAGCGCGGCCCGGACGGCCGCGTCGCCTCCGTCCTCGGCCTCACCGACCAGATCGACGGGGCGGAGACGGGCCTCGATCGTTCCGGCCGCGAGGAGGTGGCGGAGGCGCTCCGGAAGCGGGACCAGCAGTTCCGCATGCTTATCGAGGAGCTGCACTCGGGGGTCGCGCTCGTCGACGGGGCGGGCCGGTTCTCGATCTTCAACCGCCGGTTCCTGGAGATTTTCGGGTTCCCGGCCGACGCGGATGCCGCCCAAGTCAACTCCCAAGATTGGGGCGCGTGGCAGGTATTCGACGAGGCCGGCCGGCTCCTCCCCTTCGAGGAGCATCCCGTCCGCAGGGCGGTGAGCACCCGGAGCCCGGTCCGAGACCAGCTCGTCTCGCTCCGCCCGAGACAGGACGGGAAGGTCACCTGGCTCATGGTCAGCGCCGAGCCGGTGTGCGCTGGTGACGGGAGCATCGAGCAGGTCATCTGCACCTACTTCGACGTGACCGAGCAACGGAGTGCCGCCGAGGCGGCGCGCCGTTCCGAGGAGCGTGCCCGGGCGCAGACGGCGGAGCTGGAGGCCATCCTGGCCTGCGTGGCGGACGGCGTCATCGTGTACGACCGCGAGGGCCGCACCGTTCGCTCCACGCCGGCCGCCGACCGCATGCTGGGCCTGCCCCCTTCGGAGCGGCGGGCGCCGGTACAGGACCGGGTGATGCAGCAGTACGAGATCGTGGCCGAGGACGGGCACCGCGTCACCGCCAAGGAGATGGTCGCGGTCCGCGCCGCCATCCACAGGGAGACGGTCCGGGACGAGGTGCAGCGGGTCCGGGGCGGAGGGTTGGAGCACCGCTGGATCCGCATGAACGCCACGCCCCTGGTGGTCGACGGGGAGCACCGCGGGGCCGTGCTCTCGATGAACGACATCACCGAGCGCAAGAACGCAGCGGAGGCGCTGCGCGAGGCCAACCGGCGCCTGCGCGAGGAGGCCGCCCACCGGGACGAGTTCCTGGCCATGCTCTCGCACGAGCTGCGCAACCCGCTGGCGCCCATCCGCAACGCGGCCTACATCCTGGAGCACGCCGACCCCGGCGGCGAGCCGGCGGCCCGCGCGCGGGGGATCCTCCGCCGGCAGAGCGAGCACCTCACCCGCCTGGTGGACGACCTGCTCGATGTCACCCGCATCACCCGTGGGAGGATCACGCTCCGGCGCGTCCACGTCGACCTGCGGGAGGCAGTGGCCCGGGCAGCCGAGGAGATCGGCGCCCCGCTGCAGGAGCGCGGGGTCGCCCTCCGGATCGCGGTCCCGCCCGAGCGGGTCCTCGTCGACGCCGACCCGACCCGTATCAACCAGGTACTGGTGAACCTGCTGCACAACGCCCTCAAGTTCAGCCGGCGCGGCGACCAGGTGCTGCTGTCGCTCGGGGTCGCTGGGGGCCAGGCCGAGATCCGGGTGCAGGACTCAGGCGCCGGCATCGACGCCGCGCTGCTCCCCCACCTCTTCGAGCCCTTCGTCCAGGGCGAGCGGACGCTCGACCGCAGCGAGGGCGGGCTCGGGCTGGGGCTGGCCCTGGTGAAGGGCATCGTGGAGCTCCACGGCGGCCAGGTGCGCGCCGGGAGCGCCGGGGTGGGGCGGGGCGCGGAGTTCGTGGTGCGCCTCCCCACGCTCGACGCGGCGGCCGAGCCGGCGCCGGCCCGGGGTCCGCCCCCGGCCGCCAGAGGAGGCCGGAGGGTGCTGGTCGTCGACGACAACGCCGACGCGGCCGAGTCGCTGGCCGATATCCTGCGCATGCTCGGCCACGACGCCGAGGTGGTCCACGACGGCGCCAGCGCCTTGGAGAAGGTGGGGGCGGAGCTTCCGGAGGTGGTGCTGTGCGACATCGGGCTGCCGGGCATGAATGGCTACGAGCTGGCCCGGGCGGTCCGGGAGCGGGGTCAGCGCGGAGTGCGGCTGGTGGCCCTGAGCGGCTACGCGCGCGCCGAGGACGTTCAACGTTCGGTCGAGGCTGGGTTCGACGCACACCTCGCCAAGCCGCCGGACATCGATGAGCTCCTGCTTCTGCTAGGCTAGGCTCCGGGCGGGTCGATGCCGGCCGGCGCCGCCCCGCGATACGCTTCCCACGTCCACCACCACCGAGGGCCGCAATGGGTGACCGAACGAGAGCACCGCTGGCCGTCGAGGCCGCCGCCGTACCCGTGCGCAAGGGCGCCCAGCTCCTGCCCGAGCCCTTCGCCTCCCGCCTCTCCCGCCGGGTGAAGCACCCGCTCGGCGACCAGTTCGGCCTGAAGGCCTTCGGGGTCAACCTCACCCGGGTGGCCGCCGGGGATGCCTCGGCGCTCCATCACCGGCACAGCGTGCAGGACGAACTGGTCTACGTGCTGGAGGGCCACCCCACGCTGGTCACCGACGACGGCGAGCTCGAGCTGTCGCCGGGCATGTGCGCCGGCTTCCCGGCGAAGGGCACGGCGCACCACCTGGAGAACCGCACCGGCCGCGAGGTGCTGGTCCTCGAGGTCGGCGACCGCGGAGCCGGGGACCAGGTGTCCTACCCCAACGACGACCTCGCGCTGGTCACGGGCCCCGACGGGAAGCGCCAGGCCGTGCACAGGGACGGCACCCCGTATTGACCAGCGTGCCCCGACCGAGGGAGGTGGGGCGCCCGAGCTGGAGAGGACCGCCATGGAGATCGCCGCCGCCCGCGAGGTCGCCCTCGCGGACCTGATCGATGGCATGACGCTGGAGGAGCAGGTCTCGCTGCTCTCCGGTGCGGACCTCTGGCGCACCGTCGGCGTCCCGCGCCTGGGCGTGCCTCAGCTCAAGGTGACGGACGGGCCGGCGGGTGCGCGCGGTGGCGGCGCCTTCCAGGGAGCGAGGAGCACCGCCGCCTTTCCGGTGGGCATCGCCCTGGGCGCGACCTGGGATGAGGCGGTCCTTGCCCGGACCGGCGAGCTCCTGGCGCGCGAGGCGCTGGAGAAGGGCGCAGCGGTGCTCCTGGGCCCCACCATCAACGTCTTCCGGCACGCCCTGAACGGCAGGAACTTCGAGAGCTACTCCGAGGATCCGATCCTCGCCGGCCGGCTGGCCGTCGCCTACGTGCGTGGCCTCCAGTCGGCGGGGGTGGCGGCGACGCCCAAGCACTTCGCCGGCAACGAGTCCGAGTTCCAGCGCCTCACCATCAGCAGCGACATCCCCGAGCGGGCCCTCCGGGAGCTGTACCTGCGCCCATTCGAGATGGTCGTCCGCGAGGCGCGGCCATGGGCCATCATGACCGCCTACAACCGTCTGCGCGGCACGTTCTGCGGGGAGCACCGAGGGCTGATCGAGGGCATCCTCCGAAAGGAGTGGGGGTTCGATGGCCTGGTGATGAGCGACTGGGGCGGGACCCACAGCGCCGGAAGGAGCGTCCGGGCCGGCCTCGATCTGGAGATGCCGGGACCGGCCCGGGCCCGCAGGGGCCTGCTCGAGGAAGCCGAGCGCGACGGGGAGACCCGCGCGGCGGTGAGGCGGGCGGCCCTGAGGGTGCTGCGGCTCCTGGAGCGGACCGGCAGCTTCGCCGCCGGGCGCGACCTGAGCGAGGAGGCCGAGCAAGGGATCGACCACGCCGACACCCGTGCGTTCATCCGCCGCGCCGGTGCGGAAGCGATGGTCCTCCTCAAGAACGACGGCCTGCTGCCGCTCCCGCCGGGCGTCACGGTGGCGGTGATCGGCCCCAACGGCGCGATGGCGCGGGTCATGGGCGGCGGGAGCGCGCAGATCAGCGCCCACCGGCGGGTGTCGCCGCTGGAGGGGCTCCGGCAGGCGCTGGGTGCGGCCAGGGTCTCGCAGGCGGCAGGTTGCGACAACGATCGCTACCTGCCCGTGCCGCAGGCCGCCATGCGGGCGGAGTTCCGGGCCGAGGCGAGCGGCGAGGTGCGGGCGCGACGGGAGTACCCCAGCACCGAGGCCAACTGGGGCGACGCGCCCGCCGGCCGTGGGGATGCCTTCCACGCGCGCTTCGAGGCGGAGGTCGCGGTCGAACAGGCCGGACCACACGAGCTCAGCCTGCTGAGCATCGGCAAGAGCCGGCTGTACGTCGACGGGGAGCTGGCCATCGACGACTGGGAGGGGTGGCGGCCCGGCCAGGCGCTGTTTGGTCTCGCCTCCGCCGAGGTCCGCCGCACGCTCGCGCTCACCGCCGGGAGCCACCGGCTGGTCGCCGAGTACGGCCCGCGGCACGCCGGTGATTTCCTCTCCTTCGAGGGGATCCGCATCGGCTTCCGGCGGCCGCTGCCGGAGAGCAGCGTGGCCGAGGCGGTGGAGCTGGCCGCGCGGGCGGACGTGGCCGTGGTCTGCGTGGGGACCCACGGGGAATGGGAGACGGAGGGCGTCGACCGCTGCGGCCTCGACCTCCCGGGGCGGCAGGACGAGCTCGTCTCCGCCGTGGCGCGGGCCAATCCCCGGACGGTGGTGGTGCTGCAGTCGGGCGGACCCGTGGCCATGCCCTGGCTGCCGGTCGTGCCCGCCCTCCTCCAGGCGTGGCTGCCGGGACAGGAGGCGGGCCACGCCATCGCCGACGTGCTCCTCGGCGGGGCCGAGCCCGGGGGCCGCCTCCCGCAGACCTTCCCCGCGAGCCTGAAGGACGATCCCGTCCACCCCCTCACGCCCGGCGTGCAGTACCCGGGCGAGGGTGGGCGGGTGGAGTATCGCGAGGGTCTGTTCACCGGCTACCGCCACGTGGACCGGGCCGGCGTACGGCCGCTGTTCGCCTTCGGCTTCGGGCTGAGCTACACCACCTTCCGCCTCTCGGGGCTGGCCCTGGAGCGCACACACCTCGACGCGGGCGGGAAGCTGGAGTGCTCGCTCGCGGTCGAGAACATCGGCTCGCGGGCGGGCTCCACCGTGGTCCAGGCGTACGTCCGAGACCTCGAGGCCTCGGTGGAGCGGCCGGCCAAGCAGCTCGCAGGCTTCGCCAAGGTCCGGCTCGACCCGGGGCGGCGGGCCACGGTGCGGCTGTCGCTGGACATGCGCGCGCTCGCCTTCTTCGACGACCGGGAAGGCGCCTGGCGCGCCGAGGCCGGTGAGTTCGAGCTCCTGGTGGGCCAGAGCAGTGCCGATCTGCCGCTGCGCGCGAGCTTCCTCCTGGGTGAGGACTGGCGGGAGCCGGCCGGACCGCCGATTCAGTGAGGGAGTGCTCGATGACGCACACCGGATCGACCCCCAGGGTGCTCGGCTTCCTCGCGTCGGGCTTGCTTTGCCTTCTGCCCGTCGCCGGGAGGACCGCTTCGCCCCCCACCCCCTGTGGCGGCCTGGCCAGGCTGGCCCTGCCGCACGCGACCGTCACGCTGGCCGAGCAGGTGGCGGCGGACAAGTTCCGGGCGCCTCCGCACGGCCTCGATCTCTTTCCCGCCTTCAACCTGGCCGGCGCCCTCGAGCAGGGGTCCAATCCCGCCTTCTGCCGGGTCACCGCCACCCTGAAGCCCAGCGCCGACTCCGACGTCCGGATCGAGGTCTGGCTGCCGCAGTCGGGCTGGAACGGCAAGCTGCTGGGCGTGGGCAGCTTCGGCTGGGGTGGGGCGATCATGTACGCGGGGCTGCTCGCCGGCGTACAGGAGGGCTACGCCGTCGCCAACACCGACACCGGTCACCAGGGAGGGGACGGGCGGTTCGCCCTGGGCCACCCCGAGAAGCTCATCGACTACGCTCATCGGGCCGTCCACGAGATGACCGTGGACGCCAAGGCGATCGTCGAGGCGTTCTACGGTTTCGCGCCGTCGCGCTCGTACTGGGTCGGCTGCTCTCTGGGCGGCCTGGAGGGGCTCGTCGAGGCCAAGCGCTACCCGGCCGACTACGACGGCATCGTGGTCGGCGCGCCACCCAACCCCATCGTCCGCTTCAACGCCCTGCAGCTCTGGCCGTCGTGGCTGATCCGGCAGAGCCCCAGCCGCCAGATCCCGCGCGACAAGTACGCCATGGTCCACCAGGCGGTGGTGAAGGCCTGCGCCTCCCCCACGGGACAGGAGGAGGACCTCGTCGACGAGCCCGGCGCCTGCCGCTTCGACCCCCGGTCGCTGCAGTGCCGGGGAGCCGACGGGCCGGACTGCCTGACCGCGCCGCAGGTCGATCTGCTGCTCCAGACCTACGCCGGGCCGGTCAACCCGCGCAGCAAGGAGATCATCTTCCCTGGGCCGGCACGGGGCGCCGAGCTGGAGATGGTCCCCTTCGGCGGCGACCAGCCCATGCCGGTGGCCCTGGACCTCTTCCGGTACGCGGCCTTCCAGGACCCGGCCTGGGACGCGGGGGCGATGGACTGGGACAAGGACGTGGCCAGCGCCGTCCAGAAGCTCGGACCGCTGATGCACGTGGACGCCGATCTGGGGCCCTTCCTCGACCGGGGCGGCAAGCTGCTCCTCTACATCGGCTGGACCGACTTCCACAATCCGGAGGAGCTCTTCGGATACTACCGGGCGCTGCTCGAGCGCGGGGGCGCCAAGGCGCGCGGCGCGGTCCGCCTCTTCGCCGTCCCGGGGATGGCCCACTGCGCCGGGGGACAGGGCTGCGACACCTTCGACAAGCTGGGCGCCATCGACGACTGGGTCGAGCACGGCGAGCCGCCGGAGCGCCTCGTTGCCTCCCGGGTCGAGGACGGCATGGTGGTGCGCCGCCGCCCGCTCTGCGCCTACCCGGCCGTGGCCCGGTACCGCGGGGCTGGCGACACCCGCGACGCGGGCAGCTTCGGGTGCGTCCGGTAGTGAAGAGCTGCGCCTGCGCGTCGGGAATGCCCCCCTTCGCCCCGGGGGTCAGCACCGGGATGCCGCTGGGCCGTGTGACCTCCTCTCGCCGGGCACGGGTCCGCCGCATGACCGGACCTCGCGCCGCCGCGGAGGCGGGCGAGCTTGCCCGCGTCCCGGCAGCCGGTCTTCACCCGGGTTTCCCGACCTCACGGCG
>Ga0335070_10010497_pt1 | contig 10825 bp, 6 predicted proteins | sample Lox_Sample_13_FD_206722 | JGI IMG/M metagenome (GOLD analysis project Ga0335070, IMG submission 206722) | Soil microbial communities from Loxahatchee National Wildlife Refuge, Florida, United States - Lox_Sample_1.3 | ecosystem: Environmental > Terrestrial > Soil > Wetlands | place: USA: Florida...
CGCGGCCACCCATCTCCAGCAGCCCCGCCTCGAGAACCACCAGCTTGGACCCCTGCCGCAACTGTTCGCCGATCAGTTCGGCTGGGAAGATATGGCGGTTGCGGTGGCGAAAATCTATAACGGCTTGCCGCCCGATGTCCGTGCACGGACCGCGATCTTCGGGCAGAACTACGGCCAGGCCGGAGCCATCGATTTGTTCGGCCCGAAGTACGGCCTGCCGCCGGCGATCAGCGGTCACCAGAACTATTTCTACTGGGGCCCTCGCGGCTACACCGGCGAGAGCATGATCGTCATGGGCGACAGGCGCGAACGGCTGGAGCAGCTTTTCACCAGCGTCAAGTTCGGTGCATACGTGGCTCACCCCTACGCCATGCCATACGAGCACATCGGCATTTACTACTGCCAGGGATTGAAACACCCCCTCGCAGAGATCTGGCCGAAGCTCAAGAACTGGCATTAACCCATCTTCTGCCGCGCACTCGCTACAATAAAACAATCCCCATGGGTCTGCTTCCCTCCGGTTTCGGCGCGCGCTTCTGGTGTCTCGTCGGGGCGACCTTTCTCGGTTTCCTCGGCATCGGCACCGTCCTGCCCGCGCTCGCGCCGCATGTGCGCCACGATCTCGGCGGGTCCGACCAGACCGTCGGCCTGGTCATCGGGATCTTTTCCTTCGTCGCCCTCGGCAGCCGTCTCTTCTCCGGCCCTCTCGCCGACCGGCGCGGGCGCAAGATCTGCTTTCTCTCCGGGCTCGCAAGCTGTGCCATCGCCGGAGTCGCCTACCTGCTGCCGCTCGGCATACCGGGCGCCTGCCTGGCGCGCATCTTCCAGGGATTCGGCGAAGCCTGCCTGTATACCGGCGCCGCGGCGTGGGCAGTCGAACTGGCCGGCCTCGAGCGCAGCGCCCAGACTCTCGGGCTGATCAGCAGCGGCATCTGGGGCGGCATCTCCGCCGGACCCCTGGTCGGAAGCTGGCTGGGCACGTTTCCGCGCGCTGCCGCCATGCAGGTGGTGGCGGCCCTCGCCGGATTTGCCCTGCTCACGCGCGTCGAAGAAGAGTACCGCCCGCTGCCCGATCATCCCCGCCGGCACTGGCCCGGATCGCACGTGATCGCGCCCGGACTCGCCATCGGCTTCATCAACGTGCACTACCCCGTGGTCGCCGGATTCCTGATCCTGCACCTCACTCGCTTCGGGAAAGGCGCGCCCATGGCCTTCTCGGCGTATGCGCTGTTGATTCTGCTGTCGCGCTTCTTTCTCGGCGGGCTCCCCGATCGCATCCACCCGGCCATCACCTTCTACGGCGGCATTGCCGCGATGGCTCTGGGCCTGGTTGGCATCGCCGTTGCCCCTTCGCCCGTCGCGGGAGTCGCTGCCGCCGCGACACTGGGATTCGGCTTCTCGTTCCCCTGGTCGTCCGTCGCGGCCGACGTCCTGCGCCGCACGCCGGAGCAGGAGCGCGGCTCGGCCATCGGGGTACTCACGGCCTTCTACGACCTTTTCGTCGGGGTCAGCTCGCTGGCCGCCGGCGCGGTCGCAAACCGTTTCGGATACCCTGCGGCGTTTCTGATGGCCGCCGGCGCGATCGGGGCGGCGGCCCTCGCCGGCCGCTACATCTTCTGGCCGGTTGGCCAGCCGGCCTGGCCTGCACGCCCCCAGCCCCAGGCCGAGACCGGCGATTGAATCATCGAACGGGGCCCGTCGGGAAAGTTTCCGCCCTGCCCGGTGACAAGAATCCGATCCCTACCCCGCCACCGGCGCCGGCTGCTCCACCTTCTTGCGCCGCCGCTTCCACGACTGCACCCGCTCCTGCGCCGCCGACATGTAGATGTAGAACACCGGCGTCAGGTACAGCGTCACGAGTTGCGAGAACAGCAGGCCGCCGACCACCACTAGCCCCAGCGGCTGCCGCGCTTCGCCGCCCGCGCCGTAGCCCAGCGCGATCGGCACCGCGCCCAGCAATGCGGCCATCGTGGTCATCATGATCGGCCGGAACCGGATCAGGCAGCCTTCGTAGATCGCCCGCTCCGCCGGCAGGTTGTGATGGCGCTCGGCTTCCAGCGCGAAGTCGATCTGCATGATGGCGTTCTTCTTCACGATGCCGATCAGCATGATCAATCCCACAAACGCGTAGATGCTGAGATCGATCTTGAAAATCACCAGCGTCAGCAGCGCCCCGAATCCCGCGCTCGGCAGACCGGACAGAATCGTGATCGGATGGATGTAGCTTTCGTACAGAATCCCCAGCACGATGTACACCACCATGATGGCGATGATCAGCAGCACCCACAGGTTGCCCAGCGAGTTTTGGAACGCTTTGGCCTCGCCTTGGAATGAGGTGCTGATCGTGTCCGGCAGGTTCGTGTCCGCCAGTCCCTGAACCTGGTCGACTACCTCGCCCAGCGCGGCGCCCGGCTTCAGGTTGAAGGAAATGGTCGCCGCCGGAAGCTGGCCGTAGTGGTTGATCGTCTGCGGCCCGGTCACCGTCTCGATGTCAGCCATCGTATCCAGCGGAATCAGCTTGCCGTTGGAATTCTTGAAGTACAGAAGCGACAGCGCCCGCGGATCCCTCTGGTAGCGTGGCTCCAATTCCAGCAGCACTTTGTACTCGTTGATCGACCCGTAGATGGTCGATACCCAGCGCGGGCCGTAAGCGTCGTACAGCGCGTTCTCGATCAGGTTGGCGTTCACGCCCATCACGCCCGCTTTGTCGCGGTCGATGGTCACGTTCACCTGCGGCGTCTCCACCGCGACGTCGTTGGTCACATCTTCCACGCCGGGCAGTTGCTCCACCAGATTGGTGAGCTTTTCGGTCTGGCTGTAGAGCTCCGGCTTGTCGGGCGTCTGCATCGAGAACTGGTACAGGCTCTTGGTCACCTGGCCGCCGATGCGGATGGTCGGCGGATTTTGCAGGTACACCTTCATTCCCGCAAACGCGGACAGCTTCGGACGCAGTTTCTTGATGAGGTCGTTCACAGCCAGGGGCCGCTGATTGCGTGGCTTCAGGTGCACGACAAGCTGGCCGTAGTTCGGTCCGCCCAGGTTGGATGCCACCGCGCCGCCCACGCTGGCGGACAGCGCGTCCACGTTCTCGTCCTCTGCCACCACCTTCGCGATCTTCTGCGCGTAGTCCACCATCTGGTAGTAGGATGTGCCCTGCGCCGCTTCGGTGATGACGCTCAACTGGTCCGTGTCCTGGTCGGGAATGAATCCCTTGGGAATGGTCACGAACATGTAAATCGTCGCTCCCAGCACCAGCACGAAGCTCATCATCATGGCCACACGATGGCGCAGAGCGATCTTCAGCGTCACGTCGTAGACGTGCAGCATGCCGTCGAAGAACCGCTCGGTGACCCGGTAGAACCAGCCCTTCTTGCCCTCGTGCGAGCTTTTCAAAAAGCGGCTGCACAGCATCGGTGTCAGCGTCACCGAGACCACGCCCGAGATCAGAATGGCCACCGTGATGGTCACGGCGAATTCCTTGAACAACCGGCCCAGAACCCCGCCCAGAAACAGCACCGGGATAAACACGGCCGCCAGCGAAAGCGTCATGCTGACGATGGTGAACCCGATCTCGTCCGAGCCCTTGAGCGATGCCAGGAGCGGCTGCTCGCCCATTTCAATATGCCGGACGATATTCTCCAGCATGACGATGGCATCGTCCACCACGAAGCCGATCGACAGGATCAACGCCATCATCGACAGGTTGTCCAGGCTGTAATCGAGCAGGTACATCACCGCGAAGGTGCCGATGATCGAGAACGGCAGCGCCAGGCTGGGAATAATCGTGGCCGAAACGTTGCGCAGGAACAGGAAGATCACCATCACCACCAGCCCCAGCGTCAGCACCATGGTGAATTGCACGTCCTGGTAGCTCTCGCGGATCGTGTCCGAGCGGTCGTACAGGATGTCCATGTGTACCGACGGCGGCAGCTCGCTGCGAAACGTCGGCAGCAGGTTCTTCACGCCGTCGGTGACTTCGATGGTGTTGGTGCCCGGCTGGCGTTGGATCGCCAAAATGATGCCGCGGCTGCTGAACTTGTTCTTGTAGTACCAGGAAGCCGTCTTGTCGTCTTCCACGCTGTCGATCACCGTGCCCAGCTCGTCCAGCCGCACCGGGGAGCCGTTGCGGTAAGCCACCACAACCGGCTTGTACTGATCCGCGGTAAGCAACTGGCCGCTCGCCTGCAAAGTAAACGCGCGCTGCGGACCAATGATCGCGCCCGTGGGCAGGTTCACGTTCCAGTTCTTGAGCGAGGTCTCGATCTCGTTGATGCCGATCTGGCGCGAAGCCAGCGCGTGCGGATCCATCTGCACGTGTACCGCGAACTTCTGTGCGCCCTGCACCTGCACCTGCGCCACGCCCGAAATCATCGAGATGCGTTGCGCAATGCGCGTCTCGGCGTACTCGTCGAGAGTCCACAAGGGAAGCGTGGGCGAAGTCAGGGCGATGTACAAAATCGGCTGGTCCGCCGGATTCACCTTCGTGAAGGTGGGCGGCGTCGGCATGCCCTGCGGCAACAGGCGCGAGGCCTGCGTGATGGCCGCCTGCACGTCCACCGCCGCGCCATCGAGCTTCCGCCCCAGGTCGAACTCCAGCGTGATCTGGGTATTGCCCAGCGAGTTGGAAGACGACATCGAGTTCAACCCGGCGATGGTCGAGAACTGGTTCTCCAGGGGCGTTGCCACTGCCGCCGCCATCGTCTCCGGGCTCGCGCCGGGAAGCGAGGCCGTCACCAGCAGGGTCGGAAAGTCCACGTTCGGCAGGTCGCTCACCGCCAGCGAACGATACGCCACGCCTCCGAACAGGGCAATCGCGGCCATCAGCAGGCTGGTGGCGATGGGCCGTTCAATGAAGGTCTGGGAAATGTTCATGAATCAATCTCCCGCCTGCATGACGGGTGACATGGTCTTTCGCGACTTGGCGGCCTTCCACGCGTTCCACTTGTCCACGATCGCGGCCATATACGTGTAAACCACCGGTGTCAGGTACAACGTCATCAACTGCGAGAACGCCAGTCCGCCGACCACCGCGAGGCCGAGCGGCTTGCGCGCCTCTCCCCCGGCTCCCCAGCCGAGCGCAATCGGCAAACCGCCGAGCAGCGCCGCCATGGTCGTCATCATGATCGGGCGGAACCGGATGAGGCATCCTTCGTAAATCGCTTCCTTCGGCCTCTTGCCTTCCTTGCGTTCGGCCTCCAGCGCGAAGTCGATCTGCATGATCGCGTTCTTCTTCACGATGCCGATCAGCATGATCAGTCCCACGAAGGAATAGATGCTGAGGTCCACCTTGAACAGAATCAGGGTGAGCAGCGCGCCGAACCCCGCGGACGGCAGACCCGACAGGATCGTGATCGGATGGACGTAGCTCTCATAGAGCACGCCCAGCACGATGTAAACCACCGCGATCGCCACGATCAGCAGAATCCCCATGTTCCGCATGGAATCCTGGAACACCTTGGCCGTGCCCTGGAACGTGCCCGTAATCGTGCCCGGCAGGTTGGCGCGCGCCGCCTCTTCGATTTCATCCGTCGCCTGCCCCAGCGACGTGCCCGGTTTGAGAGCGAACGAAATCGTGACCGAGGGCAACTGCCCCGAGTGCGGAATGCTCTGCGGTCCGGCGTCGGATACCAGCTTGGCCACCGCGCGCAGGGGCACCATCTGCCCTGTGTCGCTCTTCAGGTAAATCAGGTCCAGGCTGTCGGAATGCTGCTGGTAAGTGGGCAGCACCTCCAGCAGCACACGATACTGGTTGGTCGGCGCATAAATGGTGGACGAAAACTGCGGGCCGAACGCGTCGTAAAGCGTGCTGGAGATCGTGTTCCAGTTCAGATTCAGCGCCGCGGCGCGGTCGCGGTCCAGCACGATGTTGATTCGCGGCGTCTTGATTTGCAGGTCGCTGGTCACCTCCTGAAGTCCCGGCAGCCGGTTGACGATGCGCTCGAATTTCGGAGCTTCTTCGTAAAGCTGCTTCGTGTCCGGACCGTACAGGGTGTAATCGTACGCGCTCTTGGACATGCGCCCGCCGACGCGAATCGCCTGCGGCACCGAAAGCGATACCCGCAGGCCCGGGATACCGCTCAGCCTCGGCCGCAGCCGGTTGACGATGTCCACCACGGTTTCTTTGCGCTGTCGCCGTGGAAGCAGGTTCACCATCAGGCGGCCGGTAGCCGCCGCTGCGCCGAACATGCTCCCGCCCGTGCTCGAGTAGAAGCTGTCCACGTCGGGATCCTGCACCACGATCGACGAGACCAGCTCCTGATACTTGACCATCTGGTAGTACGATGTCCCCTGCGCTGCCTCCACGGTGACGTTGAAGTTGTCGTTGTCGGTGTCCGGGATGAAGCCCTTGGACACCGCCACGTAGAAGTAGCCGGTGACCCCAAGCACAGCCACGAACAATCCCAGCATGACCGGACGGTGGTTCAGCACCCACGCCAGCGTGACCCGGTAGAGTCTCAGCTGCGCTACAAAGACGTGCTCCATCGCCCGGTAGAGGAATCCGTGCGACGTCTCCTTGCCGGCGCGTAGAAACCGGCTGCACAACATCGGCGTCAGGCTGATCGACACCATGCCCGAGATCAGAATCGCGGTGCAGATGGTGACCGCGAACTCGCGGAACAGCCGGCCCAGAATTCCCGCCATGAACAGAATCGGGATGAACACCGCCGCCAGCGACAATGTCATGCTGACGATCGTGAAGGCGATCTCCTTCGACCCGGTGAGCGACGCCTGCAGCGGATGCTCGCCGTGCTCGATGTGCCGGACAATGTTCTCCAGCATCACGATCGCGTCGTCCACCACGAATCCGATCGAGAGAATCAGCGCCATCAGCGAGATGTTGTTCAGGCTGAAGTTCAGCAGGTACATCACCGCGAAGGTGCCCACGATCGAAAACGGCAGCGCCATCGCGGGAATCATGGTGGCCGAAAAGTTTCGCAGGAAAAGGAAAATCACCAGGATGACCAGCGCCAGAGTCGCCGCCATGGTGAACTGAATGTCCTGGAACGATTCCCGGATGTTCTTGGAGCGGTCGCCGCGAATCCCTAAGTGTACCGAGGGCGGAAATTGCGCCTGCAACACCGGCAGCAGCGCCTTGATGTTGTCGGTGACCTCGATCGTGTTGCTGCCCGGCTGCCGGAACACCGCCAGGCTCACGCCGCGCGTGCCGTCCTTGCCGTATTCGCCGCCGTAGATCTTGGAAAAGTTCTTGTCGTCCTCCACGCTGTCGATTACGTGGGCTACGTCGCCCAGCCGCACCGGCGCGCCGTTCTGGTAGCTGACGATCACCGGCCGGTAGTTGAATGCCCTCATCAACTGCCCGTTGACCTGGACGTTGTACGCCGTGTGCTGGCCGTACAGCGTGCCCGTGGGCAGGTTGACGTTCCAGTTGCGCAGGGCGGCGTCGATCTCGTTCAGCCCGATATGCCGCGCCGCCAGCTCGTTCGGGTCCACCTGCACCCGCACCGCGTACTTGGTCGAGCCGAACACCTGCACTTGCGCCACGCCCTCTACCATCGAGATGCGCTGCGCCAGCATGGTTTCCGCGTATTCATCCAGGTCGCTCAGCCGCATCGTGGGCGACGTGATCAGCAGGCTGATGATCGGCGAGTCGCCGGGGTTGACCTTGCGGAAACTCGGCGGCGTAGGCATGCCCGGCGGCAGCAGCGGCATCGCCTCGGCGATGGCCGTCTCCACGTCCACCGTCGCGCCGTCGATATCCCGGCTCAGGTTGAATTGCAGCGTGATCGAAGACGACCCCTGGCTGCTGTTGGAGATCATCGAGTCCAGGCCCGCGATGGTCGTGAACTGCCGCTCCATCGGTGTCGCCACCGCCGACGCCATCGTGTCCGGGTTGGCCCCCGGCAGGCTCGCGTTCACCGTGATCGTGGGGTAGTCCACCTGCGGCAGGTCGCTGACCGGCAGGGCTTCATACGCGATGACGCCAAACAGCGCGATCCCGGCCATCAGGAGGCTGGTCGCGATCGGGCGCCGGATGAAGGTTTCTGAAATGTTCACGCGACCCCCTCCTCAGCTTCGCTTGCCCCGGCGTCCTCCGCCTCCTCCACTGCTGTCGCGCACCACCACCCGCATGCCCGGGGCCAGCCGCAACTGCCCCTCCACCACCACCGTCTCGCCCGCCTGCAGGCCGTCGTTTACCACCATGTCCTGCTCCACGCGAGCGCCGGTCACCACGTTCCGCGATTCCACCGTGCGGTCCTGCTTCACCACGTATACGAACGAGCCGTTCTGGCCCGTATTGATGGCCTGGTTGGGAACCACCACCGCGTTCGGCTGTGTGGTCAGCTTCAATATCACGCGGACAAACTGGCCGGGCCACAGCTTGTGCGAAGCGTTGGGAAAGGTGCCCTTCAACTTGATCGTGCCGGTGGTGACGTCGACCGTGTTATCCACAAACGTCAGCACGCCGCTTTCCTCGTCCTTGACGTCGCCATCCTGCGGCCGGGCGCGCACCGGAAGCTTGCCCTCGGCCATGTACTTCTTGATCGCAGGCAACTGCGCTTCGGGCACCGCGAATGTCACGTAGATCGGCTCCACCTGGTTGATGGTCATCAGGTCCATGCTGTTGGCCATGACCACGTTGCCGTTCTTCACCGAGAGATTCCCCGTGCGCCCGTCAATTGGCGAGAAGATGTTGGTGTAGCTCAACTGCACCTTCGCGTTGTCGGCAGTCGCTTTGCTGGCTGCGATGGCCGCCTTGGCGCTTTCGATCGCGGCTTTGTCCGCATTGACGGCCTGCTCCATCGCGTCGGCGCTGGCGCGCAACTGCTCCGCCTGGTCCTTGGAGATCACTCCCCCGGCCAGCAGGTCGGCGTAGCGCTTGGCCTGCGTGTCCTGGTATCTTGCCTGCGCGGTGTCGCGGGCAAGATTGGCCTGCGCCTGTCCCAGGCTCGCTTCATCGCGCGCAATGTTCGCCAATGCCTGGTCATAGGCGGCCTGCAGCGGCCGCGGGTCGATCGTGAACAGCTTCGCGCCCTTCTTCACGAAGTCGCCTTCCTGGAAATAGACGTCCGTCAACTGCCCGCTCACCTGGGCTTTGACGGTGATGGTCGAGTACGCTTCCACGTTCCCGATCACCTGAATCTCCACCGGCACGTCCCGCGTGGTGGCGTTCGCCACGGTGACCGGTACGTCCCCACCCATGCCGCGCCGCCCACCGCCCTTGCCGCCGCCCCCACCTCCGCCGGGAGCATCCGACTTGGCGTTAGTCGCGCCGCTTGTGCCGCAACCGCACAACGCGGCTGCTATTACAACTGCAACACTGAAGTGCCAAAACGTTTTTCGCAATCTGAAGAACTCCCCGGAGTCGTGGTCCCGTTATGCCTAAATAACCAGAAATCTATGCCTTTAAGGCGATATCCATCATACTAATGTTACCCAACTGACGCGGCAATGGCTCGAATGGGGCACATTTTTTGGAACTTTCTGTGATTGCAGGACTTAACAGGCCCGGTTTCGGGGAATCGCCGTCACATCTTCGGCTTCGGCGGAGGGAGCTCGCGGGCGGTTACTATGTCGTTGAATCCAAATTGGTTATGGCTGCCGTCACAGAACGGCTTGTTGGCCGAATGGCCGCAGCGGCAAAGCGAGATCACGGTACGCCCGGCAAGACCGAATGCCGCCCCGCCGGGATCGCAAATCTCGAACTCCCCTTCGATCCGAATGGGCCCGTTATTGATAACAGTGACCTTAGTTGGCATAGCTCCTATTGTGGCGCAGACGATCGCTGTTTGTCGTCCGCATTCCCGCCTGCACGGCCCTATTTCTTCTTCGGTGGAGTCGTCGTCCCCGCCGCGGGATTCTTGTCGTCCACCACATCGCCGAACTTGATCGTCGAACGCCCTTCGAACTTCTTGTAGTCCTGGTACCGCACTACCATCCGGATCGGCACGCTGTCCCCGTTCTTGAAGTGCAGCGTGTCGTTGGCGCGTGTGTACGTCGGAAACCAGTATTTGCCGTCGATCTGCTCGCGGTACGTCTCGAACTTCGGGAACGCCTGGTCCTCGCTCTTCTTGAGCAGCCCCACACCCTTGCCGTAGGTCTTCACGATCTGCAGGTCGCGATCGTCCACCCAGATCTGCCCCTCGAAATACCGCTTGCCCTGCACCATCTTCTTCGGCTTCACCGAAAACGAGTAGCAACTCACCTCGTCCACCTTGTCCTTCCCCAGGTACTGGATATCGTATTCCGGGATCTCCGGAGTGGTCAGCACGAACGGCTGCACGTTGCGCAGGTCCTGCACGTCCTGCGGCGACAGGCTGATGTGATGCAGCGATATCACCGGGGCATAGACCACCTTCTCGATACGCTTGCCCTCCGGCGTGAAGATGATGTCGTCCACCTCTTCCCACTTGCCCCCGCCCTGCACCTCCTCGAGTTTCACGCTCTGCCGGTACATGTAGTTGTTGCGCGCCTGCTGGAATTCCAGTTCCCTGGCGGCAAACTTGCGAATAATCTCGTCCGGATTTACGTCATCGGCCGCCCGCGCCGGCGTGTAGATGCCGGCCAGCAGAACGGCGGAAAGAACCATGCCTCGCATAGACTCCTCGATTGTGAGACGAACTCACTTTCCCAATAGTTTCTTGGCGACCGTCAGCAATTGTATGTTGCTGGTCCCCTCATAGATGCGCCCGATCTTGGCGTCGCGGTAGAGTTTCTCGACCGGGTAGTCCTTCGTGATCCCCACCCCGCCGTGAATCTCGATTGCCTTCGACGCCACCTGTTCCGCGATCTCGGAACTATAATACTTCGCCATGGCCGCCTCGGAAAGGAACGGCAGCCTCGCGTCGCGCAGCCGTGCGGCGTT
>Ga0335070_10010499_pt1 | contig 10825 bp, 9 predicted proteins | sample Lox_Sample_13_FD_206722 | JGI IMG/M metagenome (GOLD analysis project Ga0335070, IMG submission 206722) | Soil microbial communities from Loxahatchee National Wildlife Refuge, Florida, United States - Lox_Sample_1.3 | ecosystem: Environmental > Terrestrial > Soil > Wetlands | place: USA: Florida...
CATACCGGACCCGCTCATCCGGCGACGGCTGCGGCTTGGAAAGTATTTCCTCAGCAGACACGGTTCACCACATGCCAGGCGTGGTCGAATACATGATTGGGTTGCTCGAAGCTACGGGCTCCAATCTCGCGACTCGCAACTCGTAGCTAGCTACTCCTTCAGCTTCAGCTTGCTCTTGTTCTCTTCCAGAAACGCCTTCAACTCTTCCGCCGCCCCCAGCAGCCGCGACCATTGCTCGTAATACAACGTCACCGGAAACCGTCCCAGCCCGTACACGCTCACCCCACCCTTCTCGCTCACCTTGAACTGCATCGTCCCGCTGCGTTTCCCAGCGCCCTGCTTTTCCAGTTCCGCCACCTTTGCTTTCAACTCCTCGTAAGTCGGTTCTGCCATAAATGCTCCTCGATATGAATTTTCTCCATCATAGGGTCCGGCCCGCCTCCGAGTCGAGCCAACAAAATGATCTCTCGCCTGCGCCATACCTTGTGCCACCCTGTGTACCCTGAAGCTGCATCTTTTTTGTCGCGAGTCCGTCCCGAAGCTCGCAGTGAATCCATCCCTCGCCCTATCAGTAACTTACAAGACCACTTCCAAGTCCGATCTGGAACCGCGAATGCTATGATGAGAACTAGGAGTTCGCTACCAGAAGGGGAATACTGTGAAACACAACAAGTCAATCCTGGAAAACGTGTTCGTGCTGATCATCATTGGAGTGGTTGCCGGAGCTATCGGCGGCCTCGGCGTCGGCGCTCTCCAGCTCCGCTCCATGGCGCAAGCCTCCTCTGCCGCAGCCGGCAAGTGAAGCTCGTTCTACTCGCACGCCTGTTCGTCCCGTTAAGGGAAGTTTTCTCGATCTCAAGGGATTCGAGCTTAAGGCGGGGATTGGAGCGGGCGACCGGGATCGAACCGGTGACATCCAGCTTGGGAAGCTGGCGTTCTACCGCTGAACTACGCCCGCTCAACTCACGTAGACTACCACCCAGTCCCACTCAAAAACAATCGCACCTCGTGGCTCGTGTACCGCGGGGCGCCCTCGCCCGGGCAATTTTCGAACCCTCAACCAATGAGGGTGCCCCATTCTAAAATCGCGCCTTTTGCGATTTTAGAGTGGGACAGATGAAAGCCGAAACCTGGGAGATTTTGATAGCACCCGCGACAAATCATCGCCGCTGAGGCGACAACGCATCGACACTCGTGCCCACACTCTGCCCTTTTCGTGCAGGCGCATTGGTGCTCGGCACCACCACCGTCTTCCCCCCAAACAGCGGCTCCGTCAACGACTCTGGAGCCACCGACGCCCCCGCCGGACGAATCCCCTTCGCCTCCACAATCGACCACCGCCAGTCTTCATCCGCTCCCGGCGTCACACCGACAAACTCGCGCAAACTCGCCCGCTCAAACGCCTTCGTCTCCGTCTTCAGATGAAAAAGCAGCGTCACGTCCGAATGCCGTTCCACCACCTGCCCCGCACCGCCATCTGCTGCCGGAACCACGCGCGCCCGCGCCGCCACCTCCGCATCTTCCCCAGGCCGCCGCTCCAGGGTCAGCGCCACCGTAATCTCCCGCAAAGCCCACTCCGTCCCGTTAAAAACATCTACTTGCAAATTGTCATCATGAATCGCCGCCGGCCCATCCAGCTTCACCAGCTCCTCCAGCGGCAAGTTCTCCACCAAAACCGGCCGCACCACCAGCGAACTCCCTCGCGAATTAAACGACATGCTGCAAGTCACATCCGGAGACGACACCGTCATCATGTTCCCCGAAGCGCTCAGCGAAATCACCGTCTTATCCGCAGGCACGGGCTTGATTTTGCTGGCATCCTCCATAACCTGCTTCAAGTTGTCATTGTCGACAACAGGTACAGTAGGTGGCGGAGCCGGTGCCGACGCCTGTTGCTCCGCCTTCTCCCGCCGCATATTCCGCGCAATATCGCCAAGCGACTGCTCGTCCTCCTGCGCAAAGGCCGACGCGGAAAGAGTAAGCACCAAAGCCAACCCGAAAATAGATGTCTTCCCCGGCATGAACCGTGTGGCGCGGACACTCCGGTCCGCGCAGCCCTCGCTATCGGACTCAAGTGTCACATCACTACCTACATAAATTCTCAGCTGGAACGTAACAGGAAGAAAGTTACCGAAGGCACATCGACGCGACGGGCGCCTCGCCCGTCCACAGCGACGTTTGAGAAAAGGAAAAGGGCAGGACGCGCTCGAACAAAGCGACGCGCAACGGGGCGCGATCCTGCCCTTCATCTCACCGCAAGCTTACAGCAGGCCAGAACTGCGGAGTCTTACTACGGGATCCACCTCAACCGCGACCGCCTGGCGTTTGTATACCCACCGCGCCACCGCAATGCCCAGCGCTGCGTACCAAAGATGCCAAAGCTTCATAGTTCGCCCCCCACACGCCGGAACCGACATCGGGGAGCAACCAGGCCCGTCCCGTCGTATGCAGCCACGTTACTGTGGACCCGTCCCACGGTCCAGCCCACGAATGTGCCATCACCCCGCCCAAAAGGTCACCCGCAGGTCACCAATAGGCAATGACCAAAGAGACGGTGCCCCATTCTAAAATTGCGCACTTTGCAATTTTAGAGTGGGGACTTTGAACTCCCCGGAACTCCCTACTCAACCCGCGGGCCACGCGTCCGGACCAGGAGTGAATATCGATCCCTTATCTTCATCGGCAATTTCCCCGAGTTTCCGAGGTCTACCGGCAAGACGAATGGGCTTTCACCACTGTGGCCCAAACCCGTGGCCCGCGACTGCTCAATCACTCATTAACAGCCGTGGTCCGCAGTCGAATCGCAACCCCACGTGCGCCTCTGTAGGATGCGGAACGAACCAAAATGTTTGCTGGATACCAAGAGAATGGTCCGAAAACTTAGGGTTCAGCTCGAGACTCGCGACTCGTGACTCGCAGCTATGAAATCCACCCACCACCCACAACTACGTCCCCCTCATAAAACACTGCCGCCTGCCCCGGCGTCACCGCCCGCTGCGCCTCGTCAAACGTCACCAGAACCTCATCCGGCCCAGCCATCTCCATCACCGCCCCAGCCGGCGCATGCTTATGCCGAATCTTCACCGCCACCCGCATCGGCGCATCAATTGACGCCACAGAAATCAAATTCACCCGCCGAGCCCGCAAACTCCGCGTATAAAGCTCTTCATCCGGACCCACCACCACCTGCCGTGTCTCATTGTTGATCTGTATTACATAAAGAGGCGAACCGGTGGCCACGCCAAGCCCCTTCCTCTGCCCCACAGTAAAGTTGTGCACGCCCGAGTGCTCGCCAATCACCTCGCCCGAAGCTGTCACCATCTCCCCGCCCACATCCAGACGAGCCTCCGCGCCCTGCTCCTCCAGATAAGCATCCAGAAACTTCTTATAATCCCCGCCCGGAACAAAGCAAATCTCCTGCGAGTCCGGCTTCTCCGCAATCACAAGATTGTACGTACGAGCCAGCTCCCGAACCTCCGGCTTCGTCATCCCGCCGAGGGGAAACAAAGTCCGCGAAAGCTGCTCCTGTGTCAGCCCAAACAAAAAGTAAGTCTGATCCTTCGACCGGTCCACGGGCCGCTTCAACCACCACCGCCCAGCCGTCTCGTCAAACGAAACCTGCGCATAGTGCCCGGTAGCGATCCGTTCCGCCCCAATCGACCGCGCCACCACCAGCAACTGATCGAACTTCAAATGGTTATTGCAAAGGCTGCAAGGAATCGGCGTCCGCCCCGCCAGGTACTCCTCGACAAACGGCCGCACCACATCCCGCTCAAACCGCTCCTCATGATTGACAACGTAATAAGGAATCCCGATCGTCTCCGCCACGCGCCGCGCATCATAAACATCGTCCAGCGAACAGCACCGCCCACTAACCGACTCCGGCATCCCAGAATGCCCAGCCAGCCGCCGCTGATTCCAAAGCTGCATGGTCAAGCCGATGACAGCATGCCCCTCCGCGCGTAGCATCGCGGCCACAGTAGAGGAATCGACTCCACCCGACATAGCCACGGCGATCGTCTCTGCAACCAACTCGCTCACCTCTGACCTCTGACCTCTGACCTCTGACCTCCCACCCACACCGGCGACAACTCCCGCAATCGCCCCACCGTCTCCGGCACCACAGCCAAAGCAAACTCCACATCCTCCGCCGAATTCATCTTCCCCAGACTAAACCTCACACTCCCCCGAGCCTGCTCCGCCGAGAGTCCCATCGCCAGCAAAACATGCGAAGCCTCAATCGCCCCCGAAGAGCAAGCCGCTCCGGTAGAAACCGCCAGCCCCTTCAAATCCAAAGCAATGACCAGCGCCTCGCCATCAATGCCTTCAAAGCAAATATTCGTAGTATTCGGCACCCGCTCCGGACGGGAATCCCGAGGGTGCCCCACCCTTAAAATCGCGTCCTGTGCGATTTTAGGGTGGGGATTTTGACCCCCGCCGCGCTGAGTCCCGCCATTCACCCTACAAGCCTCAATCCCCATCAACCCGCGCTCCAACCGATCCCGCAGCTCACCGATTTTCAAATCATCCTCGCGCGAGAATCCCGCAACAGCCGCCTCCGCCGCCGCTCCAAATCCCACAATCCCCGCAACATTTTCCGTCCCAGCCCGACGTGACCGCTCATGCCGCCCGCCATACATCTGCGCCTCAAGCTCCGTTCCCTTCCGCACATAAAGAGCCCCCACACCCTGCGGCCCATGCAACTTGTGCGCAGAAAGCGTCAGCAAATCGCACCCAATCTCGTCGACGTTTATCGGAATCTTCCCCGCAGCCTGCACCGCGTCCGTATGAAAAAGAACGCCAGCCTCGCGCGCAATCGCCCCAATCTCCGAAACCGCCTGCACCACCCCAGTCTCGTTATTCGCCATCATCACCGAAATCAACTGGGTCGAATCCCGCAAAGCACGCCGCACATCGGAAGGATCCACAAGCCCCCACGGGTCCACCGGCAAATAACTGACCTCGCAACCAAGCTCCTCCAAATGCCGGCAAGCATTCAAAACCGCATGATGCTCGATGTTTGCAGTAATGACATGAGACTGGCTGTGAACCGTCAGCTGTGAGCCGTCAGCTCCCCGCCGACCGCCGACCGGAGACCATTGACCTGCATTGCGCTGACCGCCGACCGGTGACCCGTGACCGCCTTTCCCACCCACGATCCCGAATATCGCCAAATTGTCGGACTCAGTTCCTCCGCTAGTAAAGACAATCTCGCTCGCCCGAGCCCCAATCAACCGAGCCACAGCCTCCCGCGCCCGCTCCACCGCCGCCCGAGTCGCCTGTCCATGCGAATGAATCGACGAAGCATTCCCAAACTGCCCCCCAAAGTAAGGAAGCATCGCCTCCAGCACCTCAGGCAGCAAAGGCGTAGTAGCGTTATTGTCCAGATAAACCCGCGCCATACCTTGTTATTGATTGTACTTGCCTTCAGGTCATCGGTCAGCGGCGGCCGGTCAGCGCGTATTGTTTTCGAAAACCGAACATATTTGGCATGACCGCAATCACAGACAGCGAATCTCCGCACAGGCACGATCAATAAATGACCACCGACTATAAGGAACTGGCTGTTTGGAAACAATCCAGGGAATTGATAAAGGAAATTTACCGGGCAACACGCACCTTCCCACGCGAAGAAATCTTCGGACTCACCTCGCAAATGCGCCGAGCAGCGGTCTCTATTTCAAGCAACATCGCCGAAGGCAAAGGCAGGTATTCGCAGAAAGAACTGGTTCAGTTCTTATATAAATCTCGCGATCACTAACAGAACTGGAAACTCAGATATTTATCGCCAACGACCTGGGCTATATTGACCAAATCAATAAAGAGAGCCTTCTCTCCAAGCTGCTTCGCGTGAACCAATTGCTAAACGGGCTAATCAGGAGATTTCAAGGAGAAATCCAACTCCGCGAACAAACTGCTGACCGATGACCGATGACCGATGACCGATGACCTTCTCTACCCATAGTACTGGAAATCCTTCCAGAACTCCGGCCAACTCTGTTTCATGCCGCGGCAAACAAAAATGTCTGGATGATCCCCAGTCTCCTCGTTCTTGATCCCATAAGGATTCGGCGTATGCCCCGCCAACTCGCACGAAGAAAAATTCCTCTGCCGCCACCTCTCTGAATATCCGATCACAATCAGCGTCTCAGCCGGGACGTATCCCTTCGCCCAGAACGAATTAACCCCGCTCATCGGCCGTGGCAATCCAAGCCGAGGCCCATATAACGCAATTGCCCCTGCCTCGCCATAATTCGCCGCCAGAATCCCCGCATGAGCCCGCTCCTCCGCTGGGATCGCATCCCATATCCGCGCCACCTCCGCCGTCAACTCCGGCCAGCCAACTTCCTCCACCAGATCGCCGTTGATCTTCGAGGCAAAATTCCAGCGCGCAGAATTGATCGGTGCCGACGGCATTGCAATCACTCCCACAAAGATCGCATCTGCCACTAACGCCACCCATGCCGCCGCGCGCACCGCCGCCGCCCCTCCGCGATTCATCGCCGCCAGCCACTGCTCGCCCCAAACCGCGCCCCCCGCGAACAGCATCGGATATGCGCCCCCCATGTAATACCATCGTCCCTTGGCCAAGGCGAACAAAAGCAGCGTCCCCACATACGTCCATCCGAGCATCCGATAACGCCGCCCCGACGGCGCAATCAGATAGAAGTACAATCCCGCCAGTGCCAGCGGCGTTGCCAGCAAAGTCAACTTCAATTGCTGCAGCAAGAATCCATCCGCCCGCCCCTCGCCCACATCCCGCTTATGAATATGACTGAGAAAGTCCAGCGAGACAAAATGATGCTGCGCTTGCCAGATCAAATTCGGCAGGAAAACTAAAATCGATAGCGCCACTCCAACCCAAAGCCACCTCGACGCCAGATATTTCCGCGCCGGAGTCAGCACCACCGCCGCCACGATGGCCAACACAAAAAATCCCATCGTGTACTTCGACTCCATCCCAAACCCGATCCCCGCCCCAATCGCGCACCACCACCGCGGATCGTCCGACTTCAACAACCGCACCACAAAGTACGACACCAGCACCCAGCACAAATAATCGAACGACACATACTGCATCAAGGCGCCGCCGCCCAGCGCAAATGCCACGCCCGCAGCCGCAGCCACCAACTGAGCCCCGCGCCGCCCACCCAATTCCCGCGCCATCAACCCAATAAAAACCAGCGCCACCGCCTGTGCCAGTGCCGCAAAAAATCGAAATCCCCCCAGCGAAGTCCCAAACAAAATCAGCGACAGCCGTCCAAACAAAGGAGTAACCGGCGGATAAGCCACATACCCAAATGCCAAATGCCGGGCATCTTCCAAGGTAGCCAACTCATCCCGCTGAAACCCATACTGGTGCCCGGTAAAAACATGCACCACAAGAGTAGCCGCGGCCAAAGCAATCAAAAGCGCAAGATCGCCCGACCGGCGCTGCCCGGCGGCCGCATCCGTGCGCAAATTATTTGTAGTAGTCGCCATTCAAGAAGAAGGAATTCGAAAGCAGTGCACGCGGTTCAACCATGTGGCGAAGGTTTTGGGGTTTTACTTCTGCAATCTGACTTCTAACTTCCGCAATAGGTTTTAACCTCTGCCCTCTGACCTCATACCTCTAACCTCGTTTTTCCACGCCCACATACTTCTGCGGATACTCCGGCCCCACATACTCCGCCCGTGGCCGTATCAACCGATTGTCATCCAGTTGCTCAATCACATGCGCCGTCCATCCCGACACCCGCGACACGGCAAAGATCGGCGTAAACAAATCCACCGCAATCCCCAGATTGTGATACGTCGAAGCCGAATAAAAATCCACATTCGCATTCAGCTTCTTATCGGCCTTAATAAACTGCTCGATCTTGTTCGAGTAGTCATACCACTTCCCGTTACCGCTCGACTTCCCAAGATCGTGCGACATCGTCCGCAAGTGCGTCGCCCGCGGATCCTCCGTGTGATACACCCGATGCCCGAATCCCGGCACCTTCTTCTTCTGCGCCAGCATCCCCTTCACATACTCCACCGGGTCCGCGCCCGCCGAATCGATCTCCATCAAAATCTTGAACACCGCCTCATTCGCCCCGCCATGCAACGGCCCTTTCAGCGCGCCAATCGCCGCCGTAATCGCCGAATGCATATCCGACAAAGTCGCCGCCACCACCCGCGCCGCAAACGTCGAAGCGTTCAGCTCATGATCCGCATGAAGTATCAGCGCAATATCCAGAGCCCGCTCCGCCGTCGCCGAAGGCTTCTCCCCATTCAGCATCAGCAAAAAATTTGCCGCATGCGACAGCGACCGGTCCGGCTCCACCAACGGCTTCCCATTCCGAATGCGGTCATAATTCGCCACCAGCATCGAAATCTGCGAAGTCAGCCGGATCGCCTTATTCACATTCGCATCGTGATCGTTCTTCGTATTCTCCGGATCGTAATAAGACAGCGTCGAAGTCAAAGTCCGCAGCACATCCATCGCCGGCACATGCTTCGGCACGAGCTGCAGCCGGTACACGATCGAAGCATCCAGCTTCCGCTCCTCCGCCATCCGCCACTTCAGTTGCCGCAACTCGTCAGCATTCGGCAGCCGCCCAAACCAAAGCAAGAAGCAGACTTCCTCAAACGTCGAATAATCCGCCAGTTCATGAATGTCATACCCGCGATAAGCGAGCACCCCGGCATCCCCATCGATGTAGCAAATCTGCGAGGTAGTCGCGACCACCCCCTCCAACCCCTTCGGTGCATGGACCCCAACCGTAGTCATAATTCCTCGCTCAAAACAACGTCCGCTTCAAAAGACGATTTTACCGCACGGCCACGAACGCGGCAGTGGCAGCCAAACCCGCTCCGCCGAAATGAGGCCTCTGGTTTTCCTCAGTGTTCTCCGTGTGCTCCGTGGTTCAAAGGTTTTGGTTTTTCACCTCTGACCTCTTCCCTCTGACCTCAGCCCTCTCACCTCTGACCTAAACCGGCCAGATCTCCGCCGCCGTCCCCCAAAATATCCTCTCGCGCATCGCCTCAGTCATCGGCAGCGCCTTGAACTCCGCCACATTCGCCGCAATATCCGGCACCCCGGGCCCCGGCCAATCCGTCCCAAACAAGGTCTTGTGCGCAATCTCCGACAGCCGCGGAAACCACTCCAGTAACCTCCGCGGTGGTATCCCGCTCACATCCAGATACACATTCTTATGCCGCCGAATCAGAAAGAACGCCGTCTCCATCCACAAAGGCCTCCCGCCATGCGCCAGCAAAATCCTCAGCTTCGGAAAATCCACCGCCACATCGTCCACATAGATCGGATCCCCAAACTTATTCCGCGCCCCCGGAAACACCGACGTCCCCGTATGAACCATCACCGGAATCCCGTTCGCCTCCGCCGCCCGGTAAATAATCTCCAACTCTTTCACCCCATGCACATAATCGTTCGGATACAAGAGTTGATGCGGCGGATGAATCTTGATCATTCTTATCCCGATCCGCAAAATATGCTCCACATCCGCCAGAATATTTTTCGTATGCCGAGGGTGCACCGACCCGCAAGCAATCAGCCGCTTCGGCGAAGCCTTCACATAATCCGCCACCCACGCGTTCACCGCCGAAGTAAATCCAATCACCTCCGGCGCAACATAATTGATCAGCGCGACGCGCTCCACCCCGCAGCGGTCCAGATATTCCAGAAACTTCTTAGGCGACCGCGCATACGACTCAATCTCATCAAAATTCGCCCGCTTAGCCTTCATCAAAGCCAAAGCCGAAGGCGTAAACATCTCGAACGGTTCAATGTGAACGTGGCAATCGGTAATCAAGGTCAGTCCTCAGCCGTTAGCGTCAGATCCGCAGCTGTCGCATGACAATCTATCAGGAATACGCCGCACCGGCAGAATCCGGCCAACACCGTGTGCGTGAGAACTGGTTCTAAGGAACTGCAGTGGAGCACGGCCCCGGCATTTTCGAGTCTCAGAGGGAGAAGCAAGCTTAGCCCGCGCTTTCAAAGTCCGCCACGAAACTTCCTTTGGACACAGGGCGGTGGGAAAGCAGCGCCAATATCCCAGCCCCGTAGGGGCGACCCAGTTTCGCAACAGACTCCTCGGCGCCGGGTGAAGTGGAAAAGACGATTCAAGTCCCAGGGACGGCCGAGTTTCGTTCTCATCCACACAGAACAGTCCCAGCCACGCGGGTCCAATCCGCGCACGTCAAGGGACCGAATGGTTTTGAGTCAAATCACCTGGTAGCGTCACTCATCATGATTTTCTAGAAAGCGTAAACTACGCGGCGTGAACATATCGTCGCGTCTCATAAATGTGGCCTTGTCGAGTATTGCTGACAATCTCAATCGCTCAGGTCACGCTCATACCCGCTTCGCCCGACGATCAACCCGCATGTTCTGCGCGAAGCGATCAAATTGCGCCCGCGCTAGGAGAGAAACCTCACTGTCCTTTCGACTAACTGCGCCGTCGGCATGTAAGGATCGCCTGGCAGTTCGTACTCGATCGAGCAGTATCCCTTGTAACCGTGCTTCTTCAGAGTCGCAAACGCTTTCGCCAGGTCCACGTGTGAGGTCTTGCCATTTTCATCTACTTCGCCATCCTTCACGTGGCAGATGCCATAGGCGTGAGCAAACATGGCCTCCATAGCCCGGTCCTGGAATTCTTCGTCGCGCGCCGCCAGCGAGTTGCCGAAGTCAGGCAGCGCCCTCAACCACGGACTGTTCACCTTCTCAATGACCTGCACGATGAAGAACGGATCCTCGCTGACGGGATCGTCATTTTCCAGATGAACGACCACGTTCTTCTTCGCCGCGTACTCGGCCACGTGAGCCAGAGTATCGGATGCC
>Ga0335070_10010500_pt1 | contig 10824 bp, 8 predicted proteins | sample Lox_Sample_13_FD_206722 | JGI IMG/M metagenome (GOLD analysis project Ga0335070, IMG submission 206722) | Soil microbial communities from Loxahatchee National Wildlife Refuge, Florida, United States - Lox_Sample_1.3 | ecosystem: Environmental > Terrestrial > Soil > Wetlands | place: USA: Florida...
CGCGTCTCCCGCCGTACCCCGTTTTTCCCCCGTGTCGGGGACTGTTGCTGTCGCCCCACTCCCTCTAGGAGGAGGGAGAGGTCGAAGGCCTGGTGAGAGCTGTCCGTCCAAGGCGGGCGGTCAGTGCGGGGCGCTTCTGAACGGAGAAGGGAACGGCCGTGCGTCGCTCAGACGGTTGTTGGATCGGAGCCTCCGCCGAACTCCGCCACCGGGCGGCGGGCTTCTTCGGAGCCCTCGCTGTGGCCCTCGTTCTGCTCTCGTCGCCATGCATCGCGGCGAACGCCGATGCCGACGCGAAGCCCGCTGCCGACGCGCCCGAGCTGCGACGCGAGCTCGCCGGGCACAACTTCATTCCGTCCAGGTTCACGCTCGACCCCTTCGTCTCCACCTACGTCGGATCCGAGACGGGGGGCGGCTACGGGTCGGCCCCGGGGCGAACCTTCGACATCCTCGGGCACGTCGTCTCCACCGACACCTACAAGGTCGGTGCATTCGCCCAGTACCTGGATTTCCAGTACGGCTTCTTCGACTGGTGGGCGGTCCGGGCCTCGCTGCGCATCGTCGTCTATACCGGCATCAACGATCCCGGAATCGTGGGGATCGGCAGCAGCGTCCAGGTGAACCCGGTCTTTGGCACGACCGTCAGCTTCAAGGTGGGTGAGAGGCTCCGGCTCGGGGGCTCGTTCGACGTCGGTTCCGGACCAGCGGTGCTCTTCAACGTCGTCGAGGCAATCGTGCTGAGCGTCCGGAACGGCGAGCTCACCGCGCCGCTGACCAACTCCAGCCAGACCACGTTCCAGCCCGCCCTGGTGGGCGCCTGGGCAATCCACGAGTCGCTGGGGATGACCTTTTCCCTCGCCTACCAGTACACCCGCGGCTCGGGCGACAACCCGACGGTCCTGGCGCATCTCCTCGGGGCCAATGCGATGCTCGACTTCGACATGAACGCGCTGCACTGGATACCTTTCGGCCTCCTCGCCGGCTTCACGACACAGTTCGACCTGACCGAGACGAGGTTCGTGTCGTACCGGTACAACTTTGGTCTTTTCTATACCGCCGTGAAGCCGCTCAACGTGGGGCTCGAGGTCGTCTACGCCCGTTCCCCGGTCTTCTCGAACACCCACGTGTTCCTCTCCTCCGTGATCGGGCTTCTCGTCATCCAGTACAACTTCAACTGAAAGCAGGCCATTCGGCTGGCAGGTCCGGTGCTCATTGACTGCGTCGTCAGGAGGTCAGCACTGAAATGAGGGCCGAATTCACGTCCGTCGAGGGCCGCAGGGACCTCCGGAATTGGATCGCTCGTCGCGCACGGACGGCTGCGCTTCGCTTCTCGATCGTCGTGGCTGCGGGCCTCGCCGGATCGGCTCTGGCCTTCGACAGCAAGGGACACAACGTCATTGAAGCTCTGGCTTACCGGACCCTGGTGGAAGGGCACGCGGGGGTGCCCGCCCGACCGGAGGTTCTCCGCGACCTCATCAACGATGGAGCCCTCGACACTCCCTGGTGCTTCGGAAGAGGTAACCCCCCGACGGGCGAATGCCTGAACGCGCTGTCCGACAACCCGCTCCTTTTCTGGCCGGAGGCGGAGACGGCCCGGCCGGATGCCTTCTTCCGGCGCCAGTTCAGCGACTCTGGCCAGTGCTTCCACTACATGGGGACGCTCGCGGACAGCCTCACGGAGATGCTTCCCGGCACCTCGGTCCCTCGCGCGCTCGCCACGAGTGCCGTCGTCCGCTGCAACGATCTGCTCGACACTCTCATGCGTCAGGTGGTGCTGGAAGGCGGGCCTGGCACCCGACGCGGGGGGTTCGGCCTCTACGAACTGATGCACGCGATCGAGGACTCCTTCTCCTTCGCCCACGGGGAGCGGACGCCCGAGGGGATCGACCATCTCCGGGTGTGGAGGCCGCTCGAGCGGATCGCCGGGCTCTCCTCCAGTGAGACGAAGAAGATCCCCGACGCCGTCTTCCACGAATGGGGCGACCACCGGGACACCACGTACGTCGTCGAGGGAGGCGAGGCGGCATGCGAGAAGCGCACGAGCCAGCCGTACGACGTTCCCTACGAGTGTCTGTCCAACGAGGGAGACCGCGCCCGGCAGGCAATTGTCGAGCTCCTCGTCGTGGTGAGGGACCTGCGCCTGGCGAAGCTCGCCTCGTCGCCCGGGACGGATACTCGGCCGGAGGCCTCTCCGGAGTGGTTGCAGTACCGGACAAGGTGGTTCAGCTCGGTCCACCCCTGCGAGGCGGCGGAGTGCGCCGTCCGGCAGCCCGCCGACCCCGTCCCGGGTAACTACGCGCTCCTCGGGCTCGACATGCGATTCGAGGGGCCTGGCACGTTCGAGGCCGCCGCGCGCGGCTCGGTCCTGCGTTTCGCCGAGGAGCTGAACCCCTTCGTCTATGCGGTGACCGCAAACCTCGGGTACCAGTACCGGAAGGACGGCGGAAGCGCGGGCGTCGCGGGCCTGGGCGTCGGGCTCGTGCTACCGCTTGGGTTCCGGGCGGCCCTCGGCCTCGGGGTCGCGGACATGCGCTTCATCTTTGGAAGCTCCGGAGGCAGCTTCGAGTTGCTGACCCGACTTCTGCGGTTCGATTATGCCCTGAGCCACCGAGTCGTGCTCTCGATCGAGGGGCCACTCGCCGTGAACTGGGTCGAGCCCAGTGCCCGCTGGTCGGTCGCTGTGGGGATTGCCTATGGGCTCGATTCCCCGCGGTTCGTCGCGGGTGCGACCCTTCTGCACCACGAGGACAAGACGGAACGGGAGGATCCAGACTGGGTACCGCCGGCGGCACCGTACGGGTGGTTGCACGGCCGGAGAACGGCGGTCGGGATGCTCGCCGGGGTGACTGCGACCACCCGTCCCGCGGGCGCAGTCGAGGGACGCCCCTATGGCCTGGGAACGCTCGGAATCGAGCTCGCCTGGGATCGCGACCGCTGGGAGAAACCCCATCCATTCACCCCGGTCGTCCTCTTGACGGCCGGCGTTCGAAACACGTCGGGTGAGTCGGGCTACTTCACCGGGACGCTCGGCCTCGGTGTCCGGTGGTACTTCCTGGGGCCTCTCGGCCTCACGGTCACACCGATCCTCATCGAGGGCGGGCCGAAGATCCACGGAACGGATGAGACCGACACGTCGGCCGGCGTCCACGGATCTCCGGGGAGCGAGTACTACCTCGTGGTCGGCTCGCGGGTGGGCCTCGCGCTCCGGCTTGGCTTCATCGACCTGCTCGTCGACGGCCCGACGATCGCCTGGACTTCGGACCCGTTCGGGGCGCACGAGATCCTCGGCTTCACGCTCGGCATCCGACTCTGAGCACCTTCTGATCGGCCTTCACAGCCCGTGGCGCGTCCGCGACCGTACCCCGTTTTTCCCCCGTGTCGGGGACTGTTGCGATTCGGCGCCCCTCAGTAGGAGGGGGCAGGTGGAGTCCGGCTTGGAGGCGGACTGCGGAAGGGTCGAATGACGGAGCCACCAGGTCGCGAGGGACGCCTTCTCCGGCCATTTCAACCGAGCCTCCTTCGATGCACGAAGGAGCCTGATCGTCATCTCAGGAGAGCATCATGTACGGATTCAAAGCGTTCGTGTTCAACGGCAAGAAGACGGCTGGCAAGGCCTTCGACACTCTCGAAGACCACCTGCCCGTCTACCCGTGGATTGAGGATGCCGCCGTGGTGTCGCGGAGCAAGCTCGGCATCAGCCGGATCCACAGCACCTGGGCGCAGGACGACACCGCGGTCGGAGCCGGCACCGGTCTCGGCGCCGTGACCGGTGCAGTGGTCGGATCGGTCCTGGGACCGGGCGGAGCGGCAGCAGGGGCAGCTGTGGGTGGCTCGGTGGGCGCCCTGTTCGGCATCGGTGACGAGATCACCTTCGACGACCCGCGGCTCGACGACTTCGCCGCTTCGCTCGCCAAGGACACCTCGGCGTTGATCCTGGTCGGGGAGAAAGCCACCATCGCCGACTTCACCTCGGCGGTTCAGCCGTTCGGAGGGAAGGTCATCGAGACCAACCTCAACGACGACGACATCAAGGCCCTGAGGAAGGCGCTCAGCCGGAAAAAGAAGAACTGAGGAGCCGTCGAACTCGATCCGGGCCGGAGCGGTCAGGGATCGAGGCCGGCGCGAGAAGGGGTCTGATCCTCAGCTCTCGCGCCGGCTCGATCGTGTCGGGGGCCACGACCGCAGAGCTCGCCGAGGACGCGGCGAGAGTCCAGAGAGGGTTGAGTGAGGACTCGATGGCGGCTTCCCTGGCGGACGAGACGGCCCAGTATCAAATCCGGGTGCAGGGCAGGCTGGAGCCGCTGTGGGCCGCACGTCTGGGTGATCTGACGCTGGACGTTCACGAAGGAGGAGGGAAGGCCGCCGTCACGGACCTCACGGGGTGGATCGGCGATCAGGCGGCGCTGATGGGTGTGCTCCAGCAGCTCTACGCCCTGGGCTTGACGATCTTGAGCGTCGAGCGCCTGCAGGAAGCAGGGGGCGGAGGGGTGGGGCGTCCTTGACCGACGCAATCTGATTTCCAACGGCTTCACGATGATTTGCACGGGAGGTCGCCAGTGCAGCGAGCGTTCCCGCTACGGCGTGAGGCAATTGTCCAAGCTGTGAACTGAAGAAGAGGAAACCATGCGCAAGACAATCATCGGATCGATGGTGGTAGCGGCGGTGCTGCTCATCGGGGGACAAGCCAAGGCCGCCGACAGCCTCGCCGACAGCCTGAAGAAGGCCTGCAACAAGGAGCTCACCACGTTCTGCAAGGGCGTACCGGAGGGTGAGGGGCGGATCCTCGCCTGCCTCTACGCCTTCGAGGACAAGGTCTCGGACAAGTGCATGTACGCGCTCTACGACGCCTCTGCCCAGCTCAAGGATGCCATCGTTGCCCTGGACTACGCGGCGACCCAGTGCAAGGACGACCTCCAGAAGTTCTGCGCCAACGTCCAGCCCGGCGAGGGACGGGCGCTGGCCTGCATCCAGAAGAACCAGAAGAGCGCGAGCCAGCCCTGCAAGGACGCCTTGCAGCAGACCGGCCTGTGGAAGAAATAGTCGGGAGGGCGTGGCTCGAGAACGCAATGATCGACGTCGGCCGGCAGTGAGCGAGGGGCCGTCTCGGCCCGGGGCCCTCAGGGGGCGACGGGCGGCGTTCATCGCGATCGCCGCGGTGGCCTTCGCCGGCATTGCAGTCCTGCTCGTCCGTCGAGCAGGCCCCCCGTCCCTCCCGCCGCAGGGGCCTGGCGCCTACGTCGGCAGCGAGCGCTGCAAGGCATGCCACCAGACCGAGTACGATGCGTGGCAAGGCTCGCACCACGCGGCAGCGATGGCAGTCGCTCGCGACGGCACGGTCCTGGGCGACTTCCGCGACGCCCGCCTCGTCCACCGGGGAAAGACCTGGCGCTTCTTCCGCGACGGCCAGAAGTTCATGGTGCACGCCGAGGGGCCGGATGCGGAGATGCACGACTACCAGGTGCTCTACACCTTCGGCGTCGAACCGCTGCAGCAGTACCTGGTGGGGTTTCCCGGGGGGCGGTTCCAGACCCTGTCGGCCGCCTGGGACACGCGCGCCCGCACGTGGTTCTACGTGAACCCCGGTCCCGAGGTTCCCCCGGGTGACTGGCTCCACTGGACCCGCGGTGGCCAGAACTGGAATGCGATGTGCGCGGATTGCCACTCGACGGACATCCGCAAGCACTACGACCCGGAGACCGACAGCTACCGGACCACCTGGTCGGAGATCATGGTGGGCTGCGAGGCGTGCCACGGTCCGGCCTCGCGCCACCTGGCCTGGGCAGAGCAACCACCGAGGCGGCGGCCGGCGGTGGAGAACGCAGGGCTGCCGACGCGGACCGCGAAGCTCGCGGCGCCCGAGCTGGTGGCCCTCTGTGCCCCCTGCCACTCACGGCGCGCGCAGTTCGAGGACCAGGGCACCCCGGGCGGCGAGCTCCTGGACCGCTACCTGCCGGTGCTCCTCTCACCGGCCGTCTTCCACCCCGACGGGCAGATCCTGGACGAGGACTTCGAGTGGCACTCGTTCACCCAGAGCAAGATGTACGCGAACGGCGTTCGCTGCACCGAGTGCCACGACGTCCACTCGGGCAAGCGCTTCGCGGAGGGGAATGCGCTCTGTACCAGCTGCCATCGTGCCGACACCTACGACGACCCCTCCCACCATTTCCACGCGGCCGAGTGGAAGGGGAAGCCGAGCGCGGGGGTGCTCTGCGTCTCCTGCCACATGCCGGGCCAGAACTTCATGCGGGTCCACTTCCGCAGGGACCACTCGCTCCGCATTCCCCGCCCGGACCTCACCGCGGCGATCGGGGTGCCCAACGCCTGCAGCAGCGCGGGTTGCCATGCCGACCGGCCGCTGAAGTGGGTCCAGGCGAAGTACGACGAGTGGTACGGAAAGAAGCGGAAGCCCCACGTCGGCACCGTGCTCGCCGCCGGACGGCAGAGGGACCCGAAGGCCGAGCAGGCGCTGATCAAGCTCGCCCTCGACTCGCTGCGGCCGGTCGTCGCACGGGCGACGGCGGTGGACCTCCTGTCCGGGTACCCGGGTCCGGGCGCGCTGGGAGCATTCCAGGAGGCCCTCACCGACCCCGAGCCGCTGGTGCGGGTCACGGCCGCACAGCGCCTCCCCGGCGACGCGGCTGCGCTGGCGCGGCTGCTGGGCCCCTTGCTGGAGGACCCGGTGCGCGCAGTTCGCGCGCAGGTGGCCGCGCGTCTCGCCGGACCGCCTTCCCTGCAGCTCCCGGAGGCGCAGCGCAAGGCGCAGAGCGCGGCGCTGGAGGAGTACGTCCAGGCGCAGCGCTACACCTCCGACTTGCCGTCCGGGCCCTACAACCTCGGAAACCTGGAGGTCGCGCTCGGACGTCCGGCCGAGGCCGAGCGGCAGTACCGGCGCGCGCTCGCCATCGACGACCAGCTGTTCGCCGCCAAGGCGAACCTGGCGATGCTCCTCGCTGGCCGCGGACAGCTCGAGGAGGCGGAGACGCTCCTTCGCCAGGCCCGGGCGGCGCGGCCGAACGACGCCGGTCTGGCCTTCAACCTCGGACTGCTGCTCGCCGAGCGGGGCAAGCGCGACGAGGCGGAGCGCTCGCTCCGTGAGGCGCTGCAGGCCGACCCGCGGCTGGCGCCCGCCGCCTACAACCTCGCGGTGATGGTCGGGGAGACACGGCCCAAGGAGGCAGTGGCACTCGCGCGGAAGGCAGCCGAGGCGGACCCGACCGTTCCGCGGTATGCGTGGACTCTGGGATACTTCCAGTCCCGGGCGGGGGATCTGACCGGCGCCGCCGGGACGCTGGAGTCACTGCTCCATGCCCACCCGGAGTACGGCGATGCCCGGGGACTGCTGGCGAAGGTGTACGCCGGCCAGGGCCGCGCTGCCGATGCGGCGGCGCTCCTGCGGGACCGACCCCGGCAGTGACCCGACCTCGAGCGGTGCTCCCTTCGAAGGACGGCTCGAGCTCCTGGCAGCGGCAGCGGAATTCCAAATACGCCTCCGGGCCGACGGCATCCCTTAAGGCACGCTGATATACGCCTTTCAGTACTGGACACGGGGGATCCGTGAGAGCGGCCGTCAACCGGGGGAGGCGACGTCTGGAGCCGGTGCTCATTCGCACCCGGTTCAGCAGGCCGCCTGCCCGTCCGGGGCTGGTGGAGCGGCGGCCTCTCCGCGACCGACTGGAAGAGACCGTCGCCCAGCACCGGGTGACACTGGTGTCCGCTCCACCGGGCTTCGGCAAGACGACCCTCGCCTCCCAGTGGGTGGCCGGGCGAGGTGGCCCGGCAGCGTGGCTCGCGCTCGATAGAAGCGACACCGATCCCGATCGCTTCGTGCGGTACCTCGTGGCCGCGGTCGAGGACGGCACTCCGCACAGGCTGCCGAGATCCACCGCACTGCTCGCCGCGTCCACGCCACCTCCCTTCGAGCACCTGTGCGAGGTCCTGGCCTCGGAGCTGGCGACGGCAGAGGCGGGGCCACTGCTCCTGGTCCTCGAGGACTATCACCTGGTCGAGTCGAAGGAGGTTCACGGTCTCATCGAGAGACTGGTGTCGGTGATGCCGCCGTCGATGCACCTGCTGGTCCTCTCCCGGGTGGATCCCCCCTGGCCGCTCGGACACTGGCGCGCTCAGAGATGGCTTGGCGAGCTGCGGGCACGGGACCTGCGGTTTTCCCTCGAAGAGGCGCGCCAGTTCTTCGAGGGAGAGCGAGGAGCCGGCCTCTCGGGCAGCACCGTCGAGAGGCTCCATGCCTGGGCAGAGGGCTGGGTGGCAGCCCTGCAGCTGGTGCAACTCTCCCTTCGAGACTCGGCCGACCCGGAGGAGCATGCCCGGGCTCTCTCGGGCACCGGCCAGCTCGTGGCCGACTATCTCGTGGAGGAGGTGCTCGCCGCTCAGCCGCCCGAGATCCTCCGGTTCCTGACGGTGACCGCGCCACTGAAGCGCTTCTCGGCTCCGCTGTGCGACCACCTGCTGGCAGGCCGAGACGAGCCGCCAGCGCGCGAGACCCTCGCCCGGATCCTCCGGCTGAACCTCTTTCTCGTTCCCATCGACGCCGCGGGTGAGTGGTACAGCTACCACCACCTGTTCCAGGACCTCCTCCTCCATCACCTTCCGGAGCTGGCGAGGCCCGAGCGCCGTGCGGAGATCGAGCACGCCGCCGGCGAGTGGTTCGCGCGCGAGGGGCTCGTCGAGGAGGGTCTCCGGCACCTGATCCATGCGGGCGCGATCGATGCCGCCGCGGAGCTGCTGGGCACGACCGTCAGGGCAGTGCTCGATGCGGACCTGACCAGGCAGGTCCTGCAGCGCTGGGTCTCCCTGTTTCCACCCGGTGCCGAACGCGGCCGACTTCCGCTCTTGGTCGCGCACGCCTACCTCAGGATGGCCAGGTGGGACCTCCCGGGCATGGGCGAGCTCCTCGACGAGGCCGCCCGGCTCCTGCGGACGTCGGCGCACGGGCGGTCGAAGCCCGATGCCCTGAACTTCCATGCGGACATCGAGGCCCTGGCCGCCTTCAGGCACTACTGGAATGGAGACCCAATCGCCGCGATGCGAGCCGGTTCGCGCGCGCTCGATTCGCTCCCCCCACGCCGCGGTGGGATGACCCGCTGGCTCGCCACCCGCTACAAGGCGGCGAGCCTGGCCCTGACTGGCCGACAGCGCGAGGCACTGGAGCTCCTGGAGGCTGCGATTCAGGACGCGAGCGCCACCGGCGAGCGAGGAATCGACCTGCTGCTCCTCACCCAGGGGGGCCTCCACTGGTATGCGACGGACCTCGGGGCGGTGGCGCTCGCGGCGCGGAGAATGCTCGCGCTCCACGACGCCACCCCCATCCAGAAGTACCAGCTCGGGCACGCTCACCACCTGCTGGGCATCGTCGCCTACGCGCAGAACCGGCTGGACGTTGCCGCGAGCGAGTTCCGTCAGGTCGTGGAGATGCGGTACCAGGTCAACTCCCGCATTCATCAGGACGCGCTGATCGGACTCTGCCTGGTTGCGAGAGCAACTGGCGAGGCGGCGAGTGTCGCAAGCCATGCCGTGGACGTGCGTGCCACGGCGCTGCAGGCAGGAGACGCGGTGTCCCTGCGCATCGCCGACTGGTTCGACCTGCGCTTGACTCTGGATGAAGGCGACGCTCGGGCGCCGGTCTCTGCACCCCCGTCGGCAGATGACTCGATGTACTTCTGGCTCGAGGTGCCGTCGGTGACCTACGCCGAGGCGCTGCTCCGCGATCCGTCCCCGGAGGTGCGGGCGTCCGCGCTGCCCTTCATCGAGCGCGCGCTGGAGAAGGTGGACGCGCGCCACAACCAGTTCCAGTCCATCGTGTTCTCGATCCTCCGTGCCCAGGCCCTGGCCGAGAGCGGAGACGAGGAGGCGGGGCTGGACGTGCTCGCAGGCGCGGTGCGCCGCGCCGAGCCCTCCTTCCTGGTGCGGCCGTTTCTCGATCGGGGTCCTCGACTGAGGCGGCTGCTGGAAGCGCTGGCGAGCCGCGAGGGGCGAGAGGGGCACCTCGCCGCCGTGCTGTCGGCCTTCGACGGAACCCCCACCGCTGACCGTCCAGTGAATGGAGCAGCAGGTGCGCCCGCTTCCGCGATGTTGCTGAGCAACCGCGAGATCGACGTCCTGGAGCTCCTGACCCAGCGGCTCTCCAACAAGGAGATCGCCGACCGGCTGAACGTCTCGGCGGAGACCATCAAGAAGCACACCCGGAACCTCTATCTGAAGCTCGAGGTGCACGGGCGCCGTGAGGCCGTCGCCAAGGCTCTGGCCGAGCGGCTGATCAGCATCCGCCCCTAGTCGGGGTTCCCCCGCCGTACCCCGTTTTTCCCCCGTTCCGGGGACTGTTGCGGCTTTCCCGCTGGCTCTAGGACGTCGGGGTGAGGTCCGTGGCGACACAGGACTCGCTCACTGCGAAAGGACAACAGATGAATCGAGTCACCTCGAGGCTCCCGGCAGGCCGGCTGATGCTGGCAGCGCTGGCCCTGGTGCTTGCCGCGACTCCAGCTCTTGCGCAGACCGGGAAGAAGCCCAACATCGTCGTCATCTTCGGTGACGACATCGGGACGTGGAACATCGGCGCGTACACCCACGGAATGATGGGGAAGACACCCAACATCGATCGGATCGCGAGCGAGGGGATGCTCTTCACCGATCACTACGCCCAGCCGAGCTGCACCGCCGGGCGCGCTGCGTTCATCATGGGCCAGCTTCCGGTCCGCACCGGCATGACCACGGTCGGCATCCCCGGCTCCACCCGGGGGATCCAGAAGTCGGATCCCACGCTGGCCGAGGTGCTGAAGTCCCTGGGCTACGCCACAGCCCAGTTCGGCAAGA
>Ga0335070_10010501_pt1 | contig 10824 bp, 7 predicted proteins | sample Lox_Sample_13_FD_206722 | JGI IMG/M metagenome (GOLD analysis project Ga0335070, IMG submission 206722) | Soil microbial communities from Loxahatchee National Wildlife Refuge, Florida, United States - Lox_Sample_1.3 | ecosystem: Environmental > Terrestrial > Soil > Wetlands | place: USA: Florida...
TCCTTGCTTTCCAAACGCTTGGAGCAGCATCTCTGGAGGATATCGAACGGTTCTGTCCCGTGCGCCCAACCCTTGAGCCTCGCCCGGCGAGCCGTGATCTGTACGACCACCTCTTTCGCCAGTTCAAGGCTTCGTACGCCGCGCTTCGTCCAGTATTCAACTCGCTCAACGCTCCTGGGTCATTGAGCGCGTGAAGGTGCACGCTGCAGTAAAGCCGCTTGCAGCGGCCTGACAGCAAGAAGAGTTACGATAACCAACCGGAGGAGAAGCTATGTCGAAGAAGAGCAGCTACTATCCCTACGCAGAGCGCCTCGGCGTCAACAGCCGTTTGCCCGAAAAGGGGCGGCCGCGCGATGAGATCATCGCCGAGCTCCGCTCGCTCGCCAGAGAGGAGGACGCTTTCTGGCAAACCGGCAAGTGCTCCGGCACCATGTACTGCGGCGATATGGAGCACTACGCCTTTCTGACAGAGGCGTATGGCCTTTACGCGCACGTCAACGCGTTGCAGCGTGATATGTGTCCGAGCGCCACGCGCTTTGAGGGCGAGATTATTGCCATGACACTCGACATGCTACATGCCGATGCCGCGCGTCCAGGCTCGGAGCCGGCGGGCGCAGTTACATCGGGCGGCACCGAGAGCATTTTGACGGCGCTCCTCGTGTACCGTGAGCAGGCACAGAAGGAGCGTGGCATCACCGTTCCGCAGGTCATCCTCCCGGAAACTGCGCATCCAGCGTTCCGCAAAGGCGCGCACCTCTTCGGCCTCGAGGTCATCGATGCGCCGATCGACCAGGAGACTACGTTCGTCGACACCGAATTCGTCCGCAGCGCCATCACCGACCGCACGGCCGTCATCATTGGCTCAGCCTGCAATTACGGGTACGGGACGATCGATCCGATCGAGCGCCTCTCCGAGATCGCACTCGAGGAGGGCGTCGGGTTGCACGTGGACGCTTGCCTCGGCGGCTTCATCCTCGTCTGGGGGCAGGAGCTCGGCTACGACATCCCCGTCTTCGACTTCCGTCTTGCCGGCGTCACATCCATCTCCGCGGACACGCACAAGTATGGCTATGCGCCGAAGGGGACGTCCGTCCTGGCCTGCAGGGACCGCAAACTCCGCGACTACGCTTCGTTCACACAGGCGCACTGGAGCGGGGGCAAGTACCTCTCTCCAGGGATGGCCGGTAGCCGCTCCGGCGGGCTGCTTGCCGCGACCTGGGCAGCGATGATGAGCATGGGCCGCGAAGGCTACCTCAAGTACGCGAAGCTGATCTTCGAGACCGCGTTCGCCATGCAGGACGCCGTACGCAGCCACCCCGAACTCCGCATTTTCGGCAGCCCCACGTTCTGCTTCGGCTTCACCTCAGATCAATTCGATATCTACCACCTGAATGACTTCATGCGTCAGCGCGGCTGGCGGTTCAACGGGCTCCAGCATCCGAACGGCGTCCATATGTGTGTCACCCGTCCGCAAACGCAGGCCGGCGTGGTCGACGCGTTTAAGGCAGACCTAGCGGACGCGGTCGCCTACGCTAAGGGTCCGCACGACGCCGCCCCCAAGACCGGCGCCGTCTACGGCAGCATGCCCAGGAACGTGCCGCAGGTGGACGAGGCCATCCGGGCCGCGATGCTTGAGATGATGGACGCACAGCAGGGTGTGCCGGTTGAATAAAGCGTCAGCTCGCTCCTGGCCGCCTTGCGGGTTGAGCAGTTAGGCGATCCGCCGAATTAGTCGAGGCCAGAGGACTCTCGCGCCGGAATGGACCATCTGTCCGATGCGCACGCGAGCGAGGCGATTATGACAGCGATTCCCCCGAAGCCCTAGAAGACTAGCCGGACGAGAGGCATTGCGGAGCGGCGCTCTCCGCTTCGAAGCCCACACGCTTGTGCGTACCATCGCAGAACGGCTTCGTCCCGGACCGGCCGCAGCGGCAGAGATGAACCCACTTGCCATCCGGCATCGCGTACTCGACGCCCTCGTCGTCGACTATCGTTGCCGGCCCATAAACCCGGTACGGGCCGCCTCGTCTAACAACGATTCGGACTTCTTCTGTCATCGCCGTCTTCACTACGCTGCGGACGGGCTCGTTACCCGCTTCGTTGATTCTCTCGCGCCGCGAGAGTCTAGAGCTCCGGCCCACACCTCTCGTCGCTCTCCCTCGTTCGCCACGGCAAGCAGCGAAAGCGCCAGGAGCGCGACCAGATGTTGATACGTCAGATCCAGAGTCAGGCCGGCCACCGGAAGGAGGCCCAGAGCGACTGCGTCCCATGGTGGTCTGTCGCCATGCCAGGCTTGGGCGAGACAGCGCGAGAGGGCCGCGCCGTAGAGCCCAAGCGCAATCGCATAGACCGGCACCGGTAGGTAAAGCGTAAGACCCAGGCTCCAGAGGGACAGGATCGCAGCCGTCGAGGAGTCCGGCCGACCGTAGTAGGAGCCAAGGAAGAGCACGATCAGCACACCGGCTGTGACCAACTGCAGCCGAGTTGGGACCGCGGCCGGCCGAAGTCGTACACCTGACCAGATCCAGAACATGAGGAAGGTGTTCAGCAAGACGAGGGCTTCAGCTATCTCGAGCGAGGCGATGCTTGCAGGTGGATCAGACGGAATCGCGAGCGATTGGTAGGCCTGGACGGCCAGGACGTGGTACTGGGCGAACAGGTACGCCAGTACAGTTACGCCCACGACGGCACTCCGCCCCGGAGCGCGCTGTCTGTCGATAAGCCCCTGCCCCGCGAGGGCGAGCATGATTGCGGCCGACATCAGTCCGTACGCCAATCGCGCAGTGGAATCCTCGTTGAGGAAGCCGAGCAGCAGGCTTCCGCCGGCCAGGGCGAAGAGCCCCGGTCCCACGGCCGCGGCCAGCGGCCGCCTTCCGAAGTGACCTCTCATGACCGCGTACGAAACCAGGACAAGTGCCACGACCACGGCGACCGACGCCAGGTTGAATGCGAACGAACCGACATGCACCAGTGCGTCGAAGATCCAGAGGACAATCCCTTGCTTCGGGATGTGCACAGCCACCCTGCTCAGAGTTCTGAACAAGACCAGCTCGCTCAACCCGGCCACTAGCAGCGGCCATAACACATAAGGAATCAGTGATGCGAGCGATGGCACGTCGATAAGCCAGCTACGCAACCTCGCGGTGTTCTGCATCGGTTCCTTACACCTGCTTCTTCCAGCGTTCCTGATACAGGAGATAGAAGAACCCGGCCAGGCCGAGCGCACCCAGCACGCCGAGCACGACCAACGACGTCACGTTGGTGGGGTCAGCCTCCTTCTCGATCTGGAGATCGGCGAACTGCGAGACAGACTTGAGCCCATCACGCTCGTTATTGGCCCCGTCCCACACAGCGAATGCGACGTTGGTAGTCTGGCCGTCTTCGAACGGGACATAAAGATCGCGCTGACTTTCTTCCATGTCGCGTGCGAAAAGGACGTACCACTTGCCGTCCTGCCACACCCCCTTACCCTGGACGTTCTGCGCTTCTGCGTGGGTCAGAGTGCCGAACCCTGCCGCCACAAGGTCTTCGACCGGCGTCGCTCGGTTCTCTTGCGAAAGGGGATTGCCCGCGTCCTTGCCAGAGTAAAACTGCCGGAAGGGAAGGGCGTCGCTCCCGGCGTCTGGATAGGCCTGGGGAACGCCGACGAATCCATGGTCTATATCGGCCTGCCAGTCGGCTTTCCAGTGCCAGATGTTGACATTCGCGTTGGCCTGTCCCATGCAGAACGATGGGGTGGTAGAGACTCCGTTGGCCGGGAATTCTATCGCCGCGGCATCCCGGAATTCCTGCGGCGCGAAAGCGGAGGTATTCTGGGTCTGATCGTCCCACTCCAGCCGGAAGTACATTCGCTTGCCGTCCGTCAGAGATCTGACACTGACGGCCCTTATGCTGCCTCCGCCGTTGGGCACCACCGCGTTTTGCGCGCTAAGCGGTATCTGGACCGGTGTCACGCCATCCCAGACGGACGCAAGCGGATCGTCCAGCGGCACCTTGTCCGGAGTCTGCCTTGCGACTATCGATATAGCCTGGGAGCTCGCCAGCCGAATGTCCAGCTGACTCAGTAGCGCGGCGGCGACGAGGAGCAACGCCGCCATTGCCAATCCGACGAGGCGGGTGTTAGCGCGCCGCAAGGATCGCACCTATCGCTTCGCGAAGAGCTTCACAACCCAGCCGGCGAAAAAGCCCTTCAAGATTCGCCAATGTTTCCTGCACTTTCCAACGGACATGTACCGTCGCCTGTTGAGCAGTCCATCTCGCCGAAAGGCAGCGATTGTTGCCGGCGTGGCGTCAACGCCAGCTCCGCCTTTCCCAATTCCCGGCTCTCTGCGTCCGCGAATTCTGCGAGGTCGCTCCCGACGTCCGCGTAGAACCCCGCCGGCACTCTCGCCGCAAGGAGGAGCCCGAAGGAGGAGAGCCAGCGGCCAAGGTGGTCGCGCCAGAAGCGACGCTGGGCGCCGCGGCAGATACCAACCTCGGCAGGCCCATGATGGACTCGGGCAATCGCTTCCTTGAGAGTCAGGACATGCATGAACTCCAGCTCCACCGTCGCGTGGTCGGGGCGTTCGCGTTCTTCCGAAGCGATGAGGAGGCCGAATGCTCGATAGAAGCCGGCAATGTCCGCGAGAACGTTCTCCTCCCGGAACACCACGTCCCCTAAGTAGCCGGCCTCATAGGGCGGACAGTCCGGCAGAGGGAGGTGCCCGATGGCCCGGTGAAACTGGGACTGCAGCTCTTCGAGCGACGTGTCTTCAAGATAGGCGAACAACGCTTCCAGGCGCAGCGCGAGCCTTCTGGCTGCAACCGGGGCGGCAGCACGGGCGGCCGGCAGCGCTTCGTCGCGGAGTGTGCGAAACCGGTCAGCGGTGGGATAAGCGCAAGCTACGCTGAAGAACCTGTAGAGTGTGCCGCGTGCCATTGCACGACGCACCTGAGGAGCGTCTGCGCTGAGTCCTGGCGAAGCGGAACGTACTGTCATGGCATCAGATCGAGTTGGGGTACTTGCTGTCGCGCTCGTGAAACGGCTCCATGACCGCGATGCGCGTCGCTTCGCGGCCCCTTCTGTCATACCCGATGATGGTGTCGTTGAATATCTCGCGGGTGCGGCCGTTGACGTTTAACTCGCGGACCTTGTCCCCCTTGATAATCTCGTAGCGGAAGATGATCTTGCGCTGGGTGCGGAACAACTGCAGTACCGCCATCAACTCTCGGGATGGGTTGGTGTAGCGTTCGATCGCGTCGTCCACACCTGGCCCGAACATCTGGTGCAGGTACCCCCTGGGGACCCAGCGGGGCGGAATGTAGTAGACGTTGGGGCTGGTGCCGAACTGCGGATATAGCGGGAGCGCCACCTTCTCCACGCGGACCAAGTAGAACATTGGATTTGTGGGGTCGTTCGCCCAGCTGCCGTCCGCATCAACCTTGACCAGGCCCTGTAGACGGATCTTGCCGACGCACGCCGACATGCAGCGAGTCTCCATGGGAACTCCGTCGCTCAGGGGGTCGCGCCCCTCGATCCGGGGGTAGCAGGCGATGCATTTCTCGCTCACGCGCGTATTGCCGCGGTACATCGGCTTCTTGTATGGACACTGCTCCACGCACTTGCGGTAGCCGCGGCAGCGCTTCTGATCGATCAGGACTATGCCGTCCTCTTCGCGCTTGTAAATGGCGTTGCGGGGGCAGGCCGCCAGACAGGCAGGATAAGCACAGTGATTGCAGATTCGCTGCAGGTAGAAGAACCAGGTTTTGTGTTCCGGTAGCGCCGCGCCGCCATCCTGGCGCGCCGTGGAGGCGTCTTCGAAGATGTTCGGCGCGCTCCATTCCTTGTCCGTCGGAATGTAGCCGATGGCTGACTGCTCACCGCCCAGCTTCGTTGCTGCCTCGAAGATCGTGGAGCCGTTGTAGACGCCGTACGGCGACTTCTGGTCGTCGCGGGTCGAAGTGTCCCAGACCTGTCCCTCGGGGTCAGCCTCGTTCAGCAGCGCCAGCGTCTTAACGTCCCAGTTCTGGGGATAGCCGCCATATGGCTTTGTCTCGACGTTGTTCCACCACATGTACTCCTGGCCCTCCGAGAACGTCCAGGTAGACTTGCAGGCCTTGGTGCAGGTCTGACATGCGATACAGCGATTGATGTTGAATACTGCCGCGAACTGCTCGCGGGGATGTGCTTCCGCGAAGCGGTACTCCATCTGCCGGCCGAGCTGCCAGTTGTAGACGTTGACCAAGGTCAGCCTCCGTCCGTTCCGAAGACCTCGCGGATGAGACCTCGTATGAACTCTTCGCCGCGTCGCTCGTAGATCATGTGCGCGCCCGCGTAGAATGGACTCTTGAACAGGCGCAGCACGCTCTGAGGGGCGAAGCCGAGGAGAGCGAATTCCTCAACGAACGTACGAGCCATTCCGTCGGTCGTGTCTTCAGCAGTGGAGACAGAGACCGCCACTGCCTCGAACGGGTCCTCGATCGCAAATCGCTTCGTCACATGAGTCTCCGTTTCATCGAATGGCTATGAGCTCGCCGTTCAGATAGCGCTGCATGAATGGCGCCTCCGCTGCTGGGCTAAAACCCGTCGTCGCCGGCTCCCAGACGCCCTGGCCGTTCAGCCCGCCGGGCTCAGCCAGCGTGATCTTGACCAGGGTCTCTTTCGGAACCGTGTTGATGGCGTGGTTGTCCTCTTCGTACCCGAAGATGAAGCGGAATGCGCCGGCCTTCTTGTGGAAGAGGGTATCGGTCTGATGCATAGGCGGGGCCCAGCCTCGGGTGATGCTCTGGTGGCTGCCATAACGGAAGTTCGCCTGATAACCCGTCTCTGCCGACACAGCGCGGCCGTCAGGCCTTGATTCGTGGCCCTGCACCGTACCCTCAGTAGCCATCCAGCCGCAGTGTTTCATCATCGTCACCCCGTACGGGTAGGCGTGGTTGTACTTCACGCGCACCATGCACCGGGCGACCTTGTAGAAGGGGTCATCGGCCTTCCAGCCACGGTAGGGGCGGTCCTCGGCGTTGGCATCTATCCAGACGTAATCGCCATCTTGTATACCCAGGTCCTTAGCTGCCTGCGGGTTGACGTGCAGCTGCCAGTCCCCGGCGTGCGGCAAGCGCTTGTCCTGGCGATAGGCATCGCCGAAGTTGCTGGCCCAGATGACATTCCAGTCCACTACTGACCACGATGAGTGAACCGAATGGCGGGTCTTTGGGGTGAGGCAGAGGAACTGATATCCCTGCTCTACCAACGGGTTCTTTGTGTTCTTCACCTCGGACCAGGGCAGCATCAGGTTGCGCACGGCGCGCATGTCGGCGGCAGTTGCTGAGGCGGGGATGCCATAGTCCTGTGGGCGAAGATATGGGCTGGATGACACAATGACGTTTGGCAGATACGGTGTGGCCTCCACCGCCTCGCGGTGGACGACGAGGTTCTCGCCGTACTCGATCGCTTCCGGAAGATCGCAGTACGCGTTGAGGCGTCCCGTGTCCGTGTAGAACGGTACGTTGTCGTTGACCTGCTCATAGAACGGGATGCGGGGATATGTCCTGTACAGCATCAGCGCCGCGCCCGGCTCGCCGAACTTACCGTCCAGGATCTCGTCGACTTTGTAACCCGCAGTAGTGATTGAGGCGTCCAGGATCCGCTGGAGGTAAACGGAAGCGTTTCCGTCCAGGACGAACTTCCAGTAGTCTTCGAACCGCCGATCGTCCAACTCGTCTCCCAGAGCCTTTGCCACGCCCGCGAATATCATTGCGTCGTCTTTGGTGTCGTGGAGGGGATCGATGCCCCCACCGCCCCAGATCTGCAGGAAGGGGTTGGAGCAGGACCCGCACATCTCCTTGTCCTGGAACTCGATCCAGGAGTTGGCCGGAAGGATCACGTCGGCATACTCGGCGGAGCCCGTCCATTCGATCTGCTGATCAATGATCATGTCGACCTTTGGGTTCACGTTCTTGATCATGTCGTAGTGCCACTTGGCCACGTTGAGCAGATTTGCGTTGTTGTACCAGATCAGCTTCGTCGGGCTGGGCATATGCGTCTTGCCGGTGAAGACCTTGCGGCCGGCAGCAGGCGTATCGACGATCAGCGGCCGGTCGCCCATGTTCCACCATCCGGGCTCATCCTCGGATGTGTACTCCTCAATATGGTCGCTCGTGACGGCGCTATTCTCGTCGAGGACGGGGTTAAACGGGTTTTCGAAGCGGTACACGCCCGCGCCCGCGCCGTGCCAGGGCGCTCCCTGGAAGATCCCTCCCTTGTAGTTCCCGGCCCATGTGTGACACCCGGCGCCTGGCTTGCCGATGTTGCCGGTCAGCATCAGCGGCAGGTACATGGCCCGGTTGGCAAGAGTGGCGTGGAAGTAATGGTTGATGCCTTCACCCATGTGGATCGCCACCGGGCCCTTCGTGGCGATATCCTCCGCCAACCTGGCGACGAGGTCCTTTGGCGCCCCTGTGATCTCCTCAACCGTATCGAGGTCGTAGTCCTGGAGATGCTCACGGTACATCTGGAAGACGGTGGCCACCTCGACAGTCGTGCCATCAGCGAGGGGAATCTGAAAGTGGCCTTCGATCGCCGGCCGCACGCCACTTCCCGCCATCTTGGCGCCGATATCATCGCGAGTGACAGCCTTCGGAGCGCCCGTCGTTTCATCCCAGACGACGAAGTCGCTAAGTTTCCCGTACTGCTCTTTGGTGAGGCCCTGGAGCTTGAAGCTCGGACCGTCTTCCTTCAGTTGTGGCGTATAGCTCGCAAACACTTCATCTGCGCGCAGGCGCCGCAAATTGTCGATCCGGACCAGAGAAGGGAAGTCCGTAAAGTTGCGCACGAAGTCGTCGTCATACCAACTCTTCTCAATGATTTCCCGCGTGATCCCAAGGAACAATGCTGTGTCGGTAAGCCCAGCGCGCACGGGGATCCAATAGTCGGCCTTGGATGCAGGCGGACTGTACTCTGGCGTTATCACGACGATGGTGCCGCCGTTTTCGATCAGGTCGTGGAACCAGTGAGACTCGGGCATCTTGTTTTCGATCAGGTTCTTGCCCACCTGAATGTGAAGCCGGCTGAGGGCCAGGTCGCTGAAATCCACGTCAGAGGTCTGCAGGCCGTGCACGAACGGCATCCCGGGCGCCTGGTCGCCACGCCAGGTGTATTCTGACCAGCCACGCGCTCCCTTCGCGTCCTCGGGACTGACATTGCGGACGTGTGAGTCGAGCAACGCCAGCATGTTGGCGAAGCGGAAGATACCCATCTTGCCCACCATGCCGTGGATCGGCAGGGAGCTACCCATTTTCAGTACCCGTGTGCCGGCGTCTTCCCAGTGCTCCAACATCTCCGGCTCGTAGCCATCCTTCTCGATGAGCCGTCGGCGTCCCTCGTCGCCGCTGTAAGTCTGTGCGATCGCGATCAGCCCCCTGGCGGCGTACTGATTGACCTTGTCCCAGGTCATGCGCTCGAAGGGATCCGTGCCGCGTGCGTCGAAGCGGTACTTCGAACGCAGCGACGGGTCGTCCGAGAGGGACGGGAAACCGTCGTCGGCCCATTCCCTCCAACCCTTGCGGATCATGGGGTACTTGGCGCGATGGGGGCCATACAAGCGCCGCGGCACGCTCATCCCCTTGGCGCATCCGCGCGGATTCCAGCGGGGCGAGACTTTATTCCCGTACAGATCGCCGTAGGTGCCGGCGTCATAGTTCTGTTCGGTGCGTATCACGATGCCGTTGCGCACAAAGGCGCGGAGCCGGCACGCGTGAGTGTCGTTCGGAGCGCAGATGAAGGTGAAGGAGGAGTCGTAGCGGTATTGGTCCCGATAGACCTTCTCCCAGTCGCGGTCCGGATAGCTGTCGAGCGGGTTCGGTATGTCGGTAGCTTCCTGCAGAAAAGCGAGGTCAACGATGCTAGCAGCACTGACTGCAGCCAGCGCGCCGGCCGACATCCGGAGAAAGTCCCTACGGGACATTCGCGCCATATCAGAACCTCTCGCCGATGGTAGTGAGGGGTCGGTTTCTATATGAGCGAACGGACCCACTAATGAGACGGAGCCAGTAGCCGGCGATGCGCGTCAAGCGGATCATTGAATTTGCCACCTATCTAGGTAGCAATTGTGATGACGTTCACAACGGCTGTCTGTGGGGCGATGCGGAGGCTCACGGGCAGGTTTTTCCCCACCAGCCTTGTGGCGCAACTCTTGCAGGCCAGCTCCGCTGACTCACCGCCGCCGGAGGGCTTCGCTTCATCGGCCCAGTGACCTGGGCGTTGGGCCAATGTGATGGGGCGGCGCGGGCCACGGTTTCATGGTGACCACCCGCGAGCCCAAGCACGTTGAGGCTTCTTGGCCGACGCTTCGAGATCGAGACGTGATGTTGACGTGTGGCGTGTGTGATCTCGCCGAGGGGACCTCCTAAACGACCGTCAGGAGATCATAACCCGCATGCAAGTTCACGCCTGACTCATGTCCTTCAGCCTTGAGGGAGATCTGTTAAACCCCAAAACCGCGCGCCAAACGCAGCGTCTGTGCGAGCGAAGCAACGGCACTGGCGAACGCTAATCGTATTATGAAGCGGGAGGGGATCGTGGAACGCAAGAATCCGCCCGTTTGGGCGGATTCTCTCTCATATCCTCTGTTGGTCGGGGCGCTCGGATTTGAACCGAGGACCTCCTGAACCCCATTCGTCCTATTCAGATTCGTATCTGACGACGAACCGGTTGTATCTGGCTAGACCTGTTAAACCGTAAGATTTCGCTTTCCGGGCGAGGCGAATTATCGGGGAGTTTCCGAAAATTGTCAAAGAGTTTCTGTCGGGTCATCATTCGCTAGGCTTGACTGGATAACGGTTGCGCAA
>Ga0335070_10010502_pt1 | contig 10824 bp, 8 predicted proteins | sample Lox_Sample_13_FD_206722 | JGI IMG/M metagenome (GOLD analysis project Ga0335070, IMG submission 206722) | Soil microbial communities from Loxahatchee National Wildlife Refuge, Florida, United States - Lox_Sample_1.3 | ecosystem: Environmental > Terrestrial > Soil > Wetlands | place: USA: Florida...
ACGGCAGCGCCTGCCGCCTCGCTTCTTGGCCGCGGCGCGATCGTCGGCGGCTGGGTGCTGCTGGTCGCCCTGATCCTGGTGATCGGCTGGTCGGCCGTGAGCTTCCGCGACAGTATTGCGACATGGGTGCCGCAGACCTCGACGTTCTATTCGGCCGCGGGCCTGCCGGTGAGCCCGCGCGGTCTTGCGCTCGTCGACGTCGCTTATGACAGCCAGCCCGAGGACGGCCAGCAGGTTCTCGCTGTCACCGGCAAGGTGGTGAACCGCAGCAATCACGAGTTGAACGTCCCGCTCGTGATGGTCTCGCTGTTCGATCGTGACCATCACGAGCTCTATCACTGGACCTTCGTACCGGGTGTGTCGATTCTGAAGCCCGGGGAAGTCGCCAGGTTCCGCACCCGGCTCTCCAGCCCGCCGGGCGGCACGCACAGCCTCGAAGTCCGCTTCGCGAGGGCCGGCGAGTGATGCCCGGCGCGAGGCCCGTCGCTGCCCGCTCCCATCAGAACTGCTTCAGCAACCGGTCGATGTAGTCCAGCTCGATCTGGGGCCGGCCGCGTTCGGCGGCGCGCCGGCGCAATTCCATCAGGATGTCGCGGGCCCGTTGCAGCTCCGATGCGCTCGGTACCTTTACGCTGTTGCCGAAGGTCGGCGAGCCGCCCTGCTGGCGGCCGAGCGGGTCTTCCTCGCCTTCGCCTTCGCGTCCGTTCGGGTTCATCCGCTGCGCCAGCTGCTTCGCGAGATCCGCCGCGGCGCCACGCATCGCGTCGAGCGCGTTCTTCTGATCGATTGCCGAGCCTTCGAGATCGTTCGAGCCGAGTTCCTGTCCCGACTGTCCCATCGAGCGTCCGGCGCGGCCGAGATCGTTCGGCACCGGCACCTTCTGGCCGCCAAGGCCCTTCATGATGTCGCCGAGCTTCTTCTGGATGTCGCCCTGCTCATTCTGCAGGGCCTTCGGATCCACCTTGTCGCCCTGGCGGCCTTTGAACGTCTTGTCGAGCAGGCCGCGCTGCTTCCCCATCAGGTCGCCGAGCCCGTGGATCGCGTCGCTCAGCGCCTTGTTCTGCGGGTTGTTGGCGTCGCCGCCGGAGCCGTTGCTGAGCTTGAGGTTCTCGAGCAGCTGCTGCAGCAGCGCAAGCATCTGCTGCGCCTGGGTGCGGTCGCCGGACTGCGCCAGCTGCTGGATGGCCCTGAGCAGGGCCTCCAGATCCTTCTGGCTCAGGACCCGCGTGCCTGGCGGCGGTTGGTCCTCGGGCTTCTGCGGCGGATTGTTCGCCAGCGCCTCGACATAGCGCTGCATCGCGTCCTGGTATTGCTGGAGCAGCTGGTCGATCACATCCTGCGGCGCGCCCTGCGCCAGCGCTTGCGCCAGCAATGCCTGGAGGCGGCGCAGTTCCTGCGCTGCCGTCAGCAGTCCGCCGCGCTCGAGTCCGACCGCAATCTGCCACAACAGGTTTTCGACATGATCGATCTCTTCGGGATGGCCCGCATGCGCAAGGGCCCAGCGCGCGGCACGGATCGCCGTGTAGACGCCGCTCTGGTCGGCATAGAACTGCTGCGGCGCGATGGTCAGGGCATCGAGCCAGCGCACGACGCGGTCGCGATCCTGCGCCGTCGCGCCGGTCGCGAGCGCCTGGCGCTGCTCGATCAGCGCGCGCGCCAGCGGATTCGTGAACACGCGGGCCGGCAGGTTGAACGTCGCCGGCCTGGTCGAGGCGACCTGGCCCGCGCCGTCGACCGCTTGCAGCGTGATGTCCACCTCGAGCCCGGCATAGGGATGCGCGGTCAGGTCCTGGTACGAGGTTTCGTTCACGCTCCTCGCCGATGAAGGAAGCGACAGGTCGATGACGATCGGTTTTCCCTTGCGCTTGTGCGGCGCGATGATCGCGCGGACCGCCATCACGCCATAATCGTCGCCCGCCTTGTAGGAGAGCCTGAGCGCGGCGTGCTGCGTGCGCCCCGGCGGAGCCGTGAAGGCGATGGTAGGCGGCTTGTCCGGGATCGCCGTGATGCGCCAGTCGCCGATCGCGCGCCCGCCGCTGCGCACGCGCACATGCGCGTCGGCGGCGATGCGATATGTCGCGGCGTATTCGCCGTGCGCGCCGCTGAAGCCCGCGCTGTCGTCGCTTGCCGATTGGAGCGAGAGTCCGGGCTGGTGCCCGGCGCCATGCACTCTCAGGTTCAGGATCGAGCCGGCCGGCACGGCAACCGCCATGCCCGGCGTCAGGTATTCCGGCGCCTCGCCGGTATAGGGGGGCGGATCGATCCAGGCATCGACGGTCGCGTTCGCCGCGGCGCCCGTGTCGTTGAATCCCGCCCACAGCCGGCGTGCGGCGTCGCTGCCCGCGAATACCACGCCCGCGATCAGAAGCAGCAGCACGATGAAGCGGATCGCGCGCGGATCGCGCCGCGGCAGCCCGGGTGCGGGCCATGCGACGTGCAGCCTGCCGACGCTGGCCAGAAGCTGGTGCATGTGCAGCTTCCACAACGCCTCGGCCGTGGGGTCGCCCCGGCCGGCGGCGATGGTGTCGCCCGCTTCGGAAATCGGGCGGTGGCTGAGGCCGCTCGAACGTTCGAGCCGCCGCGCGCCCTCGCTCCAGCCAGGCAGGCGCACCTCGCGGAAGCTGAAATAGAGGCAAAGACCAATGGCCGTGATCGCGCCGGCGAGGATCAGCGCGTGCAGCGTCCAGGGAAGCGGCGCAAATGCGTCGAACAGCGCGGCTGCCGCGAACACGCCGGCGATGCCGCTCGCCGGCCACAACGCCGGCCACACCCTTTCCCACGCGATCGCCGCGCGCGACCAGGCGATCAACCGCTCGGTGCGCTCAGCCCGCAAGCCAGTCTGGAATTCGCTCGGATCCGAATAACGCGTCATCGTCCAGTCTTGGCCGCACCACGCTCCAGCGATCGCCCTTCACAAGCACTTCGGGCGCCGGCGGCCGCGCATTGTAAGCCGAAGCCATCACCGCACCATAGGCGCCGGCCGTCATGATCGCCACAAGGTCGCCGGCTTTCAGTTCCGGCAGGTCGCGGTCCGCGGCGAAAATGTCCGAGGTTTCGCACACCGGGCCGACCACGTCGTAGCGCCGACGCGGGGTATGCACGCCGGGTTCGTTAACGCGCACGATCTCGTGATGGGAGTCATAGAGCGCCGGGCGGATCAGGTCGTTCATCCCGGCGTCGATGATGGCGAAGGTCTTGGTCTCGCCGGTTTTAATATAAAGCACCCGGCTCACGAGCACGCCGGCGTTGGCGGCGATCAGCCGTCCCGGTTCGACGATCAGCTGTACGCCGAGCGGCTTCATGATCCGCGTCGCGAGCGCGCCATACGCCTCGGGGTCCGGCGGCGGCTCGTTGTTCGTAATGTAGGGCACGCCCAGCCCGCCGCCGAGATCGATGCGCGAAATCGCGTGCCCGTCGGCTCGAAGGGCCGCGGTCAGCTCGGCGACGCGCCTGAACGCCGCCTCGAACGGCTCGAGCTCCACGATCTGGCTGCCGATGTGCACGTCGATGCCCACGACCTGGATGCCCTTGAGCTTGGCCGCCAGCGCATAGGCGGCGCGTGCCCGGCTCCAAGGAATCCCGAACTTGGTCTCGGCCGTCCCCGTCGTGATCTTGGCGTGCGTCCGCGCGTCGACATCCGGATTGACCCGGATCGTGATCGGTGCGGTCTTTCCGAGCGCGCTCGCGACCTCGCTCAGCGCCTCGAGCTCCGGCTCGCTCTCGACGTTGAACTGGTGGATCTGCGCCTCGAGGCCGAGCTTCATCTCGGCGCGCGTCTTGCCGACGCCGGAGAACACTATGCGCTCGCCGGGGATTCCGGCATGCAACGCCTTCTTGAGCTCGCCGCCCGACACGACGTCGGCGCCGGCCCCGAGCCGCGCCAGCGTCTTCAGCACGGCGAGGTTGCCGTTGGCCTTGACCGAGAACGCGACGAGCGTGCCGCGCGGAAACGAATCGGCGAACACCGCGTAATGCCGCCGGAGCGTCGCCGTCGAGTAGCAGTAGAACGGCGTCCCGACCTTCTCCGCCAGCTCGCTCAGCCCGACCTGCTCGGCGTTGAGCTCGCCGCCGATATAGGTGAAGTGGTTCATTGCGTCTGTTGCTGCTGCTGCGCCGGCGGCTTGGACGGATCTTTCTGGCCCTTCGGTGTCGGCTTGCCGTCGGGGGTCAGCAGGTCGCTCTTGACGCCGCAACCTGCGACCGCCAGCGCCAGCGAAACTGCGAGGAGCACGCGAAGCTTCATCTGAGCTTCTCCCGCCAGAAGTGCAGTTGCTCGCGCACCCGTTCCGGTGCGGTGCCGCCATAGCTCATCCGCGCCGTGATCGAGGCTTCGAGCGGCAGCACGGCGAACACCTCCTGTGTGATTCCGGGTTCGATCTCCTGCATCTCGGCGAGGGAGAGCTTCTCGAGGGGCAGATTCATGTCCTCGGCCCGCTTCACGATGCTGCCGGCGATGTGATGCGCCTCGCGGAACGGCTTCTTGAGCACCCTTACGATCCAGTCGGCGAGGTCGGTCGCTGTCGGGTAGCCTGCTTCTGCGGCCGCCCGCATCGCAACCGGGTTCACCGTCAGGTCGGCGATCATTCCCGCCATGCCGGCCAGCGAGACCTCGATCGTGTCGGCGGCGTCGAACACGCGCTCCTTGTCTTCCTGGAGATCGCTGCCATAGGCGAGCGCAAGCCCCTTCACGACGGTTGCGAGCGCCACGAAGTCGCCGAGCACGCGTCCGGTCTTGCCGCGGATCAGCTCGGCCGCGTCCGGGTTGCGCTTCTGCGGCATGATCGAGGAGCCGGTGGTGAACGCGTCCGACAGCCGCACGAAGGCGAAGGCCGGCGTCGACCACTGCACGATCTCGGCCGCGAGCCGCGAGAGGTTCGTCGCCGCGATCGTCGCGGCGGCGAGATATTCGAGCGCGAAGTCGCGCGCCGAGACCGCGTCCAGCGAGTTGCGCATCGGCCGCGCGAAGCCGAGCGCCTTCGCCGTGACGTCGCGATCGATCGGAAACGGCGTGCCGGCGAGCGCCGCGGCGCCGAGCGGCGACTCGTTGAGCCGCTTGCTGCAATCGGTGAAGCGCCCGCGATCGCGCTGAAGCATCTCGACATAGGCGAGGCAGTGATGGCCGAACGTCACCGGTTGCGCCGGCTGCATGTGGGTGTAGCCTGGCATGATCGTCGCGCTATGCGCCTCGGCCTGGGTGAACAGCGCGCGCTGGAGCCCTTCCACCCCCTTGTCGGCGCGGTCGCAGGCCTCGCGCACCCACAACCGGAAATCGGTCGCGACCTGGTCGTTGCGCGAGCGCGCCGTGTGCAGCCGGCCCGCCGCGTCGCCGATGAGTTCCTTGAGGCGCGATTCAATGTTGAGATGAATGTCTTCGAGCTTGCGGCTGAAGCTGAACTTTCCCTCGGCGATTTCCGTCTCGATCGTGTCCAGACCCTTGAGGATCGCCTCGCAGTCGGCGTGCGATATAATCTCTTGCACCGCCAACATGCGGGCGTGCGCGCGGGAACCGGCGATGTCCTCGCGCGCCATCCGTTTGTCGAAATCGATGGAGGGCGTTATGACCTCCATGATGGAAGCGGGGCCGCCCTCGAACCGGCCGCCCCACATCTTGTTCGTGACCATGAGACGCCCGTGAAGCCTTCTCGCTCAGTCTTATACGCCATCGGCGCCGTTCTTGCCGCAGCCGCGCTGGCGGCCGTTCTATATGGGATGCAGGCCCGAACTGTCCACGCGGACGCGCCGCCGGCGGCGCTGGCACCCTTCACGGCTGCCGCCAGGCCGGCCGCCGTGCCCCAGGTCGCGATCGGCGATGGCAAAGGTGCGCGCCTGAGCCTTGCCGCCTTCAAGGGGCGCTATGTGCTGCTCAATCTCTGGGCGCCGTGGTGCGCGCCGTGCGTGAAGGAGCTCCCGGCCCTCGCCAGGCTCAAGGCTGCCATTCCGCAGGCGCAGCTTGCGGTCGTCGCCGTCGATGTCGGGCGCGGCAGTGCCGCCGACGCGCGCCGCTTCCTCGACGCGCACGATGCCAGGGCGCTCGAGACCTATGTCGACACCAACATCGCGCTGCTCAGGGCTTTCGGCGCCTATGGCTTGCCGCTGACCGTCCTGATCGATCCCCGTGGCCGCGAGATCGGCCGCGCCGTCGGACCGGCGGCGTGGGACAGCCCGGACGCGATCGCCTATTTCAAGACAGTCGCCGCGTCGCCGCCCGCGAGCTGAGGAATCGGCATCGCGCTTGACCGGCTGAGCGGCTAGGCTGCCGCCCTTATGCCGGGCGCCATGCAACGCAAACTGACCGCCATCCTGTCGGCCGACGTTGTGGGCTATAGCGGCCTCATGCAGGCCGACGAGGCCGGCACGATGGAACGGCTGAAGCACAATCGCGCCGCGATCTTCGATCCGCTGGTGGCGCGGCACGGCGGCCGCATCTTCAAGCTGATGGGCGACGGCGCGCTGGTCGAATTCGCGAGCGCGGTCGCGGCCATCGATTGTGCCGTGGCGATCCAGACGGCGATGGCGTCCGGCGACGGCGCCCCGGGCGAGGGGGGCCGCATCCGCTATCGCATCGGCGTCAATCTCGGCGATGTCATCATCGACGGCGACGACATCTATGGTGATGGCGTCAACGTGGCAGCGCGGCTCCAGACCATCGCGCCGGCCGGCGGCGTCGCACTGTCGCGCGCGGTGCGCGATCAGGTCGAGGGCAAGGTCGACTGGGCGTTCGACGACATCGGCGAGCAAACTGTCAAGAGCCACGAACGCCCGGTGCACGCGTTCTGCGTCCGCGCGCTTTCGGGCGAATCGTCCGCGCCGCGCGCGGCGCCGGCGACGCCCGCCAGGCTGTCCGTCTGCGTGCTGCCCTTCGCAAACATGAGCGGCGATCCGGAGCAGGAGTATTTCAGCGACGGCATCAGCGAAGACATCATCACCGACCTGAGCCGCGTGTCGGCGCTTTCCGTCGTCTCGCGAAACAGCGCGTTCCGCTACAAGGGCCAGCACGTCGATCTGCCCAAGGTGGCGCGCGAGCTCAAGGTCACCCACGTGCTGGAGGGAAGCGTGCGCAAGTCCGGCATGCGCGTGCGCATCACCGCCCAGCTCATCGACGGGCGCAGCGACAGCCACCTCTGGGCGGAACGCTGGGATCGCGATCTCGAAGATATCTTCGCGCTCCAGGACGAGATCTCCGAGACCATTGTCGCGGCGCTCAAGGTGCGCCTCCTGCCTGAGGAAAAGAAGGCGATCGAGCGGCGCGACACCGACAACACCGCCGCCTTCGAGACCTTTCTGATGGCGCGGCGCTCCTACATCACCGACAACATGACCGACCCGTCCAAGGCGGAGCGCGTCATTGCCTTGTGCCGGCGCGCGATCGAGCTCGACCCGAACTACGCGCGGGCGTGGTCGCTGCTCGCGACGACGCAGCGGCGGCTCGCCTATTCCGGCAAGGGCGGCGACGGCGGGCTCGCCGCGGCGGAGCGCGCGCTGGCTCTCGACGCCACGCTGGCCGACGCTCACGTCGTGCGTCTCGGACAGCTCGTCGCGGCGGGCGACTATGCCCAGGCGCGCGCGGTCGCCGAGACCGCCCTGCGCCTCGACCCGGAGTCCTACGAGGTGAACAAGGAGGCGGCACGCCTCGCCTTCATCGAGCGCCGCTTCGCCGATGCGGCGCGCCATTGGGAGAAGAACGCGGCGCTTTCGGACGACGATTTCTCCGCCGTCGGCATGCTGATGAGCTGCTATGTCGCGATGGGCGATGCGGCCGCCGCGCGTCGCGCCGCGGAACTGACGCTGGCGCGTGTCGAGCGCGTCGTCGAGCACGATCCCGGCAACGGCTCAGCCTTCAGCATGGGGATCGGCGCGCTCGCCTATCTCGGCCAGGTCGAGCGCGCCAGGGAATGGATGGCGCGGGCGCTGCTGCTCGATCCCGACAACGCGAACATGCGCTACAACCTTGCCTGCACCATGATCCTGGACCTGAAGGAGATCGAGGCCGGCCTCGATCTGCTCGAGCCGGCGGTCGCCCGGTTCAGCCGCGAGCGGCTGGCGCACGCGCTCAGCGATCCCGATCTCGAGGCCGTCCGCGCACATCCGCGCTTCCTGGCGATGATCGCCGCCGCGCAGGCCCGCCTGGCAGCGTCGCCGGAGGGCTCCTAGCGTCCGCGCGCCGCGTCGTAGGCGGCCCACATCGGCGCGCAGTCGACGATCGTCCGCTCCGCCATCGCGCGGTCGATCGCCATCACGGTCAGGCCCGCCTCCATCGACTCGTAGGGCGTCACCGGGAACGCGGCGCCGCTCTCGAGCGTCGCCAGCAGGTCCTTCGCCATCGCCTGGTCGGCGCCGTTGTGGCTGTCGTCCGTGCGGTTGGCGTAGTCGATGCGCTCGGGTTTCGCCTTGTCCAGCGCGCGGCGGAACATCAGCTTGTTGCGCACCAGATCGGCGATCAGCGTCCCGTCCGTGCCGGCTATGTACCAGCGCCGCTCGCCGAGGCTCACATGGCTGTTGGAATGGAACGACAGCTGCATGCCGCTCGCATATTCCACGATCGCGGTCTGGTGATCGGCCACGTCCATGTCGGAGTGGAACGCGTCGTTGGCGCCGGCCCAGCCGGCGTCGCGCAGCGCATAGGCCGGCGTGCCGTCGCTGTAGGTTCGCGTCACGTTCTCGCGTGCCGAGTCGAAGATCTTCTTGCCGCCGAAGCTCGCGACGCGCACCGGCCGCGCCCCTGCCAGCCGCCCGAAGATGTCGAAGTCGTGGCACACCTTGTCGAGATAGAAGGAGCCGCCCCATTCCTGCTTGCGCCGCCAGTTGCGCGCGAGATAGGCGCCGTGCTCCGGCGGCAGGTGCTCGGTCGCGTCCATCGAGACGAGATCGCCGAGCGCGCCGGCATCCACCCGCGCGATCGTCTCGCGCACGATCGGCATCGAGCGCATGACGAGCCCGATGAACAGGGGCGGCGTCTTCCTGTCGGCCAGATGCCGCGCCAGCGCGAAGGTTTCTTCTTCCGTGCGCACGATCGGCTTCTCGGCGAAGATCGGATAGCCCGCCTCGAATGCCGCCAGCAGGTGTTCGTAGTGAAGGTGGTTGGGCGAGCCGATCATGACGAGGTCGAACGGCCTGTCCTTCAGCAGCGTGCGCACGTCCCGATAGGCCTGGCCGGCGGGAATGTCGAAGCCCTTGAGGATCTCGGCGCCGACCGGCGCAGGATCGAAATAGCCGGCGACGTTCAGGTGCCAGCCGACCTCCTTCATTGCGCCCAGAACGTGCGCGATGCGCTGGCCAAGGCCGATGACGCCGATGCGATAGGTTTTCATGCCGCGAACGCTAGCGGCCGGCGGCATCGCCTTCAATGCGGCGCGGGCGACAGCGCCCGGGAATGCGCCGGGAGTGCATCGGGCCGCCTGGCGGCTCACCCGAACGTGCATCGACAGCGCCCGTGCTGCCGCCGACGATGTTCCGCGGACAGCTCAGGCGCGATGATGCGATTGTGGATATTCCTCGCGGGAAGTGCTGCGCTCCTGCTCGCCGCCAGCGCCGCTCTGGCCGGCGAGGCGGCCTCGCCGCAGCCGGTCGTCCCCGGCATCTGGCTCATTCCCGGCGGCATTCCTCCCGGGCGGGAGCCCGACGGCAACACCGTGGTGTTCGATGCGCCAGCCGGCCTGATCGTCATGGATACCGGCCGCCACGTCTGGCATCGCCAGGCGATCCTCGATTTCGCGAGAGTGCAGGGCAGGCCAATCGCCGCGATCGTCAACAGCCACTGGCATCTCGACCATGTCAGCGGCAATCCCGCCCTCCGCGCCGCCTATCCCGGCCTCACGGTCTATGCCAGCAACGCCATTGAAGGCGCGCTGACCGGGTTTCTGGCGAAGAGTGCCGCCGCCGCGAAACCGGTTCTCGACAGCGGCAAGCTCCCGCCCGAAGCCGCCGAAGATCTGCGGGGCGACATCGCGACATATGAGAACGGTGCCGCGCTCAAGCCGGATGTCGTGGTCGACAGGTCGGCGACGCGTATCGTCGCCGGCAGGAAGCTTGCCGTGAACCTCGCGCCCAATGCCGCGACCGCCGGCGATGTCTGGGTCTACGATCCCGCCTCGCGCGTCGCCGCCGTCGGCGATCTGGTCACGCTGCCGGCGCCGTTTCTCGACACCGCCTGTTCCGCCGGCTGGAGCGCCGCCCTGGCACGCATCGCCGGAACGCCGTTCCGGACGCTCATCCCCGGACATGGCGGGGCGATGACGCGCGCGGAGTTCGCGGTCTACCGGCGGGCGTTCGACGCGCTCATCGCCTGCTCGGCGTCGTCGCGCGACGTGGACGAATGCGCCGCTGGCTGGGCGCAGGCCGTCGCGGCGCTCCCCGGCGCCGATCCCGCGCCGTCCGCCCGCGCAATGAAGATGGCGCGGTATTACGTGAAGGATGTGCTGCGCGCGCATGGCGGCAACAGCGCCGAGTGCAGGGCCTGATCCGGCTGGAACGTGGTATGTCGCCGCCGGGTACCGGGAGGATCGACATGAGCCAGACGATCGAAGGCGGCTGCCGCTGCGGCGCAGTGCGCTACAAGGTGAAGGCGGACAGGCTGCCGAATGTCTATGCCTGCCACTGCCGCGATTGCCAGACCTGGTCGGGCAGCGCCTTCAGCCTCCAGTTCATCGTTCCGGAAGACGCGCTGGACGTGACCGGCGAGCCCCATCTTTACGAGCGCACGTCGGACGATGGCGAGCGGATCTCGCGCCAGCGCGGCTGCACGAAATGCATTACCCGCGTCTACAACACCAACACGCGGCGACCGGGCATGGCGGTGGTGCGCGCCGGCACGCTCGACCGCAGCGA
>Ga0335070_10010503_pt1 | contig 10824 bp, 10 predicted proteins | sample Lox_Sample_13_FD_206722 | JGI IMG/M metagenome (GOLD analysis project Ga0335070, IMG submission 206722) | Soil microbial communities from Loxahatchee National Wildlife Refuge, Florida, United States - Lox_Sample_1.3 | ecosystem: Environmental > Terrestrial > Soil > Wetlands | place: USA...
GTGAGTGCACACGACCACATCAAGATGACCACGTCGGTGCTGGACTTCATCTTCCGGGACCTCGCCCTGTCGTACCTCGGGAGGACGGACCTTGTGCAGGTGAAACCGGATGACCTCATTGCAACGGCCACCAACCGGGCGGGCAACCATCGCCATGAGTCCAATGGAAACGGACACGTGAACGGGGAGATGGTCGCGCTGGACAACGAGGTGCACGTGGCCAAGATGAAGGGCTACGAGGGCGACGGCTGTCCCGTGTGCGGCCACTTCACGCTCGTCCGCAGCGGCACGTGCATGCGCTGCGACACGTGCGGATCCACCACCGGCTGCAGCTGAAGCGCGGTCGAAGCCGTCGCCGAACGCTGAATCGGCCGGGCCGGCTTGTGCGGGCCGGGCCGAATCATTATCTTTCCCCCGATGATCGAGCCCAACGGTTCTTCGCCGAGGTATAGGAAGGTCCGGCTGGTGAACCGCCTCTTCTACCGGGTCATGACCGGTCTCCTGCGCGGGTTCATCATCCGGTATTTCCAGCTCCAGGCCGTCAACGCGCAGATCGTGCCCGAGCACGGCGCGGCGATCATCCTTGCCAACCACGCGACGATGTTCGACCCGATCTGGGTCTACGCGATGCTGCGGCGCCCGGTGTACTTCGCTGCCACGGAGGACCTCTTCCGTCAGCGGTTCCTGGGCCGGCTCATCCGGTGGTTCGGGGCGTTCCCCAAGCGCAAAGCGGCGTCTGACATCAGCGCTCTGAGATCGATCTTTTCGATCGCTGAAAAGGGCGGGCTCATCGGAGTGTTTCCCGAAGGCGTGCGATCGTGGGATGGAACAGTCCAGCCGATCTTTCACGGGATCGCCAAGCTCATCAGGAGGCTGGAGGCTCCGGTCTATGTCTGCCGGCTCGACGGTTCGTACTACGTCTATCCGCGCTGGGCGCACCGGTGGCGGCGTGTCCCGGTGAAATGCACGTTCTCCCGGCTCTACGCGCCTGACACGATCCCCGCTGATGACGAGACGATCATGAGGGACATCGCTGGCGCCATCAGCAGTCCCGACGGCGCCCTTCCGTTCGATCCGTCCCGTTTCGCCTACCGCGGCCTGGCCGTCGACCTCACCCACGTGCTGTACCGCTGCCCCAGCTGCGGCACGCTGGAAGGGCTGAAGGTTGTCCGTCCCATCAGCACGAACCGCGTGGAGTGCTCCAGCTGCTTCTCCTCCTGGACGGTCGACGTGGCCTGCCGGCTGTCCCCGGCTGACGAGGGAGGCTCACCGGAAGGCACCTGGACTCCCCTGCCCCAGTACTACGGGCGCATCAAGGCGATGCCCCTGACGCCGATCCGAAGCGAAGCCCGCCTCCGCCTGGCCCCGGGAGAGCACATCTACCTCATCTCCCGGCCGCATTTCATCTTCATGCAGGAGAAGTTCCCCAACCTCCGCGTGTTCGCCTTCGGCCGCGCGTTCCTGACGGACCGCAGGCTCCTCTTCCGCACGAGACTGGGAATCCCGCTGGCCGCGCCGCTGGAAGGCATCGGAGCCCTGTCCGTGGACCCGGGAGACAAGCTCCATTTCACGTTCCAGGGACGCCTCTTCCGCATCCCCTTCCGTCACGAGAGCGCCCTGAAGTGGTTCGACACCATCCAGAGGCTCAAGGAGAACGCCGCCGTCCGCCGGGACGAGGTGGTATGACTCTCTCCCCGCTTCAGGCACTCATCCTGGCGCGCTCCAGCGTGCGCCGCTACGAGGAACGCGACGTGTCGGACGCTGACGTCCTGTCCACCGTGGAGGCGGCGAGGCTTGCGCCGTCAGCCAGCAACGGACAGCCATGGCGCTTCATCATCGTGAAATCCCTCGAAGCGCGGGAAGCCCTTACCCGCGCATGCTTCTCCGGAATCTTCTCCCCCACGCGGTTTGCCGCCCGGGCGCCCGTGATCATCGCGCTGTGCGCGGAAAGGGGCAGAGCCCTCGCGGCGGCGCAGTCCTTGAAGGACAAGGCGATGTACCAGCTGGACTGCGGCATTGCCGGGGAGCATCTCGTGCTGCGGGCCGCAGAGCTGGGGTTGGGAACGTGCTGGATCGGGTGGTTCAATCGCAGAAGAGCTCGCCGCGCCCTGGGCGCCCCGGCGCACGTACGCGTTGTCTCCCTCATTGCCCTGGGATACCCGGCGGCCGGCCAGGCGGCGCGGAAGAAAATCAGGCGGCCGCTGGAGTCGTTCGTCTTTCGAGATTCGTGGAACACGCCCTGGCCGGGCGCGGCCGGGACGCCCGAGGCGCTCCAGGACGGCGGATGGGCAGCTCAGCCCGGCGGGTCCGCGGGACGCGGAAACAGCTCGAAGTAGCTCACCGGATCGCCGTCCGGGTCCGCGGCGGTCTGCACGTTGAACCTGTCCAGGAGGCGCCGGCCGTCCGTGAAAAAACGGTACCAATGGCTTCCGGGAAGAACACGCATCGTGATCCGGTAGACTCCCGGATCGGTCTCGACGAGAGCGTCGATGAACGGATCCCAGTTGTTGAAATCACCCTGGATGGAGACGCGCCGGCCGACAGGTCCGTGGAACTCGAACGTGACACGGCCGTCCGATTCGAGGCGCGGATTCACGACGCGCCGCTCGGGTTCGCGGTCCAGCGTGATGACGGAAATCCTGTTGCCCAGGAGATCAGGCTCGGACACCGGGTTGGAAGGATCGCTCATCCACAGACCGTCCACGACGAGCCGGTAGCGGATGGTGAGGGTCTTTTCAGGAACAGTGTAGTCCAGCACGAAGACATCGTACGGATTTCTCGTGAAGATGTGGAGGATCCGGTAGTTCTCTGCCTCGAACCGCGCGCCGACGAACCTGACGCGCTGATCCGCGGGAGCCCGAAAGCTCAGGATGAGGGAGTCGCCGACAAGGTGAGGCGGCTGGACGGTCTTCTGGCCGCGGATGGCGAGGTCCAGCGCCTGCGGTTCCGCGGCAAAGAGCGGAGCAGCGGCCCCGGCGACCATGCAGGACAGGAGAAGGCAGCGAAGAAGCGACACCCGCCTGCGGCGGGGCGGCTTGTCTGGTAGGAGCGACGACGTTGGCGGTACGCTGCTGTTCTTCTTCACAGTGGACGCCCTGGGTGTTTTGCTTATAATAATCTCGGTCCGCGGCGGGCGGGACTTGAGTCATGAGGGCCCCCCGTTCTACCGAAACTTGATGCAGGAGACTCATGCCGCGCAGAGAGGACATCGAGAAGTTCAGAGAAATCCTCACCTCCCTCGGTGGCGAGCCTGAGATCACGGCGCAGAAAACGCAAGCCGTCCAGGAGGCCGCGCCTCCCGCCGAGGGAGAAGGCGCACTGTCAGAGCTTGGGGACCTCTCCGAAGCGGGGGCGGTGGAAGAGCCGCTTCCCGTCAGTGACTTCGGACTCGACCTGACGAGCCTTCCCGAGATGGAGACCGCACCGACGGAGCCGGAGGCGCCGGCGGGACCGGCAGCGCCGGCCGGAGTGGAAGAGGCCGTCGAGCCTTCGGGAGAGGGAATCGAGGCCGGAGATCTGGACTTCTCTTCGCTCTTCGGGGAGGAGACAGCCGCGCCGCCCATCCAGGAGATCGAGGCACCCGCCGCCGGGGAGGAGTTCCAGATACCGGCAGCTGAGGAACCAGCCCTGCAGGCCGATCTCTCGCAGATGGAAATCGTTCCCGAGCAGCCTGAGGAAGCTCCCGCTGAGGGGCCCCCGGAGGCAGCCGCTCGCGCCGAAGCCGCCGCTCCCGCGGAAGGCGACCTGGGATCATTCGACCTCGGTTCCTTCGATCTGGAAGCCCCCCTGGAAGCCGCCGGAGAAGTTCCTCCTTCGCCGGAAGAGCCGACCCCCTTGGAGCCGGCACTGTTCGAGGAGGTGCAAGAACCGGTGTCTGAGCCGCCGTCAGAGCCGGGACCCCTGCCCACGGAAGAGGACATGTCCGGCATCGAGCTTCCCAACCTCGAAGACCTGAGCCTTGCCGAGCCTTCAGCCGGCGCGCCGTCGGAAGAGGCGGGCGCCGGAGAGGAAGCCATGCCGTCCGGCCTGTCCCTGGAAGGGCTGCCGGAGGAAGGCGTCTCCGCTGAGGGCCTGCCCTCGGAAGGCCTGGGGCCTGCAACGGCGGAAGAGGCCCCGATGCCGTCTTTGGAAGGCTTCGACTTTACGGGGACCGGCCTCGAAGCACCAGCCGCCGGACCGGAGGCGTTTGAGATACCCGGCGCCGGAGCTGAATCCTTTGAGGCTCCCGTCCCGCCGGCTGAAGCGGAATTGCCGGACGAGCTGCCGTCAGAAGCTCCTTCGGAACCGGCGCCGCAGGGTCTGGGCGAGGAAGGGCTTGCGGACCTGGGCCTGGACCACCTTGCGTTCCCCGAGGCCCCGGAAGGATTCGGCGGTGCGCCGGCGGAGCCGGTCAAGGCACGGGAGGCACCGGCGCCGAAGGCGCCGCCGCCCCGGCCGCGCCGGGAAGCGGCTGCCCGCAGGGAAGCCGCGGCGGAGGCTGTCCCGGAGCTCGCCGGTGCCGAAGGTGAGATCTCCCTGTCGCCGGAGCAGTTTGCCCGGCTGAGAAGCTCCCTGGATTCCCTCCCGCGCAACCTCAAGATCGCCGTGCAGGACGCCGTCGCGGAAGGCAGAGCCAGCGGCCAGGACCTGGCAGGGCTCATCAACCTTCTCGTAGCAGGCGCGTCTGCCGAGGAGATCGCCGCTATTGTGAGCAGGGTCACCGGCAAGCGGATCAGGATCCCGGCCGGATACGAGAAACGCTCGGGCGTTGCATTCGAGGCAGAGCAGCGGACATTCGCGTACGCTTTCCGGGAGAACATCCTTCCCCTGGTGCGCGTGTTCGCGCTGACCGCCATAGCCGCGGCGGCCATCGCGTACCTGGGCTACCGGTACGTCTACCGGCCCCTTGCCGCCTCCACGAGCTACCGCGTCGGCTACACGCACATCCTGGGTGACCGCTTCACGCTCGCCAACGAAAGCTTCGACCGCGCGGTGAAGATCTGGCCCATGAAGCGATGGTTCTACCGCTACGCCGAAGCGTTCGCCGACAAGCGGCAGTACATTCTCTCCGAGCAGAAATACGACCAGCTCCTCGCTACCTGGAAGGACGACCGCAAGGCGCTCCTGGACTACGCGCGCATGGAGTCCACGAAGCTCGCCGACTTCAAGAAGGCCAATGACCTGCTGTCGGTCCTCCTGTCGAAAAACGGGTTCGACATCGACGCCCTTCTCGCCGCGGGTGACAACAACCTCGAATGGGCGCGGACCGATAGCACGCGGTTCGAGCCGGCGCGCCTGAACTACGCCACGCTCATCGAGAAGTACGGCGAGCGTGACGAGTTCCTGTTCCGCATGATGCGGTACTTCATCCGCACCGACAACGCGACGGAGACCGAGCGCCTGAGGATCTACTTCGCCGACAAGGAGGGACTCCGCGTGAATCCCGAGGTGTACGCGGAGCTGGGCGGCTACCTCGTCGATCACCGGCGGCTGAACTACGTCAAGGATGTCCTCCTCAAGGCCGATGCGGTGAAGACCGAGCTTCCCGAGATCCACTACAACCTCGCCCGCTACTATCGTCTCGTCGGCCTGCCGCAGGACGAGCTCCTGGCCCTGCAGGCAACCCTTCGCCGGCTGCGTCCCAGTGATCCGCTGACCGCCCAGCGTCTGATCATGGAGATCGACACGCACACGCGGCTGGGAGAAATGTACGGGTCCCGCAAGGAGTACATCAACAGCCAGCGGGAGCTGCAGCGCGCGGTGGAGATCGTGGAGGAGAACCAGAAGAACCGGCTGATCGGAACGGGGGCGGTTTTCGGCCGTCCGTACGCTGACCTGGGAGACCTGAATTACTACATCGTGGGAGACCTGGCCACGGCCCGTTCGATGTACCAGAAGGCCGGTGCCAACGCCTACGTCGACCCCGAGATCGACTTCAAGATCGGCTACACGCAGTATGCCGCCGGAGAGTACCCGGACGCCCTTGCCAGTTTCATGAAGACGGAAAACGAATGGGGATATCCGCGGGATGCGGATGCGCCCCCCTCCCTCGTGGCCCCGCCCGGAACGGATGTCGACTACAGCGGGAAGCCTCCGGTGAACCTGTTGTATTCCCTGGGCAACTGTTTCTACCAGAGGGGAGATTACTTCGCCGCCCAGGGGTATTACCTGCGTCTCGTCGACAGGCTGGAAGCCAGGCGGACGGCCCTCGGCACCCTCGAGCCGGCGGACAAGCCCGAGCATCGATCCCTGCTGCAGAGCCTCGTGAAGGTGAACAACAACCTCGGGGTCGTGCTGAGCAGGCTCGCCGCGCGCACCGGTGACCGAACCAAGAGATCCCAGGCGCTGGTCTACCTGGCCACGGCCTCGCAGATCGAGGACACGCTCACGCGCACACCGGGCGGACGACGCGAACCGGGCGCCAAGAGCCTCCCCGCCCTGAACCAGCGGGCAATCCTGTATCCGGTCTCAGGCCAGGTGCCGGTGATCGACGAGAAAATCCCCCGGGACCTCGGCGCGCTCGGCTGGTGAGCACATCCCTCAGCACAGCGCGGCGAACATCCAGCCGTGGGTATCGGGAAGCGCGCCGTACTGGATCCCCTTCAGGACCTTGAGGAGCGCCCGTGTCGTATCCCCCATCTGCCGGCCGGCGAACACGGCTTCCTTTCCGTCATGGGTGATCGACTCGATGAAGGAGATGCCCGCCGCGGTGCCGGAAACGAAGCACTCCCGGGCGTTGGAAAAGACTTCCTTCACGGAGACCCGGCGCTCCTCCGTCTTCAGCCCCTTCTCCTGGGCAAGGATGAGGACGCTCCTGCGCGTGATCCCCGGCAGAATCGTATCTTCCAGGCTCGGCGTGACCAGCGTGTTGTCCTTCATGAGGAAGAAGATGTTGCAGGACGATCCTTCCTCGAAGTACGTGCGCTCCCGAGCGTCCAGAAAGATCGCTTCCATGTAGCCTGCGGACTCCGCCTCACGCTTGGCCAGGGCGCTTGTCACGTAATTGGAATCCGCCTTGATCCAGCCGGTTCCTCCCGGGTTTGCCCGCACGCGCCGGGTGATGACTGCCTTGGAGTTGCCCGGCTTGAAGTAGGTGCTCACCGGCGTCGTGACAACGATGACCCAGGGATGGGTGCTGATTCCGACGCCGATGCCCGGCTCCGCGTACGTGAAAGGGCGGATGTAGGTGGCGCTTCCCCCGACAAAGTCGTCCTTCTCCCATGCCGGGTCGTACGCCGGGGTGAATCCGATGGACTGGTTACGGCCCGCAACGGTGCGCACGGCCGTGAGGAACATCTGCGGCGGGAATGCCGGCATCAGGAGCCCCTTCATGGAGGACTCCATGCGCTTGCCGTTTTCATCGGGCCGGAAGAGCTTCAGGGAGCCGTCGGGCTGGGGGAATGCCTTCAATCCCTCGAAACACCCCATCCCGTACTGGGTGGTGTAGTTTACAATGGGAAGGTCGGAGAAGTTGTTCCTTTTCAGCAGGAGCGCGGCTCTCTCGGAGTCCGGCAGGGCCTCCTCCTCGCGAGGCGTCAGGTGGGGCTGTTCGATGTACTGCTCCGTCCAGCCTCCGTCCCCGCCATACTTGGCACGGTACACCCAGGGGTCGGTCTGGAGACTGAATCCTTTCGCCATCGCAGTGCCTCCTCGGAACATCCCGATGCTGTCGGATTTCTACTATATCAAATGCGCCGAGCCTGTCCTACACGGGCCGAAACCTGTTTTTTTCACTGCAGATTATCGGGGTCGCGTGTCGATCATGAGAAAGACCCATGGAGCACACGAGGGATCACATCATATTCTTCATGGCTCAGAAGATGTACCACCTGGAGAGGACGGGCAACCAGGAGATCTTCAATCGGCTGGTCGAGCATTTCGAACAGATCAACCTGGACCAGCTCCTGGAGTACCTCACCCGCTACTACGCGGTGGACGTCGAGCGGGAAATGGATGACTTCTACCTCAGCGAAGGGGAGCTCGTGTTCATATCCCGCAAGAGGGGCATGCGGTACAAGCACGTCTACCGCGACGGCCACCTGAGACTGGTCGGAATAGAGTCCTAGGACCCACCGTGGGAAGCACGGTATCCGGTAGAAGAAAGCGGCAGTTTCGGCCGCCACGCTCACGTGAAAGCGTCGTGAACCAATCGCCCTAGCCCGGCTCTTCCCGGCGGCCCTGCTTTTCAAGGATCCCGACGATCTGGTCACGAAAACCCACGGCGATCTCCTGCGCGCAGCCGTCCAGGTCGTACTGGAGAGCGACCTTGCAGACCCTGCGGTAGGACTTCAGCTCGTCCTCGATCTGCCGGAGCATCTCGTGACGGCTGTCGTAGAGGCGCACGAGCACCTCCCGCGTCTTGTACTTCTCATCCCGCGCATGGGCCAGGGTCGAACGGATGCGCGCGATTTCCCTGGCCTGATTGAGGAGCAGGGGCCCGAGGTCCTTCAGGGGGGCCGTGGCCATGGAGAAGTCCACCGTCCTGCTCTTCATGACGGCGGTTTCTTCCTCGACCAGGGTGGCGTAGTGACGGCGGACGCTCGCGACGATCCCGTCGAAGGTCCGGGCAAAGTTCGTCAGGAACGAGCCGCGCATCTCGGGCCGGATCCCGGGCAGCAGCTCGCGCATCTTCTTGTTTTCCTTGTTATACACCTGGATCTGGACCAGGATGTTCTTGATGGCCGGATGAGCACGCAGGTCCGGGTTCCCCTTGATCCTCGACTTCACGGCCTCCAGGATCGTGCTCACCTCCAGGTCGTCGATGCGCACGCCGGACTTCTGCGCTCCGGCCGGCCGTGCCCGCGGCAGGACGTCCGTGGCAAGAAGCCGCTGCACGAGCACGACGAACAGCAGGACGGTGAGGGACTTCTCCTGCTCGAGCATGTCGTCACCGGCGAGTGACTTGTACCGGGCCGTCTCGAGGGCAACAAGCACCGGGCTGAGGACGGTCCGCTTGAACTCGATGATCCCCTGCTCCACGGAGAGCTTCAGGCGGTCGGCGGCGCTGCGCATCTCCGCCGGCGAAAGGCCGAGCACGTCGAGAAGGGAGTAGAGGTCACCGGCTTTTTCTTTCAGTTCGAACCAGTCTCCGCTGATTCTTTTTTCCAAGTCGACCATCCGTCGAACAGTGTATGACAGAAGGCATGCCGCCGCAAGCACGGCGCCTGTCCGTTCGTACTAGGAGGGGAAGGCGCCCGGCGGACGCCGGACGCCAAGGAGGAATCTCATGATGAACAATCTCAACTCCATTCTCATCGAGGGCAACCTCGTAAGAGACCCCGAGCTGTCCTACACGCCCAAGGGCACTGCCGTGTGCAAGTTCAGCGTGGCGTGCAACCGCTACTACAAGCAGGACCAGGAAACGCAGAAGGAGGTCTCCTACTTCGACGTGTCCACCTGGACCCGGCTGGCGGAAGTCTGCGGGGAGTACCTGAAGAAGGGCCGGGGCGTGCGCGTCGTCGGTCGGCTGAAGCAGGACCGCTGGAGCGACGCGGAGGGCAAGGCCCACTCGCGCGTGGAGATCGTCGCGGAGCACGTGGAGTTCAAGCCGCAGCTCCGGAAGAACGGCGCGGACGGGGACAACGGTGAGGAGAAGTCCGAAGACTCCGGCGCGGAGACCGCTGTCCGGGAAGAGGAAGAGCTGAAGGAGGCGGCCTCGTTCTAGATGGCCGGGGCGCCGGCAACGGCGCCCCCGCCTTTTCGTGGTCCCCGGGGACGGGCGCCGCTGCCGGCCTGCGGGCGGTTTCTTGACCAACGGATCGGTTTGGGCTATGACGGGACGTGTATTCAAAAAAGCTCACGCCCGGAGAAATCAAGAACGTCGTCGAGAAAATCAGGAAGAAATACGACACCTACATAGCCAGGTTCTTCAAGTCCCGGTCGCTTCGCGAGGCGTTCGAGGAGCGCTACATCCACGCGCTGCGCAGCGGCGTGGACGTCTCTTCCTTCCTCATGGCGGAGATCAGTGCCATCGAGGAACTGATGGAGCGCGAAGAGAAGCGCGTTTCCTCGGAGCCGGCCAAGCCGAGCGCGGAGCGCCCGCAGAGCTTCGCTGACCGGGTCCTGGAGGAAAACCGCAAGCGGATCATCAAGTACCCGGACATCCCGTTCGACGAGGGTGCCGGGGAGGAAACGCGCAGGCTCCTGGGCGCGCTCACGGTGCTCCTGCGGGAGCGCTGGACGGCCATCGGAGACGCCCTGCACAACACGATGTACGCCATGAGCTCTTCCGAGATGCTGAGCCTGGACTCCCAGCTTCGCTCCCTGGCGAGCGCCCAGAGGGACGAGCCGCCCCGGTTCCTCCTGCGCCTGATCGCCCAGCTGAAGAAGTTCCCCCGCAGCTACCCCGCCATCGAGCGTGATGAGAAAGAGTACATCCTGCAGGCTGCCTTCTTCCTCAACGAGCTGTTCACCGTGCTCGAACGGGTGAAGCGCGTGTACACCGAGATGGCGGAGGACGCGAAGAAGACCGTGGAAGAAAACCTCCAGTACGTCTGGGGCATCATCAGCGACTTCCGGCTGAAGGACCTCAAGAAGAAGAACCCCTGGGACCGCGCGGAGGGCTGATGCGCTCACGGGGCGCCGGCAGGTGCCGCGTGCCGGACCCCGGGGGATTGCCCAACGGCCGGGCCCGGTTCTATAATGCGCACGACACCGGAGAGGGGGACAAGCATGGCCGAAGTGGTCGTGACGAAGACGAATTTCAACGATGAAGTGATCGGGTCCAAGGTGCCCGTTGTTGCCGACTTCTGGGCTGAGTGGTGCGGTCCCTGCAAGATGATCGCGCCGGTTCTCAAGGACCTGGCCGCTGAATACAAGGACAAGCTGAAGGTCGCCAAGATCGAC
>Ga0335070_10010504_pt1 | contig 10824 bp, 9 predicted proteins | sample Lox_Sample_13_FD_206722 | JGI IMG/M metagenome (GOLD analysis project Ga0335070, IMG submission 206722) | Soil microbial communities from Loxahatchee National Wildlife Refuge, Florida, United States - Lox_Sample_1.3 | ecosystem: Environmental > Terrestrial > Soil > Wetlands | place: USA: Florida...
GCTCCCCGCGGTCGCCGCGACCGCGGCGCCGGTGGCCATCCTTTCCGGCAGTGTCACCCGGGCCGCCGCGGACACGCTGCTGGCGGGCTCGGGACGCTCGCTCGCCGACCTCCTGAAGCCCAGGCCGGGCAGGAGCGCACCGACGGCGGTCGCGACCGGAGTCCACGTGCATCTGCGCATCCAGCTGGCGACGGAGGAGCGCCGGACCGCGAATGTGATCGGGGTGGTGCCGGGCACCGATCCCGCCCTCGCGGGCGAGGCGGTGGTGATCGGCGCCCACTACGATCACCTCGGGCGCGAGGGCGCCGACGTGTACCACGGCGCCGACGACAACGCCTCCGGCACCGCGGTCGTCCTGGGCCTCGCGCAGTCGCTCGCCGCCTCCCCGCCACCGCGCACGCTGGTCTTCATCCTGTTCTCGGGCGAAGAGCTCGGCCTGCTCGGCTCCGACCATCAGGTGCGGAATCCGTCGGTGGTGCCGGTCGAGCGCATGGTGGCGATGCTCAACTTCGACATGGTGGGCCGCCTGGAGGGTCACCGGCTGCTCGTCGGCGGCGTCGACACCGGCAGCGGCTTCCGCGGGCTCGTGCAGGCCGCCGCGACCGAGGCCGGGCTGGACGTCGATCTACGCGCGGCCGGGACCGGCCCGTCGGACCACACGCGCTTCCACGACGCGGGCGTGCCGGTGCTCTTCTTCCACAGCGGCTCCCACTCCGACTACCATCGTCCGTCGGACACCGCCGACAAGATCGACGCCGCGGGTATGGCGCGGATCGCGCACCTCGGCCGCCTGCTGGCCATGCGGATCGCGGACGGGCCGCGCCCGGTCTACGCGCGCGTGCTGGGACCGAGCCCGCGGGGCCGCTCCGCGGAGCGCGTGGCGGGGGCTGGCGGCACCGGCGGCGCCTTCCTCGGCATCGCGGCCGACTCGCGGGCCGGGTGGGACGGTGTGCGGCTCGGCTCGATCGTGCCGGGCAGCGCCGCCGAGCGAGCCGGCCTGCGGGCCGGCGACGTGCTCGTCCGTCTGGACGACACCGGGCTGCAGCGCTTCTCGGACCTGCGCGCGCTGCTCGATCGCCACCGTCCCGGCGAGACCCTCCAGCTCGTCTACCTGCGCGACGGCCTGGATCGCGCGACCGCGATCACGCTCGGCGCGCGTCCGTGAGCCTGGCGCTGGCGGTGACCGGCGCCGCCTGCAACCTGCGCACGCGTCTGCCATTCCGCTACGGCGTGGTCACGCTCACGCACTTCCCGCTGCTCCACCTGGCCCTCGACGTGGAGGCGGCCGACGGGCGCCGGGCGCACGGCTTCGCCGCCGACAACCTGCCACCGAAGTGGTTCGACAAGGATGCGGCCAAGAGCTTTCGCGACAACGTGGACGACCAGCTCACCGCGATCGGCGTGGCCAGGACCGCCTACCTCGACGCGGGGCGCAGGCCGCGGCCCGTGTTCGATATCTGGCTCGATGCCTATGCGGAGTGCGCGCGCCGGGGGCCGGCGCGCGGACTCAACGGGCTCACCGCCGCCTTCGGCTCCTCGCTCTTCGAGCGCGCCCTGGCCGACGCCGCGGGCCGGCTGGTCGGGTCGGACGTCGTCGGCATGCTGCGCGACGACGTGCTCGGGATCCGGCCCGAGGCGGTGCACCGCGGGCTCACCCGTGACCATCTGCAGGCCTGGGCGAGCCGACCCGCACCCGACTCGATCGCGGTGCGACATACCGTCGGGCTGCTCGACCCCATCGTCGCGAGCGACGTGCCGGCCGGCGGCTGGCTGCGCGACGGGCTGCCCCAGACCCTGGAGGAGTGCGTGCGGGCGCACGGCCTGCGCCACTTCAAGCTGAAGGTCGGGGGCCGGGTCGACGCCGACGTGGACCGGCTCGGCCGGATCGCGTCGACCCTCGACCGGCTGATTCCCGAGCCCTACCTGGTGACCCTCGACGGCAACGAGCAGTACAAGGCGATGGCCGACTTCGCGGCGCTGGTGGAGGCGATCCGCGCGACGCCGGGGCTGGCGCGACTCTGGGGATCGACCGCGTTCATCGAGCAGCCGCTCGATCGCGGCATCGCGCTGGACGCGGCGGCCACCGAGGGCCTCGACGCGCTCGGGCGGCAGGTACCCATCATCATCGACGAGAGCGACGGCGACCTCGAGGCCTTCCCGCGCGCGGTCGCGCTCGGCTACCGGGGGGTGTCGACCAAGAACTGCAAGGGCATCGTGAAGTCGTTCCTGAACCGCTCGCTGGTCGAGCAGCTGAACGCGGAGCGGCCCGAGTCGGCGCCCCTGTTCATGAGCGCGGAGGATCTCAACAACGTGCCGGTGGTTCCACTGCAGCAGGACCTGGCCACGGTGCGGGCGCTCGGCATCACGCACGTCGAGCGCAACGGACATCACTACGTGCGTGGTCTCGCCCACTGCTCGGCGGGCGAGCGGGGCGCCGCGCTCCGGCACCACCCCGATCTCTACGCGGGCGACGCGGCCGAGGCGTGGCTGCGCATCGAGGGCGGGCGGCTGGCCGTGGGCTCGCTCGCGACGCCCGGCTACGGCGTGGCCTTCGATCCCGACCTCGAGTCGATGATCCCGCTCGAGCGCTGGACGTTCGAGTCGCTGGAGGCCGACCGCGCGGGCTAGCCGCTACCGGCGCGCGGCGTCGTCCGCGGAGGTCGCGGCGGCGGCCTCCGCCAGCAGCGTGTACTTGGCCAGCGTCCGCTCGGCGACCGCGGCGGGCCATTCACGCGCGTCGATCCACCCCAGCAGCTCGTCGAGCAGCTCGGCGAAGTGGGCCTCGTGCCCCGCGTCGAGGGCCGGCGGGACCACGAGCTCGTGGATGCCGGGGCCGAGGCGCCGGGCTTCGACGCCGGGCAGCTCCGTGCGCGCGGCGGCGAGTGCCTCGCCGAGGGCCCGCTCGGTAGCTCTGGCGTCGCCGCGCGCCACGACGGACACGCGCCGGCGGAACTGCGTCCCGGCGCTCTGCTCGACGCTGACCTCGGCGCTCCGTCCGCGGAGGACGACGCGGGAGGTGTCGCCGCCGCCGGGGGGCGTGGCGATCTCCCAGCGCGCGGCGGCGCGCGCGGTGACGCCGGCCAGCGCGTAGGTCAGCTCCGCGTTGCAGAAGACGCGCAGGGCATCGCCCTCGACGATCGGGCGCAGGGCGGGCGGCACCGCGCCCGCGCCGCTGACCCGTCGGAAGACGTCGATGGGCACGTGCGTGGACCAGCCGCGGGCGGTGAGTAGCCTGGGCGCCTCGCCCGAGCGGCCCGTCGCGTCGAGCAGCCACTGGGCCTGATCGACGAGGTGGGTGGGGATGTCCACCGCGCCGCCGCCCTGCACGCGCGAGTCGAAGTACCACCACGGGCGGCGCAGCGGGGCGCCGTCGACGCGCTTCTCGAAGTGGTGGACGCTCTCCTGCTCGATGGCCGGCGTCTCTGCGTTCACGAAGCCGCCGAAGATGTCGGGATCGTCCACCAGGCGCTTCACGAGCCGGGCGACGGCGTCGCGCCGGCCGGTCATCGTCTCTCGCACGATGGGCGGGCCGGGCAGGCTCGGGCGGATGTCGTCGAGGTCGCCCGGGTCCACCAGCCAGGGCTTGTCGGCCAGCACGTGCAGGCCGGCGGCGTGCAGGCGCCGGATCACCCGGGCCTTGCCGCCGTTCCGTCCGGCCAGCACCACGAGGTCACCCGGCCGCTCGTCGAGGAGACGGGCCAGGGGGTCCTCGGAGATCTGCACGCGGAGCCGCCAGCGGGTCGGGCGCTCGGCGCGCCGGTTGAAGCGCTCGACCCGCGCGAGGAAATCGTCCAGCTCGGGGCTCGCGGTGGCGTAGACGAACACCTCCGGCGCGACCCGTGGGTTCGCCTCGCGCAGGGTGAGCGACGCGTGGAAGTGGCCGGGCTCGAGGAAGGCCAGCGTGTGCACGGGCCGGAGCCTAGCACATCGAGTATCATGTGCCCGCCGATGACAGGCACCGGACACGTCCTTCACCGCTACCTGCCCGCCGCCGCGCTCTTCGTGGCGCTGATCGTCGCCTGGCAGGTCGCGGTGACCGTGTTCCGCCTGCGCGAGTACCTGCTGCCCGCGCCGCTGAGCGTGGTGCGCGCCATGACGGGCGACGAGATCCCGTGGCTCCGGCACATCGGGATCACGTCGGCGGAGATCGTGGGCGCATTCCTGCTTGCCGGCGCGGTCGGGGTGGCCCTCGGGGTGGCGGTGGCCTGGTCGCCGATCCTGTCGCGCGCGCTGGTGCCCTTCCTGGTGTTCGTCAACACGCTCCCCAAGGTGGCGGTGGCCCCGCTCTTTCTCCTCTGGCTGGGCTACGGCGTGCTGCCCAACATGCTGATCGGGGCACTGATCGGGTTCTTTCCGGTGGTGATCAACACCGCGGTCGGCCTGACCCAGGTCGACGAGGAGCTGCTCGACCTGGGGCGCGTCTTCAACGCGCCGAAGTGGAAGGTCTTCGCGACGATCCGGATCCCCAACGCCTATCCCTACATCCTGAGCGCCTTGAAGATCACCGCGACGGCGGCGGTGGTAGGCGCCATCGTGGGCGAGTTCGTGGCCTCGCAGCAGGGCCTCGGCTACGTGATCATCACCACCCAGGGCAGCATGAACACGCCGGTGGCCTTCGCCGCGCTCGTCTGGATCTCGGCGGTTGGGCTGGCGGTGTACGGGCTGGTCGTGCTGGCGGCGCGGCGCATCGCGCCGTGGGCGGAAACCGTGGACTAAAGGAGAAACCGTCTATGAAGCGCTCGTCGAATCGTGCCGTCCTCTCCGTCACGCTCCCCTTCGTCATGCTCGCGATCGTCGGCCTGGTGGTGCCGCTCGGCCTGGACGCGCCCTCCGCACAGACCGCGCCGCAGAAGGTGGTCTTCGCCCTGAACTGGTTCCCGGTCGGCGACCACGCCGCCTACTGGGTAGCCCTGGAGAAGGGCTACTACAAGCAGCGCGGGCTCGACGTCGACATGCAGAACTCCAAGGGCTCCGGCGACTCCATCGCCAAGGTCGACACCGGTCGCGCCGACGTCGGCCTGGCCGACAGCGCGGTGGTCATCGCCTCCGCGGCCCGGGGGGCCAAGGTCAAGGTGGTGGGCATGGTGTTCGACAAGAGCCCGCTCAACGTGTGGAGCCGGAAGGACGCCCCGATCACGAAGCCCAAGGACCTCGAGGGCAAGAGCATCGCCGCGCCGCCGGGCGACGGGCAGCGCCAGATGTTCCCGGCCTTCGCGCGCCTGAACGGGATCGACCAGACCAAGGTGACGTGGGTGAACGTGGAGCCGGCGGCCAAGGTGCCGGCCCTGGCCGAGAAGCGGGTGGACGCGGTGGCCGACTACACCACCGGGCTGCCCTTCTACGAAAAGGCCATCGGCAAGGGCAACGCGATCATGCTGCCGTGGGCCGACCACGGGTTCGACATGTACAGCATGTCGATCATCGCGAGCGAGAAGACGATGAAGGAGCGCGCCCCGATGCTGCGGGCCTTCCTCGAAGCCTCGTACCTGGGCTGGCGCGACGTGATGACCGACCCCAAGTCGGCGCTCGAGATCTTCAAGAAGCGCGTACCCGAGATCGATCTGGCGATCATCGAGCCGAACATGATGATGGGGCTTGAGCTGATGAAGACCGACCGCTACGCCAAGAACGGTATCGGCTGGATGGAGGAGAAGAAGATGTGCGACTCGGTCGAGCTGGTCAACACCTACATGGGCGTGCCGACCAAGGTCGAGTGTAAGGCGGTCTACACGAACGAGTTCCTGACCAAGGTGGAGCTGCCCAAGTCGGCGCGCTGACCGGCGCCGCGTGACCGATCTCATCCGCCTCGACCGCGTGGGGATGACCTACACGACGGCGACCGGCGCGGTCGAGGCGCTTCGGGACATCGATCTCGCGGTGGGCCGCGGCGAGCTGGTGGCCATCGTGGGGCCGTCGGGCTGCGGCAAGTCGACGCTGCTGCGCATCATCGCGGGGCTGCGGCCGCCGAGCCGCGGCCGGGTCGAGGTCGACGGCTGCCCGGTGGCGCGGCCGTTGGCGTCGGTCGGGATGGTGTTCCAGGCGCCCGTCCTGCTCAAGTGGCGCACCATCGAGTCCAACGTGCTGCTGCCCGCCGAGCTCTCCGGGCTCGATCCGCGCGCCTACCGGGCCCGGGCGGGCGAGCTGCTCCGCCTGGTGGGTCTCGCCGAGTTTGCGCAGAAGCTGCCGCGCGAGCTGTCGGGTGGGATGCAGCAGCGCGCCTCGCTCTGCCGGGCGCTGTTGCTGGACCCGCCGTTGCTGCTCATGGACGAGCCGTTTGGGGCGCTCGACGCCATGACGCGCGACGAGATGAACCTGGAGCTGCTGCGAGTGTGGGGTGAGGGCAGTCGTGAGCGCAAGACCATCGTATTCGTCACCCACTCGATCCCGGAGGCGGTATTCCTCGCCGACCGCGTGGTGGTCATGACGCCGCGCCCCGGGCGCCTCGGCCGCGTGCTCGACGTGCCGCTGCCGCGCCCCCGCACCGTCGCCACGCGCGCCCACCCCGATTTCGGCCCCCTCACCCTCGCCGTCCACGAATCTCTCGGCTAGGGGTCAGGTCTTACATTCCGACATTTTTTCAGACCGGCGGGTGAGTCGCCGCGCGCTCAAAATGTCGGAATGTAAGACCTGACCCCTCTAAGAGGCGAGGGTGCCGCCGTCTACGGCGAGGATGTGGCCGGTGACCATGGTCGAGGCGTCGGAGGCGAGGTAGAGGGCGGCGCCCACCAGCTCGTCGGGCGTGCCCATGCGCCCGACCGGCACGCGGCGCATCGCGCGCTCGGCGTAGCCGGGCTCGCGATGGATCAGGTCGCCGATATTGCTCTCGAACCACGACGGGGCGATGGCGTTCACCCGCACGTTGTGCGGCGCCCACTCCACTGCGAGCGCGCGCGTCAGCATGACCACGCCGCCTTTGCTGGCCGCATAGGCCACCGTGCCGGTGAGCCCGATCTGCCCGGCGATCGACGCGACGTTGACGATGCGCCCGCGCCGCCGCGCGAGCATGCGCCGGCCCACGATCTGGCAGCCCAGGAAAACGCCGGTGAGATTGACCGCGATCACGCGATGCCACTGTGCCTCGGGAAAGTCGGCGGCGGGGCTGCGGTGGGTGATCCCGGCGCTGTTGACGAGCGCGTCGATGGCCCCGAGGCGCTCCTCCACCTCCGTGGCCATCCGCTCGACGCTCGCCGCGTCGGCCACGTCGACGGCCATCGCGAGGGCCTGGCCCCCCGCCTTCGCGATGTCGTCGGCTACCCGCCGGGCCTGGTCCGCGTTGGCGTCGGCCACCGCCACCGCCGCGCCGGCCTCGGCGAGACCGCGCGCCATCGCCGCCCCCAGCCCGCCCGCGCCGCCCACCACCACCGCGACCTGGCCGTCGAGCCGGAACAGATCGAGGCTGGTCATGCTCGCGGGGCCGGCTGGATCATCTCGAGCGTGATGTCATCGGGATCGAAGAGGTAGACGCCCTTGGCCCCCGCGTTCCGCCCGTGGGTGATCGGGACCGGCGCCGACTTGAAGCGCACACCCTTGGCGGAGAGCTCGGAATAGGTCGCGTCGATGTCGGCGACCATGAAGGCGACGTGACCGTTGCCGGGGTTGAACGTGTTCGCGTCGCCCCGGGTGCCCCGCGGCCGTCGGTACTCGAGCAGCTCGATGTGGTGACCGGGCGCGCCGTCGCCGGCCCGAGGCAGTCGCAGCAGCGCGATGCGCAGCTCGGCGTCGGGATAGGCCACGATCGCGCGCAGGTAGGGCTGGCTGCTGTCCCACTGGGCGATCAGCTCCAGGCCCAGCAGGTCGCGATAGAACGCGATCGAGCGATCCAGATCGCTGACGGTGAGCCCGGTGTGCAGGATCCCGGCGACGCCCATGTCTCCCTCCGGTTCGGGGTCAGGTCTTGCATTCCGACATTTCTACGCGGGTCGGACCGGATGCACAAACGAAAATGTCGGAATGTAAGACCTGACCCCCAGTTGACAAGTCGCAGCACTCATCGCAGAGTCTGGGCACCCGACACCCACCCGCTCGTTCCTGGAGGTGCATGTATGGCGCGTCGTGTGTTCCGGCTCATGACCGTGTTCGCGGTGGCGGTAGTGCTCATGATCGCAGCAGCGCCCGCCGACGCACAGAAGAAGGGCGGCGTGCTGCGGGTCGGCAACCTGGGCGAGCCGCCCGCGCTGGACGCGCACTGGACGACCGCCAGCATCACCGAGACGCTCACCAATCACATCTACGAGGGGCTCTTCAGCCTCGATCGCGAGAACAAGCCGATCCCGATGCTCGCGGAGAGCTACACCGTGAGCAAGGACGGGCTCACCTACACCTTCAAGCTGCGGTCGGGCGTGAAGTTCCACAACGGCAAGGAGATGACCTCCGACGACGTGGTGGCGTCACTCACCCGCTGGGGCAAGCAATCCATCTACGGCAAGGCGCTCTTCGCCCAGGTGGCCGAGCTGCGCGCGGTGGACCCGCTGACCGTGGAGATGAAGCTCAAGGAGAAGTCGGCCATCGTGCTGATCTCCCTCGCGGTGCCGAACAACTTCGGGGCGATCTACCCCAAGGAGATCGCCGAGAAGTTTCCGCCGGAGGTGAAGGTGACCGAGTACGTGGGCACCGGGCCCTACAAGCTCGCCGAGTGGAAGCCCGACCAGTACATCCGCATGGTGCGCTTCGACGACTACAAGTCGCGCAGCGAGAAGCCCAACGGCTACGGCGGTGGCAAGACCGCATGGCTCGACGAGATTCGCTGGGTGCCGGTGCCGGAGGTGGCGACGCGTGTGGCTCAGGTGGAGACCGGCGAGCTCGACTTCGCAGACGACCTGAACCTGGACGCCTACGACCGCCTGAAGAGCAACCCCAACGCGCATCCGATCATCTCCAAGCCGTACTACTGGCTCGTGGCCGTCTTCAACAAGAAGGAAGGCCTGATGACGAACCAGAAGCTGCGGCAGGCCTGGCAGGCCGCGATCGACATCGAGCCGATCATGAAGAACGTGGCGGGCGGCAAGAAGGAGTTCTACCGGATGGACAGCAGCCTCGCGCCCGTCGAGATCAGTGCGTGGCACACCAAGCTCTCCGGGCTGCCCTGGGACGAGCACAACCGCGACAAGGCCAAGCGGCTCCTGCAGGAAGCGGGCTACAAGAAGGAGCCGATCCGCTTCATGACCACCCAGGAGTACAAGTGGATGTACGACTTCGCGCTGCTCAGCAAGCAGCAGCTCGAGGACGTGGGCTTCAACATCGACCTGCAGGTGGTGGACTGGGCCACGCTGGTCAAGCGGCGGAACAACTCCAAGGAGTACGACGTCTTCACCACCGGCATGGGCGCCTTCTACGATCCGACCCACCACATCTATCTCACCGCGAGCTGGCCGGGCTGGACGACCGACGAGGGCATCCTGAAGCTGCAGAGCGAGCTCGCGCGGGAGACCGACCCCAAGAAGCGGATGGCGCTGTGGGAGCAGCAGACGCGCCAGTTCTACGAGAAGGTGCCGGTGATCCGCTACGGCGACCTCTTCGGCCTGCGCGCGGCCCGCAACACCGTGAAGGGCTTCAACGAGTCGACCGAGCGCATCCGCTTCTACAACGTGTGGCTGGAGAAATAGGTTGGCGAGGTGCAGCCGAAGGCGAGCCGAGCGGATAAATAATTGAGGGGGCAGCCCGTCCGCGGCGCGGCCTGACCCGCCCTCGTGTTCGCGTACCTAGTAAGACGCCTGCTCGCCGTCATCCCGGTGATGGCGGTCGTGGTGACGGTGGTGTTCCTGCTCATCCACCTGATCCCGGGCGATCCGGTCAGCGTGATGCTGGGGCCCGACGCAACGCCGACCCAGATCGAGGCGACGCGTCGCTCGCTCGGGCTCGACCGCCCGATCTACCAGCAGCTCGTGGGCTTCTACGGGCGGGTCCTGCGCGGGGACCTCGGCCAGTCCTATTTCCTGGACCGGCCGGTGGTCACCGCGATCGTCGAGCGGGCCGAGCCCACCCTGATGCTGATGGCCTGCGCACTGCTGGTGGCCGTCGCGATCGGGGTGCCGTCGGGCATCGTGGCCGCGGCCCACCGCGGCTCGATCTGGGACCGTGTGCTGATGATCGGCTCCCTGCTCGGCGTCTGCATTCCCGGCTTCTGGCTGAGCCTGAACTTCATCTATCTCTTCGCGGTGCGCCTCGGCTGGCTCCCCGCCGCGGGCTACGCGTCGCTCTTCTCCGAGCCGTTGAGCGCCCTGCGCTACATGGTCCTGCCCGCGGTCTCGCTCGGCTTCAGCCAGTCCGCCTTGATCGCGCGCATCAGCCGCTCCTGCATGCTGGAGGCGCTCCAGCAGGACTACGTACGGACCGCGCGGGCCAAAGGTCTGCCCCAGCGGTCGGTGACCTACGTGCACGCCTTCCGCAACGCGCTCGTGCCGGTGGTGACCGTGATCGGGGTGACCACCGCGGTGCTGATCGGCGGCGCGGTCATCACTGAGATTGTTTTTAACATCCCTGGGCTGGGCCGGCTCGTGATCTCTGCGATCCTCCGCCGCGACTACCCGGTGGTGCAGGGCGTGGTCCTGGTGACCGCGGCGACCTACGTGATGATCAACCTGGCCGTCGACGTGCTCTACGCCTTCATCGACCCGCGCATCCGCTATGACTGAGCCCCTGACCGAGCGGCAGCGCTGGGTGCGACGGCTGGGCCGCAACGGCGCGGTGGTCACCGGGGCGGCCATCCTGCTCGTCCTGGTGGCGGCGGCCCTCCTGGCCGACGTGGTGTCCACCCACAACCCGACGCGCCTGGTCCCCGCGAACCGGCTCAAGCCGCCGAGCGCCCAGCACTATCTCGGCACCGAC
>Ga0335070_10010505_pt1 | contig 10823 bp, 8 predicted proteins | sample Lox_Sample_13_FD_206722 | JGI IMG/M metagenome (GOLD analysis project Ga0335070, IMG submission 206722) | Soil microbial communities from Loxahatchee National Wildlife Refuge, Florida, United States - Lox_Sample_1.3 | ecosystem: Environmental > Terrestrial > Soil > Wetlands | place: USA: Florida...
ACATTGTCATCCTGAGCGAGGATTGATCTTCGCGGTCGCGCGAAGATCAACCGCAGTCGCAGGATCCCTACCCACCCAAGGGGCTCTGGTGGCGCATACAGGCGTTCTTCCCGTCGCCGGATGCCGTGAGAATTCCCTGCGGCCGCGTTGCCTAGGCCAGCAAACGCGGGGTCCTTCGACTCCGAAAGTTCATTCGCAAGCGAATGAACTTTCTCCGCTCAGGATGACAGGTCAGGTGAGAGAGCGAAACGAATGATCAAGGCAGTACGAGGCACGCGCGATTTGCTGCCGCCGGAGACGGCGCTGTGGAATTTTGTCGAAGCCGCGGCCCGCGATGTCTTCCGCGCTTACAACTTCCACGAAATCCGCACGCCGATTTTCGAGGAGACGCAGTTGTTCGCGCGGTCGGTGGGGGAAGAAACCGATATTGTTTCGAAGGAAATGTATACGTGGCAGGATCAGGGGCGAGCACAATCCGACAAAGGTCAGTCCCTAACCCTGCGTCCCGAGAACACCGCCGGCGTAGTTCGCGCCTACATTGAGCACAAACTCTGGGAACGTGGGTTGAGCAAGCTCTTCTACATCGGCCCGCAGTTCCGGCGGGAGCGGCCGCAGAAGGGGCGGTACCGGCAGTTCTACCAGATCGGGGCGGAGGTGATCGGTCCTGCCACCGCAGGCAGCGAGTCACCTGCACGCGACGCCGAGGTCCTCGAACTGCTGGCGACCTTTCTCGACCGGCTGGGCATCACAGATTGGACCCTGGAGCTGAACTCCGTCGGCTGTCCCAACGACCGCGCGATTTACAACCAGGCCTTGCGCAAGGCGCTCGAGCCTGTGGTGGCGAAGATGTGCTCCGACTGCCAGCGGCGGGCAGTGACCAATCCGCTGCGCGTGTTCGACTGCAAAGTTCCCGAGGACCAGCCCGTCATCAGGGACCTGCCGCGCATCAGCCAGTATCTGGATGAGGGATGCCGCCGGCATTTTGAGCAGGTGCAGGACATCCTGAAGGCAGTGGGCGTGCCGTTTGTGCTGAACGACCGGCTCGTGCGCGGGCTCGACTACTACACCCGCACGGCGTTTGAGTTCACACATGGCGCGCTGGGGGCGCAGAATGCAATTCTCGGCGGAGGACGGTATGACGGGCTCTCGGAGTCGCTGGGCGGACCAAGCGCTCCCGGAATCGGCTTTGCCATCGGCGAAGACCGCCTGGTACTGGCGTTGAAGGAGTCGGCTGAGGCTGTGATGCGCAAGCCAGACGTGTACATTGCTCCACTGGGCGCGGGGATGAATCGGGAGGCCGCCCGGATCGCGCGCGAACTGCGACGCCACGATCTCGTCGTCGAGATGGGCGATGAGAGCTTCCGGCTGAAGAAATCGTTTGAGACGGCGACGAAGGTTGGGGCGAAGTTTGCGCTGATCGTGGGCGAGGATGAAGTCAAGGCCGGAGCATTTGCCTTGAAAAACCTGGAAAGCGGCGAGCAGACGGCGGTTCCACGCCACGACCTGCCCGGCAAGATTCAGCCGAAACTCTAACAAATCATCCGCAGTTTGACTTGTCACGGTGCCGGGTCCTACCATCCTCGGCAGCTTGGGAATTGCCCTTGCGCGTTCCTCTTAACTTTGACATCAAGGAGTGACCAAGATGAGATGGACAATTACGCTCGGTATTGTTGTGTTTCTGGGTCTGACGGTCGTTGTTTCGGCGCAAATGCCGATGCCGACGCCCGCACCGGAAGTGAAGAACTTCGACTTCTTCAACGGGAAGTGGACGATGGAAGGTGATATGAAACCCGGACCGATGGGGCCGGGAGGCAAGTTTGGTGGCAATGAGACTTGCGAGTGGATGGAAGGCAACTTCTTCCTCGTCTGCCACAACACATTTGAATCGCAGGCCATGGGAAATGGAAAGGGCCTGGCGGTGATGGGATACGACTCTGATAAGAAGGTCTACGTCTACAACGCCTTCAACAGCATGGGCGAGTCTGAGCGCGCGGAAGGCACGCTGAGTGGCGATACGTGGACGTGGAATAGCGAATCGAGTATGGCCGGCCAGCCGATCAAGACGCGATTCGTCATCAAGCAGACTTCGCCAACCTCGTATGATTTCAAGATGGAAATGGCTGCTGCCGGCGCAGAGATGAAAACTGCCATGGAAGGCAAGGCCACCAAACACTAGTGCACGCGGGGCGCGGCCTTGGCTTCGCCCCGCTTCCTTCCCATGTCACAGACAGTTTCTCGCCGGCATTTATAATCTTGGATTCGGCTTACAGCCATATTCTTCACTGAAGGGAATCCCCTTGCTGGACTTTCTTGGCGATTTACGGCGAACTCATATGTGCGGCGCACTGCGCCTCTCCGACGCCGGCAAACCGGTGGTGCTGATGGGCTGGGTGAACCGGCGGCGCGATTTGGGCAACCTCATCTTTGTGGATGTGCGCGACCGCACCGGCGTGACCCAGGTTGTTTTCAATAAGGAGAGGAGTCCGGCGCTGCATGCTAAGGCTGGGGAGCTGCGCAGCGAGTACGTGATCGCGGTGATGGGCAAGGTCCGGCAACGCGTTCCCGACACGGTAAACAGGAACATCTCCACCGGAGAAGTGGAGTTAATCGCGGAAGAGCTGCGCATTCTGAACGAAGCCAAGCAGCCTCCGTTTCTGCCAGGCGACACCGTGCTGCCCAATGAAGAGCTGCGGTTGCAGTACCGCTATATTGATCTGCGGCGCGATGCCCTGCAGCGCAACATCGAACTGCGGCACAAGGTAGCCCTGGCCATCCGCGACTATCTTTCGTCGCAGGGATTCTTTGAGATTGAAACGCCGTTCATGACGCGTTCCACGCCGGAGGGGGCGCGTGACTACCTGGTGCCCAGCCGGGTCCAGCCGGGGTCGTTTTACGCTTTGCCGCAATCGCCGCAACTGTTCAAGCAGATTCTGATGATCTCGGGCTTTGACAAATATTTCCAGATCGTGCGCTGCTTCCGCGATGAGGACCTGCGCGCCGACCGCCAGCCGGAGTTCACGCAGATTGACCTGGAGATGTCGTATCCGCAGCCGGAGCGGGTGTGGGACGTGGTGGAGGGCTTTCTGACGGCCGCGTTCAAGGCGGCGGGATTCGAGATCAAGCCGCCGTTTCCGCGCATGTCGTATGACGAAGCCATTCGGCAGTACGGCAGCGACAAGCCGGATATGCGCCTGCCGGCCATGACCGACGTGCGCGACTGCTTTGCGCCGGAAAACCTGCAGACGCTGGGAGTGAGCGCGCAGCTGCCGGTGGTGGCGATTCGCATCCCGAAGATTGGCGAGTTGTCGCGCAAAGAACGCGACGACATCAAGCCTCTGTTCAACGCTCGGGGTGGGGCGAAGCTGTTTGAAGACTTCAAGCGGCTGGAGAAGAACTTTCCCGAGGCCGCGGGGAAGATTCGCCAGAAGAGCGGCGCTGCGGGGGACGATCTCATCGTGGTAGTCGCCGGAGACACTAAGCCCGGCGGGCATCCCTCGGAGAGCATTGTCGGTCCCGAGGTGAAGCAGCACGACCATGCGGTGTACACGTCTGCCGGGCTGCTGCGGGTGGCGCTGGCTCAGAAGTACGCGGCAAAACACGGCGTGTTCACTAAGACCGGCGATCCGGGCAAGGACTTCCGCTTCCTCTGGGTGACGGACTTTCCCATGTTCGAGTACGACGAAGAGGGAAAGCGCTGGGCGGCGGCGCACCATCCCTTTACCTCGCCGCACGAGCGCGACATGGACAAGCTGGAGTCCGACCCAGGCGCGGTGCGGGCGCTGGCTTACGACGTGGTGCTGAACGGCACGGAGCTGGGGTCGGGGTCCATTCGTATTCATCGCCAGGACATTCAGCGGAAAATTTTCCACGCACTCGGCATGACGGAGGAAGAGGCGAAGGCCCGGTTTGGGTTCTTTCTGGAGGCGCTGGAATATGGGACTCCTCCCCACGGCGGGATTGCGCTCGGACTCGACCGCATTACCATGATCCTGGCCGGAGCGGAGAGCCTGCGCGAGGTCATTCCCTTCCCCAAGACCGCGCGGGCGGTGGACTTGATGGTGGACGCGCCGACTCCGGTGAGCGAGGCGCAGTTGCGCGAGCTGGGGATACAGGTGAAGAAGAGCTAGACCGCTACTTCCAGGCCTGCGGGCCGGCGCCCACCGAGAAGCACGCGACCTTTAGGTGGCGCAGAGTCTTTGGGTGGTGCTCTGGGGTTAGCGCTTTTGGGGTAGCGCTTTGGGGTGGCGCAGCGCTTCAGCGCTGCGGTTCAAGCCGGAACTGTCAGCGGCTTCAGCCGCTGAGGAATATCGTCCATTAGAAAACCGGCTGCGGAACAGTATGGGTAAGCGGCAGGTGAAGCGGCTAGTCCGCGCTTAACCGGGTTCTGATAAATATACGTTCGGTATGCTTCAAACTCATCCAGGTCGCGCACGCGCCGATCATGGAAACTGCTTTCCCATACTTCTCCGATGAAACGCAGCTCTCTCCGGGCCCGATAGGAGAACCCGCCCTTGATCATCTGAAGCGCCCGGGCCAGCGAGTGAGTAGGAGTAAGTAGCAGGTGAAAGTGATCGGGCATCAGCACAAATTCATGCAAGAGGAACTCCCCTGCTCCGCGATAGTGCAGCAGCACTTCAATGAACAGCCGCGACATTCTTTCGGTCTGAAACAGGCTTCGTTTGCCGGCAGTGGACGCGGTAATGAAGTAAGTACCAAGCCCAGTGTTACCGCGATAAGGAATGGCCATGAGGCACCTCAGCGGCTGAAGCCGCCACTCTGTTGGCCACCCTATCGCAGCGCTGAAGCGCTGCGCCACCCAAAGGCAATAGTCTCGCCCTAGTGGCTTCCCTTTTCGAAACTGGCGCCCGCTGGTCTTGGGGTGGCGCAGGCCTTCAGGCCTGCGGACAAGCCATCTCAGATGAGTCGCCTTCAGGCGCTGAGGTCCTGCTTGCGGGGAGCGGCGGGCCCGCAGCGGCTAAAGCCGATCTTCTATATGTGCCCTGAACCGCAGCGCTGAAGCGCTGCGCCACCCAAAGGCGACCTCGAATTACTCGCCCCCAGATCTTAGACTTGACCTGTCCAGTTCCGCACACGACCTGTACCCGCTCAGCCCCAGGGTCAAATCAAAATCCGCGATAAAATTCCCCACCACATCGCGCACGCCCTGCTCGCCTGCCACTGCCAGACCCCAGATGTACAAGCGGCCCAGCAGCACGGCCTTCGCGCCCAGCGCGATGGCCTTGAGGGCATCGGATCCGTGGCGGATTCCGCTGTCGAACAGCACCGGGATCTTCCCCTGAATGGCTTCGACCACAGCCGGCAGCGCGTCGAGCGAGGCGATGGCTCCGTCCACCTGGCGGCCTCCGTGGTTGGAGACGATCACGCCATCCATGCCGCAATCAAGAGCACGCTTGCCATCGTCGGGATGCTGGATTCCCTTCAAAACAATCGGCAGCCTGGTTTCGCTGCGCAGCCAGTTCAGGTCTTTCCAGGTCAGGGCGGTGTTTCCGAAGAGCGTGGTCCACAACCGGATCGCCGCTGCCGGATCGGCTTCTGGCGGCTGGGTCAGCTTGCGGCGAAATGCCGGATCGGTGAAATAGTTCGCCAAGCCCTTTCCCAGCAGGAACGGCAGGTAAGCATGGTACAGATCGCGCGGGCGCCAGGCCAGCATCTGGGTATCGAGGGTGACGACCAGGGCGGTGTATCCGGCTTTTTCGGCGCGCTGCAGCATGCTGACGGTCACTTCGGGGTCTTTACCCCAATACAACTGGAACCAGCGGCGGCCGTCGCCCATGGCTTGCGCCACTTCTTCGATAGAGCGCGAGGAGACCGTGCTGAGGACGAACGGCAGGCCGAGCGCGGCCGCGGCGCGGCCGGAGGCGACCTCGGCGTCAGGATGAATGATGCCTTGCACTCCCACCGGCCCGAGCAGGGTGGGGGCGGAGAGCCGCGCGCCGAGCACTTCCACACTCAGGTCGCGCTGCGAGACATCGCGCAACATGCGTGGCACGATCTGCCAGCGAAAAAAAGCATCCAGGTTGGCCTGCATGGTGCGCTCTCCAGCAGCGCCTCCGCCGACGTAGTCGTAAGCCTGCGGGGTGAGGACTTCCTTCGCCTTGGCTTCAAGGAGCGCGAGGGGGATGGGGACGGAGAGCTTCTTGCCGGCCAGTCCCAGCTGGTAGATTTCGGACTGACGATGCATGCCTGGGCCGGTCTCGGACATGGGAGGCTTCGCGGGCGGATTATACACAGGTTGGAGTGAAAGCGGGACCGAGCTCGCGCGACATATTCTTGCCGGCCATAGGGATTCTTCGCTGCGCCCGGAATGACAACACGGTAAACTGGCAGATACTCATGGGCCGCATTCACGTACTTCCGGAGCACGTGGCTAACAAGATCGCCGCCGGCGAAGTGGTCGAGCGGCCGGCCTCGGTCGTGAAGGAGCTGCTGGAGAACGCGCTGGACGCGGGATCTACGCGTGTCCGCATTCAGGTCGAGGCGGGCGGCAAGAGGCTGATTCAGATCACCGACAACGGCTGCGGCATGGTGCGCGATGATGCCCTGCTGGCGTTTGAACGGCATGCAACGTCGAAGATCAAGAATGCGGAAGACCTGCTGAGCGTGGCCACGCTGGGCTTTCGCGGCGAGGCCTTGCCTTCGATCGCTTCGGTGGCGCGGCTGCGGCTGGAGACGCGGGCCCCCGAGGAGGCTTCGGGGACGATCGTCGAGATCAATGGCGGAAAGATTTTCAAGGTGGAAGAGGCGGGACTGCCGACGGGCACGTCGGTCACGGTTCGCGATTTGTTCTTTAATACTCCGGCGCGGAAGAAGTTCTTGAAAGCCGAGTCCACGGAGCTTTCGCATATCGCATCGCTGGTCACGCACTATGCACTAGCGCATCCAGACAAACACTTCGAGCTGCATTCGGCGACCAATGCCATGCTGGTGGCGCCGCCGGTGGCCGGTTACAGCGAGCGCGTGTACCAGGTGTTTGGCAAGGAGACGCTTGACCAGTTGATCTCGGTGGCTGCCGAGCAGCCGCTGGAACGGGTCGGGCTGCCGCAACCTCCACCCTGGCGGCGGGGAGAGGAGGAAGAAGAGCTTAAAGATCCCGGCGAAATGCGGGTGCACGGCTTCGTTTCGAAACCTGAGATCCAGAAGCTCAACCGCAATTCGATCTTCGTGTTCGTCAACGGGCGTCTGATTCGCGATCGGCTGATTCAGCATGCGCTCACCGAGGCGTATCGCAACATTTTGCCGCCGACGGTGTATCCGGTGGTGTTGCTGTTTCTGGAGCTGCCCACCGGCGAGGTGGATGTGAACGTGCATCCCTCAAAGACCGAGGTGCGGTTCCGCCAGCAGACTGTCATGCATGACTTCGTGCGCGATTCGGTGCGGGCGGCTTTGATGAAGGCCCGGCCGGTGCCACAGTTTGCTACGGAGATTCACGCACACCCGACCGCCACTCCTGGGCTCACGCCCGGTGCGCGGGCGTCCACGGTGGACATCGCCGCCTGGCGGGCGCTGTATGCACCCCCGGCATTCAGCCTGCAGCCGCCGCAGCTTCCGCCGGAGACTGCGCGACTTCAGTTTGGCAGCGAGGCGATCTCGGTGGACGCCAATGCCGCCGTCGCTCTGGCGCGCGTCCCCCAACAGGCCGTTCCCGCCGACGGCTGTACACCGCCAGTCCCCGAAGAACCGGAGGCGCCCAGCGATCTGGCGCCTTCGCTGGCTTCGCTCAAGCCGCTGGGGCAGATCCGCGAATCGTTTATTCTGGCGGTGAACCACGAAGGGTTATGGATCATTGACCAGCACGTGGCACATGAACGCGTGCTGTTCGAAAAAGTGCTGAAGCAGCGGGCGGCGCAGAGGGTGGAAAGCCAGCGTTTGCTGATGCCGCTGGTGATCGAGCTCAATCCCGCGCAGCAGGCGGTGTTTGCCGAAATCTCGGACGAACTGGCAAAGAACGGGTTTGAGGCGGAGCCGTTCGGCTCGCGCAGCATCGCGGTTAAAGTTGCGCCGGCGGGCGTGGACGCCACCCAGGTCGAGCACATGCTGCATGAACTGCTCGACCAGATATCCCGCGAAGAGCAATCGGTGAACCTGGAGAAAGTGCGCGCCCGCATTGCCGCATCGATTGCCTGCCATGCCGCCATCAAGGTCAACATGCCGCTGGAGCAGAACAAAATGGAGTGGCTGCTGCAAGAGCTGGCCAAGTCCGAATGCCCGATGTCGTGCCCGCACGGCCGGCCGGTGGTGTTGCGGTATTCGATGAAGGACATTCAGAGGGCGTTTAAGAGGATCTAGCAACTGGCACTTAGCACTTGGCATTTGGCCAGCGATCGTTTGTGCTGACACAGAAGCGTCATGGCCAAGTGCCAATTGCTAACTGCTAATTGCTGCCTTTATGACCGACCACGAACTCGAACAGCTTCGGCAGGAGAAATGGCATCTCAGTGGGCCACCGGTGCGCACGCTCGAGGATGCCCGCGCATTCATCGAGTCGGTGGGCTTCTGCCTGATGTACCCGCTGAAGCCGCCAGTCCTGCTGCCGACATTCATCGGGGCCTGGGCCGGGTCAGACGAGAAGCTTCCCACCTGGCAGCATGCCTTCGCCGATCCACGGGCGCAGGATGCGACCCAACTCATGGTCCGCCTGCTGCGCGAACACGCCGCCTACGAAGCCAACCTGTTCGACGAGAACAATGCCTTCCTGGTGGCAGGTTCGGTGTTTCCTTACTTCTATGCGCTGGTGGGAGAGCGCAACCCGAAGCAAGCGCCCCAGCCCGGGCCGCGCTCGGGATACTCGCAACTGGCTTGCGACGTTTTCGCGGCCGTGCGGCGCGACGGGCCGATCTCCAAGCAGAAGCTGCGGGAGACGCTGAGCGGCAGTTTGTCTTTGGCCGCCCTCGATCATGCCTTAGGCGAACTGTGGTCGAAACTACGCATCACCCGCGTGGACTATAAAGAAGGAGAGGGCGCCTTCTGGGACGTGCTCTACCGCTGGGCGCCGGAGGCGGTGCGCGAGGGGGTGGGGCTGTCGGTGGCGGAAGCGCTGTCGGCACTGCTTTCCGAGTACTTGGACTGCGTAATCGCCGCCGACCCGCAGGAGGTGGAGACATTTTTCAGCAGCTTTGTTCCACGCTCGCGGGTGAAGGAAGCCATGAACGCCTTGTTGGCAGCGCGCGAGTTGAACTTCTTGCGGGTGGGTAGTCGTTCGCTGGTACAGATCGCGCCGCCCAGGGAGGCGGCTGCCTCCAATTCCCGCCGGCCGCAAGCGGTTAAGCGTTGAATCCCGCCGTCCGCGCGGCCTGACTCGGGTGCTGCGTTTTCTGCCGTGTACAATTAATACCGCGCACGATGACCGAATCCCCCCAGCGCAAACTGATCATCGCCATCGACGGCCCCGCAGGCGCGGGAAAGAGCACGATTGCCTCGCGGCTGGCGCGCAAGCTGGGGTACGTGAACCTGGAGAGCGGGGCCATGTATCGGGCGCTGGCGCTGAAGGCCATTGAGCGGGACGTGTCGTTCGATGAGGAGGAAGCGCTGTTCAAACTCGCTCGGGATTCACGTATCCAGCTTGAACCCAGCCTGGGCGGCAACCGCGTGCTGCTCGACGGACGCGACGTGACCCAGCGGGTGCGCGAGGCCGACGTCAGCGAAGCGGCGTCGCGGGTCTCCGTCCACCCCAAGGTGCGCGAATGGATGGTCGCCCGGCAGCAGGCCATGGGGGCGGGTGGCGGCGTGGTGATGGAAGGCCGCGACATCGGAACCAAGGTCTTTCCCGGCGCGGACGTCAAGGTTTTTCTCGACGCCGACCCGGTGGTGCGCGAACAGCGACGCCTGCTGCAACAGCATTTGAGAGGCCCTGCGGCAACAGTCACGGTTGCCGAATTGCGGGAGCGCGATCAGCGCGACCGTACGCGGGCGGCGTCACCGTTGGTGGCCGCGCCGGATGCCCTCGTACTCGACTCCACCGACCTCTCGGAGGAAGAAGTCTTGGAGAGAGTGGAGGAGTTGGTGAAGCAGAAGCTGGGTTGAGAGGCCGACAGCGTTTCCCGCTTTGGGAAACATCCCAAGAAAGAAGTTCACTCCGCACAGATTTCCCGAGACTCGTGTTGGTATACAGATAAGTGTTTCCCGTCGTGGCTGGACTCACATGATTCCATTTCTACCCAGGTGTGAGTCCTATGACGGGCAGCGGTGACTATTCTTTTTCCTTTCCACTTCAACTCCATAACTCAACCAGCGGCGGTTGGGTAGCACGCGCGAGATCCCTCACCCGGCTTTCGCCGGGATTCGGGATGACGCCGATGCGAAGAGCGGCGCAGCTTTGTCTCCTGGCGGCGGTGGTCGTGCTCCCTGTCCTGGCGCAGGATGCTTCGACCGGGGCGATCCGCGGGACGGTGACCGACACTTCGGGGGGACTGGTGGAGTGGGCCAGTGTGGTGGCGATGAATTCTGCCACGGGTCTGCGCTACACGACCGCCACAGACAGCCAGGGCCGGTTCGCGCTGGAACTGCTTCCGCCGGGGGATTACTCGGCGCGGGTGGAAGTGCGCGGCATGTCGCCACAGGTGAGCCCGCAGATTCATGTGGAAGTCGGCGGGGTCGCTGAGCTGTCGTTCACCCTCTCCATTGCCGGAGTGAAGGAAACGGTGACCGTCGCGGGCGCGCCCCAACTGGTCGAGACCCAGCCGACCGCGCTCTCGGCGCTAGTCGATGACCGGGCCATCAATGAACTGCCTTTGAACGGACGGCGTTTCACCGACCTGGCCTTGCTGGCTCCCGGGGTCACGCAGGACCCGCGCGGGCTGACTTCG
>Ga0335070_10010507_pt1 | contig 10822 bp, 8 predicted proteins | sample Lox_Sample_13_FD_206722 | JGI IMG/M metagenome (GOLD analysis project Ga0335070, IMG submission 206722) | Soil microbial communities from Loxahatchee National Wildlife Refuge, Florida, United States - Lox_Sample_1.3 | ecosystem: Environmental > Terrestrial > Soil > Wetlands | place: USA: Florida...
CCCAACAATGGAATTTGCAACCAGGCATTCAGCTCTCTCGGTTGCACAGCTCCGTACCAGCCATGTACTGGAGCTTCCGCGAATACCTCAGCCATCTGTGTCGGTGTCGGAACGTTCTGCGATCCGCAGTTGGGCTGCAGTGACCGTCTCGTCGCGGAGGACCTGAACGACGAACATTCCTGGCAACTCAGCCAGGAATTTCGGCTGGCCTCGAATTTCAGCGGCCCGTTCAATTTCAGCGTCGGGGGCAATTATCTGCATTATGAAACCGAGGAAAACTATTACGTCTTCATCAACTCGTTGACATTGGCGTCTTACACATGGGCCCGACCCTTTGTCGGCGGGATTGATCAGAACCAGCCATGGGTTCCGGGTGTATCGGACAATTTGAACTGCATCCCCGGCGGCGCCAGCCTTGTGAATCTAAGCGACCCCGATAACACCCATCTGGCTACGGAGGGACAACTCCGTTGCCAATATATCGATCCCAATCCGCTCACGAGTCTCAACAATGAAGGCCACAATTATTACCTCAACCAGAATCCCTACACGCTCAATTCCTACGCCGGATTCGGTGAGGCTTATTACAACGTCACCCATGATCTGAAGCTGACGGGCGGCCTTCGCTGGACCGATGACCGTAAGCACTTCGTCGATATCCCCAGCGAACTTTTTGTCCCGGGCTACGGTTATCCTATAACCGGCATCGTCGATCAGTCGTGGCAGGAATTCACCGGCCGTTTTGCCGCCAACTGGACCCCGAAACTCGATTTCACCGATCAATCGTTATTCTATGCTTCCTTCGCTCATGGCTATAAGGCCGGTGGTGCCAATCCGCCAAGCGCGCAGCTTTTATCATGGCTCGGCAGCTTCGTACCGACACCCAACCCGATTCATCCGTTGACCTTCAAGCCGGAATTCATCAACGCCTTTGAACTCGGTACCAAGAACACCCTGCTGGACGGTTCGATCACGTTTAATGGGAATGTCTTTTACTACGATTATAAAGGCTATCAAATCTCCCGCATCGTGGATCGCACAGCGATCAACGACAATTTTGATGCCACGGTCAAAGGCGCCGAAATCGAAGCGACCTACGAGCCAACCCCCGGCCTTAGATTGAAATTCGCGGGCGGTTACGAAGACACCCGCGTTGCAAACGGCCAAAGCTCCGTCGATCTGATGGACCGCGCGGATGTGGCCAACCATCCGGACTGGATGGTGGTTAAGCCGTTCGTCAGTCAGGCATCGAACTGCATTCTGCCCGTCTATGTCGTCGCGGCGTTGTTGACCGCGCGGCCACCTCAAGGCACCACGAACGGTCCAACAAGCTTTGCTGGTGTTTGTTCCAACGCTTATCAGGGTAACTTGGACCCGGTCACGGACTATCCTTACAAGACCGATGGCCCGCCGGTTTGGCCGAATGACTACTATCAGGTTGATAGTTCTACGAATAGCGCGCAACACGATCCTGTCGGCTATCCGGGATTTAACCCGGCAACCGCCCCGAACAACGGGCAAGGTTTCGCAAAGGATCTGAGCGGCAACGAACTGCCCAACGCGCCGCCGCTTACCGTATCGGCTTCGGCCGACTACACAGTACCCATCACCGCGAATTGGGCCGGCACACTCCATGCCGATTATTATTGGCAAGATTACTCCTGGGCCCGCATCTTCAACGACAATCCCTATGACCGTCTGCGCGGTTACACCAACGTCAATCTCGCCCTAATCCTCACCAACCAGGATGGTTGGCAGGTGATGGGCTATCTGAAGAACGTGTTCAACACGACCGCGATCACCGGCGATTTCCTGAACAGCGACGATAGCGGGCTTACAACAAACGTATTCCTGACCGATCCGCGCCTGTTCGGCGTGCGCGTCACGAAGAATTGGTAAGGGGGGATTTCACAATGAGCGAACTCATCACGCTGCGCCCGGGGTTAATCGATTTCCGCTGGCAATTGTTGGCGACTGTCTCCGCACTCACGCTGTTCACATTGACCATGTCCGAAGCCAAAGCCGAAGACACCGACCGGCCCACCGTCTGGATCGAACTCGGCGGCCAATTGAGCCGTTGGGAAAACAGCCAGCAGCCATACGCACCGCCCTTTGCCGCGTTGACTCCATCTAATCTTTCTCTGCCACAAGCGTTCCAAAAGCCGCCCCGTTACGGCGTGGACGAAAGCGCAGCGCTTACGATTCAACCCGATGATTCCAATTGGACCTTTTCCGCAGCAATCCATTACGGGCGCTCGGGCAATTCCGGGCACCATCGCCAGCAAAGCAATCCCGCCAGCGCTCTCTACTACGTAAACATTCATTCCAGCAGATTCGGCAACTATCAGCATAGCACGGGCACCTACCCGATCGTTCCAATTGCCGCCCGATTTACCGATGTGGTCTCGAAGCAGAGTGAAAGCCATGCGATCCTGGATTTCCAGGCTGGCAAGGATGTGGGGTTGGGGATGTTCGGGCGCGATGCATCGTCCACGCTGAACCTCGGTGTGCGCTTCGCGCAATTCACGTCGCGGTCTTCGGTCAAGATCAGAGAAAATCCCGATTGGCAATTCAAAACGCACCCTATGACTTATGATCTTGTCACTCAGGTTTCCGGTCTTCCCTATACCATCTATGCAAAGAGGGTGCTCCAGCTTCAGCCGTTCCACAGTTTTGCCGGCACGTTTCTGGCGAGCCGGAGCTTCAGTGGTCTGGGGCCATCGATATCCTGGGATTCGTCGGAACCGGTTATCGGTAGTCCGGAGCGAGGCGAATTGTCATTCGACTGGGGCGTGAATGCGGCTTTGTTGTTCGGTCGTCAAAAGACAAAGGTTCAACACCACGAGACAAACACCTATCATTCGTCTTATCCGACGGGTGGCAACCAGGGCCAACAATACTTCAATATTGTTTATCAGGGCCCATCCGTCGAACACTCGCGCTCGCGCGGCGTCTTCGTACCCAACATCGGCGGCTTCGCAGGGTTGTCGTTGAAATATCCCAACGCCAAAGTCACCCTTGGCTACAAGGCCGACTTCTTCTTTGGCGCGATGGATGGCGGCAACGATGTGCGTCGCGCCGAAGATATCGGCTTCCATGGGCCTTACGCATCGATCAGCATCGGCCTGGGCGGATAACGCCGGAGCCCGCAACACTGCCAAAAGGCGGCGGCTCAACCCGCCGCCTTTTCTTTTCAACTCCGCCGCCCGCGTATCATCAGCATCTGCGCGCGTTCTTCCAGTTCCATGGCCGCATCCGCGCTGCCGATTTCCAGCGCCGCGTCGAGCGAGCGTTTGGTCAGGCGCAGCGCATCGGGCCGCGCTTCCAGCATCGCGCGCGCCAGCATCATCCCGTGTTCGTCCAGTCTGTCGTCCGGCACCACGCTCGAAACCAGCCCGGTGCTGAGCGCGTCCCGCGCATCGATCGGCCGCCCGGTGAGCAGCGCCTCGCGCGCCCGCGAAAGTCCCATCGTGCGTTGCAGCCGCCACGCCGCGCCCAGTTCCGCTCCGCTCAATCCGATCTTGATGAAAGCGGAATGGAACACCGCACTTTCCCCCGCCACGATCACATCGCTCGCCAGGGCCATCGCCAATCCGCCGCCTGCCGCCGGTCCCTTCACCAGACAGATGACGGGTTGCGGACACGCCCGCATCGCCTTCATCAGGTCGCGCAAATACCAATCGCCGTCCGGCCCGTCGCGCAGTTGATCGGGCTGGCCCGCCGCCTTCAGGTCGGCACCGGCACAAAACCCGCGCCCCGCCCCGGTCAGCACGATCACCCTGGCCGAAAGGTCCCGCCGCCGCGCCTCGAAATATATAAGGAGTGCCCCCGCCAGCTCCTGGTTCAGGGCGTTCAGCCGCTCGGGCCGGTTCAGCACCACCCTTCGGATTTCTCCAATCTCTTCAACGAGTAAGATGTTGCCCGCCGCCATCGCCACGCTCCGGTAATCGCTCCGCCCCGATTAGCCACGATTTCCGCCGCCCCTTGCAACAGTCGCCGTTGACTCCCATATCTGTCATATGTAAGAAATAACTTACATATGAATGTTGGAGATGGCAGTTGCCTTCCACAGGAGATCAGCTTCTTGCCGCTTTGGCCGCGCTCGCCAATCCGCATCGTTTGCGCATTGTCGCCGCGCTCAAAACCGATGGCCGCAACTATGTCAGCCAGCTCGCACGCGAAGTCGGCATCAGCCGTCCGTTGCTGCATCTGCATCTGCAAAAGCTGGAAGAAGCGGGTCTCGTCAAAAGTAAGCTCGAACTCTCCAGCGACGGCAAAGCCCTCAACTATTTCGAGGTCACCGATTTCGGCTTCGAACTTACGCCGGCGGCCATAGCGAAGGCCGCCAAGTCCCTAACCAAATCCGATGAATGAAAGGCGCCCAAAATGTCTGAACATGTCTTCTTTATCACCGTCGGCCTGATCATCAGCACGGTCCTGGCCGTCTTCGGCATGAAATACTGGTCGGCGATGCAACAGGCTCGCTCCCGCATCGAGGACGAAAATGCCTATCGCGCGCTCGCTGAAAAATCGGCTACCGCGCAAACCGAAAATGCGAATTGGCTGGCGCGCATGCAGACCCAGCTTTCGGAACTGAATGCGCGCGTGGCGGCGGTGGAAAAGGTGCTCAAGGCGGTCGAGTAAACCCGGCAGCGCATCTTTGCCGGAGGCTCTGGGGCCTCCGGCGCAATTTTCTTGCCATACGCCACTAGTTTAATCCCCCTCGCGCCGCTCGGCCGGGCTCTCGCATTTGTGCATGTGGCTTCACGAGCTTTTGACACCATATCTTCCTGAAACTGCTGCTTATTGCAGTCCGGCGAAGAACCGGGGGAGTCCATGCGTGCGTTGACAGAAGCCGGCATTCGTTCGCCCGCAGCCGTTGCGGTGGGTGTTGCCGTGACCATTTTGTTCGGCGCCTTCGCGCTCACCTCGCTGCCGATCCAGTTGTTCCCGGATATCGAGCGCCCGCAGATCGGCATCGAAACCGACTGGCGATCCGAAACCCCGCGCGAGGTCGAAGCCCAACTCCTCGAACCGGAAGAAGAAGTGCTGCAAGGCATCCCCGGCCTGCAGCAGATGGATTCCTACGCCAATTCCGGCAGCGGCTATATCAGCCTCACCTTCGCGCTCGGCACGGATATGAAGTCGACGCTGGTGGATGTCATCGGCCGCCTCAACCGCGTGCCGCAATTGCCGCAAGATGCGCAGAAACCTTTCGTACAGCTCGCCAACCAGCAGGATGCGAATGCGACCCTTCTCTGGGTCTTCATGCAGAAGCTGCCGGGCAACAGCCGCGATGTGGATTCCTACGAACGCTTTTTGAAAGACACGGTTGCTCCCCGTCTCGAAGCCATCCCCGGTGTTGGTTCGGCAAACGTCAATGGCGCGAGCGCCGCCGAAGAATTGCAGATCATCTTCGATCCCATGCGCGTGGCGCAGCTCGGGATTCAAATTCCCAAAATGGCTGCCCAGCTGGGTGCTGCGGACGATGCCTCCGGCGGCACCATCGATGTCGGCCGCCACCGTTATCAATTGTCGTTCCGCGGCCGCTATTCGGTCGAGGACATGAAAAACCTCATCCTCGAATGGCGCGACGGCAAACCGATCCGCCTGGGCGATATCGCCGATGTGAAGATCGGCCGCGGCAAGCGCCAGAGTTTCGGCTATCAGGATGGCAACCCGGCCTTGGGCATCCAGATCCTGCGCGGCCCCAACGCCAACGTGCTCGCCACCGTCACCGCCGTTAAAGAGGAACTGAAAAAAATCAACGACACGGTGGCGAAAGAGCAGGGCGTCAAGCTGCAATATTCCTTCGACCCGTCGCATTTCATCGATCAGGCCGTGGGCATGGTCACCTCCGACCTGATCTTCGGCATTTTCCTCGCGGTCGGCGTGCTCTGGTTCTTCATGCGCGAATGGCGGGCAACCGTCATCATCGCCTGTTCCATTCCCATCTGCCTGTTCGCCGTGGTGGTGCTGCTGCAACTTTTCGGGCGCACACTCAATGTCGTCTCGCTTGCCGGATTGGCGTTCGCCACCGGCATGGTGCTCGATGCGGCCATCGTCGCCTTCGAAAACATCCTGCGCCTGCGCGAACGCGGCACGCCTGCTGCCGAAGCCGCCCTCAAAGGCACCGATCAGGTCTGGGGCGCGCTGCTTGCCTCCACCGCCACCAACGTCGCCATCTTCGTGCCGGTGATATTCCTGAAAGACGTGGAAGGTCAATTGTTCGCCGATCTCTCGCTCACCATCGCCGCATCGGTGCTGGTCTCGCTGATTGTCGCTGTCACCGTGATCCCGGTGCTTTCGGTGCTGTTCCTGAAAACGCGCCCCAAGATCGCCGAACTCACCAATGTCTGGCGCCGCATGACCGATTACATCATGGCGATCACCGATACACCGCGAAAACGCGCCTTGTGGATTGGCGGTCTCATCGGCTTCTCTGTCATTGGCACATGGCTGCTGCTTCCCAGCGTTCATTACCTGCCGCAGGTCAAACGCGCGGCCGTCGATGCTTTCATGCAATATCCGGCAGGCAACACGGTCGATTTCGCCGACAATGAAATCGCCAAACCCATCATCCGGCGTCTCACGCCTTATATGAAAGGCGAGAAGAAGCCCGAACTTCTCAACTGGTACATCAAGCTCGATGGCCCCGGTTACATGGATATGGCCGTGCGCGTGAAAGACGACCGCGACCTGAAGAAGATGGAAGGTATCGTCCGCAACGAAATCCTGAAGGATTTGCCGGATACGCAAAGTTTCGCCGCCATCGGCAATCTGTTCGGCGGTTTCGATGAAGGCGGCGGCGTTTCCATCAACATCCAGTCCAACGATCCTGCCGCCATGCGCGCCGCCGCCAAGAAGGGCTTCGAACTGCTGACGCAGAAATTCCCCACGGCCATCGTCAATCCGCAGCCGTCGCTCGATTTCGACCAGCCGCAATTGAAGATCACGCCGAACGACCGCGCCATCACCGAAGCCGGCTGGTCGCGGCCCGATGTCGCCAACATCACGCAGGCGTTGGGCGAAGGCTTGTATGTCGGCCAGCGCTACGATGGCGAAAAGCAGCTCTACCTGATCCTCAAATCCACGCCGCTCTCATCGCCGGAAGCGCTTGGCGGCGCGCCGCTCGCAACGCCCACCGGCAATGTAATGACCTATGGCCAGCTCTCCGACGTGCGCCAGACGCTCGCCGCCAGCGGCATCTATCGTCTGGATCGCCGCCGCACCATCGCGCTCAACATCCAGCCGCCGGAAGGCATGGCGCTACAAGACGCGATGCACAAGATCCGCACCGAGATCGAACCCGAAATCCGCAAATTGCTGCCGTCGGACGGCACCGTGACCTATGGCGCGGCCGCCAACCATCTCGACAACGCGCTGTGGAACATGGGCAAGAACTTCGCGCTCGCCGTGCTGATCCTTTTCCTCATCATGGCCGCATTGTTCAAATCGGTGTGGGATGCGGCGATTGCCACCATCGCGCTGCCGCTCGGTACCGTCGGCGGCATGCTGGCGCTTCAGATCCTCGGCCTTTTCGTGTTCCAGCCGCTCGACCTGCTCACCATGATCGGCTTCATCATCGTGCTGGGTCTGGTGGTCAACAACACCATTCTGCTCGTCGCCCGCACGCGGCAGGCCGAAGCCGAAGGCATGAGCCGTGTGGATGCCGTCCGCTCCAGCCTCGAAACCCGCCTGCGCCCCATCTTTTCCTCAACACTCACCGCGATCTTCGGCATGCTCCCGCTCGTCATCGTTCCGGGCGCGGGCGCGGAGATCTACCGCGGTTTGGGGGCGGTCATCGTCGGTGGTATTCTCGTCAGCCACCTGTTCACGCTTGTGCTGATGCCCGCCATGTTGCGGCTCGGCGAAAAACCAATGGCGCTGCGTCAGGCGCCCATGACACCGGCAAGGCAGGCCGCATGAAAATGTTTCGCGCAAGACTGTTCGCAACGATCACGCTGGCAGGTTTCGTCACCGCCGCCATGGCGCAAGCCTCCGGCGATCCCGCACCCGTTTCGGTTTCGACCGCGCGCATGGTGCGCATGGCCCCGCAGGTGGCGCTGCCCGGAACGGTCGTTTCGCGCAACGACTCCAAGCTGGCATCCGAAGTCGAAGGCAGGGTCGCCTGGGTGGCCGATGTGGGCGACGTGGTGAAGAAGGGCGATGTCATCGCGCGTCTCGACAAATCCATGGTGTCGATGCAACTCGCCTCCGACAGCGCCAACGTCAATCGCCTCGGTGCGTCGCTGCGTTACGACAGCGCGCAGGCCGCCCGCATGAAAAATCTGATGGATCAGAACGCCATCGCCAAGAGCACCAGCGATCAGGCCGCTTCGCAGCGCGACGTCACGGCCGCGGAGCTGAGCCAGGCCCGCGCCCAGTTGAGCCGTACCCGCTACCAATACGACCACAGCGAAATCCGCGCGCCGTTCTCCGGCCGCGTCGTCTCGCGCCTCATACAGGCCGGCGAATATGCGACCGCGGGCAAGGAAATCGTCCGTCTCGTCGATACCGAAAACATCGAAGTCAAAACCCAGACACCCATCGACAATGCGGATTACCTGCGCGAAGGCATGCCGGTCACGGTGGACGTGGGCCATAAACACGTCCTCGCCAAAGTGCGCACCGTCGTGCCCGTGGGCGATGAAGCCAGCCGCACCATCGAAGTCCGTCTCACCCTGAAACCCGGCGATGCCTTGGTCGGCGATGCCGCGAAAGTCTTCATCCCATCCGCCGTCGCCCGCAACGTGCTCGCCGTCCCGCGCGATGCGCTCGTCCTGCGCGAAGACAACACCTATATCTTCAAGGTCGGCCCCAAGAGCGTCGCCCAACGCATCGCCATCGAAACCGGCAGCGAAGACGGCTCGCTGGTCGAAGTGCGCGGCCCCATCCAACCCGGCGACAAAGTCATCGTCCGCGGCGCCGAACGCCTGGAGACGGGGCAGAAGGTAAAAGCGAAGCTGGCGAGCTAAGCTTCCGCCACGCAATCGGCTTCGATCGCGCCCAGCCTGTCGATCTCGCAGCGCACTCTGTCTCCCGGCTTCATCCATCCCGGCGGACTCATCGCCATTCCCACGCCGCCCGGCGTGCCAGTGAAAATCAGATCGCCCGGCTCCAATGTCATCGCCTGCGAAAGATAGGCGATCTGGTCCCACAGATCGAACACGAAGTTTTTCGTATTCGAATCCTGCCGCTTCTCGCCATTCAGGAAACACCGCACGCCCAGCGAATGCGGATCGCCGGCTTCGTCCGCCGTCGTGATCCACGGCCCGAACGGGGCATGCGTATCGAACGATTTTCCCAGCATCCATTGCGGCGTGAAATTCTGCCAGTCGCGCACCGACACGTCGTTGCCCGTGCAATAGCCGAACACCGCATCGCGCGCGTCTTCGCGCGAGATATGCCGCCCGCCGCGTCCGATCACCGCGACCAGTTCCACCTCATAATCCACCTGCGAGGAAACCTTCGGTATCTGGATCGGATCGAACGGCCCGTTGACCGCCGTCGTATGCTTGCAGAACCACACCTGTTTCGTGGGCATGTCGCGGCCCATCTCGCGAATGTGGTCGGCATAGTTGAGCCCGATCGCCAGAATCTTTCCCGGACGCGGAATGGGCGCCTTCAACTTCACACTCGAAAGCGGCACGGCACCCACGCGCGCCTGCGCGATCTTCTTCATCTCTTTCTCAAACACGTCCCAGCGCGCAACCAGATCGAGCATCCCGTTTCCGCGCGTCACGGGCACGATCTCTTCCCCCGTCACGATGCCCACTTGAGGCCCGGTCTTTCCTTCGAACGTCGCGAGTTTCATGTCCGCTCACCAATAAAATGTCTGGCCGCAGCATAGGCCGCGACGCCCACGCCGTCCACGCAACAAAATTTCGGCCGTCGAAAATCTCGCTGCGACGCTGATAAGCTTTTCCCACTTCGCGTGTCTCCATAAGTGAAGTCCCACACTGAACCTCGAAGGGGAGGGCAGCGAGCCGGGATGACGGAAACGTCTGGACCCCATCGTGACGGCGTCAATTCGCAAATGGCGGATGGTATCGGCACGTCCGGTCTGAAGGCGTGGTTTGTCCGCGAGGTATTGCCGTTGGAAGCCGTGTTGACACAGTTCCTGCGTCACAACTGGCGTGACCAGAGTGACATCGAAGACCTGCTGCACGATGTCTATGCACGGGTTTACGACGCCGCCCGCCGCCAGCTTCCAGATAATCCCAAGGCCTTCGTCTTCACCGTCGCACGCAACCTGCTTAGCAACCGCATCCGCGAACGCGCGGTGATTCCGATAGAAGCGGTTTCCGATCTCGATGCGCTGAACATCGCCATCGAAACCCCCGGCCCCGAACGCAGCGCGATCGCCCGCGACGAGCTGCGCCACTTAAGTGCGGCGATCGAAAAACTCCCGCCGCGCGGCCGCGAAGTCGTCCTCATGCGCCGCGTCGAAGGCTTGTCGCGCGCCGAAATCGCGGCCCGCATGGGCATCAGCGAAGATGCTGTCTCTGTGCACCTCAGCCGCGCGATGGATGCGCTTGCCGCCATCCTGTTGAGCGAGCCGCCGGAAAAGGCAGGCCGCCCATGACCGCGCTGAAAGACATCCGTGCCGAAGCCGCAAGCTGGCTCGAACGCCGCCAGCGCAGCGATTGGAGCGAGCAAGACACCACCGCACTCGATGCCTGGCTCGCCGCCGATCCCGCCAACGCGGTCGCCTATTATCGCATCGAATTCGCCTGGCAACGCACCGAACGCCTCGCCGCGCTGCGCCCGCCGCAACCCAAGGCCGGATCGCTGCCCTCCAGATTCAGAACCGCCTTCA
>Ga0335070_10010508_pt1 | contig 10822 bp, 9 predicted proteins | sample Lox_Sample_13_FD_206722 | JGI IMG/M metagenome (GOLD analysis project Ga0335070, IMG submission 206722) | Soil microbial communities from Loxahatchee National Wildlife Refuge, Florida, United States - Lox_Sample_1.3 | ecosystem: Environmental > Terrestrial > Soil > Wetlands | place: USA: Florida...
CATTTCCAGCAGGGCGCGCCGCGCTTCGGCGGCGGCCTGGCGCAGGGCCGTGCCGCTGCCGCTGATCGTCATGCTGCCGGCGGTGTAGCCCTCGTCCGGCGTGCGTTCGGTGTCGCCCATGACCATGCGCACCCGCCCGAGGGGTACATCCAGCTCCTCGGCCACGATCTGGGCCAGGGCGGTGCGCACGCCGGTGCCCAGCTCGACCTTCCCGCTGAAGGCGGTCACCGTTCCGTCCGGCCCGATCGCCAGCCAGTCGTCTAGGCGGTCGGTCAGCTCGCCCCAGACCGCCTCGCGCCGGCCCGAGCCCGGGCGTTCCATTCGCTTATCCTTTTTGGGGCTGGAGTCCGGTTTTCGCTTTGCCATCAGGCCTCCTCCCCGTATAACAGTGCCTCGGCCCGCCTCACGGCCCGCAGGATGCGCAGATGGGAGCCGCAGCGGCACAGGTTCCCGTCCAACGCCTCCCGGATTTGCGCCTCGCTCGGATGGTGGGTTTTCCAAAGCAGCGCCGCGGTGGTAATGATCATCCCGTTGAGACAGTAGCCGCACTGGGCTGCCTGCTCCTCGATGAAGGCACGCTGGACCGGATGCAGCTCGCCGTCCTCGATCAGTCCTTCCAGGGTGGTGATGCGTGCCCGGCCGACCTCGGAGACCGGCAGCTTGCAGGACTGCCTGGCCTTGGCCCCGACCAGCACCATGCAGGCGCCGCAGGTCTCGTCCCCGCAGCCGTAGTGGGGGCCGCTCAGCCCCAGCTCGTTGCGCAGGACGTACAGAAGCGGCGTATCCGGCGGCGCCTGGACGGTATGAGGCTTGCCATTCACGATGAGCACGATCTTTTCCGACATGCGGACTTCCTCCTGGCCGGTATTTTCTGCGACCGGCTACGCGGCACCTGGTTCCCTCGCGGGGGAAGGCCGGGCCGGGGCCATAAACAAGGTATAAAACGGACAGAAACTATCCCGTTTGCGTGATTATTAGCCTAAATGCCGGACTTGTCAATTGTCGGCCTGCGTGTCGACCGGTCATAAAAACAAATCAGCCCCCGGATAAGGGGGCTGAGGGTGATCTTCGAATTTTTCGAATTTCATTTCAGGCTTTCCCGGGCCAGTTCCTCGACAGGCGCCAGGGAGGTCGTGCCGCCCGCGCCACGCAGGGTGGAGGCGGCAGCCAGGGTGGCCAATTTCTGGCAGCGCTCGATCGGCCAGCCCTGCAGGAAGCCATAGAGCATGCCCGTGTCGAAGGCGTCCCCGGCACCGATCGTATCGGCGATCTGCCCCTCCGGAATCTCCACGGCCAGCATGTCGCAGGTCGAGCCGCCCCGGGAGACGAGCGAGCCCCGGGCGCCGCGCTTGATGGCGACGATCTGCGGTCCCAGGCGTTGAAAGACTTTCAACGCCCGGTCCAGGTCGTTTTCCAGGGTGATCTTGCGGGCCTCGTCCTCGTCGACGAGCAGCAGGTCGACGTATTTCAGGAGATCCCGGAGCGGGTCGAGCCAGGGCGTGTCGACCGGGAAGAGCACGAACTGCGGGTCCAGGGAGGTCGACAGCCCGCCGGCCTTGGCCTTGCGGAACAGGCCGGCCATTTCGTCACCCCACATGTCGGGGAAGTGCAGGTAGCCTGCGGCGTGGAGATGGCGGTGGGATTCCAGCAGGAACCGCTCCTGCTTTTTCGTGAAGGGCTTGGGCCAGGGCTTGTGCGTGGGCAGCCGGTAGGTGAGCGGTCGTTTCTTGCTCCCGAAGAGCAGCATGTAGATGCCGATCCCCGAGAGGCTGCCGGCCTGCCGGTCGACGTAGCTGGTGTCCAGGCCGGCCGCGTTCAGGATGCGCAGGAGGGCATCCCCGAAGGGATCGCCGGCCAGGGTCGAGACCAGGCTGGTCTTCACCCCGAAGCGCGCCAGGTCCTGGGCGATGTAGCCCGCCGAGCCGGCGGCGCACAAGGTCACCTGGGACGGGCCCGCCCAGCGGGTCAGCTCCTGCAGGTCCGTGGGCGCCTGCCCGGTGATCAGCAGGTCGACGTTAAGGGGACCGATCAGCCCGACGTCAGCTTTCACGGCAGCCCTCCTCCCTGCTGCGCCTAATGCGTTCCGGGCGGGAAGAGCCAGTTCCAGACCCTGGCATAGCGCGGGATGTTGGAACGCTGGCAGTCCGGGTTGATGTCACCCTGCTCGACCCCGCAGTAGTAGGGCAGGAGCTGTCCCGGCAGGATGGCCGGGATGGAGAAGATCGTCTCCTCCACGGCTGCCACGCGGATCACGTCGTCGACCATGCCGGAGATCTGCCGGTCGTCCTCGGTGACGATGGCGATGGCCGGCGACTTCAGCATCTGGGTGACCTTGGCCACGTCCAGCATGCGCTGGTAGGAGTTCCCGGGCGGGACGATCAGGAGGGTGTGGATGTTTTCCTTGGTCAGCCCCAGGGCGCCGTGGATGTGGCGGCCCCAGCACATCGCCCGGGTGGGGATGTGCGCCATCTCCTCGAACTTGAGCGCGATCTCCTCGGCGGTGCCGAGATGCGGGCCGCTGCCGACCGCCAGGATGGCGCGGGCGTCCTTCAGCCGTTTGGCGATCGTGTGGCAGCGGGCGTCGACCGCTTCGAAGTGGTCGTCGAACCAGCTGCCCAGCGAGAGGAGTTGCTTTTTCAAGGCAGCGTAATCGTGCGCCTTCGGCTGGGTCCTTTCCCCGATCTCGAGGGCGAGCAGGATAGAGGCCGCCAGACGCGTGGCGTAGTGGAAGGTGTCCGACCCGCCGGTGTCGTAGCCGCCGGCGCAGACGATGTCCGCGTCGGCCAGCCGGCTGAGCGGGCTGCCCGTGATGGAGGTAAATGCCAGTACGTAGGCGCCTTTTTCCTTGGCCCGTTCCGCCGCCTTGTTGGAATCGGACGTGGAGCCGCTGCCCGAATAGGCCATGAAGACCGCATGCTTGAAATCGTAGGGCTTGGGGTAAAGCTGGAATTCGACCGCATCCTCCTGGTCGGCGATGATATTGCTGAACTTCCAGTAGGCGTAGGCTGCCACCTGGGCCACGAACTGGGAGGTCCCCAGCCCGGAGCCGATGACGTGTTTGACCCCGCGCGCCACCAGCTCGTCCGCCACCTTCTGGATCAGCCTGGCGTTCTGCTTGAGGGTATCACGAATGGCCCTGCCCTCGATGCGGATGTCGCCGTACAGGTTGAAAGGGTGCCGGGTCTTCGGCTCGGTGCCCAGGGCGCGGTACATGATCGGGGTTTCCCCGGTCGACTCGATCAAGGCTTCGGCATTCTTGGCGTCGATGCCCCACCTTTTCACGCGGAAGCCCGTCTGACGCAATTTGGATTCTTTCATAGCTCCTTCTCCTTTGTCTGGCCAAAAGTAAAGCGCAGGATTTCCTCTTCGTCGGTCTGGTCGCCGTCCAGGACCGCCTGGAGTTGCCCGTTGAACAGCACGACGATGCGATGCGCCAGGCCGAGGATCTCCGAAATCTCCGAGGACACCAGGATGATCGCGTTCCCCTGCGCGGACAATTTCTGGATCAACTTGTAGATTTCGAACTTGACCCCGACGTCGATTCCCTGGGTGGGTTCGATCAAGAGCAGGATCTCCGAGCCCGTGGCGAGCCATTTCGCCAGGGACACTTTTTGCTGGTTGCCGCCGCTCAGGTTGCGCACCAGCTGCCGGAGTGAGGGCGTCTTGATGTCCAGCTCGTCCACCTCGCGCTGGGCCAGCTCCCGTTCCTTGTTCGAGAGGATGAAACCCAGCAGGCGCGCCAGGTCGGCAAGGGAGGGCAGCGAGATGTTCCGCTGCACCGGGAGCTCTTCCAGCACGCCCTCTTTTTTGCGATCCTCGGGCATGTAGCCGAAATGGACGGCCTTAGCCTTCGAAGGGCTGGGTTTGAACGGCGCGCCCTTGAGCAGGACCCGGCCCGAGTGGACCGGCCAGTCGCCGATCAGGGCTTTCCCCAGCTCGATCTTCCCCGAACCTGCCAGGCCCGTGATGGCCACCACCTCGCCGCGGCGGACGGAGAACTCGATCCCCTCGAACCCTTTCGAGGAATAGAGCTGCTCCACCCGCAGGATCTCCTCGCCCAGGGACTTGTTCTTCTCCGGGAAGGCGCCCTCGATTTTCCTGCCGGTCATGGTGCTGATCAGGGTTTCGGAGGTCACCTCGGAGACGGGGATGGTCAGGACGAGCTTCCCGTCCCGCAGGACGGTCACGACGTCTGCCAGCCTGAAGATCTCCTTCAGCCGGTGGGAGACGTACAGGATGCTGACCCCCTGGCTCTTCAGGTCCTTGATGATTTTGAACAGGGCAGTGATCTCGGAATCGTTCAGCGCGGCGGTCGGCTCGTCCATGATGAGCAGCTTGCACTCGCCGATCAGCGCCTTGGCGATCTCGACGATCTGCTTTTCGCTCACCTTGAGCTCGCCGACGGGCGCCTCCAGCGGGATGCCGGTCGCGTCGAGCCGGGCGAGCACCTGCGCCGCCCTTTCCTTTTCCGCCTTTTCATCCAAGAAGCCGAAGGCATTGGGCTCCTTCCCGACGTTGATGTTGGCGATCACCGTCCGTGTGGGCAGCAGGTTGAGCTCCTGGTAGATCGTCAGCACGCCCGCGCGGATGGCGGCGTTGGGGCTGGAGGGGGAGTATGCCGCCTGAGCGAAGACCATGCGGCCCGCATCGGGCGTTAGGGCTCCGGACAGGATTTTCATCAGGGTGGATTTCCCGGCGCCGTTGGCCCCGACCAGGGCGTGGATCGTCCCCTGCTCCACCTCAAAGGAGACATCGTCCAGGGCTTTCACCCCGGGGAAAGAACGGCTGATGTGTTCGAGCGACAGGATGGCGGTCATGGTCGCGTCTGGCCTCAGCGCTGCCGGTAGCGCAAGCGGTCCAGGGAGAGGGCGATGATCAGGATGACGCCGGAGACGATGCTTTGCACGTACAGCGAGATGCCCAGCAGGACCATCCCGTTGGTGATCGTCATCAGGAAGACTGCCGCGATCAGGGTGTTCTGGATCTTTCCTTTGCCTCCGCTCAGGCTGATACCGCCCAGGATCACGGCGGTCAGGATCGGGAAGAGGAACTCGTTCCCCATGCTGGAGGTGGCCGAGCCCTGACGGGAGGCCTGCAGCAGGCCGCCGGCGCCGGCCAGGAGACCGGCGACCGAGAAGGCCAGGATCTTCATCCCGTCCACCTTGATCCCGGCCAGCCAGGAGGCTTTTTCGTTGCTTCCGATGGCGTAGATGTAGGCGCCGAAGACCGTCTTGTTCAGCACGAAATAAAACACGACATAGAAAATGAACATCAGCAGGACCGGGACGGGGACCGGTCCGAGATAGCCCCGGGACAGGAAGCCGATCTGGTCCAGCTGGGGGCCCACGATCGTCTTGCCCTGGGTATAGGCAAGCGCCATGCCGTTCAGGACGTACATCATCCCCAGGGTGGCGATGACCGAATTGATCTTCACCTTGGTCACGAGCACGCCGTTCAGGAACCCGATCAGGCCGCCGACGAGCACGCTGGCCAGCCCTGCCAGGAGGGGCGACAGGTCGAACTTCACCATCAGGCTGACGGCCACGATTCCCGAAAAGCCCAGCAGGGCGGCCAGGGAGACGTCCATCCCGCCCAGGAGCATGACCAGCATTTCCCCGATGGCCACGATGCTGACGATGGCTGCCTGCCGCAGGACCGTGAAAATGTTTTGAGATTTGAGGAAGGTGTCGGTCGTCAGCGACAGGACGACGACCCACAGGATGAAAATGAAGATAAAGCCATTCTCTCCGATGATCTCGATCAGCTTTTGAGGTTTGATTCCCGCACGAGAGAACATAGGGTCTCCACATGGAATTGGGGGGAGCCCGGAAAGCTCCCCCCAATTCGGTTCCGCTGCTAAGGCAAGGTGGCTTTGGTGATCTTGACGATGTCGACTTTGATGTTCTTTTCCACGGTGGCGTGCGCCAGGAGCTTGATGGCGGCATTGATGGCCATCACGCCGGTCGCGGAGGGATTGGAATCGATCGTCCCGTAGTACATGCCTCCCGCCTTGATCAGCTCGAGGGCATGGGCTTCCGCGTCGATGCCGACGATGATGGTCTTGGCCGGGTCCTTCTTGGCTGCCTGGAGGGCGGTCAGGGCGCCGTAGGCGCCGGCGTCATTGATGCTGGCGACGACGTCGATGTCCGGATGGGCCTGGAGGGCATTTTCCATGGAGGTCTGTCCGAAATCTGTGATCCCGCCCTTGAAGCGACCGACAATCGTGACATTGGGGGCGGTTTGTTTCAGGCATTTTTCGATGTTATCCGCCCGGATGACGACGTTCGGCAAGTCCGGGTAATCCAGGATGGCGACCGTTGCCTTCCCTCCCAGGATTTGATTGACCGCCTCACCGGTCAATTCGCCATTGGCGCAGCCCAGATCGGAATCCTCGACGCTGATGCCAATCCCATTGATGGCGGATTCCCTCCCGGAGGTCTGGACGATGAAGACGCCCGCGTCGGCCGCCGACTGCAGGGCCGACTTGACCACGGAGGGATCGAGGACGCAGATCACGATGACCTTGGCGCCGGCGGAGACGAAGTTCTCGATGGCGGAGATCTGCTGCTCGGCTTTGGCCTGAGGGTCGAAGACCTCGGCGGTGATGCCCAATTCTTTCGCCCGGGCAAGTGCCGAGTTGGCTACCGTGGAGTGATATTCGGATCCCATGGTGCAGGGAATGACGCCGATCTTGCCTGTCCCCAAAGCGGCCTTGGCGGCGGCGATTTCAGCGTCGGTAGGAACGAGGTCCGCGGCGGTGCCCAGCTTATCCGTGAGCAGGGTGGGCGCAGAAGGTGTCGGCGGCGTGGTGGGAGCCTGGGTGGGGGGCACCTGCGTCGGCGGCACCTGCGTAGGAGCGGGTGTGGCCGCCGGAGCACAGGCAGCCAGGATGGCAACCAACATGACCGCTACAGTGAGTTTTTTCATAAATTACTCCTCCTTGAAGATCTGAAAGGATAGATGATGGGGAAACTCACTCGTCTAATCTCGATAGCTGCCTCCTTCCCTGATCATTGCGGATGATCCAGTTCACCTTCGTATTCGAGGATTGCATTGGCAGTTTGCTCATCGGTAATCAGCACCTTGATAAAACCGCCGTGCAAGGCACCGATCAACGGCAGCACCTTGTCAGGGCCGCCGGCAACCGCGATGGTCGCCGCCTTTGAGCGCAGGTCGTCGAGGGTGATGCCCACGATCCGCTCTCCGAAGGAACTGGGGATTTCGACGCCGGTGATGTCGAAGAAGCGCGCACAAATGTCGCCAGTGCTGCCCGCCAGGCGCAGCTGCTCGAGATCCTGGAGTTTGAAGATCCCGCCGCGGGTGAAAATCAGGTCGCTGGACAGGGAACCGATTCCAAAAAGGTACATGTCGGCGGTGTGAGCCATATGCAAGGCCTCTTTGATCGACGGGTTGGCGTTTTCCAATTCCGTCACGGTTCCCAGGCCGAGGATGGCGGGCGCGTTCATGAAAAACACCTTGGCTCCGAAGGCGTCCGCGGCGGCGCGGGCCATCTGGTTGAAATCGATGTCCATGGCTTCATGCCCGACGTTTCCCATCGCCTGGACGATGCTGACATTGGGAACCTGCGTGGGATGCAGCCACGCAAACACCTCGCACAATGTCCGGCCGGATCCGACGCAGATGCGCAGGCCCGGACGGATGACCTGTTCGAGATAGTGGGCGCAGGCGCGCGCGATCGTCTTGCGCAAGGGTTCCGGTTGCAGGTTGAAAACCGGTACAACAATCGCCTCCTGCAGTGAACAAAACCGCCGTTTCAGGGCGGTCTCTACTTTTCCCGTTCGTTCGTTGGGGGAGACGACCCGGACTTGAACGAGGCTCAGCTCTTTTGCCTTTTTCAGGTAACGTGAGACCTGGGATCGGGAGATGCCGAAACTTTTGGCGATCTGGCTTTGGTCGTGATCCTGTTCGTAATAAGCGCGCGCGATCTCGATCAGCCTCTCGTCAAGCCCCCCCTCAGCCGTGCCGGACCTGGATTTCCGCTTTTTCGGAGTTTCCATGGGATTCTTGTTTGTGCAATTATTTGCATACAATTAATTGCATGAACACTATAGCACTTCTCGATGCGCGAGTCAAGCACCCGCGTTTTTGGGCATCGGATATGGGGACTTTCTTGTTTCGTGTCTCGTTTTTGGGAGCTGTCGTGACCGACCGGGGACTCGAACCCCGAACCAACCGGTCTTAGTTTTATTCAAATTTCATATCACGCTGTATTACCAGAGCAAATCTGTGATTTGTTCTTTTGGGCAATAAAAGAGTGAGCAAGCAAACAATGGATGGCATGAGTTTTATGTCGAAGATCGGCTATTCGAGAATCAGGCTGTTTGCGCTCGCAGGCAGGAAATCCTGCTCGAGGCTGTCAAATAGCCCCCAGGTCTCGGTATGAGATACAGAACTGCCAGGAGCAAGTCGGGTTAGTTGGGCCAGGCTTTCCAGCTCAACAAAATCGCTGTCACAATATATCTCGGCGTTGCAGTTGAAATCTGGATAGGGTAATTCTGGATGAACAGCATAACTTTTACGAAATAGAACACCATCCAGCCAGTAAGCAATCCACCCCTGAGGGTCGAAAGCGCCAATCTTGAAGGGTGGAAAATTGGGCTTGGCATGAACCAAGATAAAAGCATCCTCCAAATGCAGGCGCGGATCGTTAATATGACTATAGGACCAGAGCGAAAAATGGCGGTCGGGAAGCAGGCTTTCCGGACTTTGGTTTACAACCTGGGTGGGTAATATGACCGTTCCTCCGAGACGGAACATCGAAAGCGCCCAGGGAGAGACCTCCACCCCCCAGAGTCCTTCATTGACCAGGGTATGAGTCAGAGTTACGGAGGGCTTATCCGGATTGAGATGGACCTCGATGCGCTTGTGAATACCGGCAGCTGGCTCCGTTTTACCGTCGAGAACCAGGCCGTCCGGCAGCTCGGATATCGTCAAGCCATCACTGTCGGGGATGTATGATCTGGGCATCGCTTCCGGCGCATGCCACAGGCGGTGTCCACCCAGATAGCGATAATCACCATAGGGCGTGGGAATGGAAATTTCCGGCAGCTCGGCGAACAGGTTGGGCGAACCTTTGTAGCTGAGGCGTACGATCCGCGGGCCGGCTGTCTCGAGGCAGTCCAATTCCAGGAAGCGGGACGATAGGTGCCGGGTCGGGTAGCCGTAATAATCGCTCATTTTGTTGATCCAGCGCTGATGCCTTTGATGATGTATTGTTGGAAAACTGCGTAAATAAGGATTGCCGGAATCGCAGCTAAGATCAAGCCCGCGAATTGCAGCGTGGGATCGCCGGTGTAGCGGGAAATCAGCGAGGCCAGGGCGACCACAACCGTACGAATATCCATATCCTGCAACAGGATCATGGGGGTAAAAAGATCGTTCCAGGTGACGATGAAATAAAAAATGATGCAAAGGATGATAGCGGGCATCCCCATCGGCACGACGATGTAGCGCAGGATGCCGAAGTACCCGGCGCCGTCCAACTCGGCCGCTTCGATCATTTCATCCGGGATACCCCGGAAGGTGGAGGTCATTAGCAGAATGACCTCCGGCAGGAACATACCCAGGTAGGTCAGGACGACCGCCCAATAGGTGTTTACCAGATGGACTTTGGATAACATCAAATAGATCGGGATGATGGTCGCCTGTACCGGGATGAACATCATTGATATCACCAGCAGGTAAATGACATTCTTTCCCTTGAATTTCAGCTTGGCAAACGCGTAGCTGGCCACGATACCGAAACCCAGCAGGAACAGGATGGTGAAGAAGGAGATCACGAATGAATTCTTAAACAGGTTGAAGATTTTGAACTGGCTGATCATGGTGGCGTAGTTGTCCCATGTCAGCTTGATGCCCAGGAAATTGAACGGGTTAATGAGGTAATCCGTACGCGATTTAAGGGAGTTGTAGAACATGAAAAATAACGGGAAAATGTTGGCGATCGAGAGCGCCAACAAAATCAGAAAGATCAAGACATTGGTGAGCTTCTGGATCAGTTTGGCGGCCATGTCAGATGCTTATTCCCATTCCGTAACCCGATTGGTGTATTGCATTTCGAGCACCGTGATGACCAGGATGATGATCAATAAAATGACCGCCAGTGCACAGGCAAAGCCGAAATTGGCGCTTGCTTGGTAGAACTTGGTATAGATCATGTAGTCGATCGTCGAGGTCTCGTAACCAGGACCGCCGCTGGTGATCGAGTAGATGAATGCGAACACGCTGGTGAAGGTCCAAACCATCGACATGATCAGGGCATATTCGATCGTCCTGGAAATGATGGGCACCACCACCAGAAACGTCCTTTGCCAGAAATTGGCGCCGTCCAATTTCGCCGCTTCGAAGACGGACGGGGAAATCTTTGACATGCCCCCCAGGATAACGATCGCCTGCCAGCCGATGGAAAACCAGGTCAGGCAGAAGACCAGGACACCCAGCGCGGTGGCGCTATTCCCAAGCCATTCGATTGCCACGAACTGCAACCCAATATTCCGTAGGACGATGTTTACGGGTCCATCCAGTCCGAACGCCGTACGAAACAGGTATCCGATGGTGACGGCCGAAATGATCTGGGGCAGGTAGATCAAAGCCCGGAAGACCCTCCAGCCTTTTACCTCCTCATAAAGCAGCACGGCAACGAACAGCCCGATCAAGATTTGAAGCGGCACGCTGATGAGCAGGACCATGCTGTTCCTCAGCAGGGTCCAGAATGGACTGTTGGTAAAAATATCCACGTAATTTTTCAGGCCGATCCAATCGTTACGATAGAGCCCATTCCAGTTGGTAAAACTGCGATAAA
>Ga0335070_10010510_pt1 | contig 10822 bp, 8 predicted proteins | sample Lox_Sample_13_FD_206722 | JGI IMG/M metagenome (GOLD analysis project Ga0335070, IMG submission 206722) | Soil microbial communities from Loxahatchee National Wildlife Refuge, Florida, United States - Lox_Sample_1.3 | ecosystem: Environmental > Terrestrial > Soil > Wetlands | place: USA: Florida...
GTACTCGATGCGCATATATCCATCCTCGCCCCAACCGGCCCCCCAGGAGTTTCGTAGGATCCATACACCCTCCTTTCCCTGGGTGTCGTTCCAGCCAACGAGGGTGATGGCATGGTTGATTTGCGCTTGAGGATCATTTTCGTTGAAGACTCCCCCGGTGTATCCTCCAAAAGCACCAGTCACTGCTATTGACGCTGAGACAGGTCCGTACGTCATGATCGCCTGTTTTATTTTCTCAGGACTCGGGATCCCTTGAGACATTCCAATATAGTGCCATGAATCGATCTGATAGGGATGAGGATACGGTCCATTGCAGGGAACGTCCTGTGCTGTGTACGGGAAATCCTGCTCAAGAACAGCTCCTGTGCCGTTGAATCGATCGGTTTTCCATTGATGATAATCGTGCGCCCACCAGCCACCGTTGCATCCCCATCCGTTCTTATTACAGCTGACAAGCCATTGTTCTGACAAATCGACTTCTTTATGATCCTTAATAAGTATATTGCATTCGAGCGGACCGACAGTACCAAATGCCCAGCAGCTCCCGCATCCACCTTGATTTCTGACTGGTGTGCATCCGCCGAGATCTCGCCAGTCAAAGGATGAAGGCAGATCTCTTGTTAAGGGCATCGGGTCGAAGGAAGCGTTTATCCACCAGTCTTTAGGTTCGACCAGGCCGCAGAGTTCCGAAAGGGGGCGCTCTGTTGCGTCGTTTTTTCCAACGGTAAACGTCCATCCTTCTTGGATCGCTTGTTGCTGCAATGCGGAAATATCTGCATCGGTAAGCCAAGGTTGTGCTGGTTGAGATGGTGTCGTTGTTTCATCTGGTAATGTGCAACCGCAGTCGCTGAGGCCCACTGGCATGATAAGTAATAGAATACAAATCCCTACCATCACTGAGACGTTCTTCATACTTTGAAATCCCCTATTTTTCTAAGTAATTGGTTCAATAGAAATTCGTGTTTATATAAGTATTGCTTCTTAGGTTGTAGTTCCTCAAAGCTTTAAACTCCCTTGTATCAGACCTTTTCTTGGCTTCATTAAACGATAAAAGAGATGAACATAATCTAGATTTCTTGGAGTAATTGTGTGTATTTCTCATTTCGTCTTGAACGTATTTATACTACTATTTCGTTTACTACAACGGATTCAACGAGGAGATGGGATATGGTCGAAGAAGGCACTGTACTTCAGTCTGAAGAACCGACGAATATCATCGAACAACTCAAAGACGAACAGCAACATTTTAAGGACTTTCGTCTGCTCAGTGGTCTTAATGCATTAGTTCTCATAGGGCTTGTTGCGGCGGTCGTAACGACATTTTCCTTTTTGCTCTTCGGAGAAACCATGACCGATCTAGAGATCACCTTGTATAAATTTTCACTCCTCATCGGTCCGTCAGCCTTGTTTTTATTGATGCTTCACCTCTTCGAACTGTACGGTATGACAAAACAGGGGAAGAAATCGATTCCGCTGACGCTAGATTTCATGTATTTCCTGTACATCGGACTTGCCTTTCCGACCATGATGGGCATCCACTGGTACTTCCAACGACATCAGATACCTTTGACCTTTCTGACGACCGGCTGGTCCGTTTTGATTAGCACTCTTTGTCTTGAGGTACCGCTTGCGTTATTCCTAGCAAAATTCTGTATCTCGATGGTTGTCGCTCCAAGACTTCCTTCCTTCTTTTTACAAAGTCGGAAAGCACAACGTCAAACGCTCCGCCTACCTCTTCTCCAACAACTTCCGACCCGCCCCAAAAAACAAGTGTTTTACTTTAGAAAAAAAGCGAACGTTACACTTTGGGAGCATGAAGATTGTTTCGTCCGTTTCAATCCATAACGTATTTTTTTCCAAAATTATGGAGAAAAACAACTCGCCGTGTATAAGACGATGGTATATTGTTTTGTGTGGGAATGATACGAAACGATGTTTACAGCTGATTAATTAATTCTGCAATCTGTTTTCGTTTATCCTCTTCATCAGGGAGGGTAATTGATGATTTCCATTTTTTCGATCCATCGGAAAGATAAAACCCGCGGGAAATCGCGACGAATTCTTTCGAGATCGAATCACCGACTGCTTTCTTCCGAGCAACTTCGATGAAATTATTTTTTCCAAATTTCACTTCCTCTGCTTTCAGTGTCTCAAATTCTACCATTGTCTACCTCTTTGTCTGGAGGAAAAGAGTAGCGGAATTTAAACCTTTTCAAATATGCTGAACCATGCTTTTATGAGGAAGAAAATCCGTCCTCTCCCCAAAAACCTGTTTCTTAACACAATCCTTTCACAAGGACATGTGGTTCGACGCCGTGTGACAGAATTCTTGTTCCATCCTCCATTTTCTTTATCGGGGAGGATACTCTTTTTTTCGGCAGATGTTGTGTGCGCAAAGACAGTGTGTAATCCTTCATTCTTTGCTCATACGCGAAGACCTTTGCGATATTTTCGATTTCTTCTAACGCGTTTTCATCACTCACAGCCCCCACGATTTTTATATCCACGTTATTCACCTCAACTTCGCTAGATTTATACTAGCATGTACTTATTTGACACTACTTGGATATAAATGTTGTGAATTAACCAGATTCCTACATAGAAAATTCGTACCAACATTCAAAAAAACAATCAACCTCAACGCTTCATATTTATACACTCCCGTAAAAATTAAGAAGTAGAATTGCTTATATTACGAATAAAAAAAAAGGGGATATTTATGAAGAATAAAATCATCATACCTGCATTCTTCATTATTGTACTTTTGTGTAGCATTTTTCCTTGTGGAAAAGGATCAAATCTTCCATCAGAGAAAAAAATTCTCCTTGATAACACCAGAAATGCAGTATATCCATCAACACCTGATTGGGTTTCTGACTCACCAGACTATAGTACAGGGGCTGCGCTTGCTGATTTTAACAGAGACGGCTGGCTTGACCTCGTGGTTTCCGATGGAAACGACATGGGATTCGGATACATCAGAATCTATTTGAACGATGGCAGCGGTCACCTTTCGACATCCGCGAGTTGGCAGTCAGGTGACCGCGGCTATAACGGCCATCTCGACGTGGCTGATGTCAACGGGGATGGCTGGCCAGATGTCGCGGTCTCTTACCTCGGTACGAGTTCTACTTATGGGCCTATCGCACGAGTGTACCTCAACAACAACGGCGTCCTTTCATCAACCCCAGACTGGACGTCGACCATCATCGGGAACGCCTTCGGCGTCGATTTCGGTGACGTGAATAATGACGGAAGACCGGACCTTGCTATTGCCACGGGAAACCCGTACGGCCCGAACCGCTTTCATACATATCTATATATGAATACAGACGGCACCTATGGGTCGACCCCGAGTTGGCAGTCGGATGACCAGAACATTTATTCTGGAGTCCTCTGGGTGGACGCTGATGACGACGGCTGGCTTGATCTTGCTGGAATCGGATATCAGGAACAGACTCAGATTTACCGAAACCTTGGAGGAGAGTTGGAGACGACAGCCTCATGGCACACCACAGACAGTGCGAATCAATTCGGAATCATGCTCACCGCTGGCGACGTCACTGCTGATGGCGTACGCGACCTCTTCTCAACAGACAATACACAGCTTGGCGGAACCGGATGGTTTAAACAATACTCAGGACTGCCGACCGGATTTTTTGAAACCACGCCCCCCTGGTATTACTCAGGGGGGATGGGATCAGCAGTCGCTCTGGCGGATGTTAATGGCGACGGTGCCCTTGATCTCGCAACCGGGGCTTGGTGGGAACACCATTCATGTCTTCCTCAATCTAGGAGCTGGTCTTCCCACGACACCATCCTGGATTTCCGGCACCTCAACCGTCATTGAAAAAATCGTGTTTGGCGATATCGGACCAGAGCTGATGGAGCATACCTATACTCAACAGATTTCACCGTCAGACGATCGAAGACTCTTCTACCTTCCTCACCGCCAGATACAAGGGATTCATTCGATTTATTGCGATGGCGTTCTTGTACCATCATCTGAGTATACGTACAGTCGAGATGAGGGCTGGGTCAGCATCAGCACCACTCCCCTTCAATCGTTGAACATCAGCTACGGATATTCCCCGTCCCTTGATATGGTCGTGACAAATTGGGATCCGGACATCGGCAACTATTTGTTCTATAACCAGATGACCTTTGCTGCCATCCCTGATTTGGAATGCAGCGGGTCAATTAGCTGGACAAAGATTGACCCTGGGGAGACCATACAAGATGATTTTACCATCTCTAATGTTGGTGATCCATCTTCTTACCTCAACTGGGAGGTCGTTTCTTACCCAGAGTGGGGAACCTGGAGTTTTGCCCCTTCCTCAGGAGAAAATCTCCTCGCGGGTGACTCTGTCAATGTCCATGTCATGGTCGTTGCACCTAACGAAGGAGACTCACAATTCCAAGGCGACATCAAAGTTGTCAACACCGCAAACCCAGATGATTTCGGCTTGATTCATGTGACCTTATCTACGCCATATACGTTTGTACCACATCCTACTTTCTATCAACGTTTGACCCATTTCGTTGAAACGATGCGATTGCTTTGGAGTTCTCATTTCTCCAGATATTCATAAAAGAGTTCTTTTTCTACGAATTTCTCAGTACTAACTTGGGGGATTTTTTCATAAAAATTAGCTCTGCTCCTAATGAACTGAGAGTACCGTAAATTATAAAAAGAAATAAACTGGTTCAGAATGGCGAGAATAGGGAAGAAAAATGGCACCAGATGATACCATCGAACAAGAAGAAAAACTCAAGCTACGATATCTGAAATTTTCAAAAATTTTTCTCCTCATCACCCTGATTTATATTTTGTGGATTGCCATCGTCATCCTCGGGATATACACTCTGGGGTTAGGACCGAGGTGGGCAGGTCTTTCGAGCAGCCAATGGATTCTCTCAGCCATAGGACTTATTAGCGTACTTCTGGGCCTTCAGGTCGTCTTCATCCTCCACTTTCTTTTCACCAAACGTAAGAAAAAGATTCCTGCTGAGAACCAACAACCTCAGTTCGTCCAAGGAAAACAAGTCCACAACTACACTCTCCCTATCGGAGCGAAGGGTGGGGTCTTTAGCAAGACCTATGTGTTGATTGACGACGATCGAGTGCTCCGCCTCCGATACCAGATGATCCCTCCGCAGGACCTCTGGGAAAAACAACCTTAGAGTCTCTTATTTCTTCGCAAGACCCATTTCCGCGAGTTTTTCTGGAAGGTACGTATCCGTGACGTAATCAAGACCGTACTTCGCTAACGCCTGCTGCTCTGATTTGCGCCCCAAAGAAAGCTGCAGTTTGATTTCATGTTTCCAGAATTGATCCTGAAACCGGGGATCCTCAAGTTCACTTTTCAACGCAGCGATATCCTCAGCCGTCAATGTGTCCGTCGGCAATTTATAATTCTCGATATCTGAAGGAGTCACACCGAGATACTGGGCTGCCGGTGTCGCAAGATACTCAGAGATATGAGCGGTTTTAATCGCACCATACGCGACACTCCCATAGATACGGAAACTCCAGGGATCGCAATCCGTGAACACCAGCACCGGGAGTTTTTTCTCTTCGTTTAACCGTTTGATGAACCGTCGGGTCGACCGCGCCGGTTGCCCCTTCAAATGAACAAGGATAGCACGGGAATCGGTATCAAACCCGTTCTCGACAAGCCGGTCGAACATACCACCGGTCTCGATCGCGACAATAAAATCCGCATCCACCTGTTTAAACGAAAGTTTTTCCTTCTCAACGTTGTATGGGATTCCATACCCAGCGTCCCCGACGTCATCCTGACAATGGATCTTCTTTTTCGTGTTATTCCGCGTCACTTCCTCGACAACCATATTCCCGATAACCCGGGCGCCGTCCTCCTCTGGCCTTAGTTTGAAATCCTCCCGCATGCATCCCGTGATGACTTCAAGATCCTCTGCCAGGAGGTCAGACTCATTCTGGCTGCTGAACTTCGCTAGATTCCATCCCTCCGAGATGTAATACGTTTCTCTCAAGGTTGACGACTTACTCTGTTTGATCATGTCCTTGATGAAATCCACCAAGTACATCGTGCGGAGCAGCATGTACGCACCATCGAGGGAGTTTGCGGACCGCTCGGTTTTATTCTTCCCATATTTCCATACATTCAGATCATCATCGAACTTGATGTTCGCTTTCGTCCGAGTGGAAAGCTGCAACGCAGGTATCTCTGCCTTCACAAGATCTGCGTACACCTTTGCAGCAATGGAATCGATCTTGGTAATCACCCCAGAATAATCTTTCGCCATACCTTATTCACCTTCCCATTTATCCGCCCCGATTACATATGTCGGGTTGATGTTCTGCACATACAAGTCATTCTCATCAAAATCCCCCTTGTTCAAACCAGCAAGCTCGAAATAAATGTCAACCTTGTTGGTTGGTTGAATGCTTTCCAAATTCCATTTAATAAAATTATCAGTCACCTTCGTTGGTTTGGGCTTCACTTCACCGACGACCGAATCCTTAGGGAACAGTGCGAACAAATTGAATTTCTGCGGTTTATTTTTGTAGTTCACCACCATAATAGTGCTTTTCGCGATCCACCCACCAGATTCGGTTTTCCCTGAAGGATCCTTAGGGTCAAGTCTCGTCTGCATTGGCTTGCCACGGACTTTTTCGTACTCCACGACGTCCTCAATCCAGACCACATCCATGATCCTGGTGATCACCTTCTCAAGCGATGGGACAGGTTTGTTGAGCATGTGTGCGGATTTTTTCGCAATCTCAGGCAGAATCTTGGTAATCAAGTCAAATTTCTCACGGGTTTTCACCCGACGGACCTTTTTGTTGATGTGCATCTGTACCTTTCGAGCGACCTCACGGAAAGCAAGCTTGATTTCATTTTCGATTTCCTCGACATCCGCGATTGCTTCTTTACTCTCTGACGTATACGGGATCTGAGTGGATGCGACATGGGTAAGAAAGATCGCAGGACCAATAGGAATACCTGACCCGGAGGGCTGATCCAGTCCATACCGACGCCAATCAATCGATGCAATCGCTGTTGTAATAGCACAATCCCCTTGCTGATACAAAAGCGGGATGCGGTTTGCGAACCGGAGAATTTTGACAGGTTTATCTTTGGGGAGGTTTCCCCCGTATACGATTCCGACTTCCACCTGGAATGGATTACCAGAATACACGGAGGCGGGTCGCGAGGCAGTAAAGATAAACTCCGGGGAGATCTCCTGGGTTTCGCTTTTCAAACTCCGACGGATCAGCGTCTCGCCGATTGGGGAGAGACACTCGGTCGGAGGTGCCATGATTTTGACTTTTTTGAAAGCCTGATGCAGCATCTGAAATTGTTCACGGCTCATATCCGCTGGATTCAGATTGCGATCCAGTTTTGCCTCATCGCAGACCGCATCAGCAGTACGATCGCCCATGCTGCTGAACTCATTTTTTAAAAATGACGCAAGTTTTCTCGCATTCGTCTCCTTTGACATTTTTATCAACGTGCCAAGCTCCACGCCGTAAGGATGGGGGCGGATCTCTTCGCTTTTCTTCGGCAAAAACTCAGCGGTTCGTTCGAAGACATGTTCAGACCCGTCTGCTTCTTTAAAGACGATGCGCGCATGGGGGTTGACAATCGACGTGCTCTGCAAGTACTCATACACAAACCGTTTCCCACGCTTATAATCCGCATTCAAACACACCTCAATGCGTGTCCCAGAAGGCTTGTCCCAGTGCATTATCTCCTGATGTTGGATCTCCCCGCGATTTTTGTTCGTATCAATGGCAAGCTCTGTAAGCACCGCAGGCTGGTTTTCTTGTATCTTGGAAATGATTTTAGCATGCTTCCCTGTCGTGAGTTGGCCGTACAAGACGACAGCGGAAATTCCGATCCCCTGCTGTCCCCTGCTTTGCCGCACCGCATGAAACCGAGACCCGTACAACAAGCGAGCGAAAATATGGGGGATTTGCTGTTTGATGATTCCCGGGCCGTTGTCCTCGACGATGACGACGCATTCCTCCTCAGTAGGATTCTTTACTTCAACGTAGATATCAGGGAGGATCCCTGATTCTTCACAGGCATCCAATGCGTTGTCCACCCCTTCTTTCACGCTCGTGATGAGCGCCCGAGTTGAGTTCCCAAATCCAAGGATGTGTTTGTTCCGCTCAAAAAACTCCGCGACTGAGATTTCTTTTTGTTTTTTTGCTAATTCATAGGCGATTGCTTCGGGCAAAACGGTCCCTCCGTTGTAGAATGATATTGCATCCGGTAACGGTAATAGGTAAGGTTTTTATAAAATTATTGCACGGTGATATAAAAAACAAGATTTCCGAAAAAAGTTTAAAAGCAATATTTATAAATAAAAATCTACTGTGCGTTCCTGACCAGCCCCCCTATGAGGATGCAGTTATGACCGAGTACGATCAGAAATCTTTGGAAAAGAAATGGCAGAAGAAATGGCAAGAGATGAAAATCTATCATTTCGATTTCAACAGCACCAAAAAACCGTACAGCATCGATGTTCCTCCACGGTACGCCTCAGGTCCACTTCATGCTGGTCACGCTGTGCATTACACTCACATTGATTTCGCAGCTCGATACAAACGAATGCGGGGATATAACGTGTTCTTCCCTCTCTGCTTTGATGTCAATGGTATTCCCATCGAAGAACGTGTCGAACGTCAACTCAACATTACACGAAAAGACATCGATCGCCATGAATTCATCAAACTCTGCTCTGAGTTCGCGCAAAAGAACATTGGGACCATGACCGACCAGTTCATCAGACTTGGGGAAAGCATGGATTCCTCGATTTATTATCAGACGGATGCAGAGTACTATCGTCGGATTACGCAAATTTCGTTTCTGAAGCTTTTTGAAAAAGGACACATCTATAAAGGTGAATTTCCGGTGAACTGGTGTCCCCGCTGTATGACTGCAATGGCAGATGCAGAGGTTGTCTATAGCGACCGGACGACAAAACTCAACACGATAAAGTTCTATTTTACCAAACCACAGGATGAGCGTATCCTGAAATTCCATGGCATCGGTAAAGATGAGCACGGGATGTATATCGAGATAGCGACGACACGACCTGAAATGCTTGCCGCCTGTCAAATCGTCGCGTTACATCCGACGGATGAGCGTGCACCCTGGCTCATCGGGCAGACCGTGAAAGTCCCAACGGTCGACAAAGAGGTAAAAATTGTTGAAGACGAAGCAGTCGACCCTGAGTTCGGTTCCGGTCTTGTGATGATTTGTACCGTCGGAGACAAAGAAGACCTCAACTGGGTGTTCAAATATAAACTTCCACTTGAGATGAGCATCGATGAAGAAGGGAAAATGACGTCTCTCACCGGGAAATATAAGGGAATGAAAATCGAAGATGCCCGAAAAGCAGTCATCGATGATATGACCAAGGAAAACTTCCTTCTGAAACAACAACCTCTCGAGCAAAGCGTCGGGGTCTGCTGGCGATGTAAAACACCGGTGGAATTCATCAACGCAAAACAATGGTTCCTGAAAACAATTCCGTTCAAAAACATGGTTCTGAAGACCAGCAATGCGATGCATTGGTACCCTGAATTCATGAAAATACGGCTCGAAGACTGGGTCAACTCCCTAGAATGGGACTGGGTAATCAGCAGACAGCGGTATTTTGCCACTCCGATACCGCTCTGGGAATGTACGAATTGCGAAGAAGTCGTGCTCGCACGACCAGAGGATTGTTACATTGATCCGACGATCGATAAACCACCTGTGGAGAAATGTCCACGATGCGGTGGTACGCTGAAAGGCTGTGAGGACGTCTTTGATACCTGGATGGATTCTTCCATCTCTCCCTTGTATAACACGTTTTGGTACCGAGACGACAAGAAATTCAAGCATCTGTATCCGATGTCCTTGCGTCCTCAGGCGCATGACATCATTCGCACCTGGGCGTTTTATACGATTTTGCGCTGTACACTCATTACTGAAGAAAAACCATTCGAGAATATCATGATGGGTGGGTTTATCCTCTCTGAGGATGGTACTCCGATGCACGCCAGTCTTGGCAACGTCATCGACCCTTACCAGATGATCGATGAATACGGGACCGATGCATTCCGTTGTTACGCTGCCAGCTGTGCGCTTGGTGAAGACAACCCGTTCCGACGAAAAGATGTCGTACGAGGAACGAAACTTTTGCGGAAACTGTGGAATGTGCAACAGTTCATTGGAAACATCGTCAAGGATGGAAAACCGACAAAGCCAAAGAAACTGCAGGACATTGACCAGTGGATTCTTACGAAATACAGCAAGCTTGTCAAGAAATGTACGCAGCAGATGGACGCGTTTGATTATTCGCAGGCCATGAAAGAAATCGAGTTTTTTCTTTGGCATGAGCTCGCTGACCATTACCTCGAGATGATCAAAGGCTCACTGTATAGCAAACAGAATGTCGATAGCATCCGTTTCACCTTGTACACCATAGGATTGGGAATCCTGAAGTTGTTCGCTCCCTTTTTCCCGCATATCGCCGAAGAGATTTATTACGAAACATACAAGAGCTTTGAAGAAGAGGTCAGCATCCATCTTTCCATATGGCCAGAAGTACTCCTCATTGATGAAGAAAAAGAACGGGCTGGCGAATCAGTCAAGGAGTATATCGCTAAGGTTCGTGCCTGGAAAAGTGAGCAGGGGATCGCACTCAACGCCCCAGTACCTGCGGCGGCGACTTATGCGCCTGCTGAGATGATTTCGAGATTGAAACCCAATGGAGCGATTATTTTTTCGACGTTACGATATCCGGAAAATCACAAATTCATCCCTGGGAAACCAGAAAT
>Ga0335070_10010512_pt1 | contig 10821 bp, 21 predicted proteins | sample Lox_Sample_13_FD_206722 | JGI IMG/M metagenome (GOLD analysis project Ga0335070, IMG submission 206722) | Soil microbial communities from Loxahatchee National Wildlife Refuge, Florida, United States - Lox_Sample_1.3 | ecosystem: Environmental > Terrestrial > Soil > Wetlands | place: USA...
ATCCCCCGCCATGCGACGGTGAGGAAGCCAGCGGCGTAGAGGCTGGCGCGGAGGGCGACGCGGATGCACGTGTCGGAGCCGCCTGCGCGGTGACGGCTCATCGCTCGAATCCCATTCGCTTGCGCATCCACGGGTACATGACCCTCACGCGGATCCGGCCTGCGGCGATGAACAGCGAGTCGCGACCTTTCCCGCGCCAGATGAGGCGCCACCGGGAACGGGAGCAGATCCATGCGCCGTTGCCGCTTGCACGATTCACGGTTCCTCCGTGGGTTGGGGTGGCGCGATGGTGGTCTGGTCGAGGATGGTGGTGACGGCGGTGACGGCCGCCCGGTCCGGGGTCACTGCTCGACCGTCCGGCAGGTGTCGCACTCCCACAGGCCGCGGGCGTTGCGGGTGCAGGTGTGGCGTTCCTCGCAGCACCAGCACCGCTGGTTGGCCTTGCGCGTCTTGTCCCGTGGGGCGTCGAAGCGGGCGTGCAGCTCGTCGAGCGCGGTGCGGGTCTCGGGCGGGAGCTCGGGCGGGAGATCGGAGAGCGGCGCGGTCATCGTCCGGTAGGCGTCGAGGGTGGCGGCCTTGTGTGCGATCACCTCGGGCGTGGTCATCGGCCGGCCGGCGGGGTCGTGGGTGAGGTAGTCGCCGAACAGCTCGCGACAGCCGGCGCAAGGCTGGCCTTCGGTCTCGGTGATGCCCTGGCAGCCGGCGATCGGGCAGGGCGGGAACAGGCCGTCTTCGGCGTAGGGGACGGCGACGGCGGTCACCGTTCGCGCCTTTCCAGGTCGGCGAGTGCCTGTCGGCAGGGGCCGCAGTCCTGGGTGCGGTGGCTGCCGATGGCGTCGACGACGAGCCGGATCGCGGTGTCGACGTCGAGGGCGCCGATCGCTACCCGGGCGTGGGTGCGGGTGTCGAGGTGCGCGGCGAGCAGGGCCCGGACGGGCAGCGGGGCCGCGGCGTAGCCGGTCACGAGTGTTCCCGGAGGTAGTCGCGGGCGTGGTCGGCTGCTGCGGCGGCGCGGATGCGTGCGCCTCGGCCGCGGCGTCGGTCGGTGGCGCGGGTGAGGCACCAGGCGGCGAAGTCGTGCAGGGCGCGCTGCTGGTCGGGGGTGAGGATGGCGGCGGCGGGGATGCTGCCGGTCTGCGGGTCGCTCACCGGGTCCTCCGGCGGCGCGCGAGCTGGCGGCGGTGGTAGGTGCGGTGCATCGCGCGGCGGCGGCGCGCGACCTGGGCGGCTTCGAAGAGACCGAGCCGGGGGCCGAACCTCTCGATGCTCTCGGCGATCACGTCGATGACGGCGCTGAGGCTGCGGCCGAATTCGTCGAGCAGGTCGTTCGGCCTGCTGGTCTGCGGGTTGCTCACGGCGTCGCCTCCTCGTCGCGCAGCGCCTCGATGAGCGCCTGTAGGAGACGCTCGGCGACAACCTCGTCCATGTCGAGGCTCTTGCCGCCCTGCGCCAGTCGCAGCCGCGTCCCGGTCCGACTGAGGCTCCAGTCGTGCTGGTCGCCGAGCTGCGGGCCCCATCGATGCGACCACTCCCAGACGCGGGTCGTGGTGGTCCGGGTCTGTCTGCGGATCAGGCCGGCGGCCGACTGGTCGACGAGGTCGCGGCTGGGGTCGGGCTGGGTGGTCACGAGGCATTCCTTTCCTGCTGGAATAGCGCGGCGGCGGCGATGACCTGGTCGCGCAGCGGGCCATCGGGGACGCGGCTGAGGTATTCGGAGCCGAGGTCGGGCAGTCGGCTGAGGATTTCGGAGGCTTTCGCGTATTCCAATTCCAGATTCTTCGATTCGGAATTCGCGGCGGCGCCAGGTGACGTACCCACCTGAGTTGAGGTTGTGCTCACCTTGGGCTCTTGGTGCTCTATGGGGCTTGGGGGTAGGCCAGGCCTACCCTGTTCGACAGGCGAAACCTTCCCCGTTGACAGGCCAGGCCTACCCTGTTCGACAGGCGAAACCTTCCCCATCCCGGCCTTCAATCGCAGCGAATAAACCGCCACCTGGCCCGGACCGGACTCCCGCTCGCACACCACGACACCCACCTTCGTGAGCTGGCGAAGCGCATTCTTGACCGCCTCGAAATCCGCCCGACGCTCTTTCCTGAATTGCTCCGCCCTTTCCGACAGATCAGTAGGTGCGGGCGCCGGGGGAATGAGCCGACCGAGGGCAACCCCCATCGCCTCCCGGCCCTTGTAGAACATCGGCGGCTCGTCCTCGTCCATGGACACGAGCGCCATGAACACGAGCAGGCGGAACGGCCGGTCCGGCAGGTGACCCCACCGGGCGTAGACCATGCCGACGTTCCCAGAGCCCATCAGGCGGACCGCCTCTCTCGTGTGGGGACGACGCCGGCCGGGTCGCAGGCTGGGTGGGTGGTCCACCGCTCCAGCCGGGCGAGGTCGGGGTCCATCGGTTGCTCGCAGGCCTTGCAACGTGGGCCGGTGCGGGCCTTGCGCTTGCGGAATTCGGGGCTGTCGGGGCAGTTGCGCCAGTGGGGCATCCACGCGGTCTGCTGGGCGGGGAGTTCGTTGCCGGTGAGGACGCGGGCGCGGATGGAGCCGTCTTCGAGTCGGACGCGGATGACGTTCCCGTCGGGGTGTGGGTCGGGTTCGAGTGGCATGCGTGCGTTGGCGAGGGTGATGACCCATCGGATGAGGGCGGTGCAGGTGGGGCCGTTGCAGGGTTCGAGGCCGGTGGGGATGGTGCCGGGGCGCAGGTCTGCCTCGCCGGAAAGGCTCGGGTCGTGGGCAGCCTTCGCTGGAGGTCCACCGTGCTGCCCGCCGACCATTGGCGGCACGGGTTCTTGTGGGCGTTGACGCCCCGGCACCTGGTTGGGGGTGGCACCGGGGCGCAGCGTCTCCACGGACGGTGGCGCGTCCGTCTGCGGTCCCGGTGCCACGTTCATCGGGTGGCGCCCCCGATCCCGTACCGGTCGAGGACGCCGGTCTGGACGCTGGGCCCGGGCCGTTCGTCCATGGCGGTCAGGAAGGCGAGCCCGTCGGCGAGGAGCTCCAGGATGGCGTCGCGGGGGTCAACGCCGGGCCCGTCGGAATTGACGTCGTCGAGGGCGCCGAGGGAGGCCATGAGCCGCCCGTAGTCCTGGCCGAGGGCGACCAGCCAGAGCCGGGAGGATGCATCGGCGCGTTCGATGCTGGCGCGGCCGCGGGCGTCGTCGTGGCGGCGCCGGACGGCGGTGATCTCCTGCAGGAGTAAGCGGCTCATCAGAACGGGTTCCCGAGGACGGCGTCGTAGAACGCCATCGCCCACCGGACGTCACCCAGGGCGGTGTGCCGCTCGAACTGGTCCGGGTCGACGCCGATGAGGCGGGACAGGTCATCGCTGTCCCAGGGCGGGGAGGTGCGCATCATCCCGGCGGCGAGCACCTCGACGTCGATGAGGTGGTGGTGCCACGGCACGTCCAGCCCGTACCGGCGCATCAGCTTCGCGATGCGTTCGGTGTCGAACGAGGGAACGGCTCCGGCGACGTGCGCCCGCTGGCTGTAGTCCTCGGGCGCGTTGAACAGGACCCGCAGCTCCAGACACATCTCACGGGCTGTGATGGCCTGGTTGGCGAAGTAGCGGGCGCCGTGATCTGCCCGGAAGCTGTCGGGGAGGTTGGCGGCGAGGGCGTAGTCGTGGATGACGAACGCGTGGAACTCGGTGTGGGTGCCGTCGGGGTCGAGCCGGATGGCGGCGATCTCCCAGATCTGGTCTTCGGGGCCGAGGCCGGTGGTCTCGGTGTCCATGAACACGATCGGTGCGACCATCGGTCAGCCCACCGAGGCGAGGTCGCCGCCGAGGCCGAGGCGGGCCATGTGCTTCATCCGCCACCGGCTGCGCCGCTTCAGGCTGTCGTCGTCGTGGTGGCCGCCCGAGATGCTGCCCGCGAAGTCGGTCCCGCACAGGACGATCCACCCCCGCTGGTCCGCGGACCCGACCGGTTCGGCGTGCAGTGGGGCGTCGTAGGCGCGTGAGGCGGCCTGGAACGCGCCGAGGTCGAGTCCGTCGACGACCATCGGCTTGTACGTGCCCTCTGCAGCGCCGAGCGCTTGGGAGAGCAGGCCGGCGATGTCGGGGAACCGGTCGACGAGCGGGAGGAGCGTGCGGGTGGTTTCGGAGCCGACCCACAGTCCGCCGACGTCAGAGGCGGTGATCCTGCCGGCGCCGTCGCCGTCGGGGGTGGGTGCGGTGAAGAAGAGGCGGGCGTCGCCGGTGAGTTCACCTTCGACCTTGGCGGCGGTGACGCCGTCGCGGAGCTGGCGGAGCATCTTGGGGTGGATGTCGGCGACGTACGGTCCGTCTTCGACGGCGAACCGGATCCCGCGGGAGTCGGATCCGTCGACGATGGGGACGGCGGCGAGCGCGGAGGTGCGGCCGTTGGTGGCCATCAGGTGCAGTTCGGTGGCGGCGGCGACGAGCCGGACGCGGGCGAGGGGCTGGTCGGTCGGGTCGGATCCGAGTTTGGGCCGGTCGGCGTGTGGGAGGACCGCGCGGACGGCGTTGTGGAACGCCGCGATCGGGACCTCGATCTCCAGTTCGGTGGTGACGGTCACAGGTCTGTTTTCCTTTCGGGCCAACGAATCTTGGTCATGGCGTCGAGGTGGGCTTGCGGGAGTGACGGTTCGATGGGGTGGCCGAGGTGGCGGGCGCCCATCGCGGCGAGCACGACCGCGTCCGCGACGTCGTTCCCGGTGACGTCGACGTCCGGGTACCGCTTGACCGCGGCGGCCAGCACCTGATCCTTGGATGCGTTGCCCCTGCCAGTGGCGTACTTGATCCGGCAGGTGGGTGGCACCTCGACGACGGTGCATCCGAAGTCGTCATCAAGTAGGTCGACGATCTGCCACCACAGCCCTGACCGGTCATGCGCGGACGCGGCCGTCTTCTGGGCGTAGGAGGGGCCTTCGATGACGACGAGGTCGGCGCCCGCGGCGTGGTCGGTGATGGCGCTGCGCAGGTTCCGCAGGCGCCGCATCCGGGCGGCCAGGGTGGCGTCGGCGCGGCCCTTAGACTCGACTCGGGTCGTCCATGAGCTTGTGAGGCGGGGGGCGTCGATGTCGCCCCAGCGGATGCCGGCGATCCCCGTCGAGATGAGGGACAGGTCGATGCCGACGACCAGGAGGGCGGTCACGAGGCGACCTGCTCGTCCCCAGCGCTCCGCGGCTCGGTCCCGATGATGCGTTGCACGGTAGGCCGGGAGATCTCGCACAGGTACGCGATCCGCCGTTGGGAGATCCCGCGGCGGTGCAGGAGCCGCACCAGCTGTACGACCTCGGGCGCGAGGCGGCGGACGGGCGGCTTTCGACGTCCACCTGCAGGCTTGGTGGTGACCAGCCGTGGGGCCCGGGTCGGCTTCTGGGCCGGGGCTGGGGCGGTCTTGGTCTTCGGGGGTCGGCCCGCCCAGATGTTCTCCCGGTCGTTCTCGGTGAGTCCGCCCCAGACGCCGTACGGCTCGCGGGCGGCGAGGGCGGTCTCCCGGCAGGTGAGCATGACGTCGCAGCTGGCGCAGATGGCGAGGGCTGCGGCGGCTCGTTGGCGGCGCGGGTTGCCGCGTTCGCCTTCGGGGCGGAAGAACAGGTTGGGGTCGGCGCCGCGGCAGGCGCCCCGCAGCTGCCAGGGGTTGTCGGTGTCGGTCACGGCATTCCGTCCAGGACCTCGACGGTGACCCGGACGCGCGCCCAACGGGCGAGGCGCGGGTTGTCCGGTTCGAGGTCGACGAGCAGTTCATCGGGTCGGTCTCCGGGGTAGAGGCCGACACGTTCGCCGTGCTCCCAGGCTGTCTCGACGATCGCGTCGCGGATCCGGGTCTGGATGGCCGGCCAGGGACCGTCCACATGCTGCGCGGTCCAGCGCCAGGACGGATGAGGTTGGGCTCCGTGCGGGATTTCGGCAAGCGCCTTCCGGCGGGGCCAGCGGCCGCCGTGGGCGAGCACGAGCAGGTCCTCGATGAGGCAGATCCGGCACTGCGCCCAGGGGTCGCAGTCGGTCTCGTGGGCGAGGAGGCCGAGCAGGTCCTCGGCGAGCACGGTCACAGCGCACCGTCCGGGGGCGCGGGGAGCTCGACGAGCGGGCCGAAGTCCCGCTCCGCCTCGGCCTGCTCCATGGGGCCGCGGCTCCAGGTCAGGGAGCCCTCGTCGTTGTAGAGGACCCATGAGCCGCCGTCGCCGAAGCACCAGAGGTCGTCGTCGCGGTCGCGGTAGAGGGTGGGCATCGTCAGAGTTCCGGGTCCTGGCCGAACCCGGCCTCGGTGGTCGGGTCGTGCTCGCGGTCGGCGTCCGGGTCGGCGTCGCCGAGCAGCTCGTCGGCGTCGTCCTGGACGGCAGGGACGGGTGCGGGCGCGGGCTGCTGGGCCGGGCCACGGTCCAGGGCCTGCCCGAGGACCTCGTATCCGGCGTCTCCGACGAGGTTGTCGAGGACCAGCTGCCCCTCGTCGGCGGTGAGGTCGGAGCCCTTCGCGATCGGCCGCCCGACGATGTGCCCGATGACGCGGAGTCGGGTCGCCTGCTGGCCTTCCCCCACGACCTCCAGCTCGACGAACCGGGCGTTGATCTTCCGCCAGGTGCCCTCCGCCATCGGCAGGACGGCCCGCTCGACCGGAATCGGATCGGCGGCTGGTGCGGCGTCGGCCATCCGCTCAGGCTCGGGTCCCGGCTCGGCGGCGGCGAGGATCCCGGCGGCGCTGGGCCGTTCGGCCGGACGGGACACCTCGACCGTCGCGGTGATGTCGACGGGCGCCGACCGCTGCTCGTCCTGCATCTCCTCGTAGGTGATCAGGCCGCGCAGCACGTCGGGGAAGGTGGTGCGGCACGCGATCGACGACGCCCGCGCGTACAGCATGGCCGCAGGGTCGGTCAGGTACTTGGCGTTACCGCCCTCCTTCGGCTTCCCGTCGGGCCAGTTGCCCAGCTTCGCGTTCGGCCCCTTCCCGGGCACGTAGCCCGCGGCGATCGCATCGTCGATGCTGAACTCGAAGCGCTCCCGCTCCTGCTCACCGGCGCGCCACACCTCGACGACGCACTGGTCCCGGGTGCGCTCAACAACCCGGTGGCCATGGCCGCGGGCCTTCACCAGGGCGACCATCTGCTCGGCGTACATCGACATCCGGCCGCCGACCGTGAAGATGCCCTGCACGGCCACCTCGGGCGGCAGGCCCAACTGCAGCCCGTACCGGACGACACTGCCGAGGGTGCGGGCCGCGACCTGCCGGCGCTCCAGGTACGCCTCCCGGTTCTCGTTCGGGAGCATCTGCTTGGGGGCCTTGGACTTCACGTTGGGTGGCAGCGGCCAGAACGAGTCCGGGCACATCGGGGTGTCGACGAGGTACTCGGCTCCGCGGACGGCGGCGGCCATCCCGCCGACCCACTGCTCCAGGGCGGCCGTGACCTGCTCGGGGCTGGTGGGGACGAACGTGAGCGTCTGTCCCTGCCCGGCCGGGACGGCGACGTCGGTGCTGGTCATGCGTAGGTGTCCTCTCGGAGGTCGGCCCAGCGGGGGGCGCTGATGGTGGTGATGCCGGTCGCGAACCCCGGCCAGACGCCGGTGCGACGGCACTCCCGCCACACCTGCAGGGCCTCGTCGTTGCGGGCCCGCGCGTCGACGAGCAGCTCGTCGGGCAGGTCGATGCACCGCACCAGGTGCGGAGGCTTGGAGTGGACGAACAGGAACACGAACGCCGGCCAGATCCCGTGTACGGCGTGGTAGCCGCGGGAGTACCACTCGGCCTGGCAGTGGTAGCCGTACTCCCACATGGTCTTGGCGAGGGAGTGGTCGTCGAGACCCTTCGCGGTCGTCTTGACGTCGACCGCGATTGGCCCGCCCGGCTGGTCGGGGTCGGGCCAGCGGTCGAGCATCGCCCGGCACCACGTGTCGCCCTCCTGCCAGGCGAGGGTGCGTTCGGGGCGGCCGGGACGGGCGAGCAACGCCCGCGCGGTGGCATGCGCGTGGACGGCGTCCGCGGCGTCCCGGGCGGCGTCCAGCTGCTTGGTGAGCAGTGCGATCGCCCCGTCTACTTCGGCGGCGGCGCGGGCCTCCTTCGCGGCCTTCGTCGCCCAACTGTCGGAGGGGATCTCTACGATCCGCGGCCCACTCCCGAGGATCAGGTGATGGACGACGGTCCCCCAGTCCTGGGCGTCGGTGTGCTGCGGGTGGTCGGCGGCGTGCTTGGCCAGGGCCGGGACGGACGGCGGGAGCAGCTTGCGCGCCACCGTGGACGAGAGGCTACCGCCGGCATGCCGGAGGGGATCGGCGTGGTACTCGTCCTCGGGCAGGTCGTAGACGCCCGGCTCGATGATGGTGCTCACCGCTGCGTCTCCCTTCCGGTGGGCTGGTGGCACTCGCAGGTACAGCTGACAGCCCGGGAGTAGGTGCGGCACCCGTTCGGGTGGCCGAGGGCGCAGGAGAACGACAGGCCCGGGGTGGTGCGCAGTCCGGGGATCGGCGCGAGACGGCCCATCACGCCTCCCCGAGGTCGACCGGGACCGGGTCGGTGTCGGGATCGAGGGCCAGGACCCCGGACCAGGCGAGCCACGCGTATCCGCGCTGATCCTCTGGGCCAGAGATGATCCGCCAGCTCAGCGTGCCGGTCTCATGCTCGCTGCGAGCCAGCAGCCGCCCCGCGTGCCGGACGACCGCGGGTGCCGCCGGTTCATCCATCGGCTGGCGGACCCGGCGGCGGATGGTCTCCGTCTTCCCTTCGACCCGCAGCCCGATCCACAGGTAGTCGTCCGGCTCGTCGGGGCTGCGCTGCACCTTGCGTCGGCGTCCCTCGTCAGGGGCCGTGATGTCGAACACGCGGCAGCGGTGCACGGCTGAGGCGTAACCGTGGCCCCACTCCTGGGTGACCTCGATCTCGTCCCCGACGCGCACGGCGTCGGCGGTGACGGTCTCCCAGCCGTCATCCGCGGCCTTCATGCCGCCCTCACCGTGCGGGTCGCGGCAGCCAGGTCGCGGTACCGGCCCCACCGTCCCGCCAGCTCGTACCTGCGTGCCGCCGCGCGGACGTTGCCCAGCCAGCGGGCCGTCAGCTCAACGACCAACCCGTACTCGGGGCCGCGGTTCCACGAGGGCCGCAGCAGGATCGGGACCAGGACCCGGAAGATCGTGGCCGCCGCGGCCAGGGTGCCCTCGTAGTCGGCGCGGGCCTCCACCTCGACCGGCAGCGCCGTCGGGACGGTCCGGCCACCCGGCAGGAACGTGACCGTCACGCCGTCACCCCCACCGGTACACCGGTGTTCGGGTAGTTCATCTGACACACTCCTCACGCGGGTAGTTCCCGTGCCGCCCCCGAACCCCACGGTTCGGTCCGGGGGCGGCACGGCATCCGGACCAGGTCAGTCGGCGACGAGCCGGATCTCCTCTGCCTGCTCCCGCTGCCGCCGGATCTCGTACGTGCCGGGCGCGATCCCGCAGTACCCGTGCTCCGGGTGCGCCAGGTACGCGACCGAGCCGGCCGGGACGGTCAGCACACCGAGGCCCAGGTCCCGGGCGGACGGCGACGCGGGCGCGAACCGGACGTCGCCCTGCGCGAGGAGCAGGTGGGTGTTCCCGCCGTTCTCGCCGCGCACGACGGGGATGCCCTGCGTGGGGACCGTGGTGCCGGCGTCGATGCCGAGGTCGCTGGTGGGGATGACGGCGACGTCGCCCTGGAACTGCAGGCCGTCCAGGACGGGGATGGACGCTTCGCGGTCGAGGTGGTCGAGGACGTCGACGCCGTGGGTGTCGATGAGGTCGGCGAGGGTCGTGCTCACGGGTGGTTCCCTTCTGTCGGTTGGGTTGTCGTGCTGATCCGTGGGGTTGCTGTGCGCGCGGCAGGTCAGGCGCGGCGCTGGCAGGTGAGGTACTGCTCCCGGGTCAGGTTGTAACCCCAGGCGGCGGCCTCGATCGGGTCGCTGACGTGGGCGGGGACGGTCAGCCCGAACCTGCGGCGCATGCCGTCACGCTCGATGGTCCCGTTGGTGCACAACAGGACCCGGATCGCGGTGCCGTAGATCTTGCGGGGCACGTCGTATAGGGCGAGGACACCGGGCGGCATTGACTGCTCGCCTTTGAGCCAGCGCTGCACCAGAGAGGGCTCATAGCCGGGATTCCCCGGGTCTTCAACAGGTTCGCCAACCATCTTGAGTCCGGCCTCGGCCACGAACCGGTCCCAGCCCATCCGTTCGATCGCGCACCGGCGGACCTCGGTGTTCTCCTCCCGCAGGATCGCCTCGACCGTCCAGCCGTCGCCAGTGACGAGCGAGGCGGGGACGCGGGTGCCGTGCCAGGCGTGGATGGCCCACGCATCAGGCCACATCATGGCCGGCCCGTCCTCGCAATGCAGGCGTCCCTGCTGGTCCCGGTGCAAGGTCAGCGACCGGGGGGTGAGGATCGCGAAGTCGCGGTACACCCAGTAGTAGCCGACCCCGGCCTGCGCGAGGCGTTGCTGCGGGTGGATGGGATCGAGGCCGGTGACTCCGATCCGCTCGTGGGCGTCGAGCCAGGAGTAGTAGCCGGCGTTCCACTGGCCCCACATGAGGCCTTGCCACCATTGGGTGAGTCGTTCCCCGATCTCGCTCGAGCCCACCTGGCCGCGCACCTGGCCGTCCACCTGGCCGTACACCTGGCCGTCCACCTGGCCGTACACCTGGTCGTCCACCTGGCCGCGCACCTGGCCGTACACCTGGCCGCGCACCTGGCCGCCCACCTGGTCGCGCACCTGGTCGTCCACCTGGCCGCGCACCTGGCCGTACACCTGGTCGTCCACCTGGCCGCGCACCTGGCCGCCCACCTGGTCGCGCACCTGGTCGTCCACCTGGTCGGACACCTGGCCGTCCACCTGGTCGCCCACCTGG